>UPTG01000003.1_pt1:0-325000 | contig 330986 bp, 259 predicted proteins | sample 2160121 | NCBI WGS metagenome assembly UPTG01 (sample SAMN06266255, study PRJEB28933) | marine metagenome | isolation source: Columbia River Estuary | place: USA:Columbia River Estuary, USA | collected 2014-07-27 | reverse complement strand
GCCCAGCAATCCTACCTGCAACTGTTTTAAAACAAGCATCAGCTGCAATTGAAAATTTTTCTAATATGGGTTTATCCATTTTGGAAATCTCTCATCGGAGTAAACAGTTCGTAGAAGTGGTTGAAGAGGCAATCAGTCTAACAAAAGAGCTTCTCGACCTAGATGATAATTATGAGGTATTATTTTTAACTGGAGGAGCAAGTTCTCAATTCTACATGGCTCCAATGAATTTATTACCTCAAGATGGAACAGTTTGTTATATTAACACAGGAACTTGGTCAGACAAAGCAATCAAGGAAGCAAAGCTATTTGGTAATGTAAATGTTTTAGCATCCTCGAAAGAAAGTAATTATACTTCTATTCCCAAAGATTATGAAGTCCCAACTGATGCTACTTATATACACATGACTAGTAATAATACTGTTTTTGGAACACAACACCATTCCTTTCCAGAAACAAATGTACCTATTGTTTGTGATATGTCTTCTGATATTTTTAGCCGTCCAATCGATGTAAGTAAATTTGGACTTATCTACTGTGGTGCACAAAAAAACATGGGTCCTGCTGGAGTTACTCTAATTATTGTCAATAAAGATTTATTAGGCAAATCTGGAAGACCAATTCCTACAATGCTAGATTATAATACTCACATTACAAAAAGATCTATGTTTAACACACCTCCTACCTTTCCTATTTTTGTTTCCATGCTAACGATGCGTTGGGTGAAAGAAAATGGTGGAGTTGCAGCTATGGCGTTAAAAAATGAAGCTAAAGCAAAATTGCTTTATAATGAGATTGATGCTAATCCTATGTTCGAAGGAACTACTCACATTGAAGATCGTTCTTTGATGAACGTTACATTTAAGATGAAAAATACAGAAAAAGAAACTGCTTTTTTAGAAGCATGTGCTAATGCAGATTGTGTGGGATTAAAAGGCCATCGATCAGTTGGAGGATTTAGAGCATCCATTTATAATGCTATGCCAATAGAAAGTGTTCAAGTATTGGTAGATGTGATGAAAGATTTCGCTAACAAAAATACTTAAGAACTTTAAATGTCAAAAGTTCAAAAAACATATCTAGAAGTCCAAGGGAAGCAGGTACCTGTAAAAGTGTATCATGAAAAGCGTAGTAATGTGCGTGCCTCCTTTGGAAAACAATATGTGATTTTAAGAATGCCAAATCTATTGACAAGTAGTCAACAAAAGGAACAACTCGCCTGGTTTGCAAACTGGGTTAATGAACAGTTTGCAAAACACAAAGATTTACACTTACGTTTTTTTGGGAAAAATTATCAAGATGGCGATGTCTTAAAAGTTGGTGCTCGTTCGTATATCTTGAAATTTAGTTTTTTGGGGAAAAAGACTCACACCGCTAATCTAAAAAATGGAATACTTCATCTGAAACTTAGTAAATATGATTCAGAAGCACATTTACAAAAAGCAATCAAACATTTATTAAGTCGAGTTGTGGGAAATGATTTTAAACCTGAAATTTCACGGCGTGTAAATGAGTTTAATAATATGCATTTCAATATGCCTATCAAAAGTTTAAACTTCAAGTATAATCAATCAAATTGGGGAAGTTGTTCGAACCAAGGAAATTTAAATCTTTCAACTCGGTTATTATTTGCACCAGATGATGTGGTTGATTATGTAATTATCCATGAGTTGGCTCACTTAATTGAATTAAATCACTCAGATAGATTTTGGAAACTAGTAAGTGGTGCAATGCCAAATTATAAGGAAAAGGAAGAGTGGTTGAGAGTAAATGGGCATTTATGTCATTTTTAAAATATAATTGGATTCAACTTAAAAATTTTGTTAAGAAAAATCTATTTCAGTATTATCTCCAATATTTAGACTTTGACTCCAACCTTTAATCGCAGCATCACTTCCAATAACGCTATTTTGCAAAACTATGTTTGCGATCGAGGCATAACTTCCGATGATAGAATCTTTTATAATTGCATAATCAATGACTGTATTGTTTCCAATTGTTACATGAGGTCCTATAATTGAATTTTGAATTTCACAGTTCTCCCCAATGCTAACTGGATGAATAATTATTGTACCTTCAAAGTGAGGGAGGTTAGAGGAACCATAACTTTGCTTATTGAGAAGCATCGCATTTGTTTCTAAAAGAATTTCTTTTTTTCCGCAGTCAAACCAATTATCCACAGGCATTGTTGTAAATTTTGCTCCTTTCTCAATCATCCCTTGGAGACCATCAGTTAACTGGAATTCACTATATGTACGAATATCATTTTCTATATTATATTGAATACTATCCAGTAATAAATTGACATCATCTATTTTATATAAACCAACCATTGCCAAATTTGATTTTGGAATCTTTGGTTTCTCAATGACCTTACTTATCATTCCATCTTCTCCTTTTTCTACAACTCCAAAATTTCGTGGATCATCTACTTTTTGAACACCAACACAGGAGTCTGGACTTTTTAACATTTTTTCCAAATCAACATCAAAAATTGTATCTCCTAAAATTATAAAAACCCCATCTTCATTTCTCAATACATCTCTTGCTGTCCAAATTGCATGTCCTAAACCAAAGCGTTCTTCTTGGTTTACAAACTCCATATTGATATTAGGGTAGTTCTTTTCAACAAAATTTTTAATTTTTTCGCCTAGATAGCCGATGATGAAAACAAAGTCTGTGACACCTGCTTCGACGAGTTGTTCGATAATAAATGAAATTATAGTTTTCCCTGCAACCGGAATCAAAGGTTTAGGTTGCGTGTAAGTTAACGGTCTTAGGTTGGTACCTGCTCCAGCTACGGGAATTACTGCTTTCATAAAAAAGGTATTACATATTTTGATTTCACAAAAAAACAAAAATCAAATTCATTAATTTTAAAACGAAAGAGTTTGATTAAAGTTGAGTTTGATCAATCAGTTTGTTATTTTAAAACGAACTCGAAATATAAGAATTAATTCTTTGAAAAATTAAACAAGATTTAAAAGTTGATTAATTTGTAAAAAAATAAAAAAAGCCCTGCTCAACGAGCAAGGCTTCTATATTTTTTTAATAATTTAAATCTTCTGGTAACTAATAAGTTATTCGTATAATAACTATCCTTCCAAAGCAGCAGCTCCACCAACGATTTCCGAAAGTTCTTTAGTAATTGCTTCTTGGCGAGCTTTGTTATAGACAATCTTCATATCTTTGATTAACTCTTCTGCATTTTCAGTTGCTTTATCCATTGCAGTCATTCGAGCACCATGCTCAGACGCATGAGTATCGAGTAAGAATTTCTGGAAAGTAGTTTGAAGAATACTTGGAACTAATTTTTCCAACAATTCCTTTTCACTTGGTTCAAAAATATAATCTGCTCGATGCTTATTCCCACTAGAAGTTTCCAGTTTCTCAACTGGTAAAAATTGATGTGTTTCAGCAAATTGCATTCCCGCATTTTTGAATCGACTATAAGAAACGGTAACCGCATCAAATTCTCTTTCCTCAAAGCTATCCATCAACACTTGAGAAACTTGAGCAATATTATCGAAACTAAGATCACTGAAAATTTCAACATAGTCATTCACAATTGTACAATCTGTGTAACGTTTTTTGAAATATTCATATCCCTTTTTCCCAATACAAACAATAGTCAATTTTCCAGCAGCTCGTTGCTTTGAAAATCTTTGATCAATTGTTGCTACAGCAGATTTAATTACATTCGTATTGAATGCACCTGCCAAACCTCTATTGGAAGTTACTACAACAACTGCTGCACTTTCAACTACTCGTTCTTGCCCAAATGTTGTGTTAGCACCACCTTCAATATTTGAAAGAATATTTTTCAACATATCATTCAACTTATTCGCATACGGACGCATCTGAACAATTGCATCTGTTGCTCGACGGAGCTTAGCAGCAGAAACCATCTTCATGGCTTTGGTGATTTGTTGTGTCGATTTTACCGACGAAATTCTATCTCTTACTTCTTTTAAATTAGCACCCATGGTTTAATTTTGAATGTCTAATTTTGAATTCTAAATAATGAATTTTAAATCAATTCCCTCATTATAATTTTTGGGAAAATTCAAAATTCAAAATTCAAAATTCAAAATGATTATTTATACTGAGCAGACATTTCTGCTGCTAATTTTTCAACTGTGCTTGTTGCATCATCAGTCAATTTACCTCCTTTGAAAGTACTCAACACTTCTGGGTGTTTTTGCTCCAAAGTAGTCAAGAACATTTCCTCAAATTCTTTTACCTTACTAACAGGTACATTTTGAAGTAACCCTTTTGAACCTAAGTAAATGATTGCAACTTGCTTCTCTACAGACATTGGAGAGTATTGTGGTTGTTTCAAGATTTCCACGTTTCTCTCCCCTTTTCCTAAAATTGCAGTAGTTGCAGCATCCAAATCAGAACCAAATTTAGAGAATGCCTCTAACTCTCGGTAAGATGCTTGATCCAACTTCAATGTACCAGATACCTTTTTCATCGATTTAATCTGAGCAGAACCTCCTACCCGTGATACTGATACCCCTACATTAATTGCAGGACGCACACCAGCGTTGAATAAGTTTGACTCCAAGAAAATCTGTCCATCCGTAATCGAAATTACGTTAGTTGGAATATATGCTGATACATCACCAGCTTGAGTTTCAATTATAGGTAATGCTGTCAAAGATCCTCCACCTTTTACGAGTGGCTGTCCTTTGTCATCTTTTGCATTAGCCAATGACTCAGGTAAATCATTCATGCTTCTTGCGATGTCATCGTTGGCAATAACTTTCGCAGCACGCTCCAATAAACGAGAGTGTAAGTAAAATACATCTCCAGGATATGCCTCACGACCTGGAGGTCGTCTAAGCAATAATGATACCTCACGATATGCAACTGCTTGCTTTGATAAATCATCAAAAACAATCAATGCAGGTCGACCTGTATCTCTAAAAAACTCTCCAATTGCAGCTCCAGCGAATGGTGCATAAAATTGAAGTGGTGCTGGATCAGCTGCAGAAGATGAGACAATTACAGTATAAGCCATTGCTCCATTTTCTTCCAATGTTTGAGCAACGTTTGCAACTGTAGATGCTTTCTGGCCAGAAGCTACATAGATGCAGAATACAGGTTCACCTCTATCATAAAATTCTTTCTGATTGATGATAGTATCAACTGCGATGGCAGTTTTCCCCGTCTGACGGTCACCAATAATTAATTCCCGTTGTCCTCTTCCAATTGGAATCATAGCATCGATTGCTTTGATTCCAGTTTGAAGTGGTTCGTTTACAGGTTGTCTGTAAATTACACCAGGTGCTTTTCTTTCGATAGGCATTTGATATGTCTTTCCTTCGATTGGACCTTTACCATCAATAGGTTGTCCAAGTGGATTTACAACACGTCCTACCATACCTTCTCCTACTTCAAGAGATGCGATACGACTAGTACGACGTACTTTAGAACCTTCTCGGATACCGTCACCATCTCCTAACAATACAACCCCTACGTTATCTTCCTCAAGGTTCAATACGATAGCTTGAACTCCAGTTTCGAATTCTACCAACTCCCCCGCTTGCGCTTGAGTAAGTCCGTAAACACGAGCAATACCGTCACCTACTTCTAAAACAGTACCTACTTCTTCGAGTTCTGCCGCAGTTTGAAAACCAGATAATTGCTGTTTTAAGATTGCGGATATTTCGTCAGGTTTAACACCTACCATAATCTTTAGATTTTATGATTAAAAAAATTGTTTATTAGAATGAAGCTTATTGAAAATCTTCAAGGCTTCTTAAATTACACTTCCGGTAAACTCCTTACGAAGTTTGTTTAATCGAGTAACGACACTTGCATCATATAAGCTATCTCCAATCTCGATCACGAATCCACCTAACAATGAAGCATCTATTCTTGTTTCAATTTCAACTGTACCTCCTTGTGTCATTTCAGAATGAATTTTATCTTTGATTTTACTCAAAGTTTCTTCATTCAAAGGAGTTGCTGAAACAACTGTTGCACTAATGATATTCTTAAGACCTTTATATTGGTTGATGAATTCTTCACAGATTTCTGGAAGATATTCTTCACGACCTTTGGTCAAAACAATATTGGTAAAAGCCATAGTCATCTCATCGAAACTTTCTTCAAAAATCGCTTCAATAATACTGCGTTTTTTAGTAGGGTTGATGATAGGACTTTTAAGCATCATATACATATCTCTATTCTCGTTGGCTGCTTTGAACGCTTGAATGTCGCCCAAAATAGTTTCCAATTTCCCTTGCTCTTGAGCTAGGTCAATTAAAGATTTTGCATATCGTCCAGCTAATTTTGCTACTGACATTTTATATTGGTTATTAAGTTGATTAAAAAAACAACTGATTAACTTAATTTAATATTATCGATCAATTCATTAGCCAACGTTTCTTGATCTTCGTTGCCTGTGAGTTGTTTTTTAATTACTCTTTCTGCGATAGCTAAAGCAATTAAACTAGATTGATTTTTCACCTCAGAAATAGCTACTTTCTTCTGGTTTTCAATTTCTAATTTAGCGTTTGCCATAATTCTCTCTGCCTCTTCTTTTGCTTTTACTTTTGCTTCTTCTACGATTTGATCTTTAGTAGCTTTAGCATCAGCAATGATTTGCGCTTGTTCTGCTTTAGCAGCTGTAATCATTTTTTCATTATCTGCTTTCAAATTAGCCATGTCGATTCGAGCCTTTTCCGCTTCATCCAAAGCTTCTTGAATCTCGAAATTTCTTTGGCTTAACATGTCACTCATTGGTTTCTTTGCAGCTCTAACTACTAAAAACCAAAAAACCAAGAAAATAACCGTTGTCCAAATGAACAAGCCATAATCAGGACTTAGCAATAAATCACTTATAGATAAAAACATAATTCCTTAGTTTAATTTTATATCATTAATCAACCCATCAGCAAAAGACTCGTTATCATCTTTCCCTATTAGTTGTTTCTGAATAACTTTTTCAGCTATTTCTAACGCAAAAACACCAGAGTTCTTTTTTAGTTCTAACAAAGCAGAGGCTTTTTCAGCCTCAATCTCAGCTCGAGCACTTCCTACAATCTTATTAGCTTCAAGTCTTGCTTGAACTTTTGCATCATTAATTATTTCATCTTTTGCAGTTCTTGCTTCTTTCATGATCGCAGACTGCTCTCCACGAGCTTTACCTAGAAACTTGGCACTTTCTTCTCTAAAACTCTCCATCTGTGCTCTTGCAGCTTTCGAATCTTCCATTGCTTCCTGGATGCTCGTATCTCTTCTTTCCAATGCATCCACGATAGGTTTAAATGCAAAGTTTCTCATGATAATCCAAAACAAACCGAAAATAACTATAGTCCAAAGAATCAATCCTGGATAAGGTAATATTGGAGTAAATTTAGCTAGTAAAAACATTTCTAAATTTTATTTTTAAATTAAAGTAACCATTATTTTTGAACATGAATTCCGCCACCAACCGTGACGGAATTCAGCTCTTACTTTTTGCTTTTCAGTAGATATTATCCTACCAAGAAAGCCATTACGATTGCAATCAAAGCAGCACCCTCCACCAAAGCGGCAGTCAAAATCATGTTTGCACGGATGTCACCTACAGCCTCCGGCTGACGAGCGATTGCTTCCATAGCTTTAGCTCCGATGTTACCAATACCGATACCAGCACCGATAACCGCTAAACCCATTCCAATTCCAGCTAATGAACCCATAATTGAATATATTTATATGGTTATAAAAAAAGTTAAAATTCTAATTTAATGTGCAGCTGCATGCTCATGAGAATCGCTATGATCGTGATCATGTGATTCCTCAGTTGATGCATTCAAATATGCGGCAGTCAAAATCGTAAATACAAATGCTTGAATAAATGCAACCAATAACTCAATTGCCATCATAAACATTGTCAATGCTATTGAACCAACTGATGTTAACCACGCAATCCCATCACCTGCTGCATCTCTTGCTATAAAGATCAAACTAACAAAAATGATCATTACCATGTGACCTGCCGTGATATTAGCAAACAAACGCAACATCAAAGTAATTGGTTTAATAAATACACCAATAATCTCAACAGGTGTCAAAATTGCAATTTTCAACCATGCAGGAACTCCTGGCATCCAAACGATGTGCCCCCAGTAATGTGCATTCCCACTAATATTGACTACAAGAAATGCCGCAACTGCAAGCACTAAGGTTACAGAAAGACTTCCTGATACATTTGATCCGCCCAAAAACGGAACTTGACCAAATAGATTTAAACCTAATATGAAAAAGAAAATTGTCAACAAGAATGGTAAAAATTGTTTCCACTTTTTACCCAAAAAAGGTTTAGCTACCTCATCTTGGATAAAAACAATCATTGGTTCAAAGAACCCTTGGACCCCACTAGGAGCTTTGCCTTCATTTGTTTTGTACATTTTAGTAATTCTAAGAAATACAAGTATCATAAAAAGGCAAACTAAAAACATACTGAATACATTTTTAGTAATGGAAAAATCATAAAAAGAAGTAAACTCTCCACCAAACACCCCAAAATCCCATGCAGTTTTATCTTCTAAATAAAATTTTTGTCCATCCTTCTCGAAATAAGAAACTTCTTTTTCTTTTCCATCAACTGTTTTAAGTTCAGAACTAAATAGGTGATGTGCATGTCCATCATGAGAATCATGGCCGTGGTCACCTGCAATTGACATATGCCCTTCCATCATCTCAGGAGTTGGGTTCTTAATTTTCATTACACTTCCTGCATTCAAAACATACCCTTTTACAATCTCGCTTCCATCTCCATGATGTCCTACAAAATGAAATTTACTAGAAAGAAAAGTTGACCATTTACCTGTATCTTTATTATACAAAAAACAAGGTAAAGGCATTGTAATCCAAGGATTCCAATTATAGACATTTGCATCTGCAATGTGATGAAATGCAATTCCCTCTACATCAACTCCTTCTCCTTCATTACCACCTCCTGCGTTGGCAGTATTAGTAAACGCTAAAAGAAGTCCGAAAACTAACGCAAAAAATATCCTAGATAATTTCATATCGATCTGTTCAAAAAAGTGAATCTGAAATATATTTTTTCTCTTTACAAAAATTTGATCCTCAAAAGTGCCAAATAAAATTTTGTGCTTTGATTAAAATCGGTGCAAAGGTAGTTATTCCTTCTAGTTTTTAAAAGCTTAAAAACTCTTTTTTACACTTATTTTTCTTTTTTTTTTCTTTTTGAAAAGCCTTTTCCTCATATTCCTAGTTTTTCAACGTCTTAAACTAAAAATGACCAACACGAATTATTTCGCATTAGTCATTTTTTATATTTAAAAATTCCGCAGACCTCCTATCTAGCAAAATTTACTGCTCTTGTTTCTCGAATTACCGTTACTTTCACTTGTCCTGGATATTGCATCTCATCTTGGATCTTCTGGGAAATCATAAACGATAAATCTTCTGCATATTGATCCGTTACTTTCTCACTTTCGACAATAACTCGAAGTTCTCGACCAGCTTGCATCGCATATGCCTTTTGAACGTTATCATGAGCCAATGCTAAATCCTCTAATTCGCCAATTCGTTTCAAGTAACTCTCCAAAATCTCTCGTCGTGCTCCTGGTCGTGCTCCTGAAATAGCATCACATGCCTGAACAATTGGAGAAATAATATTATTCATTTCGATTTCATCATGGTGAGCTCCTACTGCATTGCAAATCACAGCATTTTCTCCATGTTTTTCACAAATCTTCATCCCAAGCGGTGCATGTGGCAATTCAGAATCCTCTTCCGAAACTTTTCCAATATCGTGAAGTAAGCCTGCGCGTTTAGCCATTTTAACTTGTTTGGGATTCAATCCAAGCTCAGCTGCCATACTTGCACATAAATATGCTGTCTCAATAGAGTGCTTCAATAAGTTCTGACCATAAGATGACCTAAACCGCATTCGACCAACCATTTTCACTAAATAAGCATTCAAACCATGGATATCTAATTCCATAACTGTCCGTTGCCCAATTTCGACAATTTGTTCATCGAGTTCTTTTCGAGTTTTAGCAACCACCTCTTCAATTCGAGCTGGATGAATTCTCCCATCTGCCACCAATCGTTTTAATGACAATCGACAAACCTCTCTTCGAATTGCATCAAAACCAGAAATGATAATAGCTTCAGGTGTATCATCCACAACAATCTCTGCTCCTGTTGCTGCTTCCAACGCTCGAATATTTCGACCTTCTCGACCAATAATTTGACCTTTCAAGTCATCTGACTCTAAGTTGAAAACTGAAACGGTATTCTCAATCGTGTATTCCGCACACATTCTTTGAATAGATTGGATGACGATTTTCTTAGCTTCTTTGTTGGCATCAACTTTTGCTTGCGAAATAGTATCTTTTACAATTTGCATCGCATCCATCTCAGCTTTTGATTTTACTGCTTGGAGTAATTCTTCCTTTGCGTCAGCCTCACTTAAATTAGCCACCTTCTCCAATGCTTCAATATGCTTTTGATTGGCATTTTCTAGATCCTCTTTTTTCTTAGAAACAATTTTCAATTGCTTATCTAAATTTTCTCGAATCGTTTTTAACTCAGCTTCTTTTCCCTCAAAATCAGCTTTTTTGCTATCTAAAGACTGTTGCTGACTTTTGAGTTTATCTTGCTTTTGTTTTAAGCCATTTTCTAAACTCTTAATCTCCATCTCTCTCTCTTTCATTTCAACCTTTTGGTCACCCTTGTAACTTTCAAAGTCGGATTTCAATCGAGAAAACTTGTCTTTTGCTTCACCAATTTTCTTTCGCTTAATGCTTTCATTTTTCTTTTCAGCATCAGCTTGGATGTCTTTGGCTTTCAACCTAGCGGTGGTTATTATTTCATCAGCTTGTCTATCAGCAGCTTCTATCTTGGGTTTGTCTGAAGATTTTTTTGCAAAAAATCCTACAATGGCTCCAACTACTAATGCTCCGACTATTCCAATTATGGTTTCTAGTCCCATGTTGTTTTAATTTAATTTGAAATATTAAAAAATAGATTTGGATAAACGTGCATATGATTTTAAAAAAATTAAGAAGTAATAATTTCCATAAAAAAATACTAATCATGAACTAAAACATAAGAAGAATGGGGGAATTTATCCCAAAAAAGAATCGAGCAATCCATCTAATTGATGGATCTTATCAGAAAGGTCGGCACCAGGAGTCATTTCTTTATCCGTCTGCGCTTTATGAAAGTCAACTGCATAAGTCAGGAGGGTCATTGCTAGACAATCTTGTTTGTCTTTTTTGATATAAGTCAACTGAAATTTGTTGATTTTTTCATTGACATCCTTAACAATTTTACGAATTGTATGTTCGTCTCCTGCCTTTATTCTCAAAGGGTAGGGACGACCCGCAATTAGAACTGTTATATTTAAGGTGTCTTGTCCTTCCATCACTTTAACTGTTTTTTAGTCGATCAATACATTTATCAATATCTTTGATGTATTGTTCGAGTTCTTTCCTCAATTTCTTAGAATGCTCGGGGTCATTCTCTTTTTTCTCCTCTAAAGCTAGAGTCGTTCTCACTAGCTTATTTTCCAAATCTTTGGTTTTATTATTGTAATTTGTTAACTCCGTACGGAGTTTGTTATTTTCCTCTAAATATTTATCTCTTTCTTTTTGAACGCGGTCGATTCGTAAAGCCAATTGTCTGACTTTAATTTCAATAGTGTCCACTTTTTCTGATAAATCGTTCATAATGTTAAGTTCACGTATACGATAAATTTGAATATACGTTAATTCCTATCTTCTAATAACTGCACCAATTTTATTTTCATAAGTTTGAATCAATTGATTCATTATCTTTTCAATCTCCTTATCTTTGAGAGTCTTAGTAAGATCTTCGAATATAAAACTAACAGAATAAGACTTTTTATTTGCTCCTAACAAGTCTTCATTTTCGTAAACATCAAATAAATTAATATCTTTTAATAATTTCTTTCCAGCTTTTTGAGCAATTGCGGAAATCTGGCCAAAATTAACAGATTTTTCTATAACTAGTGCTAAATCTCTACGAATAGATGGAAATTTTGTTATTTCTGTATAATTGATCTTATGTTTACGTAAAGATTTGAGAATTGATGCCCAATTAATATCAGCAAAAAATACATCTTGTTTAATTCCCATTTCTCTTAGAATCTTAGTTTGCACCTTCCCAAATTTAACTAAATCTTGTGCTCCTTTATGATATTTTAATCCAAAATTAAATACATCATCTTTAATGGCAGTCTGCTGGAATTTCTGAATCCCTAATCTTTTTAGTAAATTATTTACATAAGCTTTCAATGAGAAAAACGAAACCTTCGCTTTATCTTGATTCAACCAACTTTCTTCAAAACGTTGACCAGTCATCAAAATACTTAAATGTGCATTCTCTTGATAAGGGAATTCTCCTTCCTCCAATTTTTTGTACGTATTGCCAAATTCAAATAATTTGACATTTCCATTTTGCCGGTTTTGATTGTGTAAAATTGCCTCCAATCCTCCAATCAAAATACTCGCTCGCATTACATCTAGATGAATATTGGAAGTATTATTTACAAATACCAGTTCATTTTCAGGAACAGGAATCATCGTCTGGTAATATTTAGACTGTGTCAATGATAAAGCCATCATCTCATTGAATCCATTTCCGGTCAAAAATGCACTAGTAATGTTTTGAACCTTACCCTTATCAACTCCCGTTCTAAGCGTAACAGCACTTCTGATTTGGTTAGAAATAGGAACCTTATTAAAACCATAGATCCTAAGAATCTCTTCTATTACATCAACTTCTCGAAGTACATCTGCTTTGTTAGTAGGAATAGCTACACACATGCCCTCAGCAGTTTCCGTCACCACTTCAATTTCCATCGCTTCAAAAATATCCCGAATTTCTTTTGAAGAAATTTCTACTCCTATCAATCTGTTAACATTATTAAATGTAATGTTTATTTCTTTCTTATCAATTGCTTTTGGATAAATATCTATTATTTCAGACGCTATCTCACCACCTCCATATTCTTGGATTAATAATGCCGCTCTTTTCAATGCATATAAGGTTACATTAGGATCACTCCCTTTCTCAAAAACCTTAGCAGCATCAGTAAATAACAAATGTCGAGTACTTGTTCGTCTAGTCATTTTAGCATGAAAATGAGCTGCCTCCAAAAATATATTCGTGGTCGCATCAGTCACTCCAGAATTCAATCCTCCGAAAACTCCTGCAATGCACATTCCTTTTTCAATACCATCGCAAATCATCAAATCCTCTGAATTTAATTTTCGTTCAACCTCATCCAAACATAGAAATGGCGTTCCCTCTGGTAATTTTTTAACTATTACTTTCCTACCTTCAATTTTATCAGCATCGAACGCATGTAACGGTTGACCTAATTCATGTAAAACAAAGTTAGTGATATCAACGATATTATTAATTGGTCTTACGCCAATAGCATTCAATCGTTTTTTTATCCAATCTGGTGATTCTTGAATAGCTACCCCTTTTATGGTTACTCCTGAATACCTAGGACAAGCTTCAGAATCTTCTACTACTACATCAATTGGAAAAGAATGATTATCAACTTTGAAGTCTTCAACTGAAGGCATATTTACAACTCCGTCTCCGTCATAATTTATCTTGAGAGCTGCTGCCAAATCTTTAGCAGATCCAGTTTGACATGTCGCATCTGAACGATTTGGAGTCAAACCAATTTCGTAAACTACGTCATTCTCGATTTCAAAGTAGTCTTTTGCCAAATCCCCGACTACTACTTCCTTTGGTAGTAAAAGAATTCCATCATGACTATCTCCCAAACCTAGCTCATCTTCTGCACAGAGCATTCCCTCAGAAACTTCACCTCGAATCTTTCCCTTTTTAATCTTAAAAGAACCACCTTCTTTATCGTATAGTGTAGTTCCAATAGTTGCAACTAAAACTTTTTGTCCAACTCCAACATTTGGAGCCCCGCAAACGATTTGTAAATCTTCTTCACCACCAATGCTAACTTTTGTTAATGATAATTTATCTGCTCCAGAATGTTTACAACATTCTTTGATTTCTCCAATAACAATACCTTCGAGTCCGCCTTTGATACTTTCAATTTCTTCAACCCCTTCCACCTCCAAACCGATATCTGTTAAGATTTCAGAAATCTTTTCTGCAGGTAAATCTACTTTTGTATATTCTTTAAGCCAGTTAAGTGATACTTTCATCTTTAATTTGGAATGATAATTTAAGTTTTAATTAAACCATCAACTATTTTTTATTATATAATATCTTGATTTAAGGCCTCAAAGATAGGCATTTATTTTATTCGAAAGAAGAGTATTTTGTGACCAAAAAAATGCTCGCACCAAAAGCTGGTACGAGCATTTTTTCAACTCTTAATCCTGTTTACTATGTTCAAAATTAAAGTTTAGAGTGTTCAATTTTTAATTCAGAGATTATATTTCCTAGGTTACTTTCCAAGATTTCCATATTTGTAGAAATTATAGAAAAATTACCTTCTCCATATTTACAACTCGTTTCAATATCTATATTAGCTGCAGTCATTGTATCACAACCAATAAATGAAAGGGTTGATTTCATTTTATGAGCAACTGAAGATAATTCCTTCCATCTTCCAGAATTCACTAATTCTCGCATTTTTGCAATTTCTGTAGGTAGCTCATCGAAAAGCATATCAAGCATGACCTTTTTCATTTCTAAATCTCCATCAGACATCATATCGAGATAATCTAGGTTGATAAAATTATATACTTTTACTTCCATCTTGGTATATTTTTATTTTAATAAAAATTCATGTTCATTTTTTACGAAGAATTACCAAAAACGTTTTACTTTTTTAAAATTGTTTTAATATTTATTTAAAATAATTATCCTCGCCCATTCCCATAATTAACATACTGTGCAATTTTCCCAAAAAGTTGCTCAGTTTTAAATGGTTTTAATACAAAATCATCCATTCCGAATTCTTTGTAGGAATCATCTTTTGAAATATTTGCATGGGCAGTCATGGCTAAAATAGGCATATTTGCAATTTCTGGTGGCATATTAGCCCTTATATATTGAGTAGCCTCGTAACCATCCATAATAGGCATTTGGATATCCATCAAAACAATATCATACTTTTTCGATTTGATTGCATCAACTCCAAGCTGACCGTTATCAGCAATAGTTATGTCAATATCTGGCCATTTTTTCTGTAAAGTTTTTTTAGCCACCATTTGATTTAACTTATTATCCTCAACTAGCAATAACCTAACTGGTCGATCAAGATGGATTGTATCATCCAATTCTGGAGTTGGTGTATCAGCTTCTTTTCTACTGCCTATGTTAAAGACTAGGTCAAAAAAGAAAGTTGATCCTACATTTTCTATACTTTTCGCTGAAATTTTTCCTCCTTGTTGCTCAATTAGGTTTTTTGCAATAGAAAGCCCTAACCCCGTTCCCTCATAGATTCGATCTTTTGTTCTTATACGCGTAAACGTTTCGAAAACTGCTTCAACTTTATCTTTTGGAATTCCTATTCCTGTATCTTCCACTTCAAATTTTAAAAAAACATTATCATCAACATTGTATAAATTCAACACTCTGATGTGAATAGATCCCTTATCAGTAAATTTGACAGCATTTCCCACCAAGTTATAAAGTACCTGATTTAACCTTAATTTATCCCCTTTGATAAATTGCGGAACATTTTCTTCGACATCTACAATTAGTTTAAGGTTCTTTTCGTCTACCTTATATTGCATAACATTGACCAAGTTCCTCAGCACTTCCTTGAGATCAAAATCTTTATTTTCAAACTTTATTTTACCATTTTCTAGTGTCGATATTTCCAAAATATCATTTACAATACCTAGAAGCAATTCTGATGATTGATTGATTGAATTGATGTAATTAAATTGTTCCGGATCGAGTTCTGTTTGGATGACTAAATTACTCATTCCCAATATCGCATTCATTGGAGTCCTCATTTCATGGCTGATACTAGCAATGAACTTTTCTTTCATTTTGGCAGAAGTGCGAGCTAAATCTCTTGCTTTTCGAAGTGCCTCTGCTTGTTTTTTTTCTGTAATATCTCGAATTACTCCATTGTAACTTTCTTCTGTCTCAGAATCTAGCATGGTTGCAGTAATCAGACAATATTTTTTTTCTCCATCCTTTCTTTGAATCTCCACCTCAAAATCTTGAACTTCTTTATCCCGTTTTAGATGATCGAAAAAATTATCCATCCCATTCTCAGATCTGATTAAATCATGTATGTTAAGATCTGAAATTTCTTCTTTTGAATAACCCAAAAGTTCTTCTAAAGCTTTATTGAATGCTTCGCACTTTCCACCCATTGAACAGATATAAATGGGATCTTTTGATTTATTAAAAAAGTCTTGATATTTTTCTTGGCTTTTTAAAAGTTCATCTTCCGATTTTTTTCGTTCAGTAATATCTTGCATGATTCCAGTCAGAATCACTTTACTTTCAGCACTTACACTTGCTTTGCATTGAATAAAAACATCCCGGTAACCTCCTTCCATTTTTGGAATTCGAATATCTTTCCTAATACTTCTATCTTGATTTGCTAAAGCTTCTTGATGAATATCATTGAATTCTCGAAAAGGATGATTTTCTCTTAAAATGTCTACGTAATTCAAACCTGCTTTTCGAGGTTTCAAACCAAAAATCCTATAGATTTGGTCTGACGCTAAAATCTCCTCAGTTGTTGGATTATATTCCCAATTTCCAATATTAGCAATTCGTTGAGTCTCTTCGAGCCTTTTTAAAACCAAATTACGTTCAATAGAATACCTGAGTGATTTTGATAATTGATCTGAATCAAAAGCACCCTTTATTAAGAAATCTTGAGCACCAGCTTTTACAGAATTGATTCCTAAACTTTTATCTTGTAGACCAGTCAAAACAATTACATTATTATCTGGATATTTGCCGAGAAGTGTTTCTAGGGTTTCGAAACCTCGACTATCTGGAAGGGTTAAATCCAATAATATAGCTGCAAAATCATCAGCCTCTTCAAGCGCAGCCATCCCATCTGCTAGGTTTACTTTATTCGTAATTTTACAATTGAGTAAGTCTGATTCACTCAATAATATTTCCACAAGACGAGCATCTCCCGGATTATCTTCGATCAACAAAATTTTATTATATGGTTCGTAGTTTCTCATTTGCTGAATTGTTGTGGCACCTTGTACTATTGAACCTCCTAAACTATTTGTTCCAATTGTTGAAAAATTATTATCCAAAATATTAAATTTTATTGAGGATTAAAAAATGATTTTATTTTCATCAATGATTAAGATTTGAAGTTTTGATACTAAAAGAATTTATGAATATTCACCTCTTTTAATATCAATCCAAAAAAAAGTCAGTATTAAAATCTAAAATCTCTTATGCACGAGGTAAGAATACAAAATTTGCTCCAAACTCATCCAATACGAAAAGGCACAAAAATTCAGAAGGGTTCTTATATATTTTAGTGAATCGATTAACTCTGCTTGCTTCGATGACTTGCTTGGTTGAGAATTCTTCCAAGGTTGATAAATTGACTAACCATTCATTAGGTGTATTGATTTCATTTTTCAAAGAAATACCTAATTCTAGAGGTTCTTTGTGAAGCACAAAGATTGGATATTTAGAAATTTCCTGTACCAAAACGGTATCAACCGCTTTACCCAAAACAGCTTTATAAGGGGAAATTATATTCTCTAACTTTTCGTAATTTCTTTCTTTTTCCATAACATTATCCGAAATTTTTACTTCGGTTTTCAATTAAAAAATTATTTTCTTAACTCCAATAATGCAACCGTTTCAATATGAGGTGTTTGAGGGAACATATCGACTGCTTGCACTTTTTTAATATTATATTTTTCTTGTAATAGGTTTAAATCTCGTGCTTGTGTAGATGGTTTACAACTCACATAAACAATTCTTGGCGCCTCTAATTGGAGCAACATTTCAACTACTTTTGGATGCATTCCTGCACGAGGCGGATCAGTGATAACGACGTCAGGCTTTCCATGTTTTTCAGAAAAACTATTAGTTAAAATATCTTTTACATCACCAGCATAAAAAACTGAATTATTGATATTATTTCGATCACTATTTGCTTTCGCATCTTCAATAGCTGCATTTATTTCCTCGATCCCAACGACTTGTTTACAATTTTCGGCAAGGTACAATCCGATACTTCCTAGTCCTGTATACAAATCGTAGAGATTTTCCTTTCCTGAAAGTTCCGCAAATTCCTTTACAACATCAAAAAGTCGAATAGCTTGCTTTGTATTTGTTTGAAAGAATGATTTAGGCCCAATTTCGAATTTCACATTCCCTAAAAATTCTTCTATTGTTTTCTTACCAAAAAAATGAGTCATCTCTAAATCAAACCAAGAGTCATTTACTTTTTTATTTACGGTGAAATAAACACAAGTCAAGAATGGATTTTTTTCTAAAACTGCATTCAAAAGATTGTCAATTTTCTCTTGGTCATCTTCACCTACACTTAGCACTAACATTACTTCCCCCGTAGTCGAAGTTCGCACAATCATGTTGCGCAGAAAACCTATATTTTTTCGAACATCATAAAAAGTAAGGCCTTGCTCTAGGGCAATTTCTTTGAATGAATTCCTTAATGTATTTGATGGTTCTGGCTGCAAGTGACATTTATTGATATTTAAAATTTTATCAAATGCTCCTGCTCTGTGAAAACCTAAAACATCTTCGACATTTGAAATATCGCTATTCAATTCTTCATAAGTCAACCATCTTTTATTAGAAAAAGAAAACTCCAATTTGTTTCGATAAAAAGCAGTCTCCTCGCAAGGTAGAATATCTCGAAATTCTTCAATCTCAACTTTACCGATTCTGCGTAAGGCATTATCAACAATTTTCTGCTTAAACTCCAACTGTTTGGCATAAGGAATATGCTGAAACTTACAACCTCCGCAAGTTCCAAAGTGCTCGCAAAAGGGTTCAACACGATCCTCTGAATATTTCTTTATTTCTTTAACCGAGCCTAAAAGGTAGCCTTTCCTTTTTTTGTAGACTAATACATCGACTACATCTCCAGGTGCAACATCTTCAACAAAAACGACTTGCCCTTCCTCATTTTTTGCAACATATTTACCGCGGTCGGCAATGTCTACAATTGTAAGATTTTCAATTAATTTCTTTTTAAACTTTCTTCCCATTTATTCTTTATCTTCTTTTGTAAATAATTTGTAATAATAAATATTTGTGCAACTTTTATTAATCAGACAAGTCGAATTTAGACTTATGATTTAAAAACTACACAAACTGCAATTATCTAGTTAAAACAATGTAATCTCGGATTAGTATTTTCAAAAATTCAATTTTATTTGGAGGTACTTTTTCTAAATCTAATTCATTTTTCAACCTTGTAACTAAATCATTAACCACTTCCTGATGAGCGTTATTCCTATATAATCGTGCACGGGTAATAATTGACTTTATTAACAACATATCTTCCTCACGCAATCTGCGAACATCTGGAAATTGAGGCTCATAATCTTCTATTGAATTGATTTTTAAAATATCTTCCAATCGAAATCTTAAATTAAACCGAACTCGTATAACAGCTGTGTTAGCCGTCAAATCACCAAGTCGTTGACTTTTAGAGGAGGAACTAATTAATAAATTTGCCACTACTCCAAATGAAAATAAAATATCAATTATGTAAAAAACTGATCGTAATAAATACTCGCTTAATCCTGGTTCTTGTCCATCCAACCGAACTACTTTTATGCCTACTGCCTTCTTCCCCCATGATTGTCCATCTGCGATGATTTCAGAAAACAACTGATAAAAAACGAAAAAACTAAATAATACAACTGCTCTTAGGGCATAGCTTTCTAGGTTTAAAAAGATATCTCGAAAACCAATGGTCAACGTAAAATATAAGATTGAAAACGTTACATATACAGTTACAAAATCAATAAAAAATGCCAATATACGTTCCTTTAAAGTAGCGAGCTCATACTCAATCGTAACATTTTGTGTAGTCCGAATATCGATCGTTTTCATAAACTAAATTATAGTTTTATATAAGTTTGTCTGTATTATCATTTTGACAATCCTTAATTTTTGTAACGAACTACAAAAATGTGGATTTTTGTTAATATTTTTAGGTTTAAATGACAATAAAGATTTTTTTACACTTAAAACACGTCTGTCTTAACCTTATTGTTTTAAAATCTTATATCATAAAAAGCTATGCGTGAAACAAGTTTCATAAAACAAAATAAAGAAAAGTGGAAGGAAATTGAGCAAGATCTAAACAATGAGAATGTTGATCCTGACAAAATGAGTGACCTTTTCATTCAAATTACAGACGACCTTTCATACTCTCGTACATTTTACCCTAACCGTTCAGTTAGAGTCTATTTAAACAATATAGCCCAACAAATCTTTTATTCAATTTATAAAAATAGAAAAACACAACTAGGTCGGTTTTCCTATTTTTGGAAACATGAATTACCTTATGTCGTTTGGGAATCCCGACGTGAGTTTTCATTAGCATTTTGGGTTTTCATGCTAGCTTTTGGTATTGGAATTTTGTCCTGCGCTATGGATGCAGAATTCCCAAGAATGGTATTAGGAGATGATTACGTTGATATGACAATTGAAAATATTGAATCTGGTGATCCCATGGCAGTTTATAAACAACGGGGTGAATTGGGTATGTCAGTTGGGATTACGGTCAATAATTTATGGGTCGCATTTCAGACATTTGCATTAGGTGTATTTTTCTCACTTGGCACTTTATTTTATTTGGTTAAAAATGCCATTATGGTAGGTGCTTTTCAATATTTCTTCTTCGAACAAGGTGTTTTTCTTGAATCGTTTTTGACTATTTGGATTCATGGCACTTTGGAAATCTCTGCCATTGTCATTGCAGCAGCAGCAGGACTTACTATGGGAAAAGGTTTAGTTTTTCCTGGTACACTTACTCGTGTGCAAGCTTTCCAAATTTCCGCTCGTCGTGGAGTAAAAATTATGATGGGCATTATTCCTATTTTTATCATTGCCGGATTCCTAGAAGGGTTCCTGACTCGACAAACTGAAACTCCTGATCTCATTCGCGGCTTATTTATTTTTGTTTGTTTGACTTTTGTCATTTCATACTTCTGGTGGTTACCTAGGAAAAGAGGGAAGGAAGGATTATTGATCTTGCCAAAAGAAGATCGATTACCTTCGGACAGTAATCAATTAATTGACTTTACTCGTATCAAATCCTCAGGAGAAATATTCTCTGATGTCTTTGTTTTTTATAAAAAAAATATTCTAGTTATTGGTGGATTAGCTTTGGTGAGTGCATTTTTTTATACTGGCATGGTTTTCAGTTTCACGCCTGATTCTCCAACAGATTTATTTTCATTTCCTCAAATAAATATTTCACAAGGAAATGAGTTTGTTTCCATATTTGAATACCTTATCGTAAAATTTATAGCCTACATTGGAGTAATTCACAGTTTTTTCGTCAATGAGGCCGTTCCGTTTTTAGTGGTTCTAAATACATTTATTTTTTCCTGTTTGACATTTTTGAGTTTTACATATTTGATCAAAACATTTGAAAAAGAACAAGAAATTAAAGAAGAGAGGCCAACAAAAAACACAATGCATCATATTTTAAATTTTGCAAAAATAGCGACAGTCATACTTGTTATGAATTTATTTTTAATAACTAATGATTGGTTTACGGTGGTATTGATCGTTCCAATTGGATATCCAGTTTTAATTTTGTGGATGTACATAATGTGTAAAGAAAGTATTGGACTTTTCACAGGACTCAGTCGGACGTTTTATTTATTGAATGGTTCCTCAGATAAACTACTTGGAACTTACATATTGACTTTGACTATTGGAATCTCATTTTTCATGATTACAGATACTTCACTAATTTGGATTTATATCAAATTAGTTAGTTTGAATTTAGTGTTAACGCAGGAAATAATGGATCAATTTGCGGTGATTTCTTTGACATTTATTTCGACAGCAGTATTATATTTAATTTATCCATTATTGATTAGTGGAGTTGGGTTGTTATATCATACTCTTTTAGAAATCAAAGAAGCTCCTAATTTGAAAAACCGAATTAAAAATATTGGTAACGCTAGAGTGATTCAAGGAATGATTAGGGAATAGAAAACAATGGATATTTGACGAATAAACAAGTTATACTTGAAGATCATGCTAAAAAATATTTAAATGTTTAATTTTTTTTTTAAAACAAAAAATAGTCTCTTGACAAAATTCATTTGGATAATGCTAATGTTATTCTGTTACTCCAATTTGGCTTTTTCTTTTCAAGGTTTTCCAAGAGAAGATTATTTACAAAGTGAACTTATTGAAAAAAAAATAAGTGAGTCAACTTGGTCAAATGCTAAATCAGGACTTGACTATAGCAACCACAAAACCAACAAAAAGAAGAAAAAAAATGATGGTAATGAGGCTGTAGATGATGGAGATTACTCAGGTGCTACAGAGGATAATGAAGCAGCAGCATCCGAAGTTAGTGATTTCTGGACCTGGTTTTTCAAGTTTTTATTTATCACCATGGTGGTAATCATATTGGCTTTTATTATTGCCAATGTGGTTGGAGCAGAAGGCTGGGCATTGGCACCGAGCAATAAAAAATTTAATTCGCAAAGTACTACCCCTATTACCTTGGCTAACATCGAAGAGAGAATTCACGAGTCTGACTTAAATAGGTTTATCAGAGAAGCTTTGGATAAAGAAAATTACCCAATGGCCATTCGATTGTATTATTTAGCGATCATCAAAGAGTTATCTTTGAAAAACTGGATAAAATGGGAAAAAGATAAAACGAATCGAGATTATACTCAAGAATTGAGTACAACAAATTGGCATTCAAATTTTAGATCCGCAACTGTAATATTCGAAAAAGTATGGTACGGAAAACAAGAATTAAGTGGAATGGATTTCAAGTCAAGTGTTCAACCTAAATTTCAAAAAATGTTAAAAGAAATACAGCTAGCAAAGAAAAAAAGTAAAGTTAGAAAACTCAATAACCTAGCGGATCATGGTAGATAATAAACCATTTTATATATTAGGGGCTGCTGCAGCGCTTTTATTATTGTTTTTCATTTTTTTAGGAAGTGGTGGAAATAATTTTGATTGGTCAGAAAATTACGAGGCGGAAAGCAAAGAACCTTATGGTAGTTTTGTCATTCATGAAGTACTTAGCGATTACTTCCAAAACAATAATTTTACAGAAATCAAAGAAGGCCTTTTTGAAGAATTGCCAAGTTCTGGAGATGTCAAAAGTAATTATATTTTCATCGGAGAAAGTATGTTTTTGGACTCTTCAGATATTGAAACTTTATTAAATTATGTATTAAAAGGTAATACAGCATTTATTTCGAGCAAGACTATACCTTTTAATTTGATGAAAAGGTTATACAAAAATAAATGTAATTATATGTCTTGGAACGATTATGACATACTTACAGACTCGACAGTCAATTTTAATTTTCTTCATCCTCAATTGCAAAATAAAAATGGATTCTCCTTCAATTTTTTAGATGAGAACAAACCAGCAATATACGGTTGGAATTATATAGATAGCGCATATTTTTGTGAAGAACAACATAGTATGATTCAATTAGGTACGATTAATAATCAAGTTAATTTTGCCAAAAAAATATATGGAACGAATGGTGGTGCATTATATTTACACACCACTCCTGTTAATTTTACCAACCTAAACATGCTTCCCAAAAAAGGTATAGCATACGCCAACAAAGTTTTTTCACATTTAAACGAAGGTGATATTTACTGGGATGAATACAGTCGAGTAGACGAAGGGTTTGGGCGAGCTTATAATCAAAAACGAGGTGGTGGGAGTAATCGAACAATTGCATCAGAGGAATCTTTAAAATATATTTTATCACAGCCAAGTTTGGCTTGGGCTTGGTACTTAATGGTCGGAATGGGATTCTTGTATCTATTTTTTGGAGCAAAAAGAAAACAACGAATCATCCCTGTTTTAGAAAGAAATGAAAATACGTCATTTAAGTTTATTTCAACAATTGGTAGGTTATACTTTTTACAAAATGACCATAAAAAATTATGTCAGCAAAAAATGAAATTATTCTACGCCTACATCCGCGATCGATATAATCTAAATACAACAAAAACGAATGGCGAATTCATGGCAAAATTGGTAACTAAATCCGAAGTATCCTCTCAAATACTTAAAAATATTTTTAATTTTTATGAAAACATTAAGTCCTCGCCATTTGTTTCCGAACAGACATTGATTGATTTTCATTTGCAAATGGATGAGTTTTATAAAAATTGTAAATAAGAAAAAATAGTCAATTCTGGAAATTGAAGAACTAAAAATAAAATACTTGATTCCTAGTCCTCTAGATTCTTTTCATCGTCGAAATACCTTGCTCGTATTTCCCAAAAATGATTACCTTTCACTTCATTTTTTAAAAAAAGTTTTGTAAAATATATGATGCGATTAACAGATGTCGTCAAAAATTTAATAATATTAAATGTAGCGATTCATTTAATATTCGTTTTGTTTTTTCCTGAATTAAAAAATTGGTTAGCATTTCACTATCCTGGAATAGAAGGAAGATACGGAAGTGGATTTGAACCTTTTCAAATTATCACTCACATGTTTGCCCATGATGGTTACAGTCCAATTTCTACACATTTACTATTTAATATGGTAGGGCTTTATTTTTTTGGACCACCCCTTGAAGCACTTTGGGGTCCAAAAAAGTTTTTATTTTATTATTTTTTCGCAGGGTTTGGTTCTCTTATCCTCAATGTCTTTATCAACTTTATTCAAAATGACCCAAGCATAATGTGGGGGGCATCTGGAGCAATTATGGGTTTAATTATTGGGTTTGCTTATTACTTTCCTAGACAAAAAGTTTCTTTGCTTTTCCCACCCATTACATTGACAGCTAAACAAATGGCTATTGGTTTAATTGCTATTGATTTAGGATTAGGGCTGTTTTCTAATGGTACAGGCATTGCCCATTTTGCTCACCTTGGAGGCGCATTATTCGGTTTTATTTTGATTCAATACTGGAATAAATTTGGTTCAAGGCTCTAATTTGTTTGATAGCAAAATGCAACTCATTTGCTAAATACTTGTTTAACAAAATATATTTTATGAAGCAGCTATTGAATATTCATTTGTTAAATATTCACCAAGTGCTTAGATTTGTGGGAGTTAGGATATTTTCTTCAAAAAATAATGCTTTCCAAAGCAGAAAAATTGAAGAACATAAAATTTTAAAATTTAAATTATGATTACCTCCATTTGGGACGATTTAAAAAAAGAGTTTAGCTCAGGAAATATGATCACTCGGTTGATTATAATTAATGTAGTGGTGTTTGTGGTAATCAATTTAGTTAAGCTAGGTTTTGCAATTACTTACCCGGGAGTTTCTCCATATGACAATGGATTCCAAGACTTTCTTCACTTATTTTGCATGTCCTCCGATGGATGGTTTGTTTTAACTCATCCTTGGGTTCCAATCACAAGTATGTTTCTACATGAAGGATTTTGGCATATTGCATGGAACATGTTGTTTTTGTACTGGTTTGGAAAAATTGTTGGAGGTTTCATTGGTGATCATCATATTTTACCTCTCTATCTTTTGAGTGGTCTCGCAGGAGGTTTTGCATTTTACCTAAGTGATGTTTTACTTTACGGAAGTACAGGGTTTGCACTTGGAGCCTCTGGTGCTGTCTATGGTATCGTGCTTTCATCAGCAGTTATTGCTCCTGACTATATTATGAGATTATTATTTCTTGGTGACGTCAAATTAAAATATGTTGTCTCAGTTTTAATTTTTCTAAACCTGATTGCCATTGCTAACATAAGCAATACTGGAGGGGCATTTGCACATCTTGGAGGAGCATTCTTTGGATGGTTTTATATTTATCAACTGAGATCAGGAGGTTTCGATATGTCCGGCCCAGTCAATAATATTATTAATGCTTTTTATACTTTTTTCCAAAACTTTTTTGGTTTTTTTACTGGTAGAAAAAATAAACTTCGCGTAGAATATAGAAACCCAAAAAGTAAACCTATTTCAAAATCTCAGTCCTCTTCAGGTGGCTTTTCCAGAAGGCGAGGCAATGCAAAATCAGATAATAATATACTGCACCAAGAACGAGTAGATGCAATTTTGGAGAAAATTAAAAAATCAAGCTATGAAAGTTTGACTGAGGAAGAAAAAGAATTCTTATTCAACGCAAGTAAAAAGTAAACCAAACAGGTTTAACGATAATAGAATAAAATTTAAGATTAACATAGTTTTTTAAAAACCTATTTTTTCCAAAAACTAACATTGTGGGCAAATTAGAAAAATTTATGCTGTGGGTTAATGTGTTAGTCATTTTCGCAATGTTCTTTGCTTACCTCTCTCCATTTATAAATCCACGTCAGTTCTGGCAATTTTCATTTTTTGGACTGATCTATCCATGGCTATTGCTGGGCAATATCATCATGGTTAGTTTTTGGGGTGTAAGAAAAAAAAAATACTTATTTCTCTCTTTAATTTGCATCATTTCTGGATGGGGACACGTCACAAGTTTCGTTGGTTTGAACTTTTTTGAACAAATAAAGGCCGAAAAATTAATTACAATCGGAACCTATAATGTCAAAAACTTGGTAAAAGTTAGAATTGGAAAAAAAGGCTCAGAAACAAGGATATTGCAAGAAAATGATTTTATTGATTTTTTAAAAAAAGGAGAGGAACTACAAATTCTCTGTACCCAAGAGACTTCAAAATTCAATTCTAAGTTTTTTAAAGAAAGATTCAATTTTCCCTTTGTTCACTCTTACAATCCAAGTGGTACTTTTATTTTCTCCAAATATCCAATAGTAAATTCTGGTGGAATAAATTTTGGAACACTTACTAATTCATGCTCTTGGGCAGATTTAATTGTCAATGAAAAAAAAGTTCGAGTGTACAGTATCCATTTTCAATCCAATCAAGTTTCAGATATTGCCGACAAAGTCAGACATGAAGGAGATTTGACAAAAAAAGAAACACTCAAAGACATCAAAGGCATGATGCGAAAATTCAAATACTATGCAAATCTTCGAGCAGAGCAAGCTCAAAAAGTTAAAAATCATATTGCTGAATGCCCTCATCCTGTAATTGTTTGCGGCGATTTTAACGATACACCGCAATCATACACTTATAATCTTTTAAGTGAAAATTTGAACGATTCCTTTAAAACAAAAGGGGTTGGTTTTGGCACTACTTATGCGGGAAGTATTCCTGCACTTCGAATTGATTATATTTTAACACATGAAAAAATAAAAGTGCAAAGTCATAAAATTTTAAAAGAGAACTACTCTGATCATTTTCCAGTTATCTGTAAGTTTCTTTTTGAAAACATTAAGAAATAATAATACATGACATTTAAAAAACGAAATATTTAATTTTGACACATGAAAAATGAGTTATACATTCAAAACAGTCTAACCAGACAAAAAGAACTTTTCCAACCTATTACTGATGGTTTTATCGGTATGTATGTTTGTGGACCTACAGTATATAGCGATGTTCACATTGGCAATTGTCGAACATTTGTGAGCTTTGATGTAATCTATAGATATTTAATGCATTTGGGGTTCCAGGTTCGCTATGTTCGAAATATTACAGATGTTGGACATTTAACTGACGAAGGGGAAGATAAAATGTCTAAAGGTGCAAAGTTGGCAAAATTAGAACCAATGGAAGTTGCTCAAAAATATACAGTTGGATTTCATGACATGATGAAAATTTTCAACACTTTGCCTCCAAACATAGAGCCAAGAGCAACAGCTCACATCATCGAACAAATAGATATGGTACAACAAATCATTGATAATGGTTTGGCCTATGAAGCAAATGGTTCTATCTATTTTGATACGATTAAGTTTGCTGAAGAGCAAAAGGTTTATGGGAAATTATCAGGTCGAAAAATAGAAGATTTACTTATTGAAACTCGTGATGGTTTAAAAAACCAAAGTGAGAAAAAACATCCATCTGATTTTGCAATTTGGATGAAAGCATCTGACGAGCATATTCTAAGGTGGAATTCTCCCTGGTCAGTAGGATTTCCAGGATGGCATTTGGAATGTTCTGCAATGAGTACTAAATATTTAGGAAAAACTTTTGACATTCACGGAGGTGGAAATGATTTGAAATTTCCACATCATGAAAATGAAATTGCACAAAATCATGGTGCATGCGGCTGCCAACCTTCGAATTATTGGATACATACCAATATGCTAGAAATGAATGGTAGAAAGATGTCAAAGAGTGATGGAAACACTATTACCCCTCAACAACTTTTCTCTGGCGATAGTCCTCATATCACCCAAGCTTATAGCCCAATGGTGGTTAAATTTTTTATGCTTCAAGCACATTATGGTAGTACTTTAGACATTACAGATAAAGGATTACAGGATGCTGAAAAGGGATATCGTCGACTAATGGAAGCCAATACATTATTACAAAGTATGGGACCTTCCAATGGAGCTACTTCAGAATTGGATGCTGAAATCAATGATCTAATGGACAAAGCTTTTATACAAATGAGTGATGATTTCAATACTCCAATGGCAATGGCTCGATTATTTGAACTAGTAAGCAAAGTCAATAGTTTAAGTGCAGGACACCTTTCTTACAATGATCTTACTAATGATACTTTAAATCGATTAAAATCAACTTTCCAGACTTTTATCAGTGATATTTTTGGTCTAATAAATGAAGAAATTGGCAATACTGACGTAAACGGTATTGCAGACGGATTAATGCAACTCATCATAGAGTTACGACAAGATGCTCGTGAGAATAAAGACTGGGGAACCTCTGATAAGATTAGAGACTCACTTAAAGAACTAGAAATTAAGGTCAAAGATGGAAATGACGGAACGACTTGGAGTAAAAATTAATTTATAAAAAGTCCCGTAAAAAACAGATTGTAACAATTCTTTTACATTATATATTTTTTTTACAATTCAATTTGGCCTAAATGTAAGAAAGGAACTAATCCATAGATTTATGAACAGCTCCTCTCTAGGTCAGAAGTTTATCTTTTTACAAATGTAATTATCAAAGTTTACTGTATGGCAAATTGCAATCTATATGGAATATAAATCTTGAATACTTTTTGAGTTTGAAGTTTTCTTCCCTTTGAAAAAATTGTATTGTTAACTTTTTTTGAAGTCAAAAGCAAGGTTCTAGCATCACCAATCAAAGAACAATTTAATTCCAAATTTTTTTTATTGATAAAATAGTTCAGTATATAATTTGATGGATTTTCGGATTCATCGATTATTGATGTCTCTACCAACAATTCATCTTTATTCCATTGTATAAATTCAACATCTCCATCCAATTGAGTAATCAATGATGTAGTTAGATTATGAACAGAAAAAGATTGTGAAACAGTTTTTATATTTTGGGAGGGAGGTAAAATCAAGGAAGAGAAAAAAATAAAAAATGTAAGTATTCTCATGTTTATTAGTGTTTGATAAAATAAATATATGGTAAATAACGATGCGGCACAATCTACAATTTTGAAAAAACAATTATATGATGAGAGTTAATGTGACACTCCTTTTTAGCTCTAAAATTTAATTTTATAACATTACATAAAAACAAAATTTGTAAACTACTGGATATTAAGGCTTAAAGTAATAGGTATTATTTAAATTCAAAGATAGTTGTAATGTCAGGTCTTTTTTCTGTAACAAATAATATTATTTACCCAGAACAAATAATTGATACTATTTCAAATTCGAATAGTACACTAGGATTTATCGAAAGTTATTTTTTCTATTACCTTTGATTTTAAAAAAATTAAACACTAGATGACTATTTATTGGAATGATTCCCTCAATTTTATTTCAAAAGTTCGTCCTCGCCGCATTTGGAATATCATCAAAGTTATGACTTCCTTCTATTTGACACGTTGGACGGGTAAGGCAATTCAATGGGGCTTACCTTTTACTATTTCTATGGAACCTACCACTGCATGTAATTTGCGTTGCCCTGAGTGCCCGAGCGGGCTTAGGGCATTTTCACGTCCAACAGGAAATTTGAAAGAAGATTTTTTTAGAAAAACAATCGACGAACTCCATCGTGAATTAATGTACCTGATTTTTTATTTTCAAGGTGAGCCTTATATCAATCCAAAATTTTTGGATATGGTTAAATATGCAAGTACTCGAGGGATTTACACAATAACATCAACTAACGGACATTTTTTAAATGATTCCAATGCAAAAAAGACCATCGAATCAGGTTTAGATCGTTTGATTATTTCAGTTGATGGGACAACACAAGAAGTGTATGAAAATTATCGAAAAGAAGGAAAACTTGAAAATGTTTTAAAAGGTGCAAAAAATATTATTCAATGGAAAAAGAAACTAAAATCAAAAACACCTCATATAATTTTTCAATTTTTAGTTGTCAAACCAAATGAACATCAAATTCCTGATATCTATCGTCTAGCAAAAGAAATAGGTGTAGATGAAGTTAAACTAAAGACTGCACAAGTTTATGATTATGAAAATGGAAATTCACTTATACCTACCATAGAAAAATACGCTCGGTATAAAAAACAAGACAATGGAAAATATGTCATTAAAAACGAACTACTAAATCATTGCTGGAAACTTTGGCACAGCTGTGTAATTACTTGGGATGGATTGGTAGTACCTTGTTGTTTTGACAAGGATGCTGAACATCGATTAGGGGACTTAAAAGATGCCACATTCCAAAAAATTTGGCAAAGTGATGAATACAACACTTTTAGGAACACTTTATTGAAGGGCCGAGACCAGATAAATATTTGTAAAAATTGCACTGAAGGATGTAAAGTTTGGGCCTAGTCTAGAATAAAAATTACATTTTTTTTATAAAAATGTAATTTTTATTCTATTTATTCCCTATTAACTATCAGTTAATTATGTATTTTTATTTGTATAAAATAAAAACACAACTACATTTTTCCAAAAAAGCTTGCAAACATGCAAATATTAATTGAAAAAACCAAAATTTTAGCATAACTTTGGAATTGCTTAAGGACATAAGTTTTATGTTATTTTCCCATCAACATTTTCCCTTTCATCGGGGCAAAATATTCATACAATTTTTGAGAAAATTTAATTTTTGACACATACATGAGTAAACTGCGTGTAGAACAGGTTTTATGCCTTCACACAAAAGTTAGTTTTAAGAAACGATAATATCTGACTCTTACACAAATTGAACTAACAATTCTTGAGGAACTACACCAGTTTGAAATTTGCTACATCTAGTTAGCAACATTTCACCTATTTTAAAACCATTTTTTTGTTAATTCCTCAAACAAACAGCAAGATGACTTACAAAACAATTTGGACAGGGCGCTTAGAATTTGGAAGCGCAAGAAGTTACGAAAAGGTATTGAAAATGTACCAACACCGAGTAGAAAGTTATTACAAGTTTGACATCCTACTTGAAGAAGAAGAAATTTTTGATGAAGCATCCGCCTCTCTTACCGTGCCTCGATTTATTACTCAGGGCACTAAGAAAAGTTGGAAAAACACAATCAGCATGCTTGAGTATGTCGCTCAATTTGCTGTAGCTGGTAATATGACTGCTTGGATGACAGAAAATGGGAAAATTCTGCACCATGGCATCATTGAACCCAAAAGTGATAGATCTGCAGTTCAAGCATATTTGAAAGGACGAGAATTATTGGAAAAAAAGGGGAAAGAAGATGAAGCAATTAAGTCGTTAAATAAAGCCATTGAAAAATACGATCGTCATGCACAAGCATATGAACGCAGAGGGTTTATTAATTTTAAATTGAAAAATTATGAGGATGCTATCTATGATTTTACAAAAAGTATTGATTTTTCTCCAAGTAATCCAGAACCATATTTTGGGAGAGGTAATGTAGAAAAGCTAAATAAAAATTGGGAGAATGCAATTAATGATTTTGATTTAGCAGTCAAAACTTCTATTCCTCTTCAACCAATATATTGGCAATCCAGGAGGTATAAAGCTCAATGCCATTTTGCAATAAAAGATTATACAGGTGCAATTCCCGATTTAAAATTTTTCTGTGCAAGACAATTTAAACCAGGGAATCCAAATATCCCTTATAAAAGGGCTGTTTGGTTTGACTACGGAAAAGCTTTGTTAGAAACAGGAGATTACGAAACTGCTTTCCACGCTTTTGACCAAGTTTTAAATATTGAAGAAGGAAAAGATAGAATTTCTGAAGCAGAAAAATATATTTACCGAGGTATAGCTAGAGAAAAAGCAGGAAAAAATGGATTTTTAAAAGACTGGAAAGAAGCAGAGAAATTAGGTTCAAAAAGAGCTACTCAATTATTGAAACGAAGATAATTTCCAAAAATTGAAATAAAAAAAAGGGTATCAACCAAATGGTTGATACCCTTTTTTCATACGATTACTTATCTGTTTCAGCTTTCATTTTTTCTGCATTTTCTGCCATCTGCAACGCTTCTATAATTCCCTCTACATCACCTCCAATCACTTTATCCAACTTATTTAATGATAAACCAATCCTATGATCTGTAACTCGATTTTGAGGAAAATTGTAAGTTCTTACTTTATCAGATCGATCACCTGAACCTACTAACGATCTTCGTTCTGCAGCAACTTTAGAATCATGTTGATTCTTTTGGGTTTCATGGATTTTTGCATAAAGTCGATTTAAGGCGATATCTTGATTTTTATGCTGCGATCGACCATCTGTACTTTCAGCAACAATCCCTGTCGGAATATGCGTAAATCGAACACCTGATTCTGTTTTATTTACATGCTGACCTCCTGCCCCACTCGCTCGAAAAGTATCTCTTCGTAAATCAGCCTTATTGATATCTATATCCTCCATTTCAAATTTTGGCATAACCACAACTGTTGCAGCTGATGTATGAACCCTTCCTTGCGATTCTGTTTTTGGCACTCGTTGTACTCGATGGGCACCAGATTCAAATTTTAATTTTCCATAAACATCCGTTCCATTTATTTCTAATACAATTTTATTATAACCTCCAACTGATCCCTCGTTAATAGTTATTGGCTCTACTTTCCATCCCTGAAGAGAAAAATAGCGTGAGTACATTTTATACAAATCTCCAGCAAACAAACTTGCTTCATCTCCTCCTGCCCCTGATCTAATTTCAAAAATTACATCTTTCTCATCTTCAGGATCTTTTGGGATCAATAGAATCTTTATTCTTTCCTCTAGTTCTTCCTGATTAGGAATTAATTCCTCTAATTCTTCTTGAGCCATGTCTTTCATTTCCTCATCCGCTAACATCTCCTTTGCTGATCTTATATTTTCTAGGACTGATTTATACTTTTTATATACATCTACAATATCCTGGAGGCTTTTGTACTCCTTATTCAACTTGGTAAATCTATCCATATCCGATACGACAGACGGGTCTCCCAATTGCTCCTCGATATAAACATACTTCTCGTAAATAGCTGTTAATTTATCTAACATTTCTTATAGTTTAGTTTTTATTGATTTCTTTTTGAGAAAATCAAAACATGTTTTAAAACAGATTTTTAATCAAAAATAAAAGGTAAGTGCAAGTTAGAACTTGCATAAAGTTATTTAGCGTAGCTAATAAAAGAAGGTACTTTGTGAGTTATACATTTCTGTTTTTTTTATTAAAGATAAACTTGTCATCTCTAAGTTTTATGTAAAAATAAACTTTATCTGCAGAGTACCCAAATAGGACATGCAAAATCAAAAGCAATATTAAAATAATGCATTTTTTTCCCTTGGAGACGATAGAAAAAACTTTGACCTATTGTTTAGAGGGATTAGGTACACCTAATCTTTAAAAGGTTGTTCTGTATTAAGTAATTCTTTGAAAAAAGGATTTTTTCTAATTTCTTTGAGTAAATCTATTTCCGCTTCCTTCGTTAACTTATAACCTAAAAAAAATCGTATTTTTTTTGTCCTAGTTATTAATAAATTAGTTGTGATATGCATGATATTAATATTTTAAACTACTTTCAAACCATGTAATATTTAACAATTAAAATTATACACCAAATAATTCCAGACTAATCTAGCTAGTACCACTTATTGAAATTAGGTAAATTTTTAAGTTGAAAACAGTTGATGAATAAATTGCAGAGTTAAATATGTTTTCTAATCTTTAATTTCACTAAAAATGATTACTAGAACTCCATACACACAACTATTTAAAAAAGTTCCTATCTGTTTATTTTTCTCAATATTTTCCATAATATCCAAAATAAAAGGGGTGTTAACGCTTTAATCGTCAACACCCCTTTTTAATGATTGGACCTAAAAAACTTACTTATAATTTTGATTAAAAAACTCTCTGTAAGTTCCTATTGATTTCGATTTAAGAATTTCTCTATAATTGTGTTGGGTTACGGCAAATACTTCATAATTATTATTGTCTCCTAAAAATTTCTTTTTGTTTGCCATAATTCCTTTATAGTAAGTTATCGACTTTTCTTTATTTCTAAATCGACGAATAACTAAAATTGGAGTATTCGTATCTGCTCCCAAATAAATATTAGAAATTCGAAGTTTATCAGATTTATGATATTCTCTGTTGTAGTTCGATACTTTTATTTTTGCATCGCCTAATTCAATTTTTCCTCCTTTGAGTACTACAATCATATAATGTACTTTCTTGTCTTGCAGCTTGAATTTCCCACTAGCATTTCCCTCTCTAGGAATGGTTAGATCTTCCTTTAATTCACCTAAAAGTCGTAAGATTTCTTTTGCTCTAGATTGTTCTGGTGTACCTGGGAATCTTCCAACTACCTCTTTCAATGCTTTCACATATTCTCCCCTTCCTTTCAAATTCCCAATACACATAGAAGATAGTAAGGCGAACTTTGGTTGCAAAGGGTTTTTTTCTCCAAAAATTTCTTTTACTCGTCCTACTTTGTCGTACGCCTTTTTGTAGTCCAAATTGACAAAATCAGAATAAGTATCTTTATAATAATTTTTCAATTTCTGTTCTTCATTTTCAAAAGCAACAGCATCTCCATTTAAAACTTTAGCGTAAGTTGACTCAGAATATTTTGTAGTAATTTTATTTTTATAGATTTTTGCAGTCGATGGCTGAGTCAAATCCGTGTAGGATAGATATTGGTAATACCATGCATTTAATTCATGATTGTTACCAGGAAAACGCTTTTCAAGTTTGCCTAGAGTTTCAACTGCCTTATCATTATTCTCTAATCGATCTCGGTATAAAGTTCCTAATTCGTATAATGCATCCTTAATTTCACCTTTTACTTTAATAACTTCCTCAGGTGTTTTAGGAACATCATTTAAAATTCTGGCGATTTCATCATCTGTCAAATCACTTCCTTCTTCCACCACATCCTCAATAATATCGTCATCTGCCTGATTAGCACCTCTTCTATTTGATCTCCTCCAATCATCTTCCATTTTTCGATTACCCCATCTTTTTTCAAAAGACCTAATCCCTTTTTTTATTTTTTTATCGTCGTAAAAAACCCATGTACTTGGTTCTTGAAATTGATTCCCTCTTCTACCACCGCTACTAGGTCTTAAACTTGGCCGATTTCCTCCTAGCTTACTATTCGAACTTGAAGCCTTATTTTGGGCAGCCAAAGCTTGTTCTTCTTTTTTAAGCTTTGCAGCAATCCTTCGTTTTTCCTCATCTGACAGTGTACTAATTCGAAGTAAACTATCTTGTAATTCAATAATTTGGATATTTGAAGCTATTTCTGTCAAACTAGCTGCGTACTTTTTAGCACCGATATATCTATCATCCGTTTTCGCCATCACTAACAATGTACTATCATAGTAATTTTTGGAAGAAACATAATTCTCATCTTGAAAAAACAACTGAGCCAAAAGTAAATATGACTCGGCTTTCTGTGCAGGATTAGTCTCACTTTTATTTAGCGATAATTGAAGATTTGCGATTGCTTCTTTATTCTGATCTGTTTTCAAATAAATAACAGCCAAAGCATAATGAATTTGATCTTGATACTCTTCGTTCTTATCGTTCTTCAACATTTTATTTAGCTGAGTTATCGTTTCAACGGCTGTAGCTTTTCCGTTCAACCATGCATTTGTTTCCATATTAAGTTGAGAACTAAATCGCATCTCATAATCTCGACTATATTTCTTTGCTTTCCCAAAATATGCGTAAGCAGATTCACCTTGACCAAGTTTCTGATGAAGCTGACCTACAATGTATGCATATCTTGCTTTATCAGCTTTATTTTTTGTCAAACTAATTGCACGCTCTAAGGGTACAATTGCTTGTGCATATTTTTTTTGTTTCAAATAAAAATCAGCTTCCACAGGAGCTAAATCTCTTTTTATTTCACTAAATGTTTTAGGATCACTTTTTAATCGATCAATCAATCGAGATGCTTGATCAAATTTATCTCTTTCGATATAAGTCCTAGCCAACCATAATACCCCTTCTTGAAATGCTGGTTTATGTTTTAAAAAATAATTCCCAGATTCGTCTTTTTCTTTTTTCTCCTCTTTTTTCTCCTCTTTAACTTCAGTTTTTACTTCTACTACCTTGATTAATGGTTCTTTCTTTTCAGTCTTCTTTTTAGATGAAGACTTTTTTCCCTTTTTTCTATTTTTCTTATTTTGTTTTGCTTTCTTTTTACTAGCTTTTATTCTTTTTTTACGAGCATCTTCTTTTTCTTTTCGCCTCTTCTCTTGCTCTTTCTTTTTTTCCTTTTGAGTTTTCTCTCTTACCTTTTTCTTTTCCTTAGCCTCCTTTTTTCTTTCCTTTTGAGATTTTTTCTTTTTCTTTCCTTTCTTTCTTTTTTTGCCTGCATTCTTCGGATCATATTCATCAACCATAAACTCCAAAGTTTCCTCTGCAGATTCATAATCTTTTTTTACAAATTGAGCTTGCCCCATTAGAAGGTAGCAATCATCCTTCCAATGACTAGCAGGATGTAAACTTGCTACAATTGAAACTTTTTTGATAGCATTATCCAAATCACCTGCAACCACAGTTGCATTATCAGCAGCTGAATACTTATATACACTCAAGATTTTATTATAATTATCTTGGTGCTGCTCACTCAAGCTTTCTATACTCGCTTCCAGTAACTCATTAGCATTAAAATATCCATTAAACTTGGAGGTTACGTCATGGTAGAATTTACCAACTTTAGATGGATCATCTTTGCTTTTTTGAGTAGCACAAGAAGAAATAAAAAAAATAAAAACCCAAAAGGATAAAAGTGTATTGAATCTTTTCAAAGCAAAAAAATGTTTAATTTCGTTTTCGAAAAAAGAAATATTTTGAAGAAATTTGTTGTCAGAAATATTTAAGCGTTTTTTATACTAAACAATCTGTCTAAACAAATACTCGAATTCCTTGTATTTGTTACGAAAAACAACGTTTTTGATATCGCTTACCAATTAAAACCACCGAAATACAAATTTATTTTAATTTTAACAAAATAGTGTACAATGGGTACCGAAAATAACGATAAAAAAGGATGGGACAATTTTAAAGAGAAGCTTCAAAACACCTACCGTTTGGTGGTGATGAATGACGAATCGTTTGAAGAAATTGGGTCTTACAAGCTTTCACTACTTAATTTATATATTGCTATTTCTGCCGCAACTGTATTAGTGGCTTTCTTGGTTTTTTCCATAATATTTTTCACTCCAATTAAAAGGTTGGTGCCAGGCTATGGAGATGCTAGTTCTGGAGAATTAAGAGAAATCTACCAAAAAAATATAGCGCTTGAAGAAAAACTAGAAGCTCAAAAAACTTATACTGACAGTTTTAGGAGAATGATTACTGGTGATGATGAAACGGAAGAGGATGTGAAAAGTGAAGAAATCGTTGAAGTTGATTCTCTTCAAACTGTTACCATAATTGAAGAAGATGAAATACTTCGACAAGAAGTAGAAGAAGAAGTTCAATCTCAGCAAAAACAAAAATTGGGGTCTATTAGCGCCTCTTCCAACGAAATGCCACTAGAGCAGTTATACTTTATTCCTCCAATAACAGGAGTAGTTAGTGAACAATTTATGCCTGACAAAAAACATTACGGAACAGATATTTTAGCACCAAAGAATACCCCTGTAAAAGCAACATTAGATGGATTTGTAATATCATCGGATTGGACATTAGAAACTGGAAATACTATTTCGATCCAGCATTCTAATAATCTAATCTCATTTTACAAACATAATTCAGCATTATTGAAAGAAATTGGCAACTCTGTAAAAGCTGGAGAAGCAGTAGCCATTATTGGCAATACAGGAACTCTATCCGATGGACCTCACCTGCATTTTGAGTTGTGGCACAAAGGAAAACCAATAAACCCTGAAGATTTTATTACTTTTGAGTAAAGTTTTCAATACTTTTGTACTTCTTACCTAACCAAAGATTTTAAACTACACATAAAATCAAAAATCAACTTTTTAACCAAGCACGCTACACTATTGGCACAATTTTGCCATTCATATAATCTATTGTAAAATATTAACCTATTTAGAAATTATGAGCGAAAATAAATACGAATTAAATGAAACCTTTAATGAAAAGGGTGAACCTATCAGCCCAATTTTAGCAGATGGTGTAAAAAATTATTTAATCGACATTGACGGTACTGTTTGCGATGACGTCCCCAATGAGGAGCCTGAGAGAATGGGCACTTGTTTACCATATCCTGATGCTTTGCAAATTTTAAACAAATGGTACGATGAAGGTCATATTATTACTTTTTTCACCTCAAGAACGGAAGAACACCGAGAGGTGACTGAAGTTTGGTTGAAGAAGCATGACTTTAAATATCATGGATTATTAATGGAAAAACCTCGTGGTGGAAATTACCATTGGATTGATAATCACATTGTTAAGGCAACTCGATTCAAAGGTAAGTTTACTGATCTTATTGTGAAAACCAAAGAGATTGAGGTTTTTGATCATAGAAGTGGTGAGTAATTCATTTTGATTAAAAATAAAAAAAGCGCAATTGAATTCATTTTCAATTGCGCCTTTTAGTTTGCTATAGAAATACTATAATGATATCAAAATAAGGTTCTTATCATTTATTATATAATAACTCCCAAGGAATCAAAGATAACATAAAGGCAAAAATAGATAAATACAACATTCTACAATAATATGTCATAGTTCCTGGAACATAAAAATAATTTCTAGATTCATGATATACTAATTCTCTTTTCGACCCTATTCTAAGATCATAACATTTTTTTGATGAATAATTACCAATACTATAATCTTTATTTTTAAACCTAATAAATATTACACTCCAGACTTACTAAAACATGGTTTCCCTAAAATAACAAAATTAGATCTAACTCCATGTCTTTCCATATTATCAGCTTCATTATAATAAACATAGTTTACAAATAGAGCTAGAAAAGAAATCATAATCTAAATTAATTTGTAAAAATTATTAAAAAATAAAAGCTTTATTAGATTTCTCATAAAAAACTTAAATTTTGCTTTTTGTAAAAAATTAGGTTATAAAATCTGGATACGTAATTGTAAAGACAATTCTATTTACCCTTCCATTTCAAAGTATTAATCATGTGCTCAATATCCTTTTTGACAAATGAAAAGATAGGTGCAAGTGAATCAGGTGCAACTTCGGTATTAAAATAAAGCGAACCTCTTACAAAATGTTTTTCCTCATCTGACACAAAAAATTGAAAAGGAGAAGCCACCTCTCCTTCAAGATTAAAAGCTATTCCTTTAGCTCCATTTTTAGTATCAATGCTTATTTCTTCAATGTACTTTGCTTTAATATTATGCTTGTGTGCTAATTCGAATGCATCTGCTTTTAACTTTTCACCAGTTTCTTCATTATCGATTGGTGAATAAGTAAAATGAATTTTTGCATTAAAATGTGGAATAGAAATATCAAACCAGCATTCATTACTTGGTCGTTGATCAAAGAATGAATTGGACTTTTCAATCTTGGCATATTTAGGATACTCAAATGAAAAATCGCAATATCCTTGTTCAAAGGCTTGATATGTTTTTTCTGGATAAACTACTCTAGGGAACCCTCTTGGCTTAGGTGTTATAGCTACCTCATCTTCGCAACTTTGTAAGATGAGACTAAAAGTAAAAAAGAAAACGATTGCTAGAAAAAGCGAAACGCTAGGTTGTTTTTTTTCAAAAAAATTACTCATTAAAAATTATTGTTTACATCTTCTTAGGCAAGATGATTTGAACTTGCTTTACTCTTCGCTTGTTAACTGAAACGATTTTAAATTGATATTGATTGTATGACGACTCCGCATTGATTTTGGGAATTTGTCCAAATAATTCTAGCATCAATCCTGCAATTGTATCAGCATCCCCTTTAGCTTCATCAAAGGTAGTTGTTTCCAAATCCATAACTCTACACATATCATTGAGCAATGTTTTTCCCTCAAATACATATACATACTCACTTTTCTTTGTAAAATCAATTTCAGATAAATCATCAAATTCATCCTTTATTTCACCAATTACTTCCTCTAAAACATCTTCTAAAGTTGCAATTCCTGAACTTCCTCCATACTCATCAACAACCATCGCCATGTGTAATTTTTGTTGTTGAAATTCTTTTAGTAAATCACTAATTTTTTTCGACTCTGGAACATATAATAAATCTGTTCTGATTAGAGCTTGCCATTCAAAATCATCTCCTTCATCTGTGTGACCAACCAAATCTTTAATGTAAAGTATTCCAGTTATATTGTCAAAATCATCATCAAAAATTGGAATCCGAGAAACCCCTGCTCGCCGTGCTACCTTTAAAACTTCTCGAAAAGCTGTTCGAAATTCAATTGCAACAACATCCACACGAGAACTCATAATTTGTTTTACAGTAACATCTCCAAACTTGAGAATACTTTTTAAAATATCAACTTCTTCTTCGGCATTATCATCGTTTCGGACAGTTAACTCAATCGCTTCATCAATATCCTCTTTACTCATCAAGCTTGCTTTCTGTGCTTTTGACTCTAATTTTCCTTCAATATAATTTGTCCAATTTACCAGAATTTTACTACCAGGCGAAAAGAATCTATTTAATACATTTAAAGATCCTGACATCATTTTTGCTAATTTCACATTATTTAAATTAGCATAAACCTTAGGCGCTACTTCTCCAAACAAAACCAAAAGGAAAACAACTCCAACTACTTTGATTAAGTTTTCTACAAGCCATGCAATCTCAGTATTAGAAGGATCAATAAATGGAAGAAACGATAAATACTCAGCAGCTCCTATTTGTATCGCCCAGCTAGTGAAAACTTCTGAAGGTATTACTTTTTTTAGAACAAAATCTGACAAAACAACAATTCCAATATTGATAAAATTATTACTAATCAAAATAGTCGCCAATAGCGTTCGTGGCATCTCTTTTAGTTTGATGATTCGATTAGACGTTTTGCTATTCTCTTGTTTTAGGTCATCGATATCATTTGGAGATAAGGAAAAAAATGCTACCTCTGATCCCGAAACCAAAGCAGAACCGAGTAATAAAATTATAACAAATATTGCAGCACCACTTATTCCCCAGAAAGGAAAATCTGCCAACAAAAAAGAGGAGTTAAAAAAGAAAGTGAAGAATGTTCCGGTTATGGAATCCAATATCTTTATTTTTGATTCTTAGAAAAGAAATTATGCCTAAGAATATTATGTTTAAGTTTCAATTGATTCTTTTTCCCAAAAAAATCAACCAAAAATCTAACTAATTTATTTTTTAGAATGGTAAATCTTCAGTAGATCCGTCAGCAACTTTTTCCAAAGATGCTGGGAACGAAGTGTTCGCTACTACAGGCTTAGATGATGTTGATTGTACAGTAACCTTAACTGGCGCATCAGATGCAGATGGTACAGCTGGTGTATTATTGTTATTTCCTCCTTCTCTACTTCCAAGCATTTTCATTGTTCTTGCAACTATTTCAGTTGTGTATCGATCGTTTCCATCTTTATCTTGCCATTTTCGAGTAGTCAATTTTCCCTCGATATAAACTTGGCTGCCCCTTTTCAAATACTTCTCTGCCACACCTGCCAAACCATTCCACATCACTACGTTATGCCATTCAGTTTGAGTTTTTCGTTCATTGGTAGTTTTATCCATATAAGATTCACTTGTAGCTACAGAAAAGGAAGCTACAGAAGAGTTCCCTTCGAAATGTCGAACTTCAGGATCTTTTCCAAGATTACCGACTAGGATTACTTTATTAATCATGATGTGCTTTTTTTTATTTTATAAAATCAAGTTTTCTTATTTCAAATCTTGAAACATGGAGTATAAATTTAACGAATTATCTTTTAAATACAAATCGATAATTTTAGGGAATGCAAATCTACTTAAGTTTTTTCGTTCTACTTTGATATATGCATTTTTTTTAATCGAAAAGTTCACTGGCAAATCAATTTCCAAAAAAGTTGCAATGATCGTTCTATGTGTTAATTGTTGTCTAAAAGGTGAAGAAATATGTCTTAATTCATAGTCAAAATCTTGTATCAAATTATTCCAAATTTCATTTTTAGAAAGTATGTTGTTTTTTAAAAGTACCTCGGTTTCTATTAATGGAAATTCGTAGAGATTTTGCCAAATATCTTTTTGAGTTCTTTTTTTCACCCAAACTTCTCCGTTTGAGTTTAATAATAAATAGTTAAAATATCTTGTTTTCTTTTTTATTTTTTTAGCCTTAACTGGCAAACCCGAAACTTTTCCTTTTTGAAAAGCTTGGCAGTTTTTTTTCAATGAACAATCTTTACAATTCGTTAATTTTGGTGTACACTGAATCGCCCCAAAATCCATAATTGCTTGATTATAAATAGCTGCTTTATTTTTCTTTAACAATACATTTGCAAGTATTGAAAATTCCTTTTTCCCTTCTGTAGAATCAATAGGTGTCTCAATTCCAAAATATCTCGACAATACTCGATATACATTTCCATCCACAACAGCATGCGGTAAATCATAAGCAAAGGAGGCAATCGCAGCGGCTGTGTATACCCCGACACCTTTTAATTTTAAAATTTCATCTAATGTTTTAGGAAACTCCCCATGGAGATTTTTAGAAATATTCTTAGCAGAAAAATGTAAATTCCTAGCCCGAGAATAATAACCAAGACCTTCCCATAATTTCATTACCTCATCTTCTTCTGCATTCGCTAAGTCATGAACAGTTGGATACTTTTCTTTGAACTTTAAGAAATAAGGAAGACCTTGCTCAACGCGAGTCTGTTGTAAAATTATTTCTGACAACCATATGTAGTATGGATTTTTTTCACCTTTCCAAGGCATAGGCCGATTTATATTTTTGGCCCATTTTAAAAGTTGTTTGGTAAAAAATTGTTGATCCATATTTGTGAATACTTTTTATTTGATGCTAAAATTTTACACATACGAATAATTGAATAAAAAATCTGCATCTAGTACAATTCATCCATAAGCTATTTTGAAAATCATAATTACGAAAAAATAAAGAAGGCGGCAAATTTGCATTTGCCGCCTCTATTTTAGTATATTATTTTAAACTTTACTTAATCTTTTCTCTTAAAATTGCAACGTTGTCATAACGATTATTAATCAATCCCTTCATCTCTTTACGAGCAAAAAAGATCCTACTCTTAACTGTACCAAGTGGTAGTTCTAATTTGTCTGCAATTTCCTGATATTTAAAACCTTCATAATGCATCATGAACGGAATCCGAATCCCATCCTCCATTCCATCAATCATTGCAGTTAATTCATCCATCATTATATTGCTTTCCGCTTTGTTCGATATTACCACGCTTCCTGAATTAATATAATAATCATTGTCTGTCGAATCCATAATGGTATTCGCCCGCATCTTTTTACGATAGTTATTGATAAATATATTTTTCATAATCGTAAATAGCCAGGCTTTGAAATTGGTACCTGGACGAAACTTGTCTCTGTTAGTCAACGCGCGGAAAGATGTCTCTTGATATAAGTCCTTTGCATCCTCAGTATTTTTAGTTAGGTTATAGGCAAAAGAATGAAGTAACTTTGACATCCCTTCGTATCGACCGTTAAATTCTAATGTTGACATAATTGATTTTGTTTAGAATATAAAAATAAATAGTTATTACCAATTCTTAAACAAATTTAACTTATTGTTAAACAAAATCAAAATTATAATTAAACAAAAAAGAGTCCCCACAAAGACATTTTTAAATAAGGATAAGTAATTTAATTCATAACTACCTGACAAACAGTTGTTTATGGATTTTTTACTCGCTTTATTAAAAATACTCTATTTTCAATAAATATTGAAACTTTTGGTACTTCACAAGTATATTACAATAATTAATTAAAATCATGTAAAAAAGAATAGAGGTATTGAACATTTAAGTTCAATACCTCTATTCTTTTTTACATGTTAGATAATATCTATTTTTGGGCTTTGGAAACTAGGTAAACTGCCACTATAGAAAATATAATGTTTGGCATCCAAACTCCTAGCATAGGCGGAAGCGTCTCATTAGTTGCAAAAGTAATTGAAAATTTAGACAGAAAAATATATAAAGCTCCTATTCCTACACCTATCGCCAAATGAAGCCCCATTCCTCCCCTTACTTTTCTCGCTGCAACAGCCAAACCTATTAATGTCAAAATAAGAATAGTAAATGGTTCTGCAGTTCTTCTATGTAACTCAGTTTCGTATTTCTTCAAATTTCCTTTTCCTTTTTGTCTTCGAGTTGCCATGAAAGCTAATAAATGAGGTGTTGTCATCATTTCTTTATCTTCATTATAATAGATAAAGTCCAGATGATTCAAATTGAGTGTAGTATCTAACTCTGTCCCCTCTTCAATTAAAAGAGACTCTCGTTTATCATTAAAAGTACGAACTTCATAATTCTTAAATTTCCATCTATTAGGTGGCCCAATCCACTTGGCAATACGTGCTTTAAAGAGATATGTCAATTGATGATTTTCAATTTTTTCAATACGAAGATTTTTGGCAGAGGTATCTCTCTTATTATATTTTTCTACATAAACTTTCTTATTTGGCCCAACGAATAGATGCATATTAGCATCATTTACTTTTTGACTATAATGATATATGTAAGTGTGTTGAAAATTATAATGAGTTTCATTTGCTCTTGGGATCACATAATGGTTTCCAATTAGGTGTATTGCCGTCAGGAAACCTCCAGCCAATAGATAAGGAACCATCAATCTTCTAAAACTTATTCCAGCATTAAAAATAGAAATGATCTCTGAGTTAAATGCCATTCGCGAAGTAAAAAAAACTACTGCTATCAAAACTCCCAGAGGGAACAAAAGACCGTTTATCCACAATACCCAATTGAGATAATAATCAATAATAATTTGTTTGAGAGTAACTGGCTCTTCGATAAAATCTTCTACCTTATCACTAAAATCAATTATGATAGAAATCATTGTGATAATAAGCACCGTAAAAAAAAAGGTGGATAAGAATTTTTTAATGATATACCAATCGAGTTTTTTTATCATACATTTAATAGTAGTGAATGATTAATGAGCAACCTTGCCCAAAGCTAATCTCTAATTCGACATTTAAATATTCCAATATTTTTACTAACCTAACTTATTTTTAACGTTAACTGGGGTTTTAACATATTAAAGCCTTTGCCTTAAATTTGGAACTATTGCTTTTTTCCACTCATAAAAGTCTCCAGCAATAATATGATTCCTAGCTTCTCCAACTAACCATAGATAAAAACTCAAATTATGCAATGAAGCTATCTGTGAAGCTAAAAGTTCCTTGCTTTGAAATAAATGCCGCAAATAAGCTTTAGAATGAAAACGACTTGTCGAAGCTGTACTATCAATATCTATCGGACTAAAGTCATCTTTCCATTTTGCATTTTTCATATTCAAAATTCCTTTGGACGTAAATAGATGTCCATGTCGGGCATTCCTAGTTGGCATTACACAATCAAACATATCGATGCCCAAAGCAATGCATTCCAGTAAGTTTTCAGGAGTACCGACTCCCATCAAATATCGAGGTTTGTCTTTTGGTAAAATTCCGCAAACTAATTCCGTAGTTGCATACAATTTATCAGCAGGTTCCCCTACAGCGAGCCCTCCGATAGCATTTGCAGGTCGATCAAATGAAGCAATTGTTTCTGCTGATTTTACCCTCAAATCTTTGTACGTACTTCCTTGAACAATGGGCATCAACGTTTGCTCATATCCATATCTTGGATCAGTCGAATCGAAACGGTCACAACATCTTTTAAGCCATCGATGTGTCATTTCCATTGAACGTTTTGCATAATTATATTCACAAGGATAAGGTGTACATTCATCAAATGCCATGATGATATCTGCCCCGATGGTCCTCTGTATATCCATCACATTTTCAGGTGAAAAAAAATGTTTTTCTCCACCAATATGTGAACGAAAGGTGACACCTTCTTCCTTTATTTTTCGTGTGCCACTCAAAGAATATACTTGGTAACCTCCACTATCTGTTAACATTGGTCTATCCCAACCATTAAATTTATGAAGTCCTCCTGCCTTTTCCATTATATCCATTCCTGGACGCAGAAATAAGTGATAAGTATTTCCCAAAATAATTTGAGCTTTCACCTCGTCCTTTAATTCTTGTTGGTGCACACCTTTAACTGTTGCCAAAGTCCCTACCGGCATAAATATGGGCGTCTCTATTTTCCCATGAGCGGTTTCAATTACTCCTGCACGAGCACTAGAGTTTGGATCTGTATGTTGTAAATCAAATTTCATAGGCTACAAAAGTAGGGAAAAAACTAAAGATGATGTGTAAAAGACGGGTTTTTCAATATGATCATCCAGCTAAAAATATCGAATCAGAAAAATTGACAACACGCTTTGAAAAAGAAATATTAAACATTTCAAATATTCATTCTTAAATTTTTATTTTTAGATAGAATACCTGTTACTATCTAACTTTAATAATACACCAATCATCAAAGAAAAAGCTAAAAGGGAGGAACCTCCATAACTAATAAATGGCAGTGGAATACCAATAATCATGACCAATCCCATTGTCATACCTATATTGATAAAGAAGTGAAAAAATAGTATTCCTGCAACTCCGTAAGCATAGTTCCTAGAAAAATCAGATCGTTGTCTTTCTGCAATAACTGTTATTCGATATAGAAAAAGTAAATAAAGTACAATTATTCCAAAGACTCCAACGAACCCTTGCTCTTCTCCAACCGTGCAGAAAATAAAGTCAGTTGATTGTTCAGGAACAAAATCTAACTTAGTTCTAGTTCCTTGCAAAAATCCTTTTCCAGATAATTCACCTGAACCTATTGTCAATTTAGATTGACGTAAATTATAAATTGCATCAGAAGGTGCCTTGGATGGACTTAACCAAACATTAATTCGTGATTGTTGGTGAGGTTTAAGAATATTATTAAATGCAAAATTAGCACCGTAAGCAAATGTTCCTCCAAAAATGATTAATGGCAAAAGCAATTTGACTATTTCTTTTCGCCCATTTCTCCAAAGTACAAAAGACAATATCGGAATTATTACAAAATTAAATACAAAAATTTCTTGGTAAAATAATGGGAAGAAATATAATCCTGCGATGGTTCCGATAATCATTAAAGTAAATCCTATGATCCAGATCCGTTTTTCATTTTTAAGATTATAAATAAAGATGCCTGTTCCAGTCATCATAAACCCTAGAATTACATAGTATGGATCATAAATTAATGCAATGATAAATAAGGTAGTAAGCGTTAAAAAAACAATATAAAAATTTTCAGACAGACCTAATCGATAAAAGAGGATCAAAAAAGATGTAAAAACTATTGCTGAACCTGCATCCGGTTGCAATAAAATTAAAATAATCGGGATGGTAATTAATCCAAATGCTATGAGTTGGGATTTAAAAATTTTTAAATTGGCGTTGTAGGAACTCAGAAAACTTGCCATCGCCAAACAAGTAGCAAACTTAGCAAACTCTGAGGGTTGTAGACTAAACCCACCTATACTAAACCAGGAAGTTGCCCCACTCACCTTTTTTCCAATTATTAAAACTGCGATCAGAGAAAAGATTGAAAGAGCGTAAAATACATAAGAAAATGTTCTCCAAAATTTCCACTCAATAAATGAAATCCCCACTATAAGGACAAAAGAGATTAAAATAAAGAATCCTTGTTTTGTTGCCTCACTACTTAATCCTCCAAAATCATTTCCTTTTGCTGTGGCCGCAATGATCATCATCCAACCAATTATCACTAGCCCTATATAATAACTTAGGGTTTGCAAATCTACATTTTGGAATCCATTATTTCTACGAGCGCGAATACTCATTATTGCGGAGATATATTGCCAACGTTGATCAACGTTAATACTTCATCAATGCTAACCTCACTTTTAGTTAACAGGGCACTGGGGTAGTATTTCTTAAATTCCTTTAAAAGTCTAGTGGCATCTAATCGATTAGCGAAAGCTCCTGCTTTTAATTTATAATATGGCTTAGAATGCTCCCATTTCACTTGAATTAAAGGATACCTCTGAACAATCTTCGATTCTTCATTTTCCACCTTCCGCCGATCCGTAGTAGCCAATAATTGAATTCGCCATCCTGAAATAGTTGTGGTCATTCTATTTTGAGCTAAGTGTCTTTGGACTAAGGATGTCACAGCGATATCTTCTTTTATCTGAACTTGCGCCTGTGATGCATTACAAAAAAACAGCACCCCAATCATTAAATTTAAAATTCTTTTCATGACATTTTTTCTATTCCTTTTATAATTTTTATACTTGCAGAAGTTCCTAATCTAGTGGCACCTGCTTTTATCATCTTTATCGCTTTTTTTGCGCTTCTGATTCCCCCTGACGCTTTTATTTTAATAACATTCGGGAGGTTAGCTCTTAAATATTCTATATCTTTGAGCTTAGCTCCTTCACCATGAAATCCAGTCGAAGTCTTGACGTAATTTACTCCTGCTTTTGCACAAATTTCACATATTTTTTTTATTTCTTTTTTATTTAAAAGTCCAGTCTCCAGAATCACTTTGATTATTTTACCTTTCATTTGAGTGGCAAGCGCAACTGTTTTTATATCATTCTCCACGTAATTCCAATCTTTACTCTTTACAGCACTTATGTTAATAACAACATCTAATTCATCTGCTCCATCATCAATAGCTTTGTGAATTTCCGCAGCTTTGGAGGGAGTTGAAGAATACCCGAATGGAAACCCAATAACAGTCGCAACTTTTACATCACAATCTTTTAACATTATAGAGGCGCTATGGACAAAATATGGAGGCACACAAACTGCATAAAACTTATTGGCTTCAGCCTCATCACACAACTGCCTAATATCAGTTTTCCTAGTGTCAACCTTAAGAATGGTATGATCTATATAAGCAGTTAATTGTTTCCCTTTCAACGTTTTCACTTTTAATTTTATAAATTTGGCTTCTCCAAATACCTCAAATCAAAAAGACTCAGGGTTATTATGCAAGATAGAAATTCTAATTTATACAAACGTATTTTGCAAAAAAAAGGTCTAAAGGTTTATTAAAAACTTTTAGACCTTTTTTTACTGAAATCTAGATTAGAACAGTCCTCTGATCACATCTTCCTCTGTAATTCCTTCTGCTTCTGCTTTATAGTTTCTTACGATCCTATGCCTTAAAACGTAATTCGCAATCGCTTGAACATCTTCTATATCAGGTGAATACTTTCCACTTATTGCTGCATGGCACTTTGCTCCTAAGACTAAATATTGCGAAGCTCTCGGACCTGCTCCCCATGAAATATAATCATTTACTTCTTGAGTCGCCATTTTTGTATTTGGTCGAGTTTTGGATGCCAAAGTAACTGCATATTCCAGGACGTTGTCAGCAATAGGAATTTTTCGAATTAATTGTTGGAAAAATAAAATTTGCTCACCAGTTACGATATTTTTTAAATCGTATTTTGTTTGTTTTGTTGTAGCTTTTACTACTTCAATTTCTTCTTCATAGGAAGGATAATCTAAAGTTATATTAAACATAAATCTATCTAACTGGGCCTCTGGCAAAGGATAGGTTCCTTCTTGCTCTATTGGATTTTGAGTAGCTAAAACAAAAAATGGAGAAGGCAAAATATGTCGAACACCATTCACCGTCACCGATCGTTCTTGCATGGCTTCCAATAATGCTGCTTGAGTTTTTGGAGGTGTACGGTTAATCTCATCTGCCAAAACAATATTAGCAAATAATGGACCTTCATGAAATTTGAAATGACGACTCTCGTCTAATATTTCAGAACCTGTAATATCTGAAGGCATCAAATCTGGAGTAAACTGGATTCTTTTGAAACTCAAATCTAAGACCTCCGAAATTGTACTCACTAATAATGTTTTTGCAAGACCAGGAACGCCAACTAATAAACTGTGCCCATTACTAAATAATGAAATGATCACCGCTTTAACAACATCTTCTTGACCAATAATTACTTTTGAAATTTCAGAAGAAAGTGCTTTGTAGGAACTCGCTAATGCATCTACTGCTTCTACATCCGTTTTATATTGTATTTCTGTCATTATCGTTTTTATATATTTTTTAAGTCTTACTTCAAATTAGGACAAATTTATTAAAAAAAGCTAGAAATATAACGTTAAAATATGTGGCTTTGTTTCGCATTAAATAACGGATTTTCTAATATCAGGACTAACCAAGTAATATTATTATTTTAGACTTTTTAAAAAATTCTACTCAAGTGTATTTTAAATAAAAAGCAGGAACTAATATTAATTAGTTCCTGCTTTCAAAATTATTAGTTTTGTTCGTTCCTATAGTCGATCTAAAACATATTTCTGATACCCTCCATTAGATTTAAAACTTCCACAATCTCCACCTGAAACAATAGGAAGATTTAAAATATAATCTTCCTGATTCCGATAATCATAGGAAATTCTAGTTTGCATCCATTTTGTATCAACCTCATCTAGAAGATCCATTATTGAAATAATTCCTGTTCGATCAAATATAGATGTTTGACAAATTAATGAAACGGCTAATTCATCCATTTCACTTGTCATTGTTTCATCAAATTTTAGTTCTCCAAGCATCATTGATACATCTAGCAACGTGGATGAACCAAATGCTGGCGGAATCCCTTGGACTAGGTTATTTAATGTATTTGTATTGAACTCATTAATTAATCGATTCAATAAATATTTCTCGTGCATCAAAATCGCTTCAAATGTCAAGATATAATAAAGTTCATACTCTTTCTCCAAAGATTTTAAAAGACCTGTGGAAATATACATGTGTCCTCCTGGAGTGGTAAAAGCAGTCTTGATATTATCTAAATGCAGTATTGTTACCAGCCACTCTCGATTTCTATCCCACCGATCACCAATAACTGATTGTCCGTCAATTTTATAAACGTTATTTGCTTGATTGTATAATTTTTGAATGTACCAATAGGCTGAATCAGCTTGTGAGTTGCGAGACAAAATTGGAAAATTAATTGAATCCGACGCAATCGCAATTCTTATTTGATCGCCCAGCATTTCTCTTTTCTCTTTTGTGAAAGCACTTGGGGCTATAACGTTCTCTTTTCGACAAGAAAAAAATGATAGGCCTCCGATGATAAAGAATAAGAAAAAGTATTTTTTCCTTAAAAGTTTAGTGATTATTTCTCTCATTATGTTGTTCAATAGTATTCTTAAAAAAGCAGTATTGAAAAGTAATCGCTTTATGAGATTAATCACGAACCTTTCATATTTGTCACAAAATAACTACAAAAACCTGACCAAAAGGCTTTAAAATAGAATTATGTTTTACTTTTTTTCCCTCTTAAACGCATTGATTTTCAATGTATAATCCTAAATAAATACTCAATCAATGAGAGATAGAACTATAAAATAAAGTGAATTTTCTACCAAAAATAAGATCTGAAAGGTCACATAAAATTATTATTGCCAGTTGAAAATGAATTTAATTGTGTTCCTGGTATAAATTAAAACTTTTCTTAAATAAACACCTGAATGAACTTAAACTCTTTTGCATCAAATAGTCCTTTATCACTCAATTTTAATTGTGGAATAACCAATAACGCCATAAATGATAAAGTCATGAACGGTGAAGTCAACGTGCATCCCAAGTTATTTTTAACAAAAAAATCAATTTCAGAATATGCTTTTGCCGTTTCATAACCATCTGCATTTGTCATAATTCCTGCAATAGGCAAAGACAACACTTTCTCTTCCTCCTCACTAACAGCTGAAATCCCACCTTGATTCTCAATAATCAAATTGACCGCTCGACAAAGTGAATCATCATCTGTTCCAACTGCGATAATATTATGAGAATCGTGTCCGACACAAGAAGCAATTGCTCCTTTTTTTAAATTAAAGTTATTGATAAATGCTACTGAAGGTTTTTGATTTTCATAGCGATTAACAACAGCCATTTTTAAATTATCATTTTCCAAATCAGAAATGGCTAATCCATTTTCTAATTTTGCTTGGGCTGTAAAACTTTCTGTTACTATTTCACCATCGATAGCTTTAATAACTTGAATTAAATCTGACTTTGACTCAAGTTGGAAATCGATTGGTGATTTCTTATCTAAAAAAAAATTATTGATAATCTCTGTTTCAACTGACTGAATAAGGCTTTTTCCATTTTCAGCAACTAATTCACCATTGATGTAAGTGGCATTTACTTTAAAGGTTTCGAGATCATGAACTAGGATAAAATCTGCCGCATCTCCAATTTTCAATTGTCCTACATCCAAATTATAATGTTCTACAGGATTAATACATGCGGCTTGTAACACATCAAAAATATCGTAACCTTTTGCCACCGCTCTTGCTGCCAATTGATTAATATGTCCATCAATCAAATCGTCTGGATGTTTATCATCAGAACAAAACATCATGCGATCAGCATATTTTGGCAACAAATCAATCAACGCCTCAAAGTTTTTTGCAGCACTTCCTTCTCGAATCAAAATCTTCATTCCCAATTCTAATTTACCCAAAGCTTCCTCGTAAGTAAAACATTCATGATCCGTTGAGATACCAGCAGAAATATATTTCTCCGCATCTTCCCCCATCAAACCAGGCGCGTGACCATCTATTGGTTTTCCATATTTTTTAGCCATTTCAATTTTAGATATTACCTCTTCATCTTCGAAAAGTACACCAGGGTAATTCATCATTTCTGCTAAGTATTTAATGGCTGGATTTTGCATCATTTCTTCAATTCCTTCAATGCCAATAACTGCACCTGCTGTTTCAAAGTTTGTCGCAGGCACACAAGAAGGTGCTCCAAAATTAAATTTTAGTGGAACTTTATTTCCATTCTTTATCATGAAATAAACCCCTTCAATTCCCATTACATTCGCAATTTCATGAGGATCAGAAACTGTCGCAACAGTACCGTGAGTAACTGCCATTCTTGCAAATTCAGAAGGCACTAACATCGAACTCTCGATATGAACATGCGCATCAACAAATCCAGGAAGAAGAAATAAATCACTTTGCCCTTCCTTTCTATCTATACTTTTAATCTTTCCGTTTTCAATAATTAACTCTCCATAGTAAATTTGGCGGTTAGAAATATCGACGATGTTTGCAGAAATATTCATATTTATGTTTAATCCTTATTTTAAAAAATTTCGAAGTGCATGGACGCATTTTTCTTTATCAAAATACCATGCACCGAATGGCAATGCAAAGGTAGTCAATCCTACTCGTTCTAGCATTCTCCACCGTTCAATAGGAAGTACTTTTTCAATCTTATCTGCCACCACATTCCCAGCTTGATTATTTTTGGAAGCGATCAAAACTGATTTGCCTTGGCTCATCAACTCAACTGCTAAAGCTGCAATAGGGAATGACTTGCCGGTTCCTGGTGGACCTATGGCTAAGGTCAACCGATGATTAAAAGTAGATTGTAAAATATTCTTCTGACTTTTATTTAAAACAACAGGAACCGTTAAATCAATTTATCTAGAAATATATTTTTGATTTGATGTTCCAAAAATTTCATTTAATGGCGTAGAGAAATCATTCAACTCAGACATTTTTTCCAACTCATTTAATATTCCACGCGAACCCGTTGGTTTATTTAACATAGCAATTCCACAAGCAGGAACCATAACAAATGGAGTATTCTCTTTTCTTTCTTTTTGTAAATCTTTCAACATTTTACCTGTCCAAAGATTTGGATATTTTTCAATGCTGGAAAAGTCCAATGTTGGAAAAAACTCTCTTAACGTTTTCTCCAGTTCAAAAACCTGGTCAAATTGAATAAATCCTTTCGGTAATTTTTGAGTAAGATTTTCGAGTAGACCTAATTGAATATTTTCGGCAGCTTGAAGAATGGCAGGGTTAATAATTGGATTTTCTGCATCAACTGAAATATAAAAAATATCATTTTCAATTTTCTTTTCCACTTGATGCAAATAAAGCGGCGAAGCAATATTTTGTTTTTTTTCAGCAATAATCATTTCTCCAAACATAAAAAAAGAGCAATAATAAAACGCTTTTTCTTTTGAATAAATGGCAAGTCTTTGCTCGACTTTTTTTTCCCAATTAGTTGGAACTGGAAATTCTTAAATCTTGCCTTGCAGTAATTCAGCACTTTCTAAGATAAGAGAATGTTCAACTTTTGCACTATAAAAATTTAGTAAACTAATCGCTCGATAGTCCAATTGGTAGCATGACTTAAAATAATTAACTAGTGCTTTTTGCATTTTAAAAAAATAGATAGGCTTTTTTCCATAAAAAAACTTTAAAATAGGTAATTTTCGGAATCAATGAACTTTAAATCTAAAAATGAACTTTAACGATTTTATCCAACAAGTACTTTTTAATATCGGCGATCATGATGTGACTGCTAGACAACTCATAAGTTGGGGAATTATTTTGATTGTTACTTTTTTGATTTATCAATTAGTAATAAATAAAGTTCTACCAAAATACTTTGCGCAGGAAAAATATGTCATTCGAGATAATTCAAGAATTCTAAAAAGTATCCGAAATATTTTTGTCTTGATTGCAATGATTGGAACTGTTTGGGTCCTCGAAGTAGATCTCCTTCTTTACCAAATGAAAAATGTAGGCGTTCGAGTTTCGACTGTGTTATATGCTCTAACAATTTGGCAAGTAGCTGGACTATTGGATTGGTTTGCTTCAAAAGTTTTGGTTTACAATTATCATCGAAGTCGAAATGATTTAGATTACCAGACTTCCGTTGAAAAGTATGCCAAAGAAACAAATAGTAATGCTGGAAACTTAGTACGATTATTAGTTTATGCAGCTGCTGTTTTTTTAGTCTTACAAAGCTTTAATTTAGAAAGTTACACAGTCATCAATTCGACTAATCCAATTAAAGTATCCGATATTTTAGAAGCAGTTCTAATTATTCTTGCTGCGAGATTAGTTTTCTGGATGGTAACTCAATTGTTTTTATATCGATACTATAAACGAAGTAAAATTGATACTGGCTCTCAATATGCAATAAATCAACTATTAAAATATGTCATTTATACCATGGCAATTTTATGGGCTATTTCAAGTTTGGGAATTAAAGTGACGGTTTTATGGGGTGGCGCTGCTGCTCTTTTGGTTGGAATTGGTTTGGGATTACAGCAAACTTTTAATGATTTCTTTTCTGGAATTGTATTGTTATTTGAGCGCTCAGTTGAGATCGGACATGTCTTGAATATTGGTGGGATGATTGGAACAGTTCAAAAAATTGGCTTAAGAACTTCTTTAATTGAAACAAGGGAAAGTATTACCGTTGTGGTTCCGAATTCCAAATTAGTGACTGACAATGTAATCAACTGGAGTCACTTGGATAAAAAAGTAAAATTTATCATTAGTGTTGGGGTAGCTTATGGTTCAGATACTAAATTGGTTAAAAGTATACTCTTAAAGGTAGCTGAAGAGCATCCTGAAGTTGTTGAACATCCAAATCCTTTTGTTCGTTTTACTAATTTTGGAAATTCATCTTTAGACTTTGAATTGCATTTCTTCTCTAGAAATTTTATGCGGATTGAGGATGTAAAAAGTGATTTACGATTTGAGATAGATAATAATTTCAGAGAAAATGATGTGGAAATTCCTTTCCCTCAGCGTGTTGTTTGGATGAAGGGTGATCAAGAACCGAAAAGAGGTAATTTTTCCTAAACTTACTCTTCTTCAATAATTATGCACCAAATTTATTTGCCAACTCTTCTAGCTCAAAAGTTACAAAACACTTCTTCCCTGTTGGACTTGCAAACGGCATGGCGCATGCAAATAATTGATCGACCAATCCTCTCATTTCCTCTTGTGTCAAACTTTGACCTTTTTTAATCGCAGAACTTCGAGCCATAGCTCGAGCAACATTTTCCGAAATATTTAAATCTAAATCTCGATTTGTTTTATATTGTTCCAATAATTGTTCAATGACTTTTTGTTCATCTTGTGAAAATTTCAAATCAGCAGGGACACCATGAATAACAAATGCTTCTTTTCCGAATTCTTGAATATCAAATCCCAGTAAATTTATTTGCGGCAATAAGTCTTTTAAAATCTCAGCATCAGCAGGATTAAGTGTAATATTCCGAGGGAACAATTCTTTTTGAGTCATCGCTTCCTTTTCATTCAACATACTCAAATATCGCTCATACAAAATTCGCTCATGCGCTGCTTGTTGATCCACTAAAATATAACCAGATTTGATATGACTAACAATATAGGTGGAGTGAATTTGAAATAATGGTTTTACATCTTTTGAGAAACTTTGATTCCCATCATCCAACTGATTTACTTCCGACATTCCACTTTCGATTGTGATCGGTTGATTGCCAATTTTATCCTCTTGTGGCTGATCAAACTCATCCAAACCGTCATACATTTTTTTCCAATTTTGTAAATTAGAACTATCTATTTCGGAATTATTGACCTTTGATGAAAAGGTTTCATATCGTTCTCCTTCGCTTGAAGAACTATTTGAAGTGTCACCTCCCAAACTACCTAAAAAAGGAGGAGAAGAATTTGCCTCTCTTCTCGATTCGCCCATACTTGGAAGTGAGTGATTATTTAATATCTGTTCTTGATCAAAATCCAAAGTAGGTGTAATACTATATTGTCCCAAAGCATGACGAACAGAAACTTTTAAATAATTATAAACTAACCTTTCATCGTCAAATTTTATTTCTTGCTTAGTTGGATGCACGTTGATATCAATTCTCGCAGGATCAATTTCAATAAAAATCACATAAAGTGGATAAGTATCTTTCGGTAAGACATCTTCATACGCCCCCATCAATGCATGATTTAAATAACCACTTTTGATAAATCGTCGATTAACAAAAAAGAATTGTTCCCCTCTAGTTTTTTTTGCAAACTCAGGTTTACCAACAAACCCCTCCAAACGCAATGCATCAGTCTCTTCCAAAACTGGAACCAATTTTTTGTTACTGTTTTGCCCAAAAATATTCACAATCCGCTGGCGCAAATTACTTTCTGGCAAATGAAAAACTTCAATTCCATTATGGTGAAGAGAGAAAAATATGTCCGAATTAGCTAAAGCAACTCTTTGGAATTCGTCTATGATATGACGCATCTCAACAGTTGTGGTTTTTAGGAAATTTCTACGAGCAGGAACATTATAAAATAAATTTTTTATAGCAAGACTAGTGCCTGCGTTGCACTGACATAGTTCCTGAGATTTGATCTCTGAACCTTCAATCGTTAACCTTACTCCTACATCCTCATTGTGCTTTCGAGTTTTCATTTCCACTTGGGCGATCGCAGCAATCGAAGCCATCGCTTCACCTCGAAACCCCATAGTTTTGATTGAAAATAAATCTTTGGCAGCTCGAATCTTAGAAGTCGCATGTCGTTCAAAACTCATCCGAGCATCCGTTTCTGACATACCACAACCATCATCAATTACTTGAATTAATGTTTTCCCAGCATCTTTAATTATCAATTTGATCTGAGTACTTCCCGCATCAATCGAATTCTCCATTAATTCTTTTACTACAGAAGCAGGTCGCTGTATCACCTCACCGGCGGCAATCTGATTTGCAATAGAATCGGGTAGGAGCCGAATCACATCAGCCATAGGTTGTTCTTACTTTTTGTTTTCTAAAAAATTGAATTTTGAGTTATATTTTTTTATTGTAATTTTTTTTTTAAACCCTAAAATCTAACATGATAATAACTCTAAATCACTTCATTATTCCTGGCAAATATACATTAATCATTATAAACAGTCCTACAACCAGTATTACAATAATAGCTAAGAGTAACATATTAGACTTAAATACTAATTCTTTTCGCAATCCTGGATTACTATTCCTTCCTCTGCGTAGTTGTGATTTGATTCTTGCTTTTCTAGCTTCTGGTGTATCTTCTTGCAATCCTTTAGCAATTTCAACCCTTCGTTCCAAATCTTCTCTCTTTGGATCGTAGTGCCTAGGTGTATATTTGAACTTATGATGTTTAGGCACTCTGATTATTCTTGGTAGTTTCATAATAATATTTTTATAAAGGTAAGGTACTGTTTAGAGTAAATTTATAGAAATGATATTTCATTAAATATTTTTATAAATAAAGATGCAGACAAAACTGAAACTGGTGGATAAAAAATCTAATGCTATAAACTATCCAAATCATTCAAATAGTTGTTTGCTTGTTTTAAAATATCTGCTCGTTTGTCTCCATCCATTTTATCCCACAATCGATATGCCATTCCGATCCTTGGGTTTTTTTCTAATTTCTCTCTATGTCGATCATAAAAATCCCAATACAAACTATTAAAAGGACATGCTCGCTCCCCTGTCTTTTCTTTTTTGTTGTAAAAACAAGTTTTGCAATAATGACTCATTTTATCCACATAATTTGCAGTACTCACATAAGGTTTTGTTCCTACTATTCCTCCGTCCGCAAACTGCGACATGCCTCGTGTGTTGGTAATTTCTACCCACTCAATCGCGTCGATATAAATTCCCAAATACCAGTCGTCCAATTCGTCGGGAGAAATTCCAGCTAACAACGCGAAATTTCCGGTTACCATCAACCGCTGAATGTGATGAGCATAAGCATAATCCAATGACTGCTGCACGGAATGTCTTATGCAATGCATCTTAGTTTTCCCAGTCCAAAAATAACTTGGAAGTTTATTATTGTGTTCTAAATAATTCAACTTTGCAAATTCTGGCATTTTGGCCCAATATACTCCTCGCATATATTCTCGCCATCCTATGATTTGACGAACAAATCCTTCAATTTGCGCAATCGTAATTTCATCTTGATTTTTCTCCCAATGTGCAATTGCCGCTTTAACTACCTCCAAAGGCGATAACATTTTGACATTCATACTAAAAGAAATTCTAGAGTGATACAACGACCAATAATGTGGCGTCATTGCATCTTGGTAAGTACCAAAAAGTGGAAGACATTTTTCAATAAAAAAATCTAATACTTGTAAAGACTCTTCGCGGCTAGTTGCCCAGATAAAATTCTTCACATCAATATTTCCAATAGTTTTTACGCCTGCATCCACAATGCGTTGATGTATTCCAGAAATATCTTTTTCGAAAACTAAAGGTTCAATTGGAGTATGATCCTTAGGTAATTTTTTTCGATTTTCTTTATCGTAATTCCACTTACCAGTCAAAGGTTGATCACCGTTCATCATCAAATCATACTTCCGCCTCATGCTTCGATAAAACGATTCCATAAGATATGTTTTTTTTCCTTTAAAAAAATCATGTAACTCAAACCTAGTACTCATAAAATGCTCTGAGTCAAATACCTTGGAAGAAATTTTTATGGCTTTACAAAAATTTTTTAGTTGTTCATCTAAGCGATATTCATCGGGTAGTTGATATTCAAAATGTTCAATTTTGTTTTCGTCAATAACTAATTTTAAATTTTCGACAAGACTTCCAACATTCTTTTTATCATCTAATTTCCAATATATTACTTGGTGTGTTTTTCCCTTTAGCTGCTTCGCAAAATTCTCCATACTGGCAAAAAACGCAACAACTTTTTGAATGTGGTGGTGGACATAATCCGTTTCTTGCCGCATCTCAAAAAGGATATAAATGATATTCTTATCTACTTTTTGAAACCAAGAATGTTGTGCGTTTAATTGATCACCAAGAATTAATCGTAAAGTTTTTTTCATCTCTATTTTTTTTTATTTTTATTTCTTCGACAGCGTTCACTACAAAATTTTACATCCTCCCAAACCCTTGCCCACTTTTTCCGCCACTTAAATGGACGTTCACAGACTATACAAATTTTTTCGGGTAAGTATTGTTTCTTCATATCTTATAAACAATACTTGTTGCTGGTTGTTTCGAAAAAAAGTAAATCAACAAAAATGAAGATTTCAGAGAAATATAATTTAAACGAAAGAGATGTAGATCGCATTGTTGAAATGGGTTGGGAGGATCGTACAACATTCGATGCGATCGAGATGCAATTTGGTGTACCTGAGAAAGATGTGATTAAATTGATGCGCGAAGAAATGAAATTGAGTAGTTGGAAAATGTGGCGTAAACGAGTACAAGGCCGTTCGACTAAGCATTTGAAAAAAAGAACTTTCGCGGAAGGTCGTCACAAGTGTTCTCGACAAAAGGCGATTTCAAATAATAAAATTTCTAAGAGATAGCTAATTGACTGAAACTTGGTGTTTTAACATTGAGTCATGAGAGTTCTCAAGGCACAATAGAACAAATATAAAATCATTTTTTCTTGATATTCCTAGAGTGAACTACATGTTTAATTAGAATACGTTTTGCCTCTTTCTTCACACTCGGGTCTTTTCGATGCGCCCATATTTTATCCCTTGCAATCTTGGCCGTTATTTTTAAATCTACAATTGGTTTTGGATAAACCTTTCCCAAATCAAAATTATAAAACTGCTGCTCAAGCATCGTCATCTTCCAAGGTTCGTGAATGAATTCTATCGGAATATTCCTTAACTCTTTAATCCATTTTCTAATAAAAACACCATTTGGATCATGGTCTTGAGATTGTTTTATAGGGTTATACATTCTTATAGTATTCAAGCCGGTAACACCTGCCTGCATTTGAAATTGTGGATAATGAATCCCAGGCTCAAAATCTAAGAAAAGCTGCGCCAACCAGTTTGATCCTTCCTTCCAATGTTGCCATAAATTTTGCGTCAAAAAAGAAACTAACATTGCTCGCATCCTAAAATTAATATAGCCTGTAGCTTTCAAACATCGCATACAAGCATCAATTAATGGGAAGCCAGTTTGTCCCTTTTTCCAAGCTTCAAAATGCATCTGATTTTTATTCCGTTCCAATGAATTATAGCCTCGGTTTAAGTTTTCAAATTCCATTCGATCTTCCATTTCAAACTTTTGAATAAAATGACAATGCCAATGTAATCGAGATTCAAAATTGGAAAAATTACGTTTATACGATTTATTAGCTTTAGCTTTTCTTGATGCTTGATAAACTTGCCGAAGACTTAGATTACCCCAAGTGATATAGGGTGAAAGCCGGCTACAACCTTTACGACTTTCCAACGGTTTTGAAATATGACGACTATAGTTTTGAATTCGATTTTGAAAAAAGTCATGTAGATATCGTACACCAATCGAGGTACCTCCCTTTTGAAAATCAGAATGTGATTGAGTAAATACGCCAGGAATTTTTTCTCCAAAAAAAGATACAGATGTATTTTCGAGAAGAATCGTATCCAGTTTTTGTAGATCAGGATTTTGCACTGGAGCAAGCATATATTTTTTCCATAAATTATTCCACTCGAATCTATTTTTTAAACCTCGAACAACTGCATTAGTTTGTGATTCCACCCACTCAATATTATTTTTCTTACAAAAAACATGAACTAATTTATCCCGATCGTAAGTGGTCCTAATCCCAGTTTCCTCGTGTGAAAATATTTTTTTTATGGAAAATTGAGTTTGGATTTTTTCGAAAACATTCAACACTTCATTATGAAAAATATAAACTTGAGCATTATAATTTTTTAACAACAAATTTAAATCAACAAGAGATTCCCAAACAAATCTCCAATGTCTTAAATCGTACTGAGGTGCAGCAATTACCGATGGTTCAAAAACATAAATCAATACAATTGGGTCTCCCGTTTCAATCGCTAATTTTAGTGGTTGATGATCGGTGAGACGGAGATCTCTTTTAAACCAAATTAGGTTGATTGACTTCATAGAATTAGAACCAGGTTGAAATATAAATTGTTTTAAATTTATTTTTAATCTCCAAAATAAATTTCGGGAGCATTAGCCACCTCTTCTATTTTTTGAAAATAATATCCCACATGCCTTCCATCCACGACCGCATGATGCACTTGAACGGAAAGTGGCATTTGCATTCTTCCATTAGACTCAAAAAACTTGCCCCAAACAATTCTTGGAACTGAATCTGAAGGATGAAATCGCATCGCATGCTTAAAACTCGTAAAACTCACCCAAGGAATCGAGGATAAAAAAAGAAAATCATCTCTTCCTATTTCATCTTCGAATGAAGGGTCTTTTTTCATTTTTTCACTTTTTTCAAAAGCTTTTTGGATGAAAACTTTTGCCTCTTTTTCATATTTGACGGTGCAAAAACTAAATACATCAGCCACATCTGTGAACACAGTAAATGAAGGTTGAACAGTATTATGTTCAACAACTTTCCCCTCTCTAATGCGCCATTTAAATTCTGAAATTTCATTTGCCACTCTCGAAACTAAATAGACAATACTAGGAGTGATTGGTAGTTTATTTTTTTTCAAATAAGGTAAAAGATGAGTGATATCTACATTTGCTGTAATATTAAAATGCGGGTGATTCATACTGTTAAAAAATTCAAAATGTTTTTGTCGATGTGGATTTTTGAAATTGATTTCGCGCATTTTTTTGGTAAAAATAGTTTTTTTGCTCAATTTCTTTATTATTGCATGGATGAGCAAATACATATTTTATCTTTTGAAAACAAAAAATGGTATTCTATGTTTTAAATTTGAATAAAAGTGTTAAAACTTCTACTTATTTTTGCAAGCTTAATATTCTTCAAATCTACACATTTCGTTTCCACACAAACATGGCTAAAAGAACAACTACCAAAGAAAATAATAATAGCATAAAATCAGTCAATGATAATATTAATGTGACTGGAGCTAGGGTGCATAATCTTAAAAATATTGACGTTCATATTCCAAGAAATCAGTTTGTTGTCATAACAGGAATTAGCGGTAGTGGAAAATCTTCATTAGCCTTCGATACAATCTATGCAGAAGGACAAAGACGATATATGGAAACATTTTCGGCTTATGCTCGACAGTTTATTGGTGAGATGGAACGACCAGATGTGGAGAAAATTACAGGATTAAGTCCAGTAATCTCTATTGAGCAAAAAACAGTTGGCCGGAATCCAAGGTCAACTGTCGGAACGATTACTGAAGTCTATGATTTTCTGAGATTGTTATTTGCCAGAGTCGGCGAGGCATACTCACATGTTACTGGAAAGAAGATGGTGAAGTACACCGAGGAGCAAATGATGGAAAATATTTTTAAAACTTTTGGAGGAAAAAAGACACTCCTATTAGCACCTTTAGTCAGAGGCCGAAAAGGGCATTATCGAGAATTGTTTGACCATGTTCGTAAACAAGGTTACACTAAAGTTAGAGTGGATGGAGAGGTACAAGATTTGATTCCAAAGATGCAAGTTGATCGATATAAAGTTCATGATATTGAGTTGGTTATTGATCGTTTAAACATGACCAAGGATCGCAAAGAACGTTTTGCCAAATCATTGCAAACTGCATTAAAAATGGGAAATGGTTTAGTATTCTTAGCAGAGCAGGGTGCAAAAAAAGTTTTACCATACAGTAAGCATTTGATGGATGCTGAAACTGGGCTTTCATATGAAGAACCATCACCTAATGCATTCTCTTTTAACTCACCATATGGTGCTTGTTCAAACTGCAAAGGACTTGGTGAAGTGATGAAAGTCGATTTGAAAAAAGTAATTCCAGATGATTCAAAATCTATAAATGAGATTGGATTTGTTCCTTTCGGCGAAGTGCGTGACAATTGGACATTTAAGCAATTAAAAGCTATTGCGAAAAAGTTTAAATTCACCTTTTCAACACCGATTAAAGATATTCCTGGAAAAGCGCTAGATATTATTTTAGAAGGAGGTGATGAGAGTTTTGAAATAAAAAAAGACTTCAAGCATGACCTTTTGTACAATTTAGCTTACGAAGGTTTAAACAACATGTTGGTTCGCTGGTATAAAGAATCCTCTTCTGAAAAAATAAGGCGTTGGACAGAGGATTTTATGGTCATTGACAAATGCCCAACATGTAATGGTCAACGCTTAAAAATCGAATCACTCCACTTTAAATTGGATGAAAAAAATATTAGTGATTTGGCAGTAATGGATTTTACTGACTTGATGAGCTGGGTGGAAAAATTAGATCGTAGTTTGACTAAACGTCAAAAAGCTATTGCCCATGAAGTAATCAAAGAAATAAAATTACGTATTGGATTTTTACTTCATGTAGGCTTGGATTATTTAAACCTAGATAGACCTGCAAGAACTTTATCAGGAGGAGAAGCACAAAGGATTAGATTGGCAACTCAAATTGGTTCTCAATTAACAGGCGTAACTTATATTTTAGATGAACCAAGTATCGGTCTTCATCAAAGGGATAATCAGAGGTTGATTGAGGCATTAAGGGAATTGTCTGAAATTGGGAATACAGTTTTGGTTGTAGAGCATGATAAAGACATCATGTTAGCATCTGACTTTTTAATTGACTTAGGACCTGGAGCCGGAAAGCATGGAGGTGAACTAGTGGCTGCTGGAATTCCAGAAACTTTTTTGAAAAAAAATACTTTAACTGCACTATACTTGCGCGAGAAAATGAAAATTAAAGTGCCTGCAAAAAGGAGGAAAGGTAGTGGCAACTTTTTAGAGTTAAAAGGTGCAAATGGAAATAATTTAAAAAATGTAAATATCAAAATTCCTTTAGGTACTTTTTGTTGTGTGACTGGAGTTTCTGGGAGTGGAAAATCTTCTTTGATCAATGAAACGCTCTATCCTATCTTGCGTCAACACTTTTACAAAAGTATTAAACGACCAATGGAATATAAAACTATCAATGGGTTAGAGCATGTAGACAAAGTGATTGAAATTGATCAATCTCCTATAGGTAGAACTCCTCGATCGAACCCTGCGACCTACACTAAAATGTTTGATGAAATCCGGAAGATTTATGCCAGTCTGCCAGAAGCGAAAATTAGAGGATATAAGCCCGGACGTTTTTCATTCAATGTCAAAGGTGGTCGATGTGAGGAATGCCATGGTGCAGGTAAACGAAATATCGAAATGAATTTCCTTCCTGACGTGCAGGTTGATTGTGAACGATGCCAAGGTCGAAGATATAACCGAGAAACTTTAGAAATTCTCTATAAGGGAAAATCCATCAGCGATGTGTTAAATATGACAGTTGAAGAAGCCGTTGATTTTTTTGATAAAATCCCAAGAATCCATTCAAAAACTAAAACCTTAAAAGATGTTGGATTGGGCTACATCACTCTTGGACAACAAGCAACCACACTTTCAGGCGGAGAAGCACAGCGGGTAAAACTTTCCGAAGAATTGTCAAAGAGAGCAACCGGAAACACCATTTATATTCTGGATGAACCGACAACAGGATTACATTTTGATGATATTCGTCAATTACTTAACGTACTTAATAAATTAGTGGAAAAAGGAAATTCGATTGTGATAATAGAGCATAATCTTGATGTGATAAAAGTAGCCGATTATGTAATTGATATGGGACCTGAAGGTGGAAATAGAGGGGGAAAAGTAGTAGCTCAGGGTACACCTGAAAAAGTAGCAAAAGTGAAAGAAAGTCATACCGGTCATTTTTTAAAAATGGAATTTTAATTTATCTTTCTTATAATAAAGCAACATCCGATTAGACAAAATTGTCTAATCGGATGTTTTTTGTTAAAAAAAGATACATTTCATCCAACAATTCAAGTAACTCTTATCGTTTTTAATATTTTTAGAGTGAATTCTCTCTCATTAATCAAAAAAAGGTTTTTACTTTGTTTCTAGTTGTAAAATTCCTTAATTTTAGGATCGTAACTAAAACATTAAACTTTCAACCATACATCATGAAGAAGCTGATTAACAAGGGAATGCAATTCTTTTTCCAGCAACGCTACAAGCGTATTCTTCATTTTATGGAGCATCCTCATGAAGCGCAATCCGCTGTACTTAAGGAGCTCATCCAGTCTACCAAACACACCGAATGGGGTAGAAATCATGATTTCAAATCTGTCAAAACTCAAGCTGATTTTGCCGAAAGAGTTCCGATTCAAGATTATGAGTCGTTGAAGCCTTACATTGAAAGAATGATGTTGGGAGAATCAGATGTATTGTGGAGCGGTAAAGTTAAATGGTTTGCAAAATCTTCAGGGACAACTAGTGATAAGAGTAAATATATCCCAGTTTCCAAAACGAATTTAAAAAAGTGTCATATTAGAGGGACTTGGGACACAATGAACTTATTTTATCATAATCGTCCAAATGCTCGCCAGTTTGAGTGTAAAAGTTTATTGATGGGCGGAAGTTTAGATAGTTTTGATACCTACCCTGAAACTTTAATTGGAGATGTTTCTGCAATTATGATAGAAAATATGCCATACATAGGTAGACCATTTTTCACACCAGATATTGAAATTGCGACGATGCCTAAGTTTGATGAGAAGCTTGAACGAATGGCTCAAATCACTAGTAAGGAAAAAGACCTGGTCATGATAGGTGGCGTTCCAACTTGGACAATGGTTTTCCTTGATCGAATTTTAGAGTTGACTGGTAAGAAAGATATGTCTGAAGTTTGGCCTGACCTAGAAGTTTATATTCATGGAGGCGTTAGTTTCGAACCTTACCGAGAACAATTTCATAAATATTTTTCTTCTGGAAATGTTCAATTCATGGAAATTTATAATGCAACTGAAGGTTATTTTGCTATACAAAATGATTTAAATACAAGAGACATGTTGTTGTTATTAGACAACGGGATTTACTATGAATTCTTGCCGGCAGAAGAGTGGAACAAAGATAACCCAAAAGCAATTCCACTTTCGGAAGTTGAAATAGGTAAGAATTATGCAATGGTCATCAGCACCAACTCAGGCTTGTGGAGGTATGTACCCGGAGACACCGTTATGTTTACCTCTACTTCTCCCTATAAAATTAAAATTACTGGTCGAACGAAGCAATTTGTAAATGCCTTTGGTGAAGAAGTAATGGTCTCAAACACGGATAAAGCGTTAGCTCAGACTTGTCAATCAACAGGAACTGTTGTCCTAGAATACACTGTTGCACCAATCTTTTTAGAAAAACAAGGAAAAGGTGGCCATGAGTGGTTAATTGAATTTGAAAAAACACCAGCTGACTTAAAAACATTTAATAAATTACTGGATGAAAACTTGCAAAAAATCAATTCTGATTATGAAGCAAAAAGATTTAAAGGTATGGCTCTCAAGCAACTTAAAATGAGGCCAATGCCCAAAGGTACTTTCCACAAGTGGTTAAAATCAAAAGGTAAATTTGGTGGGCAACACAAAGTTCCTCGGCTAGCCAATCATCGAAAATATGTTGACGAGATTTTAGATTTTTCGAGCGGCGTTGCTCAATAAAAAAAGGATCGTCCAAATATAATTGGACGATCCTTTTTTGTGTTTTTTGCTAAAATTTATCTTTCGAAGCACTATCCATAAAATTTAAAAGATCAGGAAAGGATGTTGATTGAGAAATAGATTCACTTTCACTCAATCGAATACCATTAATATATGCAACTACTTCTGCTGTTGTAATTCCCTGGCGTTGGAGTTCTTTTCTTAGATAATTGGCTGACTCGAAAGTCTTGTATAAGCCAATTGTGTACCTATAAAATTTAGAGTCGGCACTACTCTCCACCATCGCATCAGGATAATCTACAATCACTCGGCTATTATAATTATGTTTGATTTCAGCTACTTGAACTTTGTATGAAAGTCCCTTGATAACTTTACTGTAGTAGAGACCTTTTGATCCAATCATCCCTTGTTCCACATTAGCCTGTTTTGCAATAAAATTGACCGGCACTCGCTGCGTATTAAAGATTTTAAAATCAATCCTCCGATTTAATCTCTGTCCCAATAAATTAGGGGTATCACCAAAAATATTTTTTGCAATAGGGAAATTTGACCCACACCCTTTCAATAAAATATTAGATGGTTTTACACCACTTTCGATCAAATAATCTGCTATTTGCTCTGCTCTTTTGATAGAAAAAAACAAAGAAAATTGTTTTTGAGCTTGATTGTCTATATTACCAGTAAGCTCAATTTTTAGTTGAGGATACTTCTCCATCAACCGAATGGTTTTATTCAATATTGCAATATTATTAGCATTTAATAAATCATCATCTGAATCAAAATAAATTGCTTCTACTTCAAATTCACCCATTTCACCTTTGAACGCATAATTATTAGTTTTTGCATAATTAGCGTCATATTCAAGATTTAAATTTTTAAAAGCTAACGTATGGAATCCAGGAGGAGTTGAAGAAATTAGTTGTTCTAAGTTTTGAGTTTTAAAATAAGCCACATATAAATCTTTCCCACCATATCCTTCAATTCTTGAGGAAGAAAAATATCCCAACGAACCATCTCGACTCAACCGGAAATAATTATCATCTTTAGGTGAGTTAATTGGTAAGCCTAGGTTTTTTGGTCTACTCCATTCTTTCTTAAAATCATCAAAATCCGCCCTGTAAATATCAAATCCTCCAATCCCTTTTGCACTATTGGAACTAAAATATAAGGTCCGTCCATTTTCTGCCAAAAATGGAGTTGACTCATCATAAGCCGAATTTATTGTTCCACCTAGATTTAATGGTGGACACCATTGTCCGTTTGATTTTTGAGTGATATATAAATCGCTTCCTCCAAAACCACCTTCTATCCTACTTGAAAAAACAAGTGTTGAATCGTTAAAAAAGTAAGGTGAGGCATCACCTCTTTCTGCAACAATGGAGCTTTGAAATTTATTTGGATATAAAGGTTTTTCTTCAATTGGTGTAAAAGAATCAACTAAAATATGCCCGCTAAATAAATCAAAGCCTTTGAATATTAACATAGCAGTTCCATCTTCATTAAAATCTAAAATGACATCATTTTGAGTACTATTCAATAAATTATTCATCCGTTTAGGGTTTGTCCATGCACCGTTTTGAAGAATTATCGAAAAAATATCACTTGAGTATTTTCCTTTTAAATCATCCAATTTTCCATCTTTATCTCTAAGACCCCCTAAATTGCCTGTGCGGGCAGAGGAAAAATATAATTTATTTGGATTATTTGGACTTTCAACTGTAGTAAAATCATCAAATCGGGTATTTACATTTTCTCCTAAATTTTCAACTACAGCTAATTCTTTTTGATATTTTATTTTTATTCCTCGTGCACACCTTTTAATTTCATCTTTAACGGCTGAACGGTTAGAATCGTTAGTAGAACTAAATTTTAGGTATAATTTATAATTCTCTATTGCTTTCTTAAATTCCTTTTTTGAGTGATAAGCACAACCTAGATAAAAGTAAGGTAAAGCTTTAGGCTTCTTATTATTGGAAACTATTGCCGATAAGTAATCAATACTCCTATCTATCTCGTTATTGAAATAATAGCAGATTCCAAGACGAAGTTTGACTTCCCTATCTTTACTTTTTATTTTATCATACTTTTTATATAAATGTAGTGCTTCAAAATACTTATCATTTTTGAAGTAAAGGTTGGCTTTATCTTTTAATTTTTTTCCTGAATACTGTCCTATTCCTAATAGACAGGAATAAAAAATGAAAAGTGTTGTTAATAAAAGCTTAGTAATATTCATAATCCACAGTTTTGAGATCAGCCTAGGTTATTATAGGCTAGCTTTAAAAAAACTATTTGAATTATCGTTTAACGCTTTGAGAGGATTTTTGTGTCCTCTTTTTCGAGATAAATTAAAAGAAAAGAGGTACCTCTATAGCGAAACACCTCTTTTTAATATTTTAAATTGTTCTTTCTCCATCAAATGCTTCCAGATATTTTCCCACTCGACTTAAAAATGATCCTCCAAGGAAGCCATCTACGATTCGATGATCATAGGATAAAGACAAAAACATCATATGCCTAATTGCAATTACATCTCCATACTCTGTTTCTACTACTGCAGGTTTTTTTCGAATTGCTCCAACCGCCATAATTGCCACCTGAGGTTGATTGATAATAGGAGTACCCATCACATTCCCAAATGTTCCAACATTAGTCAAGGTAAAGGTTCCTTCTTGAATATCCTCTGGTTTAAGTTTATTTGCTCTGGCTCTTGTAGCTAAATCATTGACTGATTTAGTTAATCCTAAAAGGTTTAAATGATTGGCATTTTTAATAACTGGTACAATCAAGTTCCCTGAAGGAAGTGCTGCAGCCATTCCAATATTAATATTTTTCTTAACTATTATTTTAGTTCCATCCAATGATACATTTATCATTGGAAAATCACCAATTGCTTTAGTTACTGCTTCAATAAAAATCGGAGTAAATGTGATTTTTTCTCCATGAGTTTTTTGGAAATCAATTTTAATTTTATTTCGCCAATTAACGATATTAGTTACATCAACTTCTACGAAAGATGTAACATGAGGCGAAGTATGTTTAGACATCACCATGTGCTCAGCAATTAATTTTCGCATTCTATCCATTTCTACAATCTCAGTTCCACCATCAAATGATATTTTAGGTTGATCATGTCCACTTGGAGAAGATGTTGATCTTGCTGCTTTTGTAACAGGAGCTACTAAAGTATTTGAAGAGCGATTAGAGATATAATTCAACATATCTTTTTTTGTCACTCTTCCTTTTGCGCCACTTCCAGGAATTTTATCTAATTCTACAACACCAATATTTTCTTTCTTAGCCATATTTTTCACTAGTGGAGAATAAAAGCGATCGCTTTTTGTTGTTCCATTGGTTGTCACAGTTGCTGGCACATTAACTGAAACTGGAGAAGGAATTGATTCCATCTTTCCATTTTGTTTTCCATTTGCAGCTGGTGTTTTATCCATACTTGGAGCAGGAGTAGAACTTACTTCCTCGCCCTCTGTAGCTATTACAGCAATCACTTTCTCAATTTCAACTACATCATCTACTTGGAAAAAAATTTCTTTGATTACTCCCTTTACTGGAGAAGGCACTTCAGAATCTACTTTATCTGTGGCAATTTCCAGAATGGTTTCATCTACGTCCACAGAATCGCCAACGTTTTTAACCCATTTCAAAATGGTTGCCTCCATAATGCTTTCACCCATTTTGGGCATAATTAATTCTACTTGAGCCATATTTTTTTTTTAGGTTAAATGGTTTGGTTAGGCCATTTTAGTTAAAATGATCAGGAACTTTAGATCCCTAGTTTATTTTATAAATCCTGTTAGGATTAATGGTTTGGTTAATTCATTAAATTTCCCACCACAAAATTAAAGGAATTATAGTTCTAATAAAAATTTTCGAATCACATTCAATGCAACAGTTGTGGTGTATTCAATATTTTTCATACGATCTTTCCATAGATTTAGTTGATATGTTTTGGTATTTTTTTTATCACCTATTCCAATCCAAATTGTTCCTACCGGTTTTTCAGGTGTTCCTCCATCAGGTCCAGCTATTCCTGAAATCGCAATGGCAATATCAGTTTTTAACATATCTAATGTTCCTCTAACCATTTCTTTGACCGTTTCCTCACTTACAGCTCCTTGCATTTTTAGTGTTGAAGGTTTCACTTGAAGTTGATTCATTTTTACCGCATTAGAATAAGCGATCACACTTCCTGAAAAATAAGCTGACGAGCCTGGAATTGATGTAATTTTATGTGCTAGAAAACCTCCAGTGCAACTCTCTGCAGTACTTAAAGTTTTTCCTTTCTCCAATAACATCTTTCCAACTACTTCCTCTAACTTTTCTTTTTCAAAACCAAAAATAAATTCTGAAATAAATGGTTTGAGTTCTTCTACTTTTTTATCTAGCAATCTATTTAATTCATTCTCATCATCGCCAATTCCAGTCATTCGTAATCGGACTTGCCCTGTTCCTGGTAGATATGCCATTTTGATATTTGGGGGTAAAGCTTCTAAAAATGGGTCGATTCGTTCAGCAATTCTGCTCTCACCTTCACCAACTGTTAGGATCGTTCTGTGAGAAATTGGTTTTCCTGGAAATTGATTTTTTAATTTTGGTAAAACTTCCGCTTCCATCAAATACTTCATCTCATAAGGAACCCCAGGCATCGAAACCAATACTTTTCCATCATGTTCAAACCACATCCCTGGAGCAGTTCCCATTTTGTTCATTAATAAATCTGCATTGGAAGGCATGTAAGATTGTTCGTGGTGGGCTTCAGTCATTGTTTTCCCGAACTTTTGAAATAGACGTTGAATTCGATTATATGTTGACTCACTAAACCTCATCTCAACACCAAAATAATCAGTAAGTGCTTTTTTAGTAATATCATCTTTAGTTGGACCTAACCCTCCTGTAAGCAAAATAATATCAGCTTCAGAAAATGCAGCATCTACTGCATTCGTTATATCTCTCTGCTTATCACTTACCGTTACTATTTTTCCAACTTGAATACCTTGCATATTCAACTGTTGTCCCATCCATGCAGAATTGGTATCAATAATTTGCCCAATTAAAATTTCATCACCAATTGTAATAATATGTGCTGTCATTATTTTTTATTAAAAATATTTAGAAAAAAAGTATTGATTTTTGAACAGAATCATGTTAAACCTTTAGGTCATTAATCAAAAGCTAATCTACTTCCTCATAATCAATAAATTCTCCGTCATCTACTTCGTTTTTATTAATTTTTGAGTTCTCTTTTTCATTTACAGAACCCAATTGAGATTTCCACGTATTGAACTTATACGCCACATATATTAAACCAAATAATATTAAATATTTCATTTCTATTTTTTTTTTGCAAAAATACACTTCATTATGCAAATAATGCTAATGTTTTAACCACTGATACACATATAAACCTTAGCATTATTTTATTACTTTTGCAATTCTTTCGAAAATGCGTTTTTATTTTATAGAACCTTTTATTTCTGCGAGAGGTTTACCCCAATCGCAACAATTTAATTAATTATTCAGCTAATGAATTCATCATTTAAAAAATTAGTCAATATTGCCGGATGGACGGTTTTTGGAATTGCAACCATCGTATATTTCTTCTCAGTTGAGCGGACAGGTAGTTTATGGGACTGTGGAGAATTTATCACGGGAGCTCATAAACTTCAAGTAGTTCACCCTCCTGGCGCTGCTTTATTCTTACTAGTAGGTCGGATGTTTGCTATGGTCGGAAATATTTTTTCAGATGATCCAGCTAATATTGCTTTTGCAGTGAATATGCTTTCTGGTATTTGTAGTGCTTTTGCTGCTATGTTTATTTGCTGGGTGACAATTATGATGGGAAAAATGGCAATTGTGGGAGAAGACGAGGAACTAACCTCTGGGCAAGAAATTGCTTTACTTGGTTCAGGTGTAATTGCGGGTTTAGCAACAGCATTTTCTACCTCAATTTGGTTCTCTGCCGTTGAGGGTGAAGTTTATGCAATGTCAACATTTTTTACGGCTTTGACCCTTTGGGCTGTTATAAAATGGTATAATTTACCAGATAAACCAGACTCAGACAGATGGTTAGTTTTTGCAATCTATTCAGCAGGACTTTCTATTGGAGTCCACCTTTTAAGTATCTTGACTTTCCCTGCGTTAGCGCTTTTTTATTACTTCAAAAAATATAAAAACCATACTTTATTAGGAATGGCTGGTGCGTCTGCTATTGGAGTTGTTATGATTGTAGCACTACAAACTTTAATCATTACTGGAATACCCCATCTATGGACTGCCTTTGAATTGATGACGGTCAATTCATTTGGGTTACCATTTCACTCAGGAGTTGTTCCAACTGTTTTACTGGTTGGATCATTATTGACACTTCCACTACTTTATATTCATGGAAAAATTAAATCACTCACTCCTATTTATATTGCTTTAGGAGCGTTGGCCTTAACTATTTTCTATTACTTAAGTTATGGAGGAGGACCAAGTTCAGGAATTACCATTTCAGGTTTTGCGAAATTAGCTATCCTAGTTGGAACTCTATCAATAGGAGCAACTTATGCTCTTGATAAATATCGATATCTAGCTCAATTAGTTTTGGTAAGCATGACTTTGGTAGTTATTTCATTTTCGACTGTTGGAGTTATCGTAATTAGAGCAAATGCTAATACTCCTATCAATATGAATGCACCAAGTGATCCGATGAGATTATTACCTTACCTAAATCGGGAGCAATACGGAGAACGGTCATTATTCAATGGACCTAATTTTGATTTACCAAGGGAAGCAATTACAACTGAAGTAGAAAACAGATACGGACGGGTAGAGGGAAAAGATAAATATGTTATTACTGATCGGAAAATTACTCAAAAAATAAAATCAAGGTATAAAACTATATTCCCTAGGATGCAAGATGGTTCTCAAAGTCGTCCCCAATTATATAGAATATGGATGGATACTTGGGGAGCAAAAGGTTCACCAAGCATTATGGATAATATTCAGTTTACATTTAGGTACCAAATTGGGTGGATGTACTGGCGATACTTTATGTGGAACTTTGGAGGAAGACAAAATGGGGATCAAGGTTTTTATTCATGGGACACAACAGATGGAAACTGGCAATCTGGACTTAGTTTTATAGATAATTCAAGGCTGTATAATCAGTCAGATGAACCATCTAGATTAGCCAATAATAAAGCGCGAAATAAATATTATTTACTCCCATTTCTTTTTGGATTACTGGGATTATTTTTCCACTTCTCCAAAGATAAAAATGGTGCAATGGGATTATTCGCCCTATTCATTATTACAGGAATTGGATTAATCATCTATTCTAATCAACCTCCGAACGAACCCAGAGAAAGAGATTATGTCTTGGTAGGCTCCTTTTTTACTTATTGTATTTGGATAGGAATGGGAACACTTGCCCTTTTTGAAATAATTAGAAAAAATGCAAATATTACTGGAAAAATTGCTGCTCCATTTGCAATTGCGATAGTGATGATTGCACCACTTTTGATGGGATTTCAAAATTTCGATGATCATTCTCGTAAAGACCATTCTGGTGCAAGAGATTATGCTAATAACTTCTTAGAATCATGTGAACCGAATGCCATTATTTTCACCTATGGAGATAATGATACTTATCCACTTTGGTATGCGCAGGAAGTAGAAAATATTAGAACTGATGTTCGAGTGGTCAACCTAAGTTTAATTGCTGTGGATTGGTATATTGAACAATTAAGAAGAAAGGTAAATCAATCAAATGCCATCAAGATGAGTATTCCAATGCAGCAATTAAGAGGTTTTAAACGAAACCAATTAATTGTAGAAAGAGATCCAAGTAGAAGAGAATACAAAATGTCGCTATGCAGTGCAATGAAAATAGTGGGTGAAGACAACCCTGCTCCTACTGGTGGTCAGCTAGAAAGTTATATGCCCACAAGTAAATTAAGCATTCCGGTAAATAAGGCCAAAGCCAGAAAGATGGTAAATCCCGAAGATTATGATAAAATTGTCAACGAAATTGTTTTTGATATCGATGATGTTTATCGGGACGATAATGAAAGAGCTCTAGCTCAGGGAAAAGCTCCTCGAAATAATACTCAATTACTTAAAGGCGATGTTGCCGTTTTAGATATTATCTGTTCTAATTTCCAAGATCGACCTATTTACTTTGCAGTAACTTGTCGACCACAATCAATGATGGGATTAGATGATTATTTCCAATTAGAAGGTTTAGGTTTGAAATTAGTTCCTTTGAAAAATAGAGATCGAAATTATGAATTTTTAGGTATGATGGGGAAAGGAAAAATTGATGCGGACAAAACATTGGAATTGATGTCAACTAAATTCAAATGGGGTGGATTTGATACACATGATACTTTTATAGATAGAAGTTTCGGTCCTGCTATTCAATCTCAAAAAGCAGGAATGGTCAGAGCTGCTCAAACTTTCCTTGAGAGAGGAGAAAATGATAAGGCAGTTGAAATGGCTGATTTGTTTTTTAAAGCATTTCCATTTATGAACTTTAAATACGAATTTCAGTCATTGCAAATGTTAGATATTTATGTAAAAGGGGGAGCTTATGAAAATGCCAAACCACAAATCGAATTAATGGCTAACGAAGCAGAAGAGTATCTCAATTTTTTCCAAACTATTGATAACGAAACACGGACTAGTAGATATGGTTTTGGACGAGAAAATCAATTCTACAACGGATACCGACAAGGAAATCGAATTTCTCCAGGAGCAAAAGATGAATTGATTCGATTAGTTCAAGAAGGAGGTGATGCAGAATTGTTAAAACAACTAAAAGAAAGATTTAAACCTTATGAATTGGATCCTCTTAGGAATTAATTTTTATTAGAAAAATATATAAAGAAAGCGGTACTTTTGCTAAAAGTGCTGCTTTCTTTTTTTAGCATATTTTTAAAATTAGATTTTCAAAAACAAAGAAATGAATATCAAAAAAATTGCGATCGGATGCGATCATGGAGGATTTGCTTTTAAAGATGCAATCATCGAATTGTTAACTAACCAAGATATTGATGTCTTAGATTTTGGAACTGATTCAGATACCTCTGTAGACTACCCAGACTTTATTCATCCAGTAGCAGAAAATGTTGAAAATAAAAATGTTGAACTTGGTGTTATTCTCTGTGGAAGTGGAAATGGTGCTGCGATGTCTGCTAATAAACATCAAGGAATTCGTGCTGCTTTATGCTGGACAGAAGAATTAGCAGCCTTAGCTCGACAACATAATAATGCAAATATTATTTCAATCCCTGTTCGATTTATAAGTAAAGAAATAGCTTTAGAAATGGTTAAAACATTTATCTCTACTGATTTTGAAGGAGGGCGACACGCAAGACGTGTGGAAAAAATTAGCTGTATTTAAAATGTAATGTGTCATGAACGATATGTAGTGAGTCTTGTTAATATTCTTAATTCTTCATAACGCAAATAACTCTTCCCTAATCTATATATGAATAAAAACAAAATAGATTATTTATTACTAGGTCGGGTTTTAGCTTTAGCTAAACCATACCGAAAAGTATTCATTCTCGCTGGAATCTTAACTGCCTTGTTAGCACCCTTGGCTATTCTTCGTCCTTACATCATTAAGATTATGGTGGACGATTATATTTTCAAATTTGATATTCCCGGCTTGACAAATATGGCGATGCTCCTAGGGTTTATTTTAATGATTGAAGTTGCACTTCGATATGTATTTATTTATTCTACTAGTTGGTTAGGACAATCTGTTATCAAAGATTTGCGAGTTCGAATGTTTAACCATATCTCAAGTTTACGATTATCTTATTTTGATACCACCCCAATTGGAACTTCAACGACTCGGACAATCAACGATATTGAAACAATCAATACTGTTTTCTCTCAAGGAGCAATTACAATTATCGCGGATTTATTTACGGTGTTTGCTGTTTTGACAATTATGTTGATTACAAGTTGGAAGTTGACTTTAGTATGTTTGACAACTCTTCCATTCTTAATGATTGCTACTTATATTTTTAAAGAAAAAGTAAAGATCTCTTATCAAAAAGTCAGAACACAAATCACCAGGATGAATGCGTTTTTGCAAGAGAGAATCTCAGGAATGCGAATCGTTCAAGTTTTTAATGCTGAAGAAAAGGAACTAGAAAAATTTAAAAATATCAATCGAAAATACACTCAAGCTAATTTAGATGCAATTTTATATTATGCTGTATTTTTCCCTGTTGTAGAAATAATTTCAGCGGCAGCTTTAGGGTTATTAGTTTGGTGGGGAGCTCGTGGTGTTATTGGAGGTGAAGTGACTACGGGAACTTTCATAGCCTTTCCAATTTATTTGAGCATGTTATTTCGACCTATCAGAATGCTAGCAGATAGGTTTAATACTTTACAAATGGGATTAGTGGCATCCGAACGTGTTTTTAATTTATTAGATAAAAATGATATCATTGAAAATAATGGTACTATCAAAAAAGAATCGATTGCTGGTGATGTAGAATTTGACAATGTCAGTTTTGCCTATAATAATATAGACCACGTTCTAAATAATTTGAACTTTAAAATTAATGCAGGAGAAACTCTGGCAATTTGCGGTAGCACTGGTTCTGGAAAAACCACTATCATCAATATTCTTAATCGTTTTTATGATATTCAAAAGGGAAAAATATTAATTGACGATGTAAATATAAGAGATTATGAATTGTTTGATTTGAGGAAAAAGATAGCTATCGTTCTGCAGGATGTTTTCCTTTTCTCTGGAAGTGTGATGGAAAATATTACTTTACGGGATGACCGAATTTCCGAGAAAGAAGTAATTGATGCAGCTAAATTAATTGGAGCACATGAATTTATTGAGAGGCTTCCTAGCGGCTATAATTATCAAGTGATGGAACGTGGTGCAACTCTTTCAATGGGCCAACGACAATTGATCTCCTTTGTTCGAGCACTAGTTTTCAACCCTGATATTTTGATTTTAGATGAAGCCACTTCCTCCATCGACCCTGAATCAGAATCAGTTATTCAATATGCTATTGAAAAATTAATTGATAAAAGAACCTCAATTATTATAGCCCATCGACTTTCTACAATTCGTCATGCTGATAATATTATGGTTTTGAATAAAGGAGAAATTGTAGAACTTGGAGCGCATGACGCCCTAATAGAAATCGAAAATGGGCAATATAAAGAATTGTATGAAATGCAATTTATGCAACTAGAATCATAATTATTTAGTGATGAGTCAAGGGCTATAAATAATAAGTAATCCCCACAATTGTAAAGCTCATCATTAAAAAAACTCTCCTTATCTAATCATTTTTAGATTTTATGAACAATTATGTAAATTTATGTATTCAAAAAAACAGTTTAGAAAAAAATAGTCAATGGCTAATCAAAATAAAGGATTTAATATTGTAAACCTCATTCCAGCAATTTTAATGCTTATAGCTGTTTTCATTGCAGTTGGATACATTGCCTCTGGTATTTATCAAATTTTAGAATTCATTGCCTTTGGATTGTTTTTAATTACTTTGGGGTTGGACATTGCTTATGGAAGAAAAGTAATTTTAGGCTTCGCAAAAACATTAATAAGTTTGGTGCGGAAAAGTCCTTTATTTGGAATAGCAGCAATTGGGTTGACTTTTATTTTTCACCCTTTAGTTGCTTTATTTCTTTTTGGAAAAGCAATGTTATTACGTAAAGTTGATAATCTGAAAAAAGATTTTGAAACCCATCAACAAGGTCAATATACCGAATATGTAGAAGTTGAAACGAATAACGAAGAAATTCAAAAAGAGGAACCCAAATTAATTGAATTACCTCCCCTTAAAGAAAAACAGAAACGAGGAAATGATTATGATGACTTATTTGAAGAATAAAAATTCCTAATTGCAACAATACATTTACATTTCTATTTTTCTAAGTTTGACGTATGTCTTTATCATACTTCGATATTTTATTAATTGGAAATCAATTCCGGTTTGGGAAATCCCACCTAACTTTTCTCCTCAAACAAAAGTCACTATTATCATTCCTGCTCGAAATGAATCTGCGTATATCCAAACATGTATTCAGTCTATCCTAGATCAAAAATATCCTACACAACTTTTTGAAATATTAGTCATCGATGATCATTCTGAAGATAATACTACTGAGCTCGTTCGGCAATTTCAAGCACCTAATACCCACGTTTTACTGTTAAACAAATTTATTTCAAACAGAAAAGAACTCCAATCTTTTAAAAAGAAAGCCATTGAAATTGGAATTAAAAACTCCAAGGGTGACTTAATCATTTCTACCGATGCAGATTGCATTGTTCCTCCAAACTGGCTTCACTATCTAGTCTCTTTTTACGAAAAAGAGCAATATAAATTTATCGCAGCGCCAGTTAATTTTCATAAAGAAAATTCTTTATTTGAGAAATTTCAGTCACTAGATTTTATAGGAATGATGGGAGTAACGGGGGCTGGAATCTATGGAAGGTTTATGAATATGTGCAATGGTGCTAATTTAGCTTATGAAAAAAGAGCATTTTATGCCGTCGAGGGTTTTAATGGAATAGACAAAATTGCCTCGGGAGACGATATGCTTTTGTTACAAAAAATGGCCAAGCACTTCCCTAACCAAGTTGGTTTTCTCAAAAATAAAAATGCAACGGTTTTAACAAACGCAAAACCTGATTTGAAATCCTTTTACCAACAAAGAATACGTTGGGCCTCCAAATCTGGTAATTATCAAGAGCTACAAATCTTATTCATTCTAGCCTTAGTTTTTTTCTTCTGTTTAAGTATCGTTTTTAATTTAATTTTACTCCCTTTCTTTTTCACCAAAATCGGGTGGGTATTTTTAACTCAACTTTTCATAAAAACCATTATTGACTTTTTCTATCTCAATCACTTAACTAGCTTTTTTCAACGAAAAGATTTAATGAAAATATTTTTCCCTGCTCAGGTCTTTCACATCCTATATATTTTTGTATTTGGCTTGTTAGGTAATCTAGTAAAAGAATATAGCTGGAAAGGCCGCAAAGTAAAATAATACTACTTCAAAGACAGCATTAAAAAAACGGTGTTAATCTATAAAGACTAACACCGCTAAATATATTTAAAATGATGTTTTATCTAAACATCAACTTTCGCATATTTTGCATTTGCTTCAATAAATGCTCGACGAGGAGGAACTTCATCTCCCATTAACATAGAGAATACACGATCTGCTTCCACAGCATCTTCTATTTGAACTTGGCGCAATGTTCGACCTTCAGGATCCATTGTAGTTTCCCAAAGTTGCACATCATTCATCTCCCCCAGACCTTTGTAACGTTGAATTTTCACTGAATTATCAATTTCACCTTTAGAGTAAAAATCAACCGCCTCTTGGCGTTCTTCTTCGCTCCAACAGTATCTAAATTGCTTTCCTTTTCGCACTTGATATAGAGGTGGTGCAGCAATATAGATATAGCCTTGATCTACCAATGGCCTCATATACCTAAAAAAGAAAGTCAAAATCAAAGTAACGATATGACTACCATCTACATCGGCATCACACATGATGACTACCTTGTGGTAACGTAATTTTTCTATGTTCAAAACCTTCTCACCATCCTTCTCCTCAATCGAAACACCCAATGCGGTAAACATATTTTTAATCTCCTCATTTTCGTAGATTCGATACTCCATTGCTTTTTCAACATTTAATATCTTACCTCGAAGCGGAAGTATCGCTTGAAACTTTCGATCTCGTCCCTGCTTTGCTGTTCCACCTGCTGAATCTCCCTCAACCAAAAATATCTCACTTTCTACAGGATCTTTTGACGAGCAATCAGATAATTTCCCTGGCAATCCACTTCCTGTCAAAACATTTTTTCGTTGAACCATTTCCCTTGCTTTCCGAGCAGCATTTCTAGCAGTTGCAGCGAGGATTACTTTGTCCATGATTCTTTTCCCTTGCTTCGGATTTTCCTCTAGATAGGCTTTTAATATTTCACCTACTGCCCGAGAAACAATTCCATTCACCTCTGAATTTCCTAATTCTCCTTTTGTCTGACCTTTAAACTGTGGTTCAGGAACCTTTACTGATACGATTGCGGTCAAACCTTCCCTAAAATCTTCCCCAGAGATACTGAATTTTAATTTTCTGAAAAATCCATTATCATCTCCGTATTGCTTAAAGACTCGATTTACAGCTCTTCGAAATCCGCTTACATGCGTTCCTCCCTCTCTTGTGTTAATATTATTTACATAAGAATGAATAGATTCGGAGTAAGAAGTATTGTAGGTCATTGCAACTTCAATTTCTACATTCTCTTCTTTCCCGGTAACATAAATTGGAGTTTCAATTAACTTCTGACGATTCTCATCTAAATAAACTACAAATTCTTGTAACCCACCTTCTGAGTGAAAAACTTCAGTCTTAAAACTTCCATCTTCCTCCATAATCCGCTCATCTGTCAAAGTCAAAGTCAAACCTTTATTCAAGTAGGATAATTCTCGAATCCTGCCTGCCAATGTTTCGTACTTATATATACCTTCCTCGAAAATTTCTTCCATATCAGGTTGGAAAGTAACATAGGTTCCTGTTACATCTGTTTTACCAATTACCTTTACATCTCCTTGAGGTTTTCCACGCTTGTATTCTTGCTCAAAAATCTGTCCCTCTCGATGAACTTCAACCCTTAAATAAGAAGACAGTGCATTTACACACGAAACACCTACACCGTGTAATCCTCCTGATACTTTATAGGTATCTTTGTCAAACTTTCCACCTGCGTGCAAAACTGTCATTACAACCTCTAAAGCTGACTTTTGCAACTTTTTGTGCATACCCGTTGGAATCCCTCTACCATTGTCTTTTACAGTAATAGAATTGTCAGGATGAACTATAGTATGAATATGAGAACAGTGTCCTGCTAAATGCTCATCAATTGAGTTATCAATAACCTCCCATACTAAATGGTGAAGTCCTTTAGTATCGGTACTTCCGATATACATCCCAGGCCTTTTTCGTACTGCTTCTAACCCTTCTAAAGCGGTAATATTCCCCGCATCATAATTGCCTTTTTGAGGCTCTAAATGATCTTTATTTTCTTTTGCATTCATATGTGCAAAAATACAAAAAATAGTTTGCTTTTTAAAGTGATTTTCAAAATAGTATACGCAAAATATGGATAAAATTAAAAGTACTTTTCTCTTGAAAAAATCACATTGATATGAAAAATATTACATTTATTGACATTCATCTTTAATTAAATATCATTAATTAAAAAGGCCTTTTTTAGTCTATTTTTATAATTGTTGGGAAAACTCCATTGGCTATGCCCATACGTTTTCGATTAAGCAAATTATCACAGAAAATGGACTTTCAGGCTCCAGGTCTTACAATCTCTTTTAAGTTAAAAACCAAATGTTTTGAATTACTATTTGCAAGAATGTCAAAGATGTTCGATATGAATCGAAAATAATTCCAACCAACAAAGGTTGGGCTTTATCAAATATTAAAACTATTTATGTTCTTGTCTTACGCCACAAATAATATAATTTTTCAGCACGAACAAAACAGAAAAGTACAGCTCTCACAGGCAATGAGTTTGCTCCAAAATAGAATTGACTTGTTAAATTCTGCAGATACCAGTAAATTACATCCAAATACCGATTTTTAAATAAAGATGGATCTCCAAAAAATATTGTGATTATTTGTAGTTTTTATATCTTAAAACATATAATAGTAATTTTTGATGGTGAGGCTAGAAATCGTAAAATTTTAGAGTAATTATTAAAAGTATATTGTCCTAAGATAACTTAATCGCTATTGCCAAAAATATGCTTTCAGGTATCAAAGACTTTCAAATGCAGAATTATTCAAATTGCAAATTGATTGAATGCTTTGACAATATTGACTTTCAGATTATCTTTACAGAGGCAAGTAAGCAATATATTATCGATACATCTCATTCCAATAAAACAGGTAACTTATTTTCACTAAAACACATTGATGATGTTAATCCAAATAATAAACAAAGTGGTTTAAAATAACGGAAAATCAACTCATAAAAATGATTATAATTCTACTCATATTCCAATCATAAATTCTGATTAAAATTTATTTTCTAACAAAAAATGAAATAACTTATTCATCTATTAAAAAACATTATTTAATTGAAATCAGAAGACCGAAGTTCTTAAATTAAAATAAATACAGTTATCAAAATAGATGGTAAACATAAAATCGATGTTGGCATTTCTTTTAAAGATCAATTAAATCAAGATCTTTCTTTTTTTGCAAAAAAATTATCCAGAAAAATAAATGGACGATATAAAAATGGAAATTACTATTCAATCAATTAACGAATTAGAAGAGGTTGTAAAAGCATTATTAAACTTTTCTGCAGGAAGAAAAAAAATAATGTTTTATGGAGAAATTGGTGCTGGAAAAACAACATTCATCCAAAATATTTGTAAGCATTTGGGTGTAAAAGAAGCAGTTGTAAGTCCTACCTTTTCTCTCGTTAACGAATATACTTATCATGATGAATCTCTACAATCAGAGCAATATGTTCACCATCTAGACTTATATAGATTAAAAAATGAACAAGAGGCACTTGATATCGGAATTGAAGACTATCTTTATGATGATTATTATTGCTTCATTGAGTGGGCAGAAATTATTGAACATTGGTTACCAGACGATCTTGTAAAGATTTATATTAATATCTTTGAAGACTCCGGGCGAACCTTTACTTTAGAGAAAAATTTTAAAGGATAGTTTAGATTTATCGAGTCCCTAAGATTTAAAATTCAAAATAATAAAAAGTGAGCGACAAGAAGAAGAGCATTCCTATTCCTAAAATATTTACCGAAGGGCAATTTGAAACTCAAACCGAGATATTGCAACTGCAACGAAAACCCAACAAACTTTTCATCGGTATACCAAAGGAAACAACTTTACAAGAAAGTCGAGTAGCATTGACACCTGCTGCAGTTGCATCATTAATTGCTTACGGACATCGAGTAATTGTGGAAACCAGTGCTGGTGTAAAAGCTAATTATTCAGATCATGATTTTTCGGAGGCTGGAGCTGATATTGGTTATAGCAAAGATCAAGTTTATAAAGCAAATATATTAATAAAGGTGGCTCCTCCTACTTTAAGAGAAATGGATTTTTTACGACCTGGGCAAATTCTTTTCTCACCACTACAATTACCTATTATTTCACCGGAATTTATTCTTAAATTAAAAGCCAAACGAGTCACAGCATTGGCTATGGAATACATTAAAGACGAAAATGGAACTTTTCCAGTTGTTAGAATTATGAGTGAAATGGCGGGTATGAGTTCAATTCTAACAGCTGCTGAATTACTTACTAATTCCAAAGAAGGTAAAGGAGTTTTATTTGGTGGAATTTCTGGCGTTCCTTCTGCTAAAGTCGTGATTTTAGGATCAGGTGTCGTTGCCGAATTTGCTACACGAGCAGCAATGGGATTGGGAGCAGATATTCGAATATTGGATAATAATATTTATAAACTAATGCGACTGAAAAATAGAGTTGGTCGTCAATTGCATACCTCTTCACTTAGCCCTCACCAACTAGAAAAAGAATTATTAACTGCAGATGTTGCGATAGGAGCAATTCATTCTAATCATGGAAGAACTCCAATTGTAGTTAGTGAGGAGATCGTTTCAAAAATGAAACCTGGTTCAGTTATTATTGATGTAAGTATTGATCAGGGAGGATGTTTTGCCACTTCAGAAGTTACCACTCATGAAAAACCCACTTTTACTAAACATGGTGTGATTCATTATTGCGTCCCAAATATAGCTTCACGAGTAGCGAGAACTGCTTCAATAGCAGTTAGTAATATTTTGACTCCAATTTTATTAAAAGCGGGACAGTCAGGAAGCATAGAAAGTCTAATTCATAATGATCGTGGAATTAGACATGGTGTATACACTTACAAAGGGTGTTTGACCAATGAATACCTGGGTGAAAGGTTCAAAATAAAATCTACTGACTTGAATTTATTGATAACATCCAACTTATAAAATCTAACGTTCACTTTCTATAGATTCTAACTTATTAATTTTGTTCAAACTGTCATTTAATTTTAACAGTAAGAAAATTATCAGAAGTATAATAAAACTTAACTAATGCCTAATTACCAGAAATAATGAAATATCCATTCACAATTATCGTATTATTAATTTTTGTTCTCTCATCATTTGGCCAAAGTCAAATTGATATGGAAAAAATAAATAAAGATTATCTCGAAACTATTCGAAATATGAAAAACGATATGGAAAACCTAAAAGACGAGAATGAAAGTCTTTTGAGAAAATTAAAAAGCTTGACCAGTAATCAAAAGAGTATTGCACAAGTGAAAGCCGAATTAGTTAAGGAAGCAAAAGAGAAAGAAGCCATTCCTGAAGGTAGATCCGCAGAAGAAATTTTGACAGAGTTAGATGAAAAAGAAGCTGAGTTAGAAAAATTAGTTCGAGCAAAAAGAGCTGTAGAAAGAAGTAAAGAAGAAACGGATAAGAAAAATTCTTCTCTTAATAAAAAAGTAAAACAAAGTGAAAAAGATAGAGTAGCTGCAGAGCTTGAGGCAGAGCAAAATAAAAACTTCCTCTATGCTTTGGCAATGGCTACAATGTTTATATTTTTTCTAGCAACTCTATTCTACAATCGATTTAGGGTTAACAAAAAAGCAAAAAACTCTTTGCAAGAAATCAATCGACAAATCGACGAAGCAAAAAATCGATCTGATGAATTATTGCTTAATATTTTACCTGAACAAATTGCAAATGAATTAAAAGAGAATGGAAAAGCATCTGCCAAAAAATATGAAAATGTAACAGTTCTTTTTACTGATTTCAAAGATTTTACTAAAGTTTCAGAAAAGTTAACTCCTGAACAATTAGTACGCGAATTGGATTATTGTTTTAGGGGTTTTGACTTTATCATATCTCAATACGGTGTAGAAAAAATCAAAACAATTGGAGACGCTTATATGTGCGCAAGTGGTTTGACCAACAAGCGAACTATGCCTGTAAACATTATCAAAGCAGGATTGGAAATGCAAGAATTTTTAGAGGATTATAAAAAAGAGAGAATGGTGAAAGGTTTACCATTCTTTGAAGCTCGAATAGGAATTCATACTGGACCTGTTGTTGCAGGAGTGGTAGGAGTCAAAAAATTTGCCTATGACATTTGGGGAGACACTGTAAATATTGCTGCCCGAATGGAGGCAAATGCTGGCGTTGGAAAAGTGAATATCTCTGAAGAAACTTATCGACAAGTAAAATACAATTTCGACTGCGAACATCGTGGAAAAATTGAAGCAAAAAATAAAGGTTATATCGATATGTATCATGTGAAGCAACCGATTGCTGTGCCTACTTAATTGAACAGAAAATGAAAGAAGTCTCAATTGAAAATGAAATTTTTCAAGAAATAAACTACACAGAGAATCCTTTATCAAAAGGGAAATACAATAACTGTATTTTCATAAATTGTAACTTTACAAAATCTAACATCTCTAAAATCACATTTATAGAATGCAAATTTAAAAACTGTGATTTCAGTCTAATCACTTCCAAGAATACAGCATTCAGAGATGTCAAATTCATCAATTGCAAACTATTAGGATTCAACTTTAATGATTGTACTGAATCATTTTTAGCCTTCCAATTTGAAAATTGCCACCTCAATCTCGCCTCTTTTTTTAACCTCAATATAAAAGGAACAAACTTTAATAATTGCGATTTGCGTGAAGCGGATTTTTCAGAAACAGATTTGACAAAGTCAAGCTTTGATGATTGTGATTTGAATCAAGCAATTTTTGATAACTCTATTTTAGAAACAGTTGACTTTCGATCTGCTTTTAATTATTCAATCGATCCTGATAGGAATAGAATTAGAGGAGGAAAATTCTCGATAAGTGGGGTGGTTGGCTTATTGAGAAAATATAAAATTGAGGTAGAATGACGTTTTATAAAATAGAGCTATCAAAAAGGATTAGTTTTTGTGAGTATAAATGGTTATTACATTTTATAACCTTCTCTGGATATAGCTGTGTTAGATATCGAGACTCCAGATATTATTATATCATAATAAACAAGCAGAGAAATTGCCTCAAGATTCTTTCTTCCTACTAGACATCTATTATTACAATCCTAAAGGCCTTACTTATGATGAACAAAAATGAGTAGAAATATTTGATGAAAAGTATCTTGAAATTATGTTTACAAAAATACTCATCTACAAATTTCAATGTTTAATCATAACTCTCAACCTCTTTTTGTAATTTTAAATTTCAATGGCAAACAAATCAACGAACCTTGAGGTTATACAAAGCGTAGATTTACTTTCATCAAAAAAGAGGAAAATGCACTAAGCAAAATAAACTAGTAGACATTTCAAAACCCATCGTTAATCACCTATAACTCATCATTTAAAATGCCTTTTAAATTAGAATCTCCTTTTAAGCCCACAGGCGATCAACCTCAAGCAATTAAGCAACTCATTAACGGAATAAATGTAGGAGAAAAATCACAAGTTTTACTTGGAGTAACTGGTTCTGGAAAAACTTTTACAATGGCAAATGTCATCAAAGAACTCAATCGTCCAACTTTGATTTTAACTCATAACAAAACATTAACGGCACAATTATATGGTGAGTTCAAAGAGTTTTTCCCAGACAATGCAGTGGAGTACTTTGTATCCTATTACGACTACTATCAGCCAGAGGCTTACCTTGCAGTCACCAATACTTTTATCGAAAAAGATTTACAAATTAACGAAGAAGTCGATAAATTACGATTACGAGCTACATCATCCTTATTGTCAGGACGTCGAGATATTATAATTGTTGCCTCAGTTTCCTGCATTTATGGAATGGGGAATCCGGAAGACTTTCAGCAAAGTATTGTACGAATTTATCGAGGTCAAACAATTACTAGGAATTCGTTTTTACTAGAATTGGTGAATAGTTTGTACTCTCGAACAGAGATTGAATTTACTCGAGCAACATTTAGAGTCCGAGGAGATACCGTTGATATTAATTTACCCTACGCTGATCATGGCTTGAGAGTAACTTTTTTTGGTGACGAAATTGAATCAATTGAAAACCTTGAAATCGAAACTGGAAAACGAATTATTGAAATTGAAGAAGCTGCTATTTTTCCAGCTAATTTATATGTTCCCCCAAGAGATCGAATGAACGAAATAGTTCGAGATATTCAAGATGAAATGGTGGCGCAAGAAAAATATTTTACTGACGAAAAAAAATATATTGAAGCCCAACGGATCAAAGAGCGAACTAACTTTGACCTTGAGATGATTAAAGAATTAGGATATTGCAGTGGTGTAGAAAATTACTCTCGTTTCTTCGATGGAAGACGTCCTGGAACTAGGCCATTCTGTCTATTGGACTATTTCCCAGATGATTTTTTGATGATGGTGGATGAAAGTCATGTGACAATTCCACAAGTACGAGGTATGTGGGGAGGTGACCGAGCAAGAAAAACGAACCTGGTCAGTTATGGTTTTCGATTACCATCTGCAATGGATAATCGTCCCTTGAATTTCACCGAGTTTGAATCGTTGACCAATCAAATGATTTATGTAAGTGCAACTCCTGGTAATTATGAATTAGAACAAACTGAAGGTGATTTCGTAGAACAAATAGTGCGGCCAACTGGATTACTTGATCCTCCAATTGAAGTACGACCAAGTCTAAATCAAATCGATGATTTACTTGAAGAAGTTGATCAACGTATTGCCAAAAATGAACGAATTCTGATTACAACACTAACCAAACGTATGTCAGAGGAACTCCAAAAATATATGGAGAAAATGGATGTCAAATGTCGGTACATTCATTCCGAAGTGGATACGATGGATCGAGTAGAAATTTTGAGAGATTTACGCCTAGGTGAATTTGATGCTTTGATTGGAGTAAATCTTTTGAGAGAAGGACTAGACTTACCAGAGGTTTCATTAGTTGCAATCTTGGATGCAGACAAAGAAGGTTTTTTGAGAAATGATCGCTCACTCACTCAGACCGCAGGTCGTGCTGCTAGAAACTCAAATGGCCTAGTTATTTTTTATGCAGATAAAGTAACTAATTCGATGCGTCGAACTATTGATGAAACCAATCGGCGTCGAGTTATCCAAATGGAATACAATGAAAAACATGGGATCACACCAACAACTGTTTCCAAAACACGCGAAGAAATAATAAATACAAGCTCTATCTTAGATATTCGAAGTCCAAAAACTAAAGCGTACTTCGAACCAGCTGAGCCAAGCTTGGCCGCAGATCCAGTTATCGGCTACATGACACGCGACCAGATTGAACGTATGGTCTCTGAGACCGAAGTTAAAATGAAAAAGGCTGCTAAAGATTTAGATTTTATTACTGCGGCACAATTTAGAGATGAATTATTTGCATTGAAAAAAAGGTTAAAAAATACTTAATTTAAACTTATTGATTATTCGGAAATTATGAAAATAAAAGAACTAACTTCCTTTTTAGAAACTATTGCGCCTTCTTCATATCAAGAATCTTACGATAATTCAGGTCTAATTGTCGGAAATCCAAACGATGAAATCCATGGTGTTTTAATCTGTTTAGATTCAACAGAGGCAGTTATTGATGAGGCAATTAATAAAAAATGTAACGTAGTTATCGCTCACCACCCAATAGTTTTTCGAGGACTTAAAAGGTTTAATGGAAAACATTATGTTGAGCGAGTTATAATGAAAGCTATCAAAAATGATGTGGCTATTTACGCTATTCATACCAATCTAGATAATGTCTACAGCAATGGAGTGAATGCTAAATTTGCCGAAAAACTTGGTCTAATCAATACACGAATTTTAGCACCTAAAGCTGGATTTAAAAAAATTTTCACATTTGTCCCAACTGAATTCTCTGAAAAAGTTAGAACAGCACTTTTTGCTGAAGGCGCAGGTAATATTCCTAAGTTTGAGAATTTAAGTTATGCAACAGTTGGAGTAGGAACTCAAAACCAAAGCAATGGAACACAAGTCAAATTGGAATTCTCTTTTCCTTCCGAAAAACAAAATGCCATAATCAAAGCTTTGCATGACAGTCATCCTCATTCTAATTTACCATATGATATTGTTTCTATTGAAAATAAAAATTCAGAAGTAGGTTCTGGAATGATTGGATATTTGAAAGACCCAATAAGTGAAAAGGAGTTCTTACAAAAAATTAAAAAACAAATGAACGCAGGTTGTATTAAATACACCAAGCTTCGCAGAAAAAAAATATCTAAAGTAGCTCTTTGCGGAGGCTCAGGAGGTTTTCTTCTAAAAGATGCTATACGCCAAGGTGCAGATATTTTCATTACTTCTGATTACAAATATCATGAATTTTTTGATGCAGAAGGTAAAATTGTAATAGCCGATATTGGACATTTCGAGAGTGAACAATATACAATTGAATTATTATTTGATATAATAACAGAAAAATTTAGTAACTTTGCCGCCTATTTCACAGAAATTAATACAAATCCTGTGAATTATTTATGAGACGAAGTTCCAAAATCGACTTATAAACTCACGATACTTTATTTTTTTAACAGCTATGGAAAGCTGTCTTACTAAAAAAATTTCAAAAATATGGCTTTAAACGAATTGACAGTAGCTGAAAAACTTAAGCAACTATATAATCTCCAATTAATCGATTCTGAGATTGATGAAATTTCAATTCTTAAGGGAGAACTTCCTATGGAAGTTAGTGATCTGGAAGATGAAATTGCTGGCTTAGAAACAAGAAAAGGAAGACTTCAAAACAACATCGAAACGATGGAAGCAGATCTTGCTAAGCATAAAACGAATATCAAAGAAGCAGAGTCATTGATTTCGAAGTATGAAAAGCAAATGGATAACGTTAAAAATAATCGAGAATATGATGCACTTTCGAAGGAATTGGAAATGCAGCGATTAGAAATACAATTATCTGAAAAAAGAGGTAGAGAAGGGGGAGCTCAGTTCACTGCAAAAAAAGAGACTCTTAAAAATACTGAGATTCGGTTAAAATCAAAGCAAGGTGCACTTGCAGAAAAGAAGGTTGAACTAGAAAAAATTATTGCTAAAACGGAGAAAGAAGAAGAGAAATTAAAAAAGCAATCAACTAAAGCTAAAAAAAGAATCGAAGATCGGTTAATGAAATCTTACAATAAATTAAGGGGGGCATATCGAAATGGTGTAGCAGTTGCAACTGTTCAAAGAGATTCATGTGGGGGATGCTTTAATCAAGTTCCACCGCAAGTTCAATTAGAAATTGGAGGAAGGAAAAAAATTATCGCTTGCGAACATTGCGGAAGAATTTTAGTTGATGAAAACATATTAGAGGCACTTCCTGCTGAGTAAATAAGGTTTTTCAAAAATAACCTACTTCTAAATAGAAAGCCATTTCCTCTTTGAGGAAATGGCTTTTTTATTATTGTGATATGAAATCAACCTTATTTATTAATCCTAATCGATTTTAAATATTACACATCCCACAAAAAAAGTTTTCCTCTAATTCAAGAGGAAAACTTTTTTAATAACCCTTATTTTTCTTTGTGAAAATTAAGGTGTTGCAGCACCAATTAAAGTTCCCAAATCAGGCATCACAATAAAATCAACACGTCGATTCATTTTTCTTGACTCAGCTGTATTATCAGAAGTTAAAGGATCAAATTCCCCTCTACCAGTAGGTAATAATTGATTTGGATTAACTCCCATTTTAACCAATTTACTAACTACTGATTTTGCTCTAGCTAAACTTACATCCCAATTATCTGAATATGCAACACCTGCTTTAACAGGCACGTTATCAGAATGTCCTTCAATAATCAATTGAAGAGCAGGGTTCCCACTCAATACTGCAGCCATACTTTCCAAAGTAGGGTTGTAATCTCTATTTACTCTAATAGATCCACTGTTAAAAAGAATAGGCTCCGCCATTGATACAAAAAGACGACCATTCTTTGGAGTAAGGTCAAATCCTCCTCCTGAAACTGCAGATTGAACTTTAGTTTTTAAAGCAGCTAAATCGCTTTCTGATAACTTTAATTTTGACATTGCCTCTGCAGCAGAAGCTTGAGAACTTTCCAAGTCAGTTTTAAATGTACTTACTTCGTTAGCAAGTCTTTCAGTTTCTGCTTGAAGAGCAGCTTGATCTGACTCTAGGCCAGCAACTTTACCTTCTAAATCTGCTGTCTTTGCTTTTTCAGCTGCTAACATTTGATCAGCAGATTCTTTTTCAGACAATAATTGAGTCCATTTCTTTTTAGAAACACATGATGACATCAATACTACGATAGAAAGTAACATTAATAGGTTTAAATTCAATCTCATTTTGCTATGTTTTTATTTTTAAAATTTTATACCGCAAAATTAATAAAAGACCTTAACAATGCGCAATTTGTGAAAATATATAATTTTTTAACATACATTATTCTGTGTAATGTAATCTTTTTAATCTATATGAAGATCTGAAATGAAAAACGAACTCGTAAATCTGTTCTTTAATTCCAAGTCTTTTTTCAAAAAAGGTGTACCTCTTTTTTTTTTCTCAAAAAAATATTGCTCCTATTTAAAATAAACAAAAAGCAATTTATGGAGTCTAAACTAATGCAAAGGTAACATTCTTATTAAAAAATGAGGTATTTGAGCAAGTTTTCAAGTTTGATATACAAACGGTTAAAAAAAAACGTAATTTTGTGATGCAGATAAGGTTGATCCTTTTTTTAAAAAATAGACTCCTCATGTTTTGTATAAATAATTTAAAAAAATAATTATGAATAGTTTAATATTTATTGGTGGATTAGGTGGTCCCGAAATTCTACTTATCTTTTTTGCAATATTACTTTTATTTGGAGGAAAGAAAATTCCTGAATTAATGAGAGGTGTTGGAAAAGGAATTCGTGAATTTAATAGCGCACGATCAACTATTGAAGAAGAACTGAAGCAAGGAATGAAAGAAGTTGAAGGCAAGAAAAAGGAAGAAGACAAACCTAAGAATTAATCCTATTTCAAAAAGGATTTCATTATTATTTCAAGACTACATAGCACGCTAAGACTGAGAAATATCGCTTTGTGTGCCACTTTAGGTTGTCTTTGATAAAAACCTAGGAAGTGGATATTGATAATATATCAATTATTAAAGGTTTTTTAAGCGTTTATCCATTCATTCTAAGAAGGAGAATACAATCTTTATTTCTCCTTCTTAGATCCTCTTTTCCAACACATCTTAGTTCTAAGACTCCCATCATAATGTTTAAATAGATTTAACTCAGTTGGCAACAACAAAATAAAAATCTAGTAATAGCTTACTTTACCCGTCTCTTGATACATATATGACATCTATTCTTGTTCAAATGGATTAACTCATCTTCCAATAAATTATCTAGTAACACTAATACCTAAATTATCTTTTTTGAAATATAAAAATTCATATCTTTTGCACTTTTTATACAAAGAAGTGGTTGATAAATCAGGAAAATATTCATTTTGGATTCATTTCCAAATCTTTATCAGTTTAATTAAAGTCTTCACTTGATTAGAACTATTGAAAGTAATGTCGTAAAATGCTATATTATTTATCTTAAGATTATTAGTTGTTTTACTTTTATTAAAAGGTAGAATCCGACTATTAATTCACTCATCACTAAAGCAATAAAACAACGAATGGATTTAGTTTTGGAAAGGATTTTACTACAGAGTTTCTCGAAAAACAGTTACCTAACTATGGAGATTCTGTCGTATTTATAATATGTGATATATTAATAAAGTAACTTAACTCAAGTTATTGAAAGACCAATCAACCACTATTTTAAAAAAATTGCGATAACAAAAACACTATGCTCAATTTTAGTTTAATGAGATTTTCTCCGCCAATGGATGGCCTTAATTAAAAATCAGAGGAATGTCAAATCCTATTCTGAATTAGCTAAATCAACGAGAAGCTAGTATCAAACCAAGGGATTTTTGTTATTTTGAGTTGAATGATCTTGATGCACTTGACGATGGGTCTTTGGATTTAGAACACAGTGATTTTTTCTGTCATATTAGTCATTATCATCAGAAGAAGGCTAAAAAAGTCATTCTAAAAATAGGATCTATAGAGCGAACTATTTTTTGGAAAGCAAAAAAGAATAGTTGATGCTCAATACTATTTTAGTATACTTTGGAAAAGTAATCATACAACAACTTAATTTAGAAAAATCAAAAAAATATAGCCTTGCAAGTCAATAAAATGACACTTGATCCATTTTGTCATTTAAATATCTTTTAAATATCTTTAAATTAATTTATCACTGCTTTTGCCTTTCTTACACAAGGCTCCAAACCTATTAGGGAGCAGTTACCTTTTCATAATATTAATGAAATTAAACACTTTTTGTATTTTAAAATTATCCAGTAATAAGTTCTAGTTAAAACCAAAAACTTCAAGTAACAAAGTAATGCGAATACTCTTTCTCCTTTTTTCCCTTTCCTTTACCCAATTACTTTTTTCTCAAAATGAGCAAGTCGTTGTCACCGATATTTTGATTGAAGGCAATAAAAAAACAAAAGAAAAAACTATTCTTCGTGAGCTTGATTTTGCTTTCGGTGATACAATACCTACGATTGATTTAATATCACGTTTGCGACGAAGTGAAGAGTTACTTTTAAATACTGGCCTTTTTACTCTTGTCAGAATCAATATCAAAATTTGGAATGCAGATACTAACCACATTTCTATAAACATAGAATTACACGAAATGTGGTACCTCTATCCATTCTACATTTTTGAATTGGCAGACCGAAATTTTAATGTTTGGTGGGAAGAGCAAGAACGTTCCTTGAAAAGAATTAATTATGGCGGAAGGTTGACTTGGCTTAATTTGACAGGACGGCGAGATTTGTTGAAAGCAACTATTCAATTCGGTTACACCAAAAAATTTGAATTAAGCTATAATCGGCCAATGCTTGGCAAAAGTCAAAACCTAGGAGGCTATGCTGAAATCCATTATTCCAATCGAAAAGAAATTGCCTATATCACAAAAGATAGTAGACTTTTATTTAAAAGACAATTTGGAGAACCTTCCCTTTTAACGAGATTTAGATTAGGTGCTGGAGTCAGCTATCGACAAGGATTGAATAAGTATCATACTGGAAAAATAATTTTTAGCGACAACTCAATTGGTGATACTATTAGTCAAACTTTGAATCCTGATTATTTTTTAGAGTCTCGGAATCAACAACAACATTTCACTTTACAATATGCTTTTACACTTGATAAACGAGATGTTAAAGCATATCCTCAAGATGGAAATTTATTCACCCTTCTTTTACAAAAAGATGGATTTGGCTTGTTTGATGATCTTAATATATTTGCAGCCACGGGTACTTATGCCCATTATTTCCATTTAGGTAAAAAGCTGAGCTTTGGGGCAAAATTAAAAGGAAGATATACCTTTACGAGAGCCGAGCAACCTTATACTCATGTTTCAGCATTAGGATATTTACCTGATTTTTTACGCAGCTACGAATTATATGTAATCGATGGAATGGATTACGCGTATGCTAAAACACATTTCCAATTTAGGATTTTCCAAAAAAAGATCAATTGGGGGAAATATATGTTCGTTCCTCAATTTCGTTTGATGCCGCTAAAAGTTTATATTGCCATTAATAATGATTTTGGATATGCCAACGCACCTTATAATGGTAAACGAAGTACACTAAGTAATAAGTTTCTTTGGGGCAGAGGAGTAGGGTTAGATTTTGTGGTTTTCCAAGACAAGGTGTGGCAATTTGAATATAGCTATAATCACTTGGGAGAACATGGATTTTTTTTACACTTTGAATTTTTATTTTAATGCAAATAGTAGTTTACGGACGAATAGGAAAAAAGAAAGACTTTCCAATCATTCAATCCTTCTTTGATATTTTGGCAGAGGAAGGTATTAACGCCTATGTCAACAAAAATTATCTTGAAAGTTTAAAAGGACATATTGATTTCAAAAATGATGTAGGTATTTTTGAAGGATATTTAGATTTCAAAACCCGAATTTTTGATTATGTAATCACCCTTGGAGGTGATGGAACGATTCTTAACGCAGTTGCTGAAGTTCGTGATGCGGATGTGCCAATTCTAGGAATTAATTTAGGTCGGTTAGGTTTCTTAGCGAGTATAGAAAAAGAAAAAATAAAAGAAGCGATAAATTTATTGAAAACGGGAAGATATAGTTTGAGCGAACGAACACTTTTACAAATGGAATCGAATCACCCAATGTTTGGAAATATACCATTTGCACTAAATGATTGTACCCTACTGAAAAGAGATACTTCTTCAATGATTGTGATTCATACCTACATTAATGGTGCCTATCTGAATTCATATTGGGCAGATGGATTAATTGTTTCGACTCCAACAGGTTCAACTGGTTATTCCCTTAGTTGTGGTGGCCCTATTATTTTTCCAAATTCTGGAAATTTTGTTATCACACCTGTTGCACCACATAATTTAAATGTTCGCCCTATTGTTATTTCTGATAGTTCAATAATTTCTTTCGAAGTGGAAGGTCGAGCTGAAAATTTTCTTTGTACACTAGATTCTCGTTTTGAAACAATAACCTCTGACTTTCAATTAGCCGTACGTAAGTGCGATTTTAATATAAATTTAATTCAATTGCATGGTTGGAGCTTTATGCATACAATTCGAGAAAAGTTAATGTGGGGAAATGATACAAGAAATTAATTCTCAAAAAAACTTCAAAAAAACAACAAAACCCTTTGTGAATCACTCACAAAGGGTTTTTGTTTTGAAGGTGGTGCCTCCAGGAATCGAACCAGGGACACATGGATTTTCAGTCCATTGCTCTACCAACTGAGCTAAGGCACCTTCCAGCTGTTAAAAGCGAGTGCAAATATATATTCTTACTTTTTAACTAGCAAGCATTATGAGATTAAAATTTAAAAAAAATAAAATTATTTTTGCGCTATGTTAAGTAAAAAACTAATGTCCATTTTTGGAGGTATTTCCAGTATCATTCTTTTTGTTACCGCAGTTGTCCTTGATCGAGAAAATAGTTGGGTTTCCCTGTTTATGATTCCTTTCGTGGTTGCTCTTTTAATGAGTTATGTTTTTGCACCACAGATTGATTGGTGGTCGTTTAAACGAAATCCACCAGACCTACCCAGTCTTTTGGGAAATTTATTGTTAACTCATTTCCCCTTTTATCAAAATCTTTCAGCTGCCAACAAAACACGCTTTCGACAAAGGGTAGCGATGTACCTTGAAGCAAGAGGGTTTTTCGCTCAGCGTGGAGGGGAAGAGGGTGAGGTACCTTTGGATATGAAAACCATGGTTGCAGCAAATGTGGTCATGCTTACTTTTGGGCGAAAGGATTTTATTTTGAAAAAATTTGAACGCATATTTATTTACCTCCAAGCATTTCCTTCGCCAAATCATCAATATTTACATGCTTCAGAAATAAATGCAGAAGATGAATGCCTAGTCTTTTCAGGAGAACATTTGACACTTTCTTTTCGACAGCCTGAAAAGTATTATAATATTCTAATTCATGAATATACTCAGGCTTTCCAATTATCCTATCCAAGCTTTGATTACCCTACTTTTGACGACTCCATTTGGGATGTTTGGGAAAAAAAACAAGTGATAAAATTCATGGGGATGCCTGAGGAAAAAATTGATCTACTTGGCGTGAGTGTGAATTTCTTTTTTAAGAATCCTGAAAAATTCAAAAAATTAATGCCGAAAGGATTTGAAAAATTTCAAAAAATTTTCAATTTAAATCCTTTACAAAAAACTAATCCTGTAATCGATAAGATCATTATTGAAGGGATTCCTTAAATAATTTCGCAACAACTTTAAAAATATAAAAGTCACTTAAATTTATTCCAAACAGCATTTTTTAATAAAATAAAATTATCAAATATGCTACTGCAGAAGTCTATTTCCTTTTAATAAAAGTAAAATGGAAGAAAATACCTCATCATTTATAACCAGAGGGGAAACTACACTAAAACTATTGCAATCATTAAAATAAAATTGACTTAAAAACATTTCTTTCAATAGCCTTCAAAGACTATATTACAGGGGGGGTTTATTATTAAAATACTTTCTTCCTCATCAATAAATTATTACATTTGCATTCGAATTATGGATTTATCCGCCTAGCCAAACCTAAATGACATTTTTTAAGGTTTAGAGCACTAGTTCACTTATCTGTCACAGTAAAGAAAATTTAATAGTCTACCAACAGAACAACAAATAGTCATGCCTAAAGACAATTCGATCAAATCAGTCCTTATTATTGGAAGCGGGCCTATTATTATTGGTCAAGCTTGCGAATTCGATTATTCCGGAACACAAGCTTCTCATGCTTTGCGTGAAGAAGGAATAGAGGTTTCTTTGATTAATTCTAACCCTGCAACGATCATGACTGATCCTGTTACTGCGGAACATATTTATTTAAAACCACTGACCGTTCAAAGTCTTATTGAGATTTTGGAAGAGCGTCAAATTGATGCTGTACTTCCAACAATGGGAGGGCAAACAGCATTGAATCTCGCTATCGAAGCAGGTAATGAAGGAGTTTGGGAAAAATACAATGTCAAGCTTATTGGAGTAGATTTAGAAGCAATTGAGTTAGCCGAAAATCGTGAAAAATTTCGAGAACATGTAGTAAAGTTAGGATTAAGTGTTGCTCCGTCTCATATTGCTAATTCTTTTCTTGAGGGTAAAGAAGCAGCCCAAAAAATTGGCTACCCATTGGTAATTCGACCATCATATACTCTTGGTGGATATGGAGGTGGATTTTGTCACTCTGCGGATGAATTTGATGAAGCACTTCGAAGAGGACTGGACGCATCTCCAACTCATGAAGTTTTAGTAGAAAAAGCAGTTCTTGGATGGAAAGAATTTGAATTAGAATTACTTCGAGATAGTAATGACAATGTTGTTATTATTTGTACTGTTGAGAATCTTGATCCGATGGGAATCCATACTGGAGACAGTATTACAGTTGCTCCAGCAATGACACTTTCGGATACTGCTTATCAACAAATGAGAGATGAGTCAATTTTAGCAATGCGATCAATGGGAAACTTTGCTGGAGGTTGCAATATTCAATTTTCTCAAAATCCTGAAACGGAAGAATTAATTGTTATCGAGATTAATCCACGGGTATCTCGTTCTTCTGCCTTAGCGAGTAAAGCAACTGGTTATCCAATTGCAAAAATTGCAGCTAAACTCGCCTTAGGATTTACACTTGATGAATTAAAAAATCAAATTACGGGAAATACTTCAGCTTTTTTCGAACCCACCTTAGATTATGTAATTGTAAAAATGCCAAGGTGGAATTTTGATAAATTTAAAGGCTCTAGTCATATTTTAGGTCTACAAATGAAGTCTGTAGGGGAGGTGATGGCCATCGGAAGAAATTTCCTTGAAGCCCTTCAGAAAGCATGTCAATCTCAAGAGAATGGTCGAATGGGATTAGGAGCTGATAAAAAAGAATGGATTAGAACTGCTGATATTTTAGAAAGATTATCGCAAGTAAGTGATGATCGAATTTATCGTGTAAAAGATGCTCTGCGATTAGGTGTTCCAGAAAAAACCGTCCACAAACTAACTAAGATTGATCCATGGTTTATCACTCAAATTAAACGTTTGGTGGCAATGGAGAATGAAATCATGCGATTTAATGTAGCAGAAGATTTACCTGTGGAATTTTTACGAAGTTTAAAAGAGGTAGGTTACTCTGATGCGCAAATTGCTTGGTTGATGAGGATCAAGGAGGAAGAAGTTACTCGACACAGAAAAAAATTAAATATCCGCAGAACTTATAAAATGGTGGATACCTGTGCAGCAGAATTTGAGGCAAAAACACCTTATTTTTACTCTACTTTTGATGGTGAAAACGAAAGTATCCCTAGCGACAAGAAGAAAATTGTTGTTCTTGGTTCCGGTCCAAATCGAATTGGTCAAGGGATCGAATTTGACTATTGTTGTGTGCATGGATTGATGGCAATTCAAGAAGCAGGGTATGAAGCAATCATGATCAATTGCAACCCTGAAACTGTTTCGACAGATTTTAATATGGCTGATAAATTATACTTCGAGCCAATATTCTGGGAACACATTCAGGAGATTTTTGAGTTGGAAAAACCAGAAGGTGTCATTGTTCAATTAGGTGGTCAGACTGCATTGAAACTGGCGGAGACTTTTGACAAAAAAGGAATCAATATCATCGGTACAAGCTATAAAGCACTTGACCTTGCCGAAGATCGCGGACGATTCTCAGATTTGCTCAAAGAATTGGATATTCCTTATCCTAAATATGGACAAGCTGATGATGCTCAAGAAGCAATTGATATTGCTAATCGAGTAACTTATCCTGTTTTAGTTCGCCCATCATATGTATTGGGTGGACAACGAATGAAGATTGTAATTAATGATGAAGAGTTGGAAAGACAAGTATTAGAAATTTTCAAACATATGCCTGACAACAAAGTATTGATTGATCAATTTTTAGATCGAGCAAAAGAAGCAGAGGTAGATGCGATTTGCGATGGTGACGAAGTTCACATCATGGGAATAATGGAGCATATAGAGCCAGCGGGAATTCACTCGGGTGATAGTTCAGCAGTTTTGCCAACCTACAGTTTGAGTGATCAAGTCATTGAAAAAATGGTTGAGTACACTAAAAAATTAGCTTTTGCTTTAGAAACAAGAGGGTTAATAAATATTCAATTTGCTATCAAAAACGAGCATGTTTATGTAATCGAAGCTAACCCCAGAGCTTCACGTACTACTCCATTCATTGCCAAAGCTTATCAAGTTCCATATCTGAATATTGCAACACATGTAATGCTAGGAAATAAGAAATTAAAAGATTTTGAAATCACGAAAAAATTGGAAGGTTACGCAATTAAAGTTCCTGTTTTTTCATTTAATAAATTTCCAAATGTAGATAAAAACTTGGGACCTGAAATGAAATCAACTGGCGAAGCTATTCGATTTATAGAAGATACAAGCAATCCCTACTTTAGAGAATTAGACAAAAGACGTTCTATGTATTTATCGATGTAAAAAATAAAAAAAAGCGGGTTGTAAATTGCAACTCGCTTTTTTTATACCTTCAAATGTAAAAAAGTATAATGAAGACAAAAAATGATATAGTCAAAGATTGGCTACCCCGCTATACAGGAACTCAATTAGATGAATTTGGAGAATACATCATCCTTGTCAATTTTAGTAAATATGTAGAAATGTTTGCTGAACAATATGATGTAAAAATCAAAGGAAAGGATCGCTCCATGATTTCCGCAACTGCAGAAAATGTTACGATCATTAATTTTGGAATGGGAAGTCCAAATGCAGGAACTATCATTGATTTATTGACTGCCATATCTCCTAAAGCAGCTATTTTTTTAGGAAAATGTGGAGGAATAAAAACCAACAAAAATAAAGTAGGTGACTTAATTTTACCTATTGCAGCTATTCGAGGAGAAGGAACATCAAATGATTACTTACCTCCTGAAGTACCAGCTCTTCCTGCTTTTGCCTTGCAAAAAGCCATCTCTACAACCATTCGAGAATATGATAAAGATTACTGGACAGGAACCGTTTATACAACTAACAAACGCGTTTGGGAACATAGAGTAGATTTCAAAGAATATTTACTTTCACTCCGGCCGATTGCAATTGATATGGAAACTGCTACTATTTTTGTAGCTGCATTTAAAAATCATATCCCAGCAGGGGCTTTACTTTTAGTTTCTGATATGCCAATGGTTCCTGAAGGTGTAAAAACAGAAAAAAGTGACAAAGCAGTAAGTAAAAATTATATGGATATGCACTTAAAGATTGGAATAGAATCATTGATGAAGTTGAGCAACAATTCATTGACGATAAAACACTTGAAGTTTTAATTAGAAGACTAAGGATTGATCGATCTGTTATTTAGACGTAACGCGAACCTATATTTTAAAGATTCACTTTACAACTAAATAACGGATTTTCTATTCTCCAGATCTACTTTTTCTTAGCCTTGGCTCTTGATTTTTTTTTAGGTAACCTATTTTCAGAATTAGGGAAAACCGTCGTTGGTTTATATTTTTTAGCAGCTTCCCATTCCATACTTAAATAAGAAATAATAATTACAATATCTCCAACAGCAACTCTTCGAGAAGCAGCTCCATTTAAGCAAATTACGCCTGAACCCCTTTCCCCTTTGATAACGTAGGTTTCAAGTCTTGCTCCATTATTATTATTTACAATTTGAACTCTTTCCCCTTCAATAATATTAGAGGCTTCCATCAAATCTTCATCAATTGTAATACTCCCCACATAGTTGAGGTCAGCTTGAGTCACAGTTGCACGGTGTATCTTGGATTTAAAAACTGTTACGAACATAGTTTAAAATATAATTTTGTTAAAAAAAAGTTCAGTATTAACAATACCGAAGCACTTTGCGAAAAGGTCACAAAATAAAATATAAGTAATAATATAAATTTTTATTAAAGAAAAAATGAAAAGAAAGTATATTAATGAAGACCCTCAAACTTACGACTTTAAAATCATATTATCAATTAATCTTACATCACCTGCCCAAACTGCCGTACATGCAACTGCAGAGTTAGTCTTTCCAAAATCTTCAATTAATTGTAATGTAATTCCATCAACTATTGAGAAATATTCAGGTCTGAATTTTGAAATATTTAATTCTTGCATCGCCCATTCTTCGATTTCTTTTGGCGTTTTCTTATCAATAAGATTTTTCGCAGCGGATAATGTTTGAAAAACTTTAACTGCAAGAGCTCGGTTTTCTGGTGTTAGTCGAACATTTCTAGAGCTCATAGCTAATCCATTGTCTTGTCTCAATATTGGGCACATAACTAGTCTTACTTCAGACCCTAGTTGAATTAACATATTTCGCACAATAGTAATTTGTTGGAAATCTTTTTGCCCCATGTATAAACTATGTGGTTGAACCATATTAAGAAATCGATTTACAACCTGAGCCATCCCATCAAAATGTCCAGGACGAAACTCTCCTTCCATTGTAGTTGCCAATTCCCCAAAATCTAATTCCAAAGTTGTATTCAATTCTTTCGGATAAACTTCTTCAACGGAAGGCATGAATATTATATCAGTACCAATTGAAGTCAATAGCTCGATATCATTAGCTTCCGTTCTTGGATATTTTTCTAAATCAGCGTCATTATTAAATTGTGTTGGATTGACAAAGACACTACAAACCACACAATCATTTTCCTCTTTTGCTTTTCGGATTAATGACAGATGTCCCTCGTGTAATGCCCCCATAGTTGGTATCAAGCCAATACTTTTTTTGTTTAATCTTAAAGTATTCAGATAATATTGTAATTGATGTTCTTTTTTAAATAAAATCATATTAAACTATTCTTTTACCTGTTGATTTTTATATTTCAAATGTTTGTCAATACACAATCATTTAAGAAGGTCTTAACATATAAGAGTAAGACAAAAATCATAAAAAATGCGGAATATTTTGTATTTTTGCGCACCTGTTCATTGAAGGTATCATTTTTATTTTTAAAAAAAATGAATTTAGAGTTATATGGAGAAGAAGAAAGTTTTGATAATAACACAAGAGATGGAGCCATACACGGCACTCTCTGAAATCTCAAGAATAGCGCGAAAACTGCCACAATATATTCAAGAGAAGGGATTTGAAATCCGAGTTTTAATGCCACGCTTTGGCACTATAAATGAAAGAAGACACCGACTACACGAAGTAGTTCGCCTATCAGGAATGAATATTATCGTAGATGATGATGACTTCCCTTTAATTATTAAAGTAGCATCTTTGCCTGGCGCAAGGTTACAAGTTTACTTTTTAGATAATGATGACTTTTTTAAGAGAAAATCAGTATTTGAAGATGCTAAAGGGAAACCGTTTGATGATAATGCTGACCGGTCAGTATTTTTCTGTAAAGGTGTCTTAGAAACTGTTAAAAAATTTGGTTGGGCACCTGACATCATTCATTGTCACGGTTGGATGACTAGTCTGGTACCGTTATACTTAAAGACCGCCTACAAAAATGAACCTATTTTCCAAAATTCAAAAACGGTTTATTCTCTCTATGATAATTCGTTAGAAAAAACTTTTGGTGATGACTTTTTTGATAAGGCTTCTATTAATAATTTAGAGCCTGAAGATTTAGATGCTTATAAAAGCGGGAAAAGCATCAATTTACATGCTGGAGCAATTACATTCTCTGATGCTGTAATCACAGGTAGCGAAAACTTATCTAAAGAAACTATAAACTTAATTGAAGAAACAGATAAACCTGTTTTGGAATATAAAGGCGAAGAAGAATACTTAGCCGCTTACCTTGAGTTTTTTAATTCTTTATTGGAACAAGAGGTTGAATAAGACCTTTTTACAGACTTCACAAAAAGAATATTCTCATACCAAAACACCAGCTTCTACCTTTTAACGGGATAAAACCCAACTGGTAAAAGCTGGTTTTGCGTTTATAAGGAGTGATACCCTTTTTTAGAATTTTACCGGCATTTTTTTTGTAAATGCCTAAAAATAATTAATCATTGAAAAAGACAATATTTCAACAATTCATGTTTGCATCAAGCATTATTTTAATGTTTTTGTTTGCAACCTCCTCATGTAACGAACCAAGCCTTATTGGTGCCGATGTTATAGATACCGATCGGCCTGACGTATTATCTACAGATACTTTGACACTTTTCTCAAGCTCTGTAAAAGATGATTCGATTCGAACTTATAATGGCTTAAACTTATTAACAACTTATTTATGTGGAATTTTAGAGGATCCTATTTTTGGGAAAAGCACCTCTGAAATCAATGCTCAGTTAAGAGTAGCGGGATCAGCTCCAGATAGTACGATCTATTTCCAAAATATTTCACCTTCAGGTACGCAACTTGATTCAGTTGTTTTCGTTTTAGAGTATGATCAAGATCAATTTTTTGGACAAGATATTACACAACAAGATGTATCTATTCATGTATTAAATGAAAGTATGGATAATCTTGAAACTTATTATTCTACAGATAATTTTGAAGCAGGAGACCTGCTAATGTCAGGAACAATTAACCCTAGTCAATTTGACAGCTTAACTGTTATTGGTGATGATACCATCCGAGTGCCTCACATGAAATTAGTTTTAGATAAAACAGAGGCAGCAGCTAATCCACTTTTTAGTGAATTTTTATTTAAAGACGCTAGCTCATTTATTTATTACAAAGATGACGATGCCTTATTGGACGTTCTAAAAGGAGTAAAAATAAGAGTTGATAACACTACAATGACTAAAGATTTGATGATGGCATTTAAAATGTCAAACTCCTCTGTCTCAGGAATGTTTCTTCATTTCCATACAGAAACAGATACATCTTTCTATAGATTTAGATTTACCAGTAATGCGGCACAGATGACATCATTTGAGCATGACTACACAGGCTCTACAGTGGAACCTTTCATTGATAACGTTGATGATGAAATTGATGGAGAAGAATATATTTTTATTCAAGGGATGCAAGGGCTAAATGGAAAAATTAGAATTCCTTTTACTAGTGGACTCAAAAATCCAATAATTAACCAGGCTCAATTAAAATTAACCCTTGCGACAATGGTTCCAAATGATGCTACTTTTTATAGTGAACATCCTTTGGAACAACTATTTTTATCTAAAAAGAACGAGGATGGGGAATTAATAATTATTGCGGATTTGAGTACAGCTATTGAAGTGGGAAGTTTGTCAGGATTTTTTGGAGGAAATTTAGTTGAAAAAACTGAAGATAATATAGTCATTAGCACCTATACAATGAATATTTCTGAACATCTACAGGACATTATTAATGGAATAGAAACAAGTAACGATCTTTATATATCTACTGTCGCAAAAGCACAATCTGCTAATCGAACTGTAATTTTCGGTACTGGACACCCAACACATGCCCCAAAATTAAATATAACTTACACAATCAACCAATAATAATCTTATTTATAAAACCCATGAACATTTCTAAATTTTTGTAATAAAGAAAAACTTAGAAATGCTTGTAACCCTATTCTAGTTATGTGTGGAATTGTAGCTTATATCGGAAAAAAAGAAGCCTATCCAATCATTATCAAAGGTCTCAAGAGATTAGAATATCGTGGATATGATAGTGCTGGCGTTGCATTATTTAATGAGGACTTACGCGTTTACAAAAAGAAAGGGAAAGTCAATGATTTAGTTTCTTTTGTAAAAGGGAAAAATCTTGAAGGGCACGTTGGAATTGGGCACACTCGATGGGCAACTCACGGGGAACCTAATGATATTAATGCTCACCCACATACATCTGATGATGGTCGATTAACAATCATTCATAATGGTATTATTGAAAATTATGCAACACTTAAAGAGGCCTTAATTAAAGAAGGGCATACTTTTACAAGTGATACAGATACAGAAGTATTAATTCATTTGATTGGTACACTTCAAGACAAAGATAATTTAAAATTAGAAGAAGCAGTAAGAATTGCATTATCTCAAGTCGTTGGTGCCTATGCAATAGTTATTTTAGACAAAGACGATCCAACCAAATTAGTAGCTGCTCGAAAAGCAAGTCCACTAGTTTTAGGAATTGGACAAAATGAATTTTTTTTAGCTTCTGATGCTACCCCTCTGGTAGGATATACTTCTCAAGTAGTTTATTTGAATGATGAAGAAATTGCTGTAGTAAGTAATGACGGAACTTTTGAAATCAAAACTTTTGATAATGAAATTCAAACTCCGTACGTCCAACGTCTCAATATGAATATTGAAAAATTGGAAAAGGGAGATTATGAACATTTCATGCTTAAAGAAATTTATGAACAACCAAATACCATTGCTGATTGTATGCGTGGACGGGTAAATGCAGCAGCAGGTTGGCTCAAAATGGGTGGTATTGAAGTGCAAGAAGAAAGAATTTTTAATGCCAAAAGATTTATCATGGCAGCTTGTGGAACCTCATGGCATGCTGCATTAATTGGTGAATACTTATTTGAAGAGTTAGCACGAATTCCAGTTGAAGTAGAATATGCATCTGAACTAAGATATAGAAACCCAATAATCAATAAAGACGATGTTGTAATCGCTTTGTCTCAATCTGGAGAAACTGCCGATACAATGGCAGCGCTTGAATTAGCTAAAGAAAAAGGAGCATTAATTTACGGAATTGTGAATTCAGTAGGTTCTTCTATTTCTAGAATTACTGACTCTGGATCCTATATTCATGCTGGTCCTGAAATTGGAGTTGCAAGTACCAAAGCATTTACTGGTCAAGTAACAGCGTTGACGTTAATGGCAATTTATATGGGTTACAAAAGAGGAACAATTCCTAAATCTTACTATCACCAGTTGTTAGAAGGTTTAGAAAAAATCCCTGCCAAAGTAAAAGAAGCCTTAGAGTGTGATAATCAAATAAAAAAATTGGCCACAAAATTTATTAATACCAATCATACCCTTTATCTTGGACGAGGTTACAATTTTCCAGTCGCATTAGAAGGGGCTTTAAAGCTAAAAGAGATTTCTTACATTCATGCTGAAGGATACCCTGCAGCTGAAATGAAGCATGGTCCAATAGCTTTGATTGATGAAAATATGCCAGTAGTTGTAATTGCTACCAACAAAAGTGCTTACGAAAAAATTGCAAGCAATATCCAAGAGGTTAAAGCACGAAAAGGGATTGTCATTGCAATAGTAACTAAAGGCGACACAGAAATTAGCAAAATAGCAGACTACACAATCGAAATTCCTGATACAGAAGAACCATTTACTCCTTTGTTATCAGTAATCCCTTTACAGCTATTATCTTATCATATTGCCTTAGCAAGAGGTTGCAATGTAGACCAACCTAGAAATCTAGCTAAGTCCGTAACTGTTGAATAATTTTTTTACAACCTTTGACAAAAATGATTTAAAATCAATCGTCAAAAATTCAAAGTCAAACGTATAAAAATGGGCACACATAGCGCACATAACATGGAGTATAACTCCGAAAAAAGTGATCTTATCATACCTGAATATGGTCGTAATGTTCAAATGTTAATTCGACATGCGAAAACTATAGAAAGTGATGAAATCAGACAAGCATTTATTGAAAAGGTAATTGATTTGATGCATCAGATGCATCCTCAGAATAGAAACATCGAAGATTACATGTCTAAATTATGGAAGCATGTATTTCGAATAGCTGAATATGATATCAAAGTGATGCCTCCAAGTGGAGAAATTCCTACACCTGAAACGGACGTCACTATTCCTGAACCTGTTAGCTATCCTGTTGCAAACGTAAGATATAGACATTATGGTAATAATGTTCAGATCCTAATTAATAAAGCACTAAAGATGGAAGATGGTCCTAAAAAAGATGGATTTCTTTTAGTGATCGGTGGCTACATGAAAATGGCCTACAAAACTTGGAATAGAGAACACTTCGTTAGTGATGAAATTATTAAAGGAGATTTACAAAAAATGTCTGATGGAAAATTAATTATTGCTAATAATATTTCTCTAGATGGATTAAGTAATTCTAATCGTCGAAAAAGAAAAGATGATAATGACCGCGGCGGCAGAAATGATCGGCGAAACGATCGCGGTAGTAGAAATGATCGGCGAAATGATCGCGGCGGCAGAAATGATCGGCGAAATGATCGAAGAGGAAGACGTTAAGAAAAAGGTGTTCATCATAATTGATGAGCACCTTTTTTCTTGTAATGTCTTTTATTCATTTATGCTAAAATGATTCCAACCTTGCGCTTTAATTGGATGTATATTTCCTCCTTTAGTGTGTAAATTTATTCCTTCTGAAGCTTCCACTATTTCTCCCATTATGTATATACCCGGCAAAAATTTAACCTTTTCAATATCTTCAGGCGAAATCGTAAAAAGTAATTCATAATCCTCGCCTCCACTCAATGCACAAGTAATTGGATCCATTTGAAACTTCAACGCCATCAATTCTGCATCTGGATGAATCGGCACACCACTCTCCTCAACAAATGCTCCAACTCCAGATTCCTTACAGATATGAAATATCTCAGAAGCTAACCCATCCGAAATATCAATCATCGAGGTAGGTACCAATTCTGATTTTGCAAAAGTCTCAATCATTTCTCTTCGTGCCTCTGGTTTTAATTGACGACGCACAAGATAAGATTGCTCTTCCAAGTCAGGTTGAACTCCTGGGTTAGATAAATAGATCTGTTTTTCTCTTTCCAAAATTTGAAGACCTAAATAGGCAGCTCCTAAATCGCCAGTTACACACATTAAGTCACCAACTTTAGCCGAATTTCGATAAACTAACTTACCTTTTTCTCCTTCTCCTATTGCGGTTACGCTAATAATCATCCCTTTAGGAGAAGAGGTTGTATCACCACCAACTAAATCAACATCATACTGCGCACAGGCAGCTTCAACTCCCTGATAAAATTCTTCCAATGCCTCCACAGAAAATCTATTAGAAAACGCAATTGACATAGTGATTTGTTTTGGAACTGCATTCATGGCATATATGTCAGAGAGATTAACAATGACTGACTTATAACCCAAATGTTTAAGAGGGGTATACATTAAATCAAAATGAATTCCTTCCACCAACATATCAGTAGAAACAACCGACAACATATTACCGTTATCTATCACAGCTGCATCATCACCTATACCCTTCTTAGAAGATTTATTTTTTAATGGAAACTTTTTGGTCAAATGTTCGATCAAACCGAACTCTCCCAATTCATTAACATCTGTTCTCTTTTCAGTATTTTCTGCCATTGTATTTTTTAATTAAAAATTCACATCGATTTATATTCATTCATTCAACCGCAAAAGTAATTAATTTTAATCAGCCTAAAAAAATAGTTCCATAGGTACAAAAATTAAAATTTTTAATATATATTTGTGTACTAACTTTTTACGTACAAAAAGTAAAACCATCCCAACCGATTTTTTTTCCCATTCAACTAACCGTTTTTAAATTAAATGACTTCGAAGTATAGATATCTTCGATCTCAAAAGTAAGTTGTGTTTTTGATTTTATATCAAGAAATGCTGAGGGGCTGTTGCATACTTACTAGTAATTTCTTTTCTATCATACTCCTAAAGAAAACTCACCCAAAAGGTTGTTAAAGTGCAACCTCACAAATTTGTAATTATTTTATTTGAATAATAGATTAGCGAAATAGTTGATAAAACAATGCATCCAAAAACAGTCTTACTAAACCGTGTCTGAGAAATGCAAAGCGATTCAACCTTATGGATACTCGATCACTTCAACAATTGTAATCTCATGATTGATTTGATTTAGAGTTATTCACCAAAAGAATGAATCTTTAGCAGACACGTTAATATGACTGCAGGAGAAATTAATTTTCTCCAAACTGTTTTTGGGATGTGAACCCTCTTCACTCACCTCGTGGAAGAGGGTTCTTTATTTATAAATTTGATTCTCGGTTACTTAAGAATTTGGGTTCTTTGACTTTTGAGCTTCAAGATTTAATTCTTGAAAAAATAATTAAACTTATCAATTACAGATCCCTTGCCTTTTAGAAAAAATTCAAAAAAATAGGAGCGTACTTAACATGCACGCTCCTATTTTTAACAAGGTGAGACAAAATATCACTCTACTAAATCAAACTCTTTCCCCACTTTTATTCTTTTATTCCCATCATTTACTATCACTTCTAAATAAAACTTACCTCCAGCTTTTGCTTTCTTTATAATTTTCTTTTGCTTTTTATTCAGAATCCCGTTACTCGTAGCTGTCTGAAAATTATTTTTCCGCTTATAAGATAAATTCAACACTCCGAAACTAACTGGTTCTCCAAATCTATCGCGAACCATAATTATATTATTTAAGTTCACTTTCAACTCACCAATGGTAATTTGATTTCCTTTCAACGCTCCCCAAGTAATTTTATAGTCATCAGAATTTAATGGATTACTAACTCCACTTTTTAAATAAAAATGAATCGGTAAATTTAATTTCACTCTGACTGTTTCACCATTATTTTTCCCAGGTTCCCATTTCGGCATTTTCTTCAAAACATCAATTGCAGCCTTTCCACATCCATATCCTATATCACGGATAATAGATGGCTGAATAACTCTTCCTCCTTCATCAATAATAAAACTAACATAAACTATTCCTTCCGCTCCTGCAATTTTTGCCTCCTCTGGATACTCAACATTGAATGCTAAAAATGAAATCATCCGTTCATTAGAACAAGTTCTCTTTTTATCTTTTTTGTATTTATATTTTTCGCACCCTGAAAAGTAGGGCATCTCTTCTGCATGGACTACTGCCATAGACTGTGCAAAGAAATTTATAGAAAAAAGAAATGAAATTACAATTCCTATTATGTGTTTTTTAATCATAGGCCTTAAATTAATCCTATTTAACCTCACAAAGTTAAAATTACGAATCTTGTATTGATTAGGATTTAGTTATTTTTTCACTAAATCGAATAATGAATATTTAGCATCTTACAATTTATTCGATTTAGATTCTTGATAAAGTAACTGACTTTATTCTTAACAAAATAATATAGTCAACTTTAATTTCATATGCTTTTACGATTTCAGAATTCAATCTACTTGGTGCTAAAATATAAATTACTTTCCATATTCAATCCTCCAAGGTCTTTTTCTAATCCTCTTAATCCCTATCTAATGAAGCATATTTAATTATAATATTATTATTCAACTTTAGCCGAAATACACTTAACCTATCGATTTTATCTATGCAAGGTCTACACCAAAAGTGACCAAAAATTTAAATAAAAAAAATATTCTCTTAAATTCTAAGGTAATTTTTCTTAATTAAGTAGTATCAATTTCTTTTACAAATTTAGATTTTTTGACTACCCAAAAAATAACCGGATTTAGTTGTCTAGGAAAATAAAGGCACATTACAACAAAATAAAGAGAGACATTATTTTCTTATAAAAAAAGTAAAATGACTCATTAAAAATATTTTTTATCCGAAATAGATAAAACCTATTCTCTCTTAAAATTAACCCTGCTAAGCAGACATTATTTTATTAAGTAAAAACGAATATTTCATTTTTTTTATTTCAAAAAAAAAAATCTTATATTTAAAAGCATACTTGAAAATAAAACTGAAAACCATCTATGAAAAAACGCTGGACTCTCGAATCTTATAATTCCTCTGTAGCCCAACATTTACAGGAAGTTTTGAACATAAATCCTATTTTTTGTCAAATACTTGCCCAACGAGGAATATCTACTTACGATGAGGCTCATCATTTTTTTCGTCCTTCCTTAAATCATTTACACAATCCCTTTTTGATGAAAGATATGGATTTGGCAGTCAACCGGTTAGCGAGTGCAATTCAAAGCAAAGAAAAAATATTACTTTATGGCGATTACGACGTTGATGGCACTACCTCTGTTGCGCTTATGTTTTCCTTTTTAAAAAAATATCATGATCATTTAGATTTTTATATTCCTGATCGGTACGCCGAAGGTTATGGTGTTTCTCTCAAAGGAGTTGATTACGCTGCGCAAAATGAAATTACGCTGATTATAGCGATGGACTGCGGAATCAAAGCAAATGATAAGGTAACATACGCCAAAGAAAAGGGTATCGACTTTATTATTTGTGATCACCATTTACCGGAAGGAGAATTACCCAATGCAGTGGCAGTTTTAGATCCGAAAAGAAATGATTGTAAATATCCTTACAAAGAATTAAGTGGTTGTGGAGTTGCTTTTAAATTAGCGCAAGGGTTTGTCGAGCAAAATAGTTTAGACATTTCTCAATTGAATGAGTTATTAGATTTTGTGGTCATCAGTATTGCTTGCGATATTGTTCCGATGTTAGGTGAAAATAGAACTTTAGCATTTTGGGGAATGGAACAAATAAACACAGTCAAACGTCCTGGTACTTTTAGCTTGATTGAAGTGAGCCAGCGAAAATTCCCACTCAATGTCAACGATATTGTTTTCGGATTAGGACCCATGATAAATGCAGCAGGTCGCTTAGCTGATGCTCGACAAGCAGTTCATTTGCTTTTATCCAAAGATGAAACGGAAGCAAAAGTAAATGCTAATCTTTTATATCAAAAAAATAAACTTCGGAAAAAAATTGATCTTCAAATTGTCCAAGAAGCAAAATTTATTTTAGAAAAAGAACAAGAGAGGGGGACACTTGAAAGTAAAAAAAGTATCGTCCTTTTTCGATCACATTGGCATAAAGGTATTGTTGGAATTGCAGCTTCTCGAATCGTTGAGAGTCATCATCGCCCAACTATTATTTTAGCTGAATCAAATGGATTCGCAGTTGGTTCTGCTCGCTCAGTTAAAGGATTTAATATTCATACCGCAATAAAAAAATGTGAAAAATTATTAATCAACTTTGGAGGTCATAATCATGCGGCAGGTTTAACCTTGAAAATTCAGGACATAAATATATTTCGTGAAAAATTTGAACAAGCAGTTCGAGAAACGATTGAAGAAGAATCTCTAACTCCAGAAATAAATATTGCTGCTGCACTTTCTCTAAAAAGTATTACACCCCAGTTTTGGAAAATTCTTAAGCAGTTTGCTCCATTCGGTCCAAAAAATCGAAATCCTATTTTTGCCACAAAAAATGTAGAGGATACTGGTTCCTCTAGATTATTGAAAGGCAACCATCTAAAACTAAATATCAAAGAAAATGGAGAACCTCATTTTAATGCAATTGCCTTTGGAATGGGTGATTTTATCCCAGAGGTGAAAAAAGGGGCTTTTCATATTTGCTATAATATAAATGAAAATAATTGGAATGAAAAAACAGATTTGCAACTAAATATAAAAGATATTAAATTTTAAAAACCTTTTAACTCATTCTCGCTGGACAAATTAAATGAAATTCAGGGATATAAACCTTAAACTTTTCCTCGTTATCCGATCGATGCATCAAAAAAGTTCCATGCATTTTTCCAACTTCTGTATTTAAAGGGCACCAGGATTGATATTTAAATTTTTCCCCTGGTCTCAAAATTGGTTGTGCACCTACAACACCCTCCCCTTCTACCTCATGTACTGACCCAATTGAATCAAAAATAATCCAATGTCGGCGCAAAAGCTGAACAACATGAGAACTCTTATTTTCAATAATGATCTCGTAGGAAAAAACGAACTTGCTATCCTTAGGAGATGATTGCTCTTGTCGGTAGGCTGGTTCCACACTTATTCGAATACCCTTGGTAATAGACGTCTCCATTGTATTAAACTTCACTAATATTATTATTATTTTTGGTAAAATTAATCACCATTTCTTCTGCTTCCTTTAACGCTATTTTAAGGTCATCATTTATTAAAACCTCATCAAATTTTTTTTCGTACTTCAATTCTCTTTTAGACCGAGCAAACCTCTTCTTTAAACTTGCTTCACTTTCAGTTTTACGATTTCGTAATCTTGCAAACAATTCATCCACAGAAGGTGGTTTTACAAAAATTGCTAGCGTTTCATTTGGGTACGCTTTTTTAATATCTTTAGCACCTTTTACGTCCACATCAAAAATGATATGCTTTCCCTCCCTCCAAATTCGTTCCACTTCACTCCTCAATGTGCCATAAAATTGATTTTCGTATACTTCTTCCCACTCCAGAAATTTCTTTTGACGTCGCATTTTCTTAAAATCTTCCACAGTCATAAAGTGATAATCTTTACCATCCAATTCATAATTTCGTTTTTCACGAGTAGTAGCAGAGATTGAAAACCCAAGAAAGTCAAAGGTCTTTACTAAATGCCGAACAATCGTTGTTTTGCCTGCCCCAGAAGGTGCTGTAATAACTATTAATTTTCCCAAAATGAGATTCGAATTTATTAATTATACTAAAAAAACTGAAACGGAAATAGCGTTTGAAACGCTATTTCCATTTATGAAAAAACAAAAGCAATTAATTAGACTGCGTTAGCAACTAATTCTTTTATTTTTTCTAACTCATCTTTCATTTGCACGACAAGGTGCTGAATTGAGGATGAACTAGCTTTTGATCCTAAAGTATTAATTTCTCGACCAATTTCTTGGCTAATAAAATTCAGTTTTCGTCCTTTCTGACCAGCTTTTGTTTCCATCACTTCTAGAAAATATTTGCAATGTTGTTCTAGTCGCACTTTCTCTTCTGTGATATCCAACTTCTCCAAGTAATATAGAATTTCTTGCTCGAATCGATTCGCATTAATATTATCTTTCCCAACATACTCATCCATATTTTTTAACATACGTTCTTTGATAACTCTTATTCGCTCTTCTTCAAATGGATCAATTTTCACCAATGCCTCAGTAATATTATTCACCCGTAACTTACAATCGTCACCCATTACATTTCCCTCTTGCAATCTGAATTTATAAAATGCCTCTAATGCTTCATCAAGAATTTCGAGTACAGTCGCCCATTCCTCTTTTTCTAAATTATTGCTACCCGCAATAATTACATTTTGAATCCGCAAAATAGTTTGAGTTAAATCACCAACAGGCAACATTAATTCCTTTTGCAGCTCGATTAATTCTTTGTGATATTTTTTAAACAAAGGTTTATTAAGAGAATATGCATCATCTCCCCCTAGAGATTCTACGTTAATAGTCACATCAATTTTTCCCCTTTCCGTTTTTTTAGAAATAACACTTCTTAATTCATGCTCTTTTTCTCTATAGTTCTGAGGCATCTTAAATCGCACATCAGAGAATTTACTATTTAGGGAACGAAGTTCTATGGAGATTTTTTTTTTACGAAAGCTTCCATTTGCTTGGCCGTAGCCAGTCATTGATAACATCATAGATTTAAATTGATTTTATGCAAATATAACTAAAGCATTGAGAATAAAGTTTTGGGCAACCGATTTAAATAATAAAAAAAAATAATAAATCAACTCAAATAAAAACTTCTCTAAAGGTGAGAATTATACCCAAAATCACGGTTAAAATTTTAATCAAAAAACGATCAAAGCCAAAAACACCAACTATTCGAAATAATCAAAAATCAAAATTATATTATGATCAAAATTATATTATGTTGTTTCATATTAAAACGATACAAATGCTAAAAATTATAATATTTTTTCTTTTTCGATAAAAAAAGTATTTACACCTACTATAAAAACAAAAAAAATCATAAATCGTTGAAAAAAAGCTACTTATGAAATAAAATATAAAAATAAAATACCTTTTTATTTTCAATTGAAAAATAAAAAGACGAAATTTGCGTCGCTATAAATGAATGCCAAAACACATAATTTATCACAAACCAATAAGATAAACAATGAGAAAAGCTGATTTAGTAACAGCAATATCGGAAAAAACGGGTGTCCCTAAAGTTGACGTTTTAGTAACTTTGGAAACCCTTTTTAAGGAAGTAAAAAGCTCATTGGCTGGAGGTGAAAATGTTTACATTCGAGGCTTTGGTAGTTTTGTAATCAAAAAGAGAAAGAAAAAGATTGGTAGACACATTAAGAAGAACATTGCAATTGAAATTCCTGAACATTTTGTTCCTTCATTCAAACCTGCAAAAACTTTTGTAGAAGAAGTAAAAGGTAATGTGTCTCAACTTCCGAGCGATGAAAGTAAAAATATATAAAACTTTCTAAGTAATGTCAAAAAATCAACTAGCAGTTTTATCTTTTGCGGGAGCTTTATTTTTAGTACTTTATTTTGGTTTTGATACTAGACCAAAAGCACAGAAGAAAATAAATAAAGAACGAATTGAAAAAGCAGAATCAACTAGTATTAATTCACTTTTGTTATTTGCAAAAAACAACCTTCAACCAGAAGATGCTAGCGAAATATTATTAGCAGAAGCAAAACTTTCAGAAGTTGAAAATGACCTAGACAGCAAAATAGAGGCCTACAAAAGCCTTTCAAGTGCCTGGTATAAAATTGATCGATATGCTATTGCGGGTTATTATGCGCAATTAGTAGCTGATCAAGTAGCCACAGCTGAAGCATGGTCTATTGCAGGTGCGACTTATAACCGTGGTATAAAATTAGAAAAAGAAGAAAAAGTAATTGAGTTTTGTGCTAACCGAGCTTTTCAAGCATTCGAAAATGCAATTTCTTTAGAACCCACTAATGTTACACACAGAGTAAACCTAGCAGTATGTTACACTGATCGTGCCCCTAAAGACAATCCAATGAAAGGGATTTTGATGTTGATCGATTTGAACAAAAAATACCCTGATAACGTTCCAACTCTATCCAGTTTAGGGAGATTAGGAATACAAACAGGACAATTTAAAAAAGCAGTAGGTCGCTTGGAAAAAGCGATTCAACTTGAACCAAAAAATATCAAGGTAAATTGCCTTTTAGCTCAAGCTTATGAAGGGCTTGGATTAACTGAAAAGGCAATTACTTTTCAAAATATTTGTCAATCGTTGGCGGAAGCACAACGATAGAAAATACTTGTTCCGAGTTTTCGGAGCGTTAGAAATTTAATTTTAATAATTATAAAAAAAAATTAGTTATGCCTTGCGGAAAAAAACGTAAACGTCATAAGATAGCGACACACAAACGTAAAAAAAGATTACGTAAAAATCGTCATAAGAAAAAGAACAGATAATTTGAAATTAAAATAGCCTTTAGGCTTTTTTAAATTAATTAATCTGGCATAGGTCAGGGTAGTTTTTAACAATCTGCCTGAACCGAAAATATGATGATTCAAGGGTCATGGGATACAGTTTTTTAACTTGTATTATCCCATGACCCGTTTCTTGTTTTGACACAGTCAAATAAAATTTTGTAGAGCTGGAAGTATTATTTCCGTGCTTGAAAGATAAGGCGGGTAAGAGTAATAATATTTCTCAAGTTAATACTTGGTGGTTAATAGAGGTGTTGTGTACATAGAAGATAATTCTTCTTTTTTTGTACAAAGCGTAAATACATTATTTAATTTTTCATAAATCTACAGGTGTTTTCAATTCAGGTAAAATAAATGCTTCAATAAGATAAATTCCATGTTTTATTGAAACAGAAATAAATTTTGCTGCCTTGCCTTTCAGAGCTACAATGCTCTATTGAATGTTTCAAACTAACTCTTCATTTGAAGTTTGTTTTCAGCATTCTCTAATGCCCACAAATTATAATAGTGGAAAAAGAATTAATCATTAATTCAACTCCTACGGAAGTTGAAATTGCACTTTTGGAAGATGGGAAGTTAGTCGAGTTGCATAAACAGAAGACTAATACTAATTTTACTGTTGGAGATATTTTTCTTGGTAAAATTAGAAAATTGATGCCAGGATTGAATGCAGCTTTTGTAGATATTGGCCATAAAAAAGATGCCTTTCTACATTATACGGATTTAGGTCCCAAACTTCGTACTCTTTTAAAATATACCGACCATTCCATCTCTGGAAAGCAACAATCTTTCAAACTCGGTCAATTCGAATTCGAGGATGAAATAATAAAAACTGGAAAGATTGATCAAGTTTTAAATAAAAAACAACCTATTTTAGTCCAAATATTAAAAGAACCCATTTCTACCAAGGGGCCTCGTTTAAGTTGCGAGATCACAATTCCTGGTAGATATCTAGTCCTATCTCCTTTTTCTAATATTGTAGCTGTTTCTAAAAAAATCGCTAATTCAGATGAAAGAAAGAGACTTCAAAGATTAGTTGAAAGTATCCGTCCAAAAAATTTTGGCGTAATAGTTCGAACTGCTGCTGAAGGAAAAAAAGTAGCTGATCTGCATGAAGAATTGGACATAATGATGTCTAAATGGAAACAAGTGCATAGTCAATTGCACAATACCAATCCTCCTACTAAATTATTAAGTGAATTAGATAAAACTACTAGTATTCTTCGCGATATATTGAGCGACTCTTTTAATAAAATTGTAGTCAACGATGCAGAAATGCATATCAATATCAAATCATTCCTAGGTACCATTGCTCCTAGCCAAGTCAAAATTGTTAAACATCATAAATCTGCAAAACCAATTTTTGATGTTCATGGTATATCCAGACAAATTAAATCCTCCTTTGGAAAAACAGCAACAATGCCTAGTGGTGCATATTTGGTTATTGAAGGTACAGAGGCTATGCATGTTATTGATGTCAATAGTGGCCATAAAGCTGCTAAATCATCTAATCAAGCAGAAGCCGTACTTGCTGTAAATTTAGAATCGGCGGAAGAAATTGCTAGACAATTGCGCCTTAGAGATATTGGCGGAATCATAATTATTGATTTTATTGATATGCGAGTACCTGAACACAAAAAACAATTGGTTCAGAAGATGAGAGATCATATGAAAAAAGATCGAGCTCAACATACCATCTTACAATTAAGTAAGTTTGGTTTAATGCAAATCACTCGACAAAGAGTAAGACCTGAGGTAAAAATTAATACTGCTGAAGTTTGTCCTTCTTGCAAAGGAACTGGAAAAATTAATCCATCAATCTTATTGACTGACAACATAGAAAGAGATTTAGAATTTATTCTACAATCTCGACCACAAGCAAAGCTAGAACTACATGCACACCCTTTTGTAAGTGCGTTCTTGAAAAAAGGACTTCCTAGTAAGCAAATGTCTTGGTTTATACAGTATCATTTTAAGTGGATAAAAATTAAAGAAAATACAGATTTTCAAATGACCCAGTATACCTTTTTTGATGGAAATGATGATGAAATACGGTTACATTAAGTTGGCCATTTTCTAATAGAAAAGCGGTATGGGATTTAAACCTATATCGCTTTTTTATTTTGCTAATTTAGATACGTCGAAATATCTTAACCTAAATGAAAACATTTTTTAATTAATACATTTTAAAAATGATTAGTATTTAATGATATTTCGCCAGTTTTTAATTCTCTTTTCTTTCCTTTGTTAATCATTTAACATTTATTCCTAAAAACTTATACTTCTAGAACGAACGTTTTCTAAGTAACTGCATTATTAATAAAAACATATTTACCTTTAAAAATGAATGAAATCAATTTTATACTCACTTTTTTTGCCAGAATAAAATTTATTAAGACTTTAAGAAAATCATATTAATTATTTAATCCAAAATAAAACTGTTTCCCTTGGCTAAAATTAAAAAGATATACGCTTGTACAAATTGCGGAGCTACTTCTTCGAAATGGGAGGGTAAATGCCCTTCATGTGAAGAGTGGAACACATTTGTGGAGGAAATTGTTTCTAAACCTACAACTCAGGAAGAAAAAAAATTGGCCTGGAAAGGTGGTGGTGGAAATAATAAAAACCCAAAACCTATTGCTCTTCCCGATATCGTTGCCAATAATCGACCAAGGTTAGTCACGCCTGATGGAGAACTCAATCGAGTGCTCGGAGGAGGAATTGTAAGCGGTTCTTTGGTTTTAATTGGAGGGCAACCGGGGATAGGAAAATCAACTTTACTTTTACAAGTTGCATTAAAAATCCCAGCTAAGATTTTATATGTCTCCGGAGAAGAAAGTGATGGACAAATTAAAATGAGAGCAGAAAGAATAGGAGGGCAAACTTCAAATTGTTTTATTCTCACAGAAACTAACATCACCAAAATATTAAATCATGGAAAAGAAATGAAACCTGATCTGATGATTATTGATTCCATTCAAACTTTAGCATCACCTTATATCGATTCGACGCCTGGAAGTGTTTCTCAAGTTCGAGAGTGTGCTGGCGAGTTGCAACGGTTTGCGAAAGAAGAGTACATTCCTGTTTTCATCATCGGACATATCACGAAAGAAGGCTCAATTGCTGGTCCAAAATTATTAGAACATATTGTTGATGCTGTTTTACAATTTGAAGGAGATAGAAATTACACTTATCGAATTTTACGAACTATAAAGAATCGATTCGGATCAACTGATGAAATGGGAATCTATGAAATGCAAGCTAATGGTTTGCGCGAAGTTTCTAATCCTTCAGAGATACTACTTTCACAAAAAGATGAAGAACTAAGCGGAAGTGCTGTTTGTGCTACTATGGAAGGAATGCGACCGATGTTGATTGAAACACAAGCACTTGTAAGTACCGCCGTTTATGGAAACCCTCAACGTTCCGCAACTGGTTTTGATTTGAGAAGACTGAGTATGCTGTTAGCCGTTCTAGAAAAAAGATGTGGTTTTCAATACGGGCAACAAGATGTATTTTTAAATATTGCAGGAGGAATAAAAGTAGATGATCCTGCGATTGATTTGGCTATTGTGAGTGCTTTGATTTCTTCCTTGGAAGACATTGCCATTCCTAATGATATTTGCTTTGCAGGCGAGGTTGGTTTATCTGGAGAAATTCGATCGGTAAATCGAATTGATCAAAGAATTCAAGAAGCAGATCGATTAGGTTTTAAACAAATTTTTATTTCAAAATACAATACAAAAGGTTTAGACATAGATCGTTACGGAATTGAAATTATTACAATCGGTAAGATAGAAGAACTATATCGAGTCCTTTTTGAATAGAACTAATTCTCATTTTTACTGTTTAAATATTCTATGAAAGAAATTTTAAAACTCTCCAAAACAAATCCAATTCTTCTTTTCGATGGCGTTTGCAACCTTTGCAATGGAGTAGTTCAATTTGTTATAAAATATGGTTCAAAAAACACCTTACGTTTTACAGCTTTACAATCTGAAACTGGACAACAAATTTTAGAGCATTTCAATTTACCTAAGGAAGAAATCTTCTCAGTTATTTTAGTAGAAAATGAACAAGTTTATGTTCGCTCCAGTGCTGCTCTTCGAATGTATAAAAATATGGGAGGCTTTTGGAGTTTGATGTATTTTTTCATTATTATTCCTAATCCAATTCGAGATGCTGTTTATAATTTTATTGCCAAGAACAGGTATAAATGGTTTGGAGAAAAGGAGAGCTGTATGGTTCCAACACCTGAATTGAAGTCCCGTTTTTTGTAAAAATCATTTTCTGATCATCTTTTTTCCTCTCCAAAATGTCTTGTTTTTTAGAACCGAATTGTAAGATCTTACGTTAAAAGCCGTAATGCAAATACTTGAACTTTACTTTTAATATCAGTATTTTCGCAATTCTTTTTTATTTCACATATTTTTAAATTTTTTAATCAAAAATGGAAATGACAGATACTTCCAAAATGAGACGCACCGAGATTGCGGACATTCTAAAAAACCCTTCAATTGGGGAAGAAGTTTTAGTCAAAGGTTGGGTAAGAGCTTTTCGAAACAATCGATTTGTAGCTTTGAACGATGGCTCTTCTTTTAATAACCTTCAAGTAGTTTTGGACTCTGACAATATGAATCAAGAAATTTTGAAATCTGTCAGCTTTCATGCTTGTATCGCAGTTACTGGAAAATTAGTAGAATCAACTGGTTCAGGTCAAACAGTTGAAATTCAAGCGGAAGGAGTTGAGATTTTAGGAGCGAATAACTTGGATGAATATCCTTTGCAACCCAAGAAACAAACGATGGAATTCCTTCGTGAGAATGCTCAATTCAGAATGCGAACAAATACGTTTAGCGCTGTTTTTAGAATTCGACATGCCGTAGCGTTTGCTGTGAATAAATATTTCCACGACAAAGGTTTTTATTATATGCATACACCTATAGTGACTGGAAGTGATGCAGAAGGTGCAGGTGAAATGTTTCGAGTGACAACACTTGATCCTAAAAATGCTCCTACGGATGAAAATGGTAGTGTTGATTTTAAGGAAGACTTTTTTGGGAAGGCAACAAACTTGACCGTTTCGGGTCAGTTGCAAGCAGAAATTGGAGCATTGTCTATGGGGAAAGTTTATACGTTCGGGCCTACTTTCCGTGCTGAAAATTCAAATACTTCTCGTCACCTTGCAGAGTTTTGGATGATAGAACCAGAAGTTGCTTTTGCTGATATTTATGATGACATGGATTTAGCGGAAGACTTTTGTAAATATTTAATTAACTATATTTTGGTTAATTATCCAGACGATTTAGCATTTTTAGACAAGCGAATTCAAGACTTGGAAAAAAATATGAAAGCTGAACTTCGTCGTCCAATGAGTTTAATTGAAACATTGAAATTTGTGGTAGAAAACGATTTCGAGAGAATCACTTATACTGAAGCAATTAATCTTTTGAGAAATTCTAAACCATTCAAGAAAAAGAAATTCAAATTCCCAGTTGAATGGGGGGTTGATCTATCTTCAGAGCATGAACGTTGGTTGGTAGAAAAGAAATTTAAAAAACCTGTTATCGTTCACGACTATCCTAAAGATGTCAAATCATTTTATATGCGAATGAATGATGATGATAAAACAGTTGCTGCCATGGATGTTTTATTCCCTGGAATTGGTGAAGTAATTGGTGGCTCACAAAGAGAGGAACGTTTGGATTATCTCAAAAAGCGAATGAATGAGATGAATATTCATGAAGATGAATTGTCTTGGTATTTAGATTTGAGAAAATTTGGAGGAACTCCTCACTCTGGCTTCGGATTAGGATTTGAACGAATGATTTTGTTTATAACAGGAATGAGCAATATTCGAGATGTAATTCCTTTTCCACGGACTCCAGGGAATGCGGAATTTTAAAAACTAAGATTTCCATTGGAACATCCGGTGGTAAGTTTTAACCTCCCAACGGAAAGTTTCATCGAAAAAATAAAACACTTTCGGGTTTTTGCTGTTCATTTGCAAAAGCCCGTTTTTGTTTTCTCATTCAAAATTCAAAAATAATTTCATGTTAGAAATAAAAAATTTAACCAAAACATATAATAGCGGAAGTCACTCTTTGACTGTTTTAGATCACGTTAGCTTTAAAATAGAATCAGGAGAAACCTTTTCCATCGTTGGGCCTTCAGGAAGTGGAAAAACAACTTTGCTTGGACTTTGCGCAGGTTTAGATCGAGCATCTGAAGGTTCTGTTATTTTGAATGGAATTGCTTTGGATAGTCTGAGTGAAGATGAACGAGCTGCAGTTAGAAATGATCATGTTGGATTCATTTTTCAAAATTTTCAATTGATTCCAACTTTAACTGCTTTAGAGAATGTGATGATTCCATTGGAACTTCAAGGAAAAAATGGAGCAAAAAAAAGAGCAGAAGATTTATTAGAACGAGTTGGACTAGGAGATCGAAAAAACCACTACCCGACCCAACTTTCAGGAGGAGAACAACAACGTGTTTCGTTGGCACGTGCTTTTTCCAATAATCCAAAAATACTTTTCGCAGATGAGCCAACCGGAAATTTGGATGAAGAAACAAGTGAAAAAGTTGAGGCACTTTTATTTGATTTGAATCGAGATATGGGAACGACTTTAGTCCTAGTTACCCATGATTTAGAATTGGCTGCAAAGACTCAAAAGATTATAAAATTGAGAGGTGGAAAATTAGATAATTAACAATTTTGAAGAATAGTTGTATGTAAGATGCGCCCTTTCGAAAATAATCGGAAGGGCGCATTACTTTTAATTTACTGTTCCACTTTGTTAAGATCTTTGGAATATGACTCTTTTTTTCAAACAAAATAATGGCCGTTGAATATTGCTCGATCTGAATTTGGGATGATAAAAAGTGTAGCAATAAAATAAAAAACAAAAGGTTTTTAAGATGGCTCCCTAAAAAGGAATGCCGAATTTTTGAAAACTGTTTTTGAACGCTTTAAAATACGGATTTGGGATAGGTGTACGGTTATTTTAGGATAACTAAAACGGTTGTTGGGAACTTCGGTTTGGGAAAACGGTTTTTAGGCTAAAAGAAAAATACGATTTCGGGATGTTTTAGAACAACTTCAACGGCCAAGTATCTTGTTGTTTTTGCCTCACTAAATTTTAAAAAATCTAGTCGACGGTTTTCTATTGAATAATTAATTTGCCGCTTTGAACGACTTGTCCTTTAACAATAATGGTAAATATGTATAGCCCTTGTGGCAATTGGTTGCGATAAAATTCTAGTTCGTTATTTTCAAAATTCTCTACTCTTACTTTTTTACCTGACGCATCAAATACATGGAATTCCATATCTTTAAATTGCTCGCCAGTCACTTCTACTTTTGCAAAATCCGTAAATGGATTCGGGTAAACATCTAAGTTCACATGTGGAAAATCTGGATTCTCCGTTGAAGTTAAAAAACATAAAAAGTCTGTCAAGTTTTCCCCTCCTACTTGATGTCTCGAAAATTCAGTATCTGTTGGAACATCATAATCTTGGAAAACAATAGCACTATTCTCGATAATAGTGCCCACGGGATTGTTTGGTTTTTGAGAAATTCGGTATTTAACAAACCCGTGGGACAACATTTCGTTGTTCGTACTATTAACTTGGCCAAGGTCTGAAAATGTGAATTTCACAAATCCATCTCCATAGGCTTCAAATGTGTAAGGATGGCTACTCGCTCCTGGTCGGATGCTTGTGATATCCAAATTTGATGGGATGGTATCACGAATAACCACTCTATGAGAAGAATCAGCACTCACATTTTGAAAACGAATGTGATACTTCAAGTCGGTTTGGGATGTGATTAAATCGGCATTGGTATCACAGGTATCCCTGTAGCCTTTGGGATAACCGATAAAATCTATTGGGTCAAATGACAATTGGTTCTCAATACAATCTTTACTTTGGTAAGGATCTCTATCAGCCTCTTCCAATTGAGTAACATATCCTAGAGATACTCCTTGATTATCTGGATCGCATGCTTCGACTGAGGCTGTCGCAAAATAATTTCTTCCTGGGTGATCAATTGCTTGATCAGCAATTAATCGGTAGTGTTTTCCATTTGCTTTGTAAGCTATTTTTTGTGTTTCTCCTGGAGCTAAAATATCTGTAGGTTCTGGTTGCTGAAACATAATAATATCTTCGACTACAATGAATTTAGATTCTTGTATCATTGGTCCCGTCCCTACATTTTCCAAAATAAAATACACAGAATCTCCATCACAATAACTATCAACCTTAAGTGATGATTGATCCCAACTTGGATTTGGAGCTAAACAGGTATCATCTGGAAAAATTTTAACTTCTACACAATGAGCTTCATTCGCAATGGTTGTTGCACAATCTGCAGTAACATTTATTTCAAAAAATCCACACTCTCCTACCTCAATATTTCCAATTGCAAAAACATATAAACTGTCATCAATAATTTGAACTGGAGGAAGAGAACTACTATTGTAAATTAAGTTCTTTTCCAAAATCAATTCTACCGTTGCAGCTACTGCAATCTGAGTTCCTTGATTACAAAAATCAATTCGATACACATTGTCGTCACATGGAATGATTCGTGATGTCGCAACATCCACTTCCATAACTGGACAATCTATTTCGGTTTGGATGGGATAGTCCAAATATACAGTATCAAAGGTTTCAACATCAACTGGGAAATTTATCATTTGACAAGTCGTCAAATCCCAGTATACATTTGGAGCAATTATATTGACTTCATAACTTCCTGTGTCAGTCAATACATCAAAGTTTCCATCAGCATCAACTGAACCATAAAAAGTTCGATTTACTCCTTTTGCTTCTACGATCCAATTTCGAACTCCACCTTCATTTGCTTGAAAAGTACAATCATTGTTGGAATCTCTAAATGCTTTGCCAATAATATGATTAGTAAGTAAGTCTCCATTTTTATTAGTTCTAACTAGATAGATATCTGGATTAGAAAAGGCCGTGAATGCTCTTGAACCTGCAATAGCAAAACCTCCATCATAAGTTCTTACCATATCAAAACCTAGTTCAGTTCTATTAGACTGACCAATACTTTTTTCCCAAATCAAAGCACCGTTTGGATCAACTTTTATTAGAATATAATTAAGATCAATCGCTGAAACTTCATGATAACCTGCAATAACTAAATTTCCATCATTTGCTATCGCAATACTATTTCCAATTTCAAAAAAGTTTGAAACCCCAAAAGAGAAGAAATTAAAATTCCCATCAGGAGAGAATTTCAAAACTGCAATATTCGATTGATTCCCTGTTGCTCCTGTAATGAAAACAGTTCCATCATTTGCAATGGCTAAATCCAAACCTTCATCATATTGTCCTGTAATTCCTCCAAAACTATTCTCCGAAATTACCGCCCCATCATTATTAACTTCTAAAACATAAATGTTTTTATCGTTAGCAGTCACTTCAGTATAACCCGTCACCACAAAATTACCATTCGCTCTTTGTCTAACTGCATTTCCTAAATCATCAAAACTTCCACCATAAGTATTTACCCATTCTTCATCTCCATTCTCATCAATTTTCACTAATAATAAATCCTTTTCTCCTTGTCCATTTTCAGTATATCCAGTAATGATATATCCTCCATCTATTGTAGTTGTAATTCCTAAGCCCTCATCATCATTACTTGTAGAGTAAATATTTGTCCAAAGTTTTTCACCACTATTATTCAATCTAAAATAGATGATGTCATCTCCTCCATTCAATAAATTTTCTCCATTTCCAACGATAACTACTCCATTTTTGTCAGATGCCACAGTTACGTCCAATCCCATTTCAGGTCCTGAATTTCCAAGTGTGTCTGTCCAAAGAACAATACCATCTACATCAGTCCGAATTGTATATATTTGATTCCCTAGTCCAAAGGAATTTGAAGATCCAACAAAAACTAAACCTCTATCTTCCATCTCAACAATACCTTGCGCCTCATCAGGTCCGATTGTACTACCATAAATTTTATCCCATCCATATATATTTTGAGCATTTGCATCAAAAAAACCGGTAAGACCCAAAGCTAGACTAAGTACTGCTACGATACTTAGTTTTTTGAGTCTTACCAGGTTATATATATTAAATGATCTCACGAAAAAATATCTTTTTGGTTGTTGTGTTAATAAGTACATTACAAAAGTGCGCATGTTCCTATGTTTTTTCAAGGACATCTAAAGTCATTTGTTGAACAACTTTATCGTCTTTTTTTTTATTAATTTTTATTAAAAATCCATAAAATACTGATAACCAGTATATTAAAACAAAAAATAAAATAGTATAAAATATATATTTTGTTAACTTTGTTGAACATATATTTATTTTCATTATGAAAAAAAGTCAATTAATTAACATTTTAAATACATTTTCGGCCAAAGAAATCCGAGAAACACGCAAATGGCTACGTTCTCCCGCCCATAATCAAAGGCAAGATGTGGTCCAACTATTCGATTTTTTCTTTGAAGACAATCATTTATATAAAGAAGACTACTTGGAAAAGCCATTTGTTTTCTCTTGGATATACCCTAAAGAAACGTATGATGATGCGAAAATGCGTCAAGTAATGTTTTTTCTACTAAAAGCAATCGAAGAGTATTTGATTTTCCAAGAGATCCAAGAAGATGAAGTCAACATGAAAACCGTCTTATCTTCTGTATACCGAAAAAGAAAATTGAATAAACTTTTTGAGAAAAATATTAAGCTATCAGATCAAATACAACAAAAGTCAATTATTCAAAATGAAAAATTTTATAGAAATGAATATCAATTACAACTAGAAAAATATATTTATCTAAGTAGTCTTAATCAATTATCTCAAAATATTCAAGAAGTTTCAAATACATTGGATATTTCTTTCCTTGCAGGAAAATTGCGACAGTACTGCTTAATGCTCTCTCATCAAGCCGTTTATCAAAAAGAATATTCCATTGGGTTACTCCAAAATTTATTACCTGTCATTCAAACTGAACCTTACATTAAAACTCCTGCAATAGCTATCTACTTTTATATTTATAAAACAATAACTGAAAAGGAAAATAAATCTCATTTTATTCAACTAAAAGAACAAATTAGAGAACATGGCCATTTTTTTCCTCATGGTGAAATTCGAGATATTTATCTCATGACTATTAATTATTGCATAAGGAAAATTAATAGTGGAATTGAAAATTTTATCCGTGAATCATTCGAATTATATAAACAAGGCATAGAGAAAAAGATACTCATCCAAAATAATTTAATCACAAGAGCTACCTTTCATAATATTGTTTCTAATGGTTTGAAGTTAAAAGAGTTTAAATGGGTCAAAATTTTTGTGGAAGATTACCAGCAATTTTTAGAAGAAAAACATCGGCAAGGATTTGTCTATTATAGTTTAGCTCGATTGTATTATGAAGAAAAAAATTACGACCAAGCCATGAAATTACTCATTCAAGAAGCACATTATGATGATATCATTATCAATCTATCAGCTAAAACTTTATTAGCCAAGATGTATTATGAACAAGAAGAAATTGATGTTTTAGAATCGCTTTTGGAAAGTATGCGAACTTATATTCAAAGGAAAAAGGTAATGGGTTACCATAAAAACAATTATAAAAATATTATTCGCTACACAAAAAAATTACTCAAAATAACTCCATACAGTAAATTGTCTAGAGAAAAACTGCATGAGGAAATTAATCAAGTCTCTCCTTTAACTGAAAAAGAATGGCTACTCAATCAGCTATCGAAAATATAAGTCCTAACTTTTTATTTCCTTTTTCTCCAAAAACCTCATCGCTAAAAAGGTGTGAAAAAATCCAAAAAAAAGTGTCCCCCGCTGAGTCTGCAAAATACTCTCCGTCAAAAATGACATTATCACCAACGAAAGGAATAGCAAATACAAATAATCTTTTTGTTGAAAGGCGAACCAAAATGGAGCCATCAAATAAATTAATAACAATACTCCTCCAAGAATCCCAAGAGTCGCAGTCGTTTGCAAATATTGATTATGCGGGTTATAATTATCTTTGAGCTCTCGCTCGTAATTTCTTTCTTTATAAATTTTCAGCAACTCCTCTTGTACATCTCCTGTCCCAGTTCCTAGCAATGGATTTTCTTTAATAACGGTAAATGCTGCATTCCATAAATTGATCCTAGGGGCTTTGCTCGATTGATTTGAATTTTTGTCGGTGATGCTATTAATCGCATTTTGAGTTCTTTGATTTACGCTTGGTATATTTTTTAGAGAAAAAAATAACAATGCAATTGCAAGAAGTGAGATTCCGATTCCTTGAAAAAATTTCTTTTGGAAATACATCCAAGCCAAAAATGAAACTCCTAAAATAAAGACTGTAGCAAGGATTGGCATTCGAGAGGAAAGCAAAACAATTATGATAAAAAACCATGTTGCTAAAATGCCACTTCCTATTCTATATTTTTGAGAATGTGTTTTATTATTTTTTGCTAAAAAAAACAAAACTATAAAAAATGCAAAGCTTAAATACATCGAAAAATACGTAGGATGAAAACCTAAGAAACTTCCTAGTTTTTTATAGATCATCCAATTTTCGCCTGTCTCTAAATATTTTAAAACCCCATTTGTGAAACAATAGATACTTGCTAGCAAACAACCAATGACGTAACTTTTTAAGATCGACGAAATATCTTTTTTGCTTTTTATAGGAAAAGAAAAAAGGATGAGAGGAAAGATGAGCAAGGGTAATTTAGTTTCAACTCGCTGCATTCCCTCTATCCAATTAGAGGTATACACCAAACCTATTAAATGCAATACATAAAAACTAAAAAAGAGAATTGGAATTGGAGAAAGAAGAGATTTGAAATTAAAATAAATACAACCACTTAGCAACCAATTGATTCCTATAAAAATAGTTACTAAAACCGAAATTCGAGGATTAAGAGGGAGTAAAAAACAAAACAGCATGAGCAAACTCTGATGGATTGCCTCATGCTGTCTTTTTGATAAAATCATTTATTCTATAAATAGTTTATTTATGAGCATTTCTCCATAAAAACTACTTCAATTTCTGTTTGATTTCTACGATTTCATATCCTTCGATGACATCACCAACTTTAATATCATTAAAGTTTTTGATTGAAATACCACATTCCATTCCAAATTTCACCTCCTTTGCATCATCTTTGAATCGTTTTAATGAAGAAATTTCTCCATGCTTTCCTTCTTTCACAGGGTAAACTACAATCCCTTCTCGAATTAATCGTACATGAGAATTTCGCTTAATTGTTCCCTCTGTAACATAACATCCAGCAATAGTTCCCACTTTACTAATTTTAAATACATCACGAACCTCTACTTGAGCCAACATTTTCTCCTCTTTAGTTGGTTCTAGCATTCCCTCAATGGCAGATTTGATCTCGTCAATTACTTCATAAATAATAGAGTACGTTTTGATTTGCACCCCTTCTTTTTCAGCTAATTTTCGAGCACCTGCTGATGGCCTCACTTGAAAACCAATCACAATCGCATCAGAAGCAGAAGCTAATAATACATCTGATTCAATGATTTGTCCTACCGCCTTATGAATTACATTTACTTGAACTGATTCAATAGACTGTTTGATCAATGAATCTGCTAAGGCCTCAATAGATCCATCCACATCACCTTTAACAATCAAATTTAACTCTTTGAAACTTCCCAATGCCAGACGTCTTCCAATCTCATCCAAACTAATTCGTTTGCTTGCTCTATTGGCTTGCTCTCGATTAATTTGAGCTCTATTGGAGGCTATTTGTCTAGCTTCTTGCTCTGATTCCATTACTTTGAATTTCTCACCTGCTTGTGGTGCTCCACTCAATCCAAGAATTAAAACAGGATTAGATGGCCCAGCAGTTTTAACTCGTTGCCCTTTCTCATTAAACATGGCTTTTACTTTTCCAGAGTGTTCCCCAGAGACGACAGAGTCACCAATTTTCAACGTTCCAGTTTGTACCAAAATTTTGGTAACAAACCCTTTTCCTTTATCTAAAGATGCTTCAACTACAGTACCTACCGCTGCTCGCTGAGGATTAGCTTTGAGTTCAAGTAGTTCTGCTTCTAGGAGTATTTTCTCTAGTAACTCATCAATTCCAGTTCCCATTTTCGCTGAAATATCCTGCGATTGATATTTTCCTCCCCAATCTTCAACCTGAAGATTCATTCCCGCTAACTCTCCTTTAATTCGTTCAGGGTCAGCTCCATCTTTATCAATTTTATTGATCGCAAAAACCATTGGTACATTCGCAGCTTGAGCGTGACTGATTGCCTCTTTTGTTTGAGGCATGATTGAATCATCGGCAGAGATAATGATAATTGCAATATCTGTTACTTTGGCTCCACGTGCACGCATGGCTGTAAATGCCTCGTGACCAGGAGTATCCAAGAAAGTAATTTTCTTCTTATCTTCACCAACTAGCACTTCATATGCCCCAATATGCTGGGTAATTCCACCAGCCTCACCATCAGCAACTGAAGCTTCTCGGACATAATCTAATAATGATGTCTTACCATGATCAACATGTCCCATAACGGTTACAATAGGTGCTCTTGGTAATAAGTCTGCAGGATCGTCAATGATTTCTTCTTCTTCATCAATTTGCTCTTCAGCAGTAATGAATTCAATTTCGTGTCCAAACTCACTTCCCAACAATTCAATAATCTCAGCATCTAGTCTTTGATTAATGGAAACGATCACCCCTAAATTCATACAAGTGGTAATTACTTGGGTTACCGATACGTCCATTAAACTTGCTAACTCTGAAACAGAAACAAACTCCGTCAACTGCAATGATGTTATCTCGTTTGCCTGTTCTCTTTGCTCTTGATTTTCTCTTAAACGCTCCCTGTTTTCTCTCCGAATTTTCTGCCGTTTCCGACCTTTTCCTCCACCAAGACGAGCCATAGTTTCTTTAATCTTCTCTTCTATCTCTTTTTTTGAAACTTCTTTTACTTCATCTCTTCTTCCTCTTCCGCCGCGATTGCTATTTCCACCCCGGTTATTATTCCCCGTTCGGTTACTATTTCCAGCTGGTCTATTTCCCCTTTGACCAGGTCCTCCACCTCCACTTCTTTGAGGATTATTATTTGTACCTTGGCCAACTGTGGTTACAACCTTCTTACGACGACGACGGCGACGTTTATTATCATCTACTTCTGTTTTCTTCTCTCCCGGCTTATCAGATGGTGCTTGTCTTCCATCTTGCTTAGTATCTTTTTTCTTCTTTTTAGGTTTTTTGAATTGATCAGTATCAATTTTTCCTACAATCTTTAAACCTTTTAAAGTAGGTGTTTTTGCTCGTATCATTCCATCTTCTGCCTTTGCTTTTGGTTCCTCAGATTTATCTTCAGAAGATTCGGCTTTCACTTCTTCTTTTTTAGGTTCAGTTACAGAATCGGGAGCAGACTCCTTAACTTTCGATTTTTTAACAGGAGTTGGTTTTTCAACTGCGTTAGGTTCCTCAATTACCTCTGGTTTTTCAACTGCCTTAGGTTCCTCAATTACCTCTGGTTTTTCAACTGCCTTAGGTTCCTGAACTGTCTTAGGCTTTGGTTCTTCAACCTCTGGTTTAGGAGCCTTTTCAACCTTTTTTGCTTTAGGAGTTGGTTTTTTATCTAAATCAATCTTTCCTTTAACTTTCAAGCCAATAACAGGTCTATTGACTAACTTTTCCACTACTTCTTTAGGCTCCTCCTTGGCAACTGATTCTTGTTTAATGACAACTTCTTCTACTTTTTCAACAGGAGTTGGGGTAGGAGTATCAAATATTTTTTTAACAGGTTCCTTTTCTTTAGTTGCAGGACGAGTCCCAATAACTAATTGATCTGCCTGCTCTTTAATAGCAATAGACTTCTGAAATTCCTTGAGTAACTCATCGTACATCTCATCGGATACTTTAGAAGTAGGCTTGTTCTCAATATCAAAACCATTGTTGTTCAAATAGTCAACAATGGTAGTGGTACCTACATTTAATTCCTTTGCTATCTTTACTAAACGTTTTGCCATTCGTAATTTTTAAATCCTGTGGCGGCTTTTATTAAAAAAAAAGATATACAAAAGCTATCCGCAATAAGTTATTTTAAGTTTACATGTATCAATAAGTTTTATTGAAAGAATAAATTAAAAATTCTCATAAAAGACTTTTGTATAAAAATTAAAAATATAACCATTAAATGGTTCAAATTGAGCACAAAGGTACTGTAAAACTATTGATAATCAAGCACCTAAGGCAAATAAATACGACCTTTTTATATTTGTATTCAGGAAAAAGTAGTCTGTTTATTATTTTTTCTAAAAAACAAACTACTTTTCATCCTATTCCAAAACCTTATTCTTCTTCTTCAGCAAATTCTGCTCTCAGTACTTTCAAAATTTCATCAACTGTTTCTTCCTCCAAATCTGTTCTTCTTAATAACTCACTTCGACTCAATTTAAGTACACTTCTTGCAGAATCACATCCAATATTTTTCAGGGTATCAACTACCCATGTATCTAACTCATCTTTAAATTCATCCAAATCGACATCGTCAATTTCCATTTCATCAGTATTCCTGAATACATCAATCTCAAATCCTGTCAGTCGACTTGCTAATTTTATATTGGTTCCACCTTTCCCAATGGCTAATGAAACTTGATCTGGATCAAGGTATACTGAGGCTCTTTTTTTCTCCTCATCCAATGCCATACTACTCACTTTTGCTGGAGTTAGTGCACGTTGAATAAATAACTGAACATTATTTGTAAAGTTAACAATATCAATATTTTCATTTTTCAATTCGCGAACGATTCCGTGAATTCTAGAACCTTTCATACCTACACAAGCTCCCACAGGATCAATTCTGTCATCATAAGATTCTACCGCTACTTTTGCTCTTTCACCTGGCATTCTTACAATATTTTTTACCACAATTAATCCATCCTCGATTTCAGGAACTTCTTGTTCTAGCAGCTTTTCTAAAAAGCTGCTATCTGTTCTTGAAATAATAACAACTGGATTATTGTTTTTCATTTCTACCTTTCGAATGATACCTCTGACCATATCTCCTTTTCGGAAAAAATCACCTTTGATCATTTCATTACGAGGCATAACTAATTCAGTTCCTGTTACATCATCAAGAATCAATAATTCTCTTTTCAGGATTTGATGAACTTCACCTACAATTAAATCACCTTCCCGCTCCACATATGCTTTGTACATTTCGTCCTTTTCCAATTCCATAATTCTAGAGATCAAAGTTTGACGAGCTGCCATGATTGCTCTTCGACCAAAATCAGCTAAGAATAATTGTTCATAGCACTCTTCACCAATTTCATAATCATCATCAATTGCCAATGCCTCTGAAATAGAAACTTGCGCTCGATCATCAGTCACCTCACCATCTGGAACAATTTCTCTAACCCTCCATAACTCCAAATCCCCTTTTTGAGCATTTACAATTACATCAAAATTTTCATCTGATCCATATTTCTTTTTAATCAATGTCCGGAATACATCTTCCAAGACTCTAACCATTGTTGGGAGATCAATACTTTTATTCGACTTGAATTCCGAAAAAATATCTTGTAATAACATTTATTTGTCTTATTATTTTGAAAATAAAAATCTAATTTTTGCCTTTTTAATCTTGTTAAATGCAATTGGTGTTTGCATCATTTCAGTTCGTTTCTTTTTACCCTCTTTAATTCGAACTTTATATTCTACTACTATTCCTTCCTCATTTACCTCGATAATTTCGCCGTTAATTTTTTCATCCTCAAAAGTGACAACTTCCACTGTTCGACCAAGATTCTTTCTATATTGTCTTGGAAATTTCAAAGGTCTATCCCCAGGAGAAGAAACCTCTAAAATATATTTCTCTCCTAGCCATTGATTTTCATCAATTTGTTCTTCCAGATACCGACTGATTTTTCTACACTTCGTAAAATCCATATTGGAATCACTGTCTAAAAAAATCTGAAGTTTAATATTGTTTTGCAATACTTCAATAATATAACAATCTGAATATTCCTCTTCTTCAAATTTCTTTAATAATAACTGTTCTATTTTTCTTTCAACCACGAGTTCTATTTTTAGAAAACAACAACTTAAATACCTCTTAAAAAGAAAAAGAGGGAACTTTTGTTCCCTCTTCCTTGGAGTCTCTTTCTTGTAATTTAAGCAAATATAATAATTTTTATTATACTGTGCAACTGTATCTTATTTATGAAATAAATAAAGATTAATTTAATCAAAAGTAAAAGTCTGTAATTACTTTTGTAGATATCATAACTCTTTCATTTGTGACTTTCCAAAAACTAAAATAATGCTTTACGATCAAATTCAAGAAACTGTTCAATTTATTGTTTCTAAAACTAAGTTCCAACCTGAATTTGGTATTATTTTAGGAACAGGGCTCGGTCTTCTCACAGACGAGATTGAGGTAGTTTTTGAAATAGCCTATGCTGACATTCCTCACTTCCCAATATCGACAGTCCAAGGCCACAAAAGCAAATTAATTTTTGGAAAATTGGCTGACAAAAACATTGTTGCCATGGCTGGTCGTTTTCATTTTTATGAAGGGTATTCGATGCAACAAGTTACTTTCCCAGTTCGTGTATTAAAATCTTTAAACATAAAAAGGCTTATCATTTCGAACGTCTCTGGAAGTACTAATGCAAGTTACAATACTGGCGATATCGTTTTTATAAAAGATCATATCAATCTTCAGCCTGAGAACCCACTAAGAGGATTTAATGACGATAGACTAGGGCCTCGATTTCCCGATATGCTCAAAACTTATGATCGAAACTTGAATGCACTCGCTCTTGATATCGCAAAGCAACATAACATTACAGCTCATGAAGGAATTTATGTAGCGCTCCAAGGTCCCAATCTTGAAACACCTGCAGAATATCAATTTATTCATCGAATTGGTGGAGACTTAGTTGGGATGTCAACGGTTCCTGAAGTACTCGTTGCACGGCATATGAGTTTACCTGTTTTTGTTTTATCAATCGTTTCTAACAAGTGCTTTCCGATTGAAGAGATATCTGAAACGACTGTTGAAGATGTGATTCAATTAGCCAATGAGGTACAACCAAAGATGAGTATAATAATAAAAGAAATATTGAAAAAAATTTAGCGATCGCCAACTAGACTTTATCATCAATTGGCATCTTGAACCATACTAAAAACTTCCCCGTATCGAAATAATAAAATTTATTCCCGCAGCACTTACTCCTGAAGCAAAAGGTCGATAATGTGTATCCAAAATATTTTCAACTGCGAAATTAAGTATCAAATGATCATTGAAGTTATACGAAGAATAGAAGTTATACGTTGTCCATCCTAAGGAACCAACTCCAGGTATCGCATCATCATCATTATCAGAAGAACCTGATGGCCCATATTCATTAATTGATTTCACAGCATTAAACCTGACCACTCCTTCTAGTTTAATTTTATTTGTCTGAAATAACAAACTTGTTTTTCCATAAATAGGCGGAATATGTGCTAATGGTTGTTCCAAAGTATCAATAACACTTCTCCCTTTTACAAAATTAATACTTGAATTAAATTTCAATTTTTCATTAAAGGAAAAAACAACATTTCCAGAAACTCCAGCAATAAAAGCGTTATTGGCATTAATATTTTTTTGAACATTTTGAATCTCTCCTTCCGCTACGAGTGTTGTATCTCCAAGGAAATCTGAATTAGACCTAATAATAGCATCTTCTATAAAAGTATAAAATCCTGTAGCACTTAATTTATACTTTCCAGTTTCGGTTTTTTTTCCAAAAAATTTACCTATTGTTATTTCACCATTCAATGCTTTCTCAGGAACCAATTCGATATTTGGAACTAAAATGTTTCCATTCTTCACCCTGTTGATTGCAAAGTCATTTACATTAGGAGATCTGTAAGCTGTTCCTCCTAGTAAATGTAACTGCAATCCACCTTTAGTATTAAAAGTCAGTCCTGAAGCATATGTGACCTCATTATTCTGAGTGCTGATTCCCTCTGAAACAAAAGTGGCTGGCCATTCAATTAAATCATCTTCCTTATATTTAGCAAAAAGTTCAACGTAAGAATACCTAGCCCCCATTGTAAAATTAATAGTTGAATCTCGATTTCTCCATCTATAATTCAAGTAGGCACCTCCAGAAATCATGGTTGAAAAATCACTTGGGTAGCGAGTAAACTCTTTATCATTTACAGCATTAGTTCTGACATTAATATTTCCAGCTTTTGAATAAACTTTATTATATGCCAAATCAACCCCGTAAGAAAAAAGATGATGTTTATTTTCACCCAACCCTTTAGACCAATCAGTTGTTAAAGAAAAAACATGAATATCTTCTGCATTAAATATTCGATGACTGCTATAATATTTTCGCTTGAATCGATCTTCGTCTATTCGTTGATACGACCCTATTATCGTAGTTTTATCATAAAGGGCAGTTGATTTTAAACTTTTAATTTTTACTGAAGCTAGGAAACGATTTTGAGGGCCATAATACCATTCTGCCCATTTCAAATCATCAGCAGAACTCAATGTATCATTCAACATATCATATCGTGGAATATTGCTTGAAGTGGAATATTGCATATTAAAAATGTAATACAACTTCTCTGAAGGTTGGAATTTTATCTTTTGCAAAAAATCTAATTGATTATAACCTGTTCCTTTTTGAATATTAGGATTTGAGTTTTGAAGTCGTTGATCTTGATTTTCTAGTCGGAGCACATAATAATTAGATTTTCCAAAATCTGGATAATCATCTGATCGATTAGCACCTGCCCTTAGATCATCATAATTTACATAAGTCATACTTGTTATCGAACCCCATTTTTGTGTAGCAAAATCAAAATCAATGTGAACTGATTTTTCTAAATTGGCAGAAGAGAACCTAGCGCTGGCATTAGTCTTTAACTCATAGGCCTTATCATAATTGTAAAGTACTTTTGGATCCCTTGTTCGAAAATGAACCACTCCTCCCATAGCATCACTCCCATAAATTAAAGAACCTGGTCCATAAATAACTTCTGCTTGCTCCAATATGGAATTGTCTATTGTAATTGAATTTTGAATATGTCCCTCTCGGTAAATAGCATTATTCATTCGAACTCCATCAACAACTAGTAAAACTTTATTTGCTTCAAAACCCCGAATAACTGGACTTCCACCACCCATTTGGGATTTTTGAATAAATACTTCTGAGTGATTCCCTAAAACATCTGCCGACGTTTGAGAATTACCAAACGCAATACTTTCTTTTGAAATCCGATCTATCACCATAGGAATTTCTTCTTTTGCCACACCTCTTCTACCGTAAACTTTTACCTCTGAGATAATATTAGTTGATTCGATCATTTTGACATAGCCTTTCATAGATCTAATCCTATTAAATGGAATACTCAAACTCTCATACCCGAGATAGGAAAAATTAACCTTCTCCAAATGGCCAATTCCGATCACCATAATTTTTCCATCAATATCAGTTATTCCCGTGAATCCTAAATCATCAGTAGATACAGTTGCACCGATTAAAGGTTCACTAGTCTTTGCATCAGTCACAGTAATTAATAAATTAAAGGTAGCAAATGAAAATGCTTGAGTAGGTAGTGAAATCCCGAAAATTGATAGAATAAAAAAGACCCAGATTATTCTATAACGTTGAGAAACTATTTGGATTGGATTTTTGTTTGAAAAATTTTCCACAAATGATTAACTTTTGGGGAGTTTAATACTGAAAGTTGTTCCCTCGTTTATTTGAGAGGATTTAACAAAAATCTTGCCAGAGTGATAGCTTTCAATGATCCGCTTTGCTAGGGATAATCCAAGCCCCCAACCTCTTTTTTTAGTGGAATATCCTGGTTTAAAAACTGTTTTCAATTTACTAGATGGAATTCCTTTTCCTGTATCTGAAATGTCAATAATTATTAAACCCTTTTCTTCTGTAACTGTTGTCGAAATTTTACCTGTTCCGCCCATAGCATCAAGAGCATTTCGCATTAAATTCTCAGTTACCCAATTAAAAAGTGGTGCATTGAGTTGTGTATAGAGTGGTTCCTTTTCTATACCCGGAAATTCAAAAACCATCTTCCGAGGAGCTCGCCGTTGCATATATTTCTTCATTTTTTCTAACTCTTCATAAATATTTGTTTTTTCTAATTCAGGGATAGCTCCAATTTTAGAAAATCGATCGGCTATCAAGTTTAGTCGACTCACATCGTTATTTAGCTCGTCCAAAATTTCAGCCGTTTCCTCATTACCTTCATGGGTTATTCGTAAATGTTCAATCCATGCAACGATAGCTGTAATAGGAGTTCCCAGTTGATGAGCAGTTTCTTTTGCCATTCCAACCCAAACTTGATTCTGTTCGGAGGTTCTTGCAAAACTAAAACTGAAATATGCAAAAGCAACAAATGCGGCAATTAATCCAAATTGAACAAATGGAAAATAAGTAAGCATTTTTAATGTGGAAGAATCTTCATAATATACTACATTTCCCTCCCCTGCAGGAACAGGAGCATAACCTCCTACCTTAATTCTATTCAATTGCTTTTGCAAAAATTCAAAATCAAATTCCCTGTCTTCTCCATAATTTAATCCCATCTGAATTACACCTGAATCTTCAACTAAGATTAAAGGTATAATTGTATTCTCTGTAATCTTTTGCTGCAAGGTCAAGTCTCCTAAATATTCTACATTACTAATATTTTCGACAGCTAAAATCCATTTTTCTATTTTTTGCCTTTCTCCCTCTTTTAATTTATTCGCAACAGAAGTTGTATAAATTAACGACGCAGTCAAAATCAACACTCCCATAATTACGAGATAAATTTTCCAATTCGATTTTTCTTGATAAATATCCATAAGTTGGTTTTTAGTCAAACTTCTTTTCAAAAATCCAAAATAAACAGTTCTTATCAATTTACTAAAATAGATCCAATAAAAAGACGAAAATCCATGACTATATTTTATTAGAAAAAAATCTTCTCCATTAATCGTATTGTTCTCATGATGAAAATCATAAGTAATCTTGATGAAAATCAGTAAGCAATATTCTGCCTCTACTTAACTTTGCTAAATAATTTCTATATAATAAATTTATATGTATGTTTTATAAAATTCAATCCAATAACGAGTTTTCAAACATTGATATTTGTTTTAGTTCAAAATGGCTAAGGCTAAAAAGCTTTCCAACCTTTTTTATTTTTTCATCAAAACATCAAAATATGAAATACTTAATTAGACTATTTGCAATTATTTTAATATCCACACTGTCTATTGCGACAACTTATGCTCAAGATTTTTCAAACCTGCCAGTTATTGCTGTACTCAGTATTGATTCCAAAGGTTTAACTTTAGAACCAAATCAACTAGGAAATATTGCTCGAACCGAGTTAAGCAAATTGGATCGCTTTCAGGTAATGGATAGGTATGATGTCGATTACGTTATAGAAAAAAATGAATTTCCTATTGAAAATTGTTTTGGTAAAATATGCATGATCGAAGCTGGAAAAGTTCTTAAAACAGATAAAATGCTCACAGGAAGTGCCGAGGTTTTAGGAGAAACAATTGTCATTACTCTGAGATTGATTGATGTTGGAACTCAAAGTATTGAAAAAACTCAGGTCATGGAATTCTTAAATCTGAGAGGTCAAATTCAAACGATGATTTCCCTTACAGTTAAAAAAATGTTTGAAGAAACTATCGATGAAAATTTAATTAATAAACTCACTCAGAAGTTTGACTATGAAAGTGCAGTTAATTTTCCTGAAGTAGATCGTCTTAACCTAAGTGGACCACGAATGGGTTTTACAGCCTTTACAGGAAATTTAAGTCGTATTTATTCTGACCCTAAAAATATGGGCGGATTTGATGCATTTCCTTTAATGTTTCAATTTGGATATCAGTTTGAAGTTAAGTATTTGAACCAAGGAGATTTTCAAGCACTCTTCGAATTTATTCCAATTGTTACAGGCTTAGATCAAGGGAAATTCATTCCAAGTATTTCAATTTTAAATGGAATGAGAAGTAATCGAACTGGGTGGGAATTTGCTTTTGGGCCTGTTTTTTATGCTTTAAAAAAAGCAGAGGGATACTATGATGCCGAGGATACCTGGCATCTTGAATACGATTGGTACGCAGAGAACCCAGATATAGATAACCCTTTTGATATAGAGAATAGATTAGATAGCCGTGGTGATATAGCTTTTGCTTCGGGTTTTATTTTTGCAGGGGGAAAAACATTCAAATCAGGCCGATTGAATATCCCAGTAAATGCATTTTTCATCCCAAATAAAGCTGGACATCGTTTTGGAATATCGATGGGATTCAATGCTAACCGATTTAAAAATTAAGTCGAATTTTGAATTTCAAAAAAGCGAAATGATTTTGAATAATCATTTCGCTTTTTTCTTCAAATTTCTATCATTAGTAAGGAGGAATACCGAGCCCTTCTAAACATTTAAATAACTCATCAATGAATCATATCGTTCTTGTAAACCATCAAAGTAATCAGCTTCTTGAAATGATGCTTTAATCGTATATTCGAACCTAGTGAATGAAGAAATGATTCGTTGTAGTTGTAAATCTTGTCGATTAATTTTTACCGTAACATCTATTCTCTCCGTTTCTAAATTTGAAGTAATGAATGTACTCAAGATTGCGGCTCCTTCCGATTCCACTATTCTTGAAATCTCTGCCAATGAATAATCTCGTTTATTCATTTCCAGAACAATGATACTTCCTGGTTCTGTAAATGATCCCGTATTTGCAAAATATCGAACTAAATCATCTTGGGAAATCAACCCTTTATAATTACCTTCTGCATCCACAACTGGAACAACTGTCAATTGATATTCACTTAAAATTTTCAATACATCATATAGGTGATCTTTTTCTTTTACATATGGTTTTGTCATCGATAATGAGTAAGAACCAATAGGCTCTTCAATATCATATTCTAAAATCTCATCCTCTGCAATCATTCCAAGTAATTGCTTGTCATTGACAATCGGTAAATGACGTACATAAAAATCATTCATAATGCCGAGTGCCTCTTCTCCTGAATCTGATGTCCGCAATGGAATTATAGTATGTGATAACAAGTTTTCAGCAATCATGATTATTCTCGTTTATAATTTGTTTATGTATCTGTAGAACGCTTATTAATCCTTATTCGTTGAAAAAAGATTGTTAAACTTTTCCCAAAAATCTAATTCAAAATATTCCCTTGGAAGAGGTTCCGAAAATAGTTTTCCAAAAGCTATTTTTAAGATTCCTTCATTTAATAAATTTTAATTTTTTAAGTTAAAGTAGGTTAACAACTGCAGAGTTGTACAACTACCTTATTGAGGAAACTAGGAAAATCAGGTTTTTAATTATCTCAAAGAATGGTTAATCAATTTCGGAGAAAAAAGCCAAAAGGACAATAACGGAAATGGGTATAAATTAAATATTTTTATTTAGCATGTATTATCATTTAACCCAACAGCTTCTTTTTTTGTAACACAAATTCCTCCTCTGTTAACAACCCTTTTTCTCTCAATTCCGCTAATTTATTTAGTTGCTCCAAAAGATCTCCGTGTTCTGAAATTTTCTCTTGATCAGCACTTGAACCTATTTTTAACTGATAATTGTTTTGCACAAATGTTTCGAATTCATCTTGGATTCTCAAATAAGCCAGAGCATCATGTGTTTTTATTTTCTCAAAATCACGGAAACCTAATTCTACTGCTTTGCTCAAATGGTAAAATGATTTATCTTTACTCTCCATAATCGAAAAAGCACATGCAATATTGAAATGAGTTGCAACATCTGAATCATCAACTGCTAATGATTTTTCAAAATCAACTATTGCACCATTATAATCATACTCCTTATATTTTTCCATTCCGCTTTTTTTGTACGGATTATCTTTTGATTTCCGAGAAGATTTTCGACTAGAGCTACGAGTCGTTCTTTCTTGCCTACGAATTGTCGATCGTCCTGACCTTCTTGCTGCTGGACGAGAAGTACGAGTGCTTCTAGATTCTCGATTAGGACGCTCGTAGTCTGTATCGCCTCTTTGGTAATCTCGAGTTCGCCCCCTAAATTGTCTCCGATCCTTTTGTCTTTTTTGCCGATTTTCACCTTCCCCAAACATTTTATAAAAAACATAAAACAAAACCAAAGGCATCACAAAGCCAAGTTTACCTCCAAAAACAAGTCCTAATGCAATGAAGATAAAAATGTAAGAGGGTGAATTGTTATTATTTCTATTTGCCATTTATTGCGCTAAAATATTTTAAAGTCACACGGTTGTTAACCAAAAAAATCAATCGTTAACTTAGAAAAGGTAATATCCTGATAAATTTAAAATTAACCAAAGTTTAAACTGCAGAATCAACAAAAAATTGGGTTAAAGTAGAATTAGTCCTATAATTCTAGGAAGTTAATGGGGAAAAATTTACTCATCATTTTGAATCCAATATAATGGTATCCTATATTAACTAAATATTTTCCCTGTCAAAAGTGTAAAGTCATCAGGAAAAGGTTTTGCTCCTCTAAATTGATCAATATGATCATAGAGCTTTTTGTTAAACTCAGGAAGTGGTTGCTCATAATTTCTTTTGACAAAAGTTTCTAATAAATTCTCATCAAAATATTCCTCTTGTTCGTTTTGCACATCTGTCAAACCATCAGTATAAGTTATTATAAATGCATCGTCAGTTAATTTCAATTGTCCAGTTTCCACAAATGGTAAATCTTCGAAGGATCCCAAAATAGTGCACCCCTTTGTCAATAATTGAGTTTCTCCATTCATCATTAAAACTGGAGCTGTATGTCCTGCATTAATATAATACAGATCCTTTGTTTCTTTACAAAAAAGGCCTACGAAGAAAGTCAAAAACCGATCTCCTTTAGTCAACCGAAATAATGCTTGATTGAGTTCACGAACAAACATTTCAAGATTTGTATGTCGATTGATAAGCACATGAAAGTTCGCTTGAAAATTTGACATCATTAAAGCTGCTGCTAGACCTTTTCCTGAAATATCTGCTATACAAAATGCATATTTATTATCTTCCAACTCTAAAAAATCATAGTAGTCACCTCCAAGTCCCAAGTGGGGCTTATAAATCCCTGCAAACTCATACTTTTCATTTTTAGGCAGCTTATTAGGGATCAACATTTTTTGCATATCCCCCGCTAATTCCATTTCTCGGTTAAGTCGCTCTTGTTCAATTTGCCGTTTAAAGAGTCTTTTATTTTCAATTGCTACTGCAATGATATTTGTAATAGTGGTAATAAATTTCACTTTACTATACATATCATCATTCTTACCAAAACCGCCAAAAAAACTGTATGCTATTGGAGTATTTTTATGCAATACTGGTATCACCACATCGAATTCTTTGATTAGTGGGTGGTCTTTATCTTCTTCAATATTTTTTAGTCTTTGATAATTTGGCAACCGATCAGAAATGTCCATTTTTATCAATTCTTTGTCAATACCTCGATAAACTTTACAAACCCATTCTGAATTTTCCTTAACCAAAAGAGCTACTTTTTCAACTGCCATTTCCCAACCCACAAAGGATGCATACATTTCATAAAGGCCATCAGCTGATACATTGTTATTAATAGCTTGCGTGATGCCTAATAACCCATTTATTTGTAATTGCTTAAGGTTGAGCTCTCGCTCTGTTTTTTCAAGTTGAGACAATTCTCTTTTTATTTTAGATAATTCTGACATACCAATTTTACGCTTTAATTTTTTTGTTGGAGTAAAAATAGCGCATTAATTTTCTTTTTTATAAAATGAGAGAAATCATTTCAAGGAAAGATCGATATTAGTCTTTACCTTTCACATCCAATGCATCTCGAAAACCATTACCTACTAAATTAAAAGCTAGTACCATCAACATAATTGCCAATGCTGGAATTAATGCTAAAAAAGGTTTTCCACTCAAAGCATAACCATAGTTTTCATTTAACATTGTCCCCCATGAAGGTGTTGGAGGCTTGATCCCAAATCCAAGATAACTTAACCCTGCTTCAATCAAAATTGCCATCGCAAAATTTGCCGCAGCAATCACCATCACAGGTCCTAAAATATTAGGTAAAATATGCCGTATGATTATCCGCCAAGTTTTAAATCCCATACTTTTCGCAGCTTCCACATATTGAATTTCCTTCAAGGACATTATTTGTCCTCGAACGATTCGAGCAACATCCACCCACATCGTTAATCCAACTGCTAAAAAGATTATTCCAATTCCACGACCCAGTGCTAAGACTATCGCAAAAACTAATAGCAAAGTTGGAATTGACCAAACCGTATTTATCAATAACATAATAAAATCATCGATTCGTCCGCCAAAATAACCTGCCAAGGAACCTAACAATAACCCTATTGTCAAAGAAATTCCAACTGCAATCAATCCAACCAAAAGTGAGATACGAACACCTAGAAGTAATCGACTCAACATATCTCTTCCATACAAATCTGTTCCAAGCAAATATGTTTTTTCAATCATCAAATCTTTACGAATGACCTTTTCCAAATCAAATAATGATGTCACTTGATTAAATCCATCACTAGTTTTGAAATTAATGTGTCCTTCCTTATATTGGAAGGACACATTGTTTGGATCAATGGCATATACCACATCAACTAAATGAAAATTTCGAAGAGAGCCCTTAATCAATTCATTGGACTCGGAATCCCAACCTGCATATTCTTCCACCAAAATGGAATCCCCAACAAATTCAAAGTTATTGATTGGAACCATTTGATATGGATTAGGTTTTCCAAAAACCATTGTCATTAAGAGATTTTCAATTTCATATTCTTGGTTCTTTTTGACTTTTAAAACTTGAATGGAGAATCCAGGGTTTCTTAGTGCTATATCAGGTATTTGGTCATTTGCATTGGGTGTCGAATCTGGTGAAATTAAATAGCCCAACAATGCAATTACAACACTTATAACAATCCACCCCAAACCAAATAATGCAGGTTTATTTTTTAAAAATTTACTCCATGCATGTTGGTTAGGAGATCGGTATTTCTCTATTAAGTTGGTAGACACGAAAGTTATTTTTTTTTTAAAGTTGAAGGTAGGAAATTTAAAGGAAATGAATATATGTTTAATTTAAATGGTGCATGTTTAAGGGAAAATTTAGAACTATATCTTCCTACTTTAAAAACTTAAATATTGGGATAATAGGTAATCTTAAGTTGAATTATTTAAGTTAGATTTATTTTAATTGAAAAATTCAATCTCTTTTATTTAAATCCTGTTAAAGACTATAATCAAGTGAAACATAACTGATAACCGGAATTCCAAATGTTTTCTTATCTTACCTATTAAGTTTGCTAACCTAGAACATTAATCCCCTCTTAATTGTACCTCTAACGATTGGATTTCACAAAATCAACCAAGTAAAAAATTATCAAAACTTTGTGGTAGAATTTGATTAAAGTATTTTAGCAAAAATTTATACCAAACAACTAGAGAAACTATGTCAGAAATAAATTTCAAAGAAATAAAAGTTAACTACTCCTCTAGAGGAAAAGGAGAAGCCATTGTTTTTTTACATGGCTTCTGTGAAGATAGCTCTGTTTGGGACGATTTTATTTCCACCTTCAAATCAAATAAAATTATCCGAATAGATTTACCTGGCTTCGGTAGTTCTGAAGCAATGAATAATCCCTCTGTAGAGTTATTTGCAGATGTGGTGAAATCTGTTTTGAATCATTTGGAAATCAAGACTTGTACTCTGATAGGTCACTCAATGGGAGGTTATGTAAGTTTGGCATTTGCAAAAAAACATGCTGCACACTTAAATGGTTTAGGAATTTTTCATTCCTATCCCTACGCTGATTCTAAAGAAAAAAAAGCAAGTCGAGCAAAGTCAATTGCGTTCATCAAAAAGAACAGCCACTTCCATTACATAAAGCAATTATTCCCAAATTTATTTCCACCTGCTTTTTTAAGCAGTAATAACTTTTTGGTCAATAAAATGATTCACAGAGCAAGTTCATTTTCCCAGGCAGGAATCATAGGAGGGTTAGAATTGATGATGAACAGACCAGATAACTCTGAGGTATTAAAAAATATTAAATGTCCTGTCTTATTTATCGTTGGTAAAGAAGACGAAGTAATTCCATTTGATAAAAGTATGGAGCAAACTGCACTTCCTGACATGGCACATATTCATGTTCTAAAAGGCGTTGGACATATGGGTATGTTTGAGGCCACAAATGAAACTCGAAAAATAATCAAGTTTTTTGTGAAATTTTGTGCTGATTTTACAAAAATTAACTCAGATAAAATGGTAAACATTTGACAACCATTCTCACATTATTAGCTTCAGTAGTTCCTGGTTTATTGATTTGTTATTTCATTTTCAAGCAGGACAAACATGAAAAAGAACCGCTCCCATTTTTAGCAATTTGCTTTGGGTTAGGCATTGCTATTTTCTATGTAGCTAGAATTGGAGAAGGGTTTATGGATGATTTAATTGCTCCATTTGTGGAAGAAAATAAACTAGATCCAAATACTCATTTTGGAGTCTTATTTTACTCTGCATTTATTCGAACAGCCTTAGTGGAGGAGCTTTTAAAACTTACCATACTTATTGTCATTCCTTTTAACCATAAACAATTTAATGAACCGATGGATGGAATCGTTTATGCAGTGATAATTGGGATGGGTTTTGCGATTGTAGAAAACATAATTTATTGCATGCCTCATGATGTCACCTTGGCTATTGTTCGAGATTTTACTGCAGTTCCCTCACATGCAGTTTTTGGAGTTATTTTGGGATACTATGTTGGAATGGCAAAATTTGATAAAACTAATTTATTTAAAAACACTTTGATTGGACTTTTTTTGGCCGTGGCTGTTCATGGATTATATGACTTTTTTCTATTCCAACGATATGATAATTGGTTGATGATTTTGGCAACTTTTGTTTTAATGGGTGGACTATTTTTTTCTCGAAAATTCATCACTAGACATCAAGAAGATTCTCCTTTTAATCATCCAAATTTAATAGAACATTTTCCTGATGATAAAACGAGATTAAATAAAAAAATAAAACACCAACCCAGTAATTTAGATTATGAGGATAATGAAATACTCTCTACCGTATTATACAAAATGAAAGAAAAGGAGAATTTAGAAAAAGAAGAGGAAGAATAGAGTCACGGATTTTAAAATTAATATTTTTGAAGAGCATTTCCTGACCTTCATTTTCACTTTTTAAATATATTACATTATTGTTTTTCTTAATATGATAGTTCCTATCTGCACTATTCAATTATTCACTCAATGTCGAGTTAATGGGTACTTCAACCCATACTTAGTAGGCTTCTATAATTGTTTGACGAAATTAATAATACTCTTATCCCAATTGGATAATTTTCTTTTTTATGATTTAGAACTAAAAGATGCACCGCATCATGATTTTTTCAGATTTCGTAATTCTCAATTTAGTGATGGTGTCAAATCCTTCTTTTACAGTTGGATCAACTCCCATTTTGACATAACATCTTGTAAAGAATTCTAGTACAATAGACACATTACAAACTGTCGACCTAAAATAAAATTTAAAAATACCGTCGCTGATAATATTTGTAATAGATGATTTAAATAAGATACCACGAGCTATGGCATTATTATTTGACAGAATATTTACTTAACCAAAATTGATTATTTCATTACCATTCAAAGAAGGAAAGGTATAACTATTTCGTTTTGGTCTTACATAAAAATCATCAGTACCTCCAATTTATTTTAAGGTTTCAGCTTTTATTTTTGTAAAAAAATCAACAAAATAATAACAGCTAAGATCGTGCGCATAGTGTTTGTTATTTTGTGTAGATCAAAGTTTCAAACCACCTAACCTTTATTTCCACAAAAAAACTATTAGCCTAATTAACTTCATGAAAATAAAATTGTTGGTAGAAGAAAAAAAATGCTCCACCCCTTATTTAGGAAATTTTATAAATTTGATTATTCAATTTATATAACTCAAAAAATAGCCTTAGACATATGTATATCAGTTTTTCTACCACACACAATTAAAAAACTTAAACAACTATTTTATTGATGGCCTAAAAGATAGAAATATTCTGCCTGCAAGGAATGTATCTTGTAGTTATTGAGAAAAATTGAGAAAAATCTGGAATTAAAAAAGGTCTAGAAAAGAATAGAAATAAAAATCCATAGGAAAGATTGGCGAACAGATATATTTACCTAGATCGTAAAAACAAAAAAAGCTTTGCGATATACATCGCAAAGCTTTATTTTTGCGCCCCCTCAAGGACTCGAACCTTGGACCTACGGATTAACAGTCCGGCGCTCTAACCAGCTGAGCTAAGGGGGCTAATTTGCCTAAAAAAACATAAAAAAGCTCCTATCTTTTTAAAAGCGAATGCAAAGATATATTTTTCAGAAAAAAAAAGCAATCTTTGTAGCTCTTTTTTTAAAAAAACTTTTAAATTTTTTCGAACATGAGTTTATTAACAGTTGGAACAGTTGCTTTTGATTCAATCGAAACTCCATTTGGCAAGGCAGATCGTGTTGTTGGAGGAGCTTGTACCTATATTAGTATAGCTGCTTCATATTTCACCAAAGACATCAATTTAGTTTCTGTAGTTGGAGATGATTTTCCAGAAGCAGAACTGAAATATATGAAAAAACGCGGTATAAACCTCGAAGGTCTTGATGTAAAGAAAGGAGAAAAATCTTTCTTTTGGGCTGGAAAATACCACGATAACATGAATCAGCGAGATACCCTAGCCACTGAGTTAAATGTATTAGCTGACTTCAATCCGAAATTGCCTGAGAGTTATAAAAATTCCAAATATTTGATGTTAGGAAACTTAACTCCTGAAGTTCAACTAAAGGTCATCAAGCAAATGAAGAAACGACCTAAATTAATCGTTTTGGATACAATGAACTTTTGGATGGACATTGCAATGCCTGCTTTAAAAAAAGTAATTAAACATGTTGATGTTATTACTATTAATGATGAAGAAGCTCGACAATTATCAGGTGAGTACTCATTAGTAAAAGCTGCAAAAATAATTCAAAAAATGGGTCCTAAATATTTAGTCATCAAAAAAGGAGAACATGGAGCTTTACTTTTTTCAGGTGAAAAAATGTTTTATGCTCCTGCTTTACCTTTAGCCGAGGTTTTTGATCCAACTGGAGCAGGTGATACTTTTGCAGGTGGTTTTATTGGCTACATTGCAAAAACTGGAAATATTTCTTTCGAAAATATGAAACGTGCTGTAATTTACGGCTCAGCAATGGCCTCATTTTGTGTGGAGGAGTTCAGTATAGGAAGATTGAAAAAATTAAATGCTCGAACCATAAATGCACGAGTTAAGAAATTTTCCAGTTTAGTAAATTTTAATATGAAAAATAAATAGCGCTAATTTTTTCAATAAAAAAGGACCGAGCCTTTTGAAGGACTCGGTCTTTTTATTTTTTTATAAAAAATAAATTATTCTTTATTCGCCAGTTGCCCACAAGCAGCATCAATGTCTTTACCTCGACTTCTTCTTACAGTAATCATAACATTTCTTTTACGTAAATATTGAGCGAACAAATCAATCCGGTCTTCTGATGATTTTTCAAATTCAGCACCATCTATTGGATTATATTCGATAACATTTACTTTTACTGGAAAACGGTTACATAATTTAAAGAGATTAGCAGCATCAACTAGAGTATCATTGAAATTTTGAAAAGCAATATATTCGTAGCTAATTTTATTCTTTGTTTTTTGATAAAAATATTCAATTGCATCCATTATCACAGCCAAATTATTTTGCTCATTTATTGGCATGATCTCATCTCGTTTTTCATCATCTGCAGCATGAAGGGAAAGTGCTAGATTAAATTTCACTTCATCATCTGCCAACTTTCGAATCATCTTCGCAATTCCTGCTGTACTTACAGTAATCCGCCTTGGAGACATATGTAACCCATCAGGCGAGGTAATCATATTTATGCTTTCCATCACACTTTTATATGCCAATAGTGGTTCTCCCATTCCCATATAAACAATATTGGTTAATGGATGACCAAATGTTTCTATAGCTTGCTGATTTACTAAAACAACTTGATCAAAAATTTCAGAAGCATCCAAATTTCGAACTCGTTTCATTTTTCCTGTTGCACAAAATTTACATGTCAAACTGCAACCAACCTGGGATGAAACACAAACAGTAAATCGATTATCCGAAGGAACTGGTATCAAAACTGCTTCTATCATATGCCCATCATACAATCGATATCTAGATTTAATGGTTCCATCTGCGCTACGTTGTACTTTGTCTTCTTGAATCACATTGATGACAAAATTTTCTTCCAGAGATTCTCGAAGGTCTTTTGACAGATTTGACATTTCACCAAATACTCTCGCTCCTTTTTTCCACAACCATTCATAAACTTGTTTAGCTCGAAATTTCTTTTCTCCCATCTGGAGAAAATAATTTTCCAATGCTTCCAAGTCAAACTTGCGAATATCAATTTTTGAAATAATTTTTTCAGACATAGTACAAAGGTAAATCTTTGTAGTGAGTTTTTCCAAACTTAAGTTTCACTATATTCCTATTTTCATTTTATCAAAAAACTCATCTCTAATCCAGTTCCATCATCCAAGATAACAATCGAGTATCTTTTTCTACCAAATAGTTCCATACACTTTACATTGACTTTTGAAAAGCTATAATTAAAAAAAATCAAACAGGATACTTTCTTATTTTTTAAAAGTTTCAGAAAAAAAAGATTTTTCTATCATCTTTAAAATAAAATTGTTTGTAACTGCCCTTTGCAATATAAAAAATTATGATTTTTCATAAACATTCCTCTAACTGCTAAGCTAATTATTAACGAGTATTTCAGTCCAACAAAAATATTTTAGCCTACTATTATTACAGATTTAGTGAAATAAAAAAACCCTACATCATGCATGATGTAAGGTCATTTGGGTTTTGTGGGATAAACAAAAACACGGTATTTTCTACATAGAATGCTGTTTCATTGTGTATTTCAAATATAGATACTTTTTAAATAAATAAATGTAACGAGAGTCACAAAGGGTTATTGATTTTTGCTAATAGTTTTAAAAAAAACCTTGCATCTTACAATGCAAGGTCATTTGGTTTTAATAAAATAACTAATGATATGAGATATTTTGGGACTACTACTTTTAATTAAACAAATTTATATATCCTTAGAGTAAATAAATTTGATAAAAATCATACACAGGTAGTGACTTTCATCAATAGTTTTATTAAAAAAAGTAGTAAAGTCAATCTTAATGCATTTCTATGTATAAATAAACTAAAAATAGCTTTCCTCTTGATTTATAAATCGTTTGATCCAGTCTAGTAGGATATGCAATCATTCACTATTCTTGATTTATCATCACAAACCTCTTTTAATATAGGATCAAAATATTATACCATCCAACAAAAAAAGAAAAGGCTGTTCATTTTTATCCTGAAAGGATCTATACCAACTTTCTTTTGGTTTATGAAAAATCTTCGGATTTCGATGACTGAAATCTTTGTAAAAAACCATTATTTATTCCATTTTACGTTGATAATGTAATCTTTTCAAACTGAGAACACCCATTAAAATCGTCAATTGTAGCTCTAAATTTATCATTAGACCTATTTCTCTCTAAAAATAGAATTTCTCAGTTTTTCATAAATATCAAGTTTTCCATTATTTATGATTGATAGCTCTGAATTTAAGTTCTAACCCAAAGTGAATTGTCAGATATACTTTATTTATTATTATTCTACAATTTAACAACTCAATCCAAGATTATATTACTAATCATAATAAGTTTAGGCAATCACATATTTTTCCTAATCAGATATTACTTCATTTTGAACAAATACAATAATGTGATAGTTTCTATCGGAATTGTTTCTCCATCAACAAAATATTTATTAACAGAGTAATATTCCTACACCTTCCTATATAACTACCAGCCTCACATTTATTATTTAAAAAAATGCCCAACTTCCTTTAATTGAGCTTTATTTTTTATTCCAACCTCCATTTCTTACTTTCACTTCGAGAATTTCATTTTTTAACCTCCAACCTTATCATGGCAAAAGTAATTTCTTTCTCCAAAGGATTTCGAAGTATCGTTTTCTGGTCTATCATATCCGCCGCATTTATAGGGCCAGGAACTGTAACAACCGCATCAAAAGCAGGTGCATCTTTTCAACTAGCTTTACTCTGGGCTCTATTCTTTTCAACTTTTGCAACCATTATCTTACAAGAAGCAGCAGCTAGAATTACGATCGCTTCAGGCAAAAGTTTAGGGGAAATCATTGCACTAAAATATCAAAATTCTAGCTCCAAATTAAGCTGGATTGTCTTTCTATCTATTGCGTTTGGGTGTGCAGCTTATCAAGCAGGAAATATGCTTGGTGCAATTGAAGGCATGAAATTAATAACAGTTTTTTCTCCAAAAATAATGACCGTTGGTTTAGCACTTTTTGCTTTTGCGATTTTAATGTTGGGTAATTTCAGAAGTATTGCAAATATTTTAGGAATTGTCGTTGCATTGATGGGGATTGCATTTATCTATGTTGCTTATCAAACAAATTTTAGTTTTGGAGGAATTCTACAATCGGCAGTAGTCCCTTCTTTTCCTCAAGGCTCATCACTTTTAATTATAGGACTAGTTGGAACCACCATTGTTCCATATAACCTATTTTTAGCATCTGGAATCTCTCAAGGTCAAAGTATTTCCGAAATGCGTATTGGTATTGTTATAGCTGTTTTAATTGGAGGTTTAATTTCAATGGCAATTATGTTAGTGGGTTCTCAACTAACTAGTGAATTTTCATTCGCTGCACTTGCTGATATGATGAAAATTAGAATGGGCGATTTTGGAGGAAGTCTTTTTGCATTTGGACTTTTTGCCGCAGGGTTAACCTCTTCCATTACTGCACCATTAGCAGCAGCAGTAACCGCTAAAAGTTTATTTGGCTCAGAAAAAAAAGAATGGGATGTCAATGGAAAAAACTTTAAAATGGTCTGGGGAGTTATTTTGTTAATCGGTTTAATCTCCGGTTTAACCATAGGTAAACCAATTTTAGCTATTATTGCTGCTCAAGCAATTAATGGAATTCTTTTACCCATTGTTGCTATCTTTTTAATTTTAGCGGTGAATGATTCTTCTTTGATTCCAAAAGCTTATCTAAATTCTAGTTTATCAAATTCAGTCATGATATTTTTAGTTACGGTAAGCTGTTTTTTAGGAATCAATAATATTTTTAATGCTTTAGGGAAAACAGTAGAAAACTTAAAAATAAACTCAGACCTACAATTTAATTTAGTGACCACTTTAACCTTATTAATAATGTTTTGGTTGATTTATAAGATATTTATTACCAAGAAATACACTCCCACTAATTGAAAAGAACATTTCTATTAATAATAGCTTGGTATATGGATTACGTAATATAATATCCCTTATTTTTTAAACTCATCTCAATCAAAAGAATCTTAGCAGATGCGAGGTTCCTTTCTTTATTCCTAAATTCCACTTTACTGTTGAATCATTTTCCAAATTAAAATCAAATATTATGCGTTGGATGCCTTTCTTTTTTTTGTTGATATTTCAATCTTGTCATAGTCAAAAAAATATAACATCATCATCGTCAAATTTTATAACTCCTTTTGAAAAAAATAAAAACTCCACTTCAACTTATGAGGAGACTATTGCATTTTACAAACAATTAAGTGAAGCCTTCCCTCAACTTCAATTGACTGTTCATGGAATGACAGATATTGGTTTTCCCTTGCATACCGCAGTGCTTTCTGTGGATGGAGATTTTGATCCAGTTTCAATTCGTAAAAAAAATAAAAATATCCTTTTTCTCAATAATGCAATCCATGCCGGGGAACCTTGCGGAGTGGATGCAAGTATGATGATTTTGAGAAATTACCTAGAAAATAAATCTTTGCAAAAATTCCTTAAACATACTGTTATTGTGGTTATTCCAATGTACAATTTAGGAGGAGTGTTGAATCGGAATAGTCATTCACGAACTAATCAAAATGGTCCTGAATCTTACGGCTTTCGAGGTAATGCAAAAAACTTGGATTTAAATAGAGATTTCATCAAATGTGATTCAAAAAACGCCCAAACATTTAATCAACTTTATAACTATTGGAAGCCAGATATTTTCATCGACAATCATACATCCAATGGGGCAGATTATCAATACACCATTACTTTAATTCCTACTCAACATAATAAACTAGATCCTAATCTTGCGCAATACTTGAACCAAAAAATGCTCCCACGACTTTTTTCTGACATGAAAAAAAATGATTGGGAAATGACTCCTTACGTTTATGCCCGCACTACACCTGATAAGGGATTTGCTGGTTTTTTAGATTTACCCCGATACTCTTCAGGTTATGCTGCTTTGCATAGTGCAATTTCATTTATGCCTGAAACACATATGTTGAAACCTTTCGAAGACCGAGTTTATAGTACCTACACTTTTATGGATGTAATGTTAAAATTAATGCACGATGATTTTAAGAAAATTAAGACAGCACGAGATAAAGCAATCGAAAATACTAAAACAAAAAAAATATTTGACCTCAACTGGGCTCTAGATATGGAAAAAAATGACTTGATAAAATTTAAGGGTTATACGGCAAAAAAGAAACCTAGTTTGATTTCTGGTGAACCTCGTTTATATTATGATCGCAATGAACCATTTGAAAAAATGGTCAACCATTATAATTATTTTAAAATAACTGAGCGTGTTCAAAAACCAATTGCCTATTTAATTCCACAAGGCTATTCAAAAATTATTGAACGCCTAAAATGGAATAATGTAGAAATTAAAAAATTAGAAAAAAATAAAATATTTGAAGTAGAACTATATCGAATCACCAATTACAATACTGTCAAAAATCCATACGAGGGGCATTACCTCCACAGAAATGTCAAAGTAGAAAAATTCATTCAAAAAAGATCCTACTCTAAAGGAGATTTTATCGTTTATGTCAATCAACCTTCAAATCGATATATTGTCGAAACTCTCGAGCCAACTGCCCCAGATTCATATTTTGCATGGAACTTCTTTGATGGAATATTACAACAGAAAGAATATTTTTCTTCTTACGTTTTTGAAGATTTAGCAGTAGAGATCCTAAGGAAAAATCCTGAATTAAAAAAACGATTGGAGGAAATGAAAAAAGCTGATATGGAATTTGCCAAAAGTGGTTATTCTCAATTGAATTTTATTTATAAAAATTCTGAACATTACGAACCAACTCACCAGGTTTATCCAATCGGGAGATTGGTAAAAAAATAATATTGAAGTACTTTATGGTGACAACAATAAACCAAACACTATTGCCGCCATAAAACAACTAAAACATCCCTTCATCTACAAAACTAAAATACCCTTGCTCTGAAACTATCAAATGATCAAATACCGTAATATCTAAGACTTCTCCAGCTTTTTTCAACTTTTTAGTTAAAATAATATCTGCTTGACTCGGTTTTAAATTACCTGAAGGGTGATTATGACATAGAATTATACTAGTTGCTCCTGACTTTTCCAAAGCTTTTCTAAAAACCATTTTCGCATCAACAACAGTACCTGACACACCTCCTGAACTGACCAATTCCCGCCCGATGACTAAATTGGATCTATTCATTAATAATATCCAAAACTCTTCATGTGGCAAATCAATCAAAATTGGAGCAACCGCTTTGAAACCATCTGAACTACTTTTAATTTGCGGTTTATCTTTAATCGCAGTCATCTGCCTTCGCCTCCCGAGTTCTGCTGACGCGGCAATTGTAATTGCTTTAGCTACACCAACACCTTTAAATCTTTGGAATTCAGCGAGAGAACACCGCCCAAGTTCGTGTAAACTATTCTCAACTGACTTTAAAATGCGTTTAGCCAATCCAACCGCAGTCTCCTCTCTTGATCCTGAACCTAAAAGTATTGCTAAAAGTTCTGCATCTGAAAGTGCATGCTTGCCCTTATTTAATAATTTTTCTCGAGGTTGATCCTCCTCTGACCAGGAAGTTATAGCTAATTTTTCTCTTTTATACTCCTCCATTTTGTGAAATTTTTTCTCACAAAATATATTTTTTCAAAATAAAAAATCAATATTGTTCTTTCGCATATTTCTCAACAATATTCCCAAAACAAAAATGAAGTTTTAATATCTAAATATTACTCAAAGCTTTTTCCAAATCTTCAATCAAATCATCCACATCCTCGACTCCTATACTTAATCGAATTAAAGAATCCGTTAAGCCAACTCTTAATCTATCTTTTTTAGGAATAGATGCGTGCGTCATACTTGCAGGGTGACCAATTAATGATTCAACTCCTCCCAAAGATTCAGCTAGTGCAAATAAATGTGTTCCCTTCAACACTTTATGTGCATCTCTCAAACTTCCTCCGACAATATCAAAAGAAACCATTCCTCCAAAATCTTTCATTTGTCTCTTAGCTATTTTATGATTCGGATGAGATCTCAATCCTGGATAGTAAACCTTATCCACTTTTGGATGAGATTGCAAAAACTTTGCAATTTTTTTTGCGTTATCACATGATCGTTGTACTCTTAGATGTAACGTTTTAATTCCTCTCAATATCAAAAAACAATCCTGCGGCCCTGGTACTCCACCTACTGCATTTTGTATAAAACGAAGTTGTTCAGCCAGTTCTGGGGATTTTACAATTACTACACCATGGACTACATCCGAGTGTCCACCCAAGTATTTTGTGGCAGAATGTGTTACGATATCTGCCCCCATATCAAGAGGATTTTGCAAATAAGGAGATGCGAAAGTGTTATCAACACACGATAGTACTCCTTTCTCCCGAGCAATCGTACAGATTTTTCTAATATCAACTATGTTCAACATTGGATTAGTTGGTGTTTCAATCCAAATGAGTCTTGTGTTTTCATTGATTGAATCTTCTAAGTCCTTAGTGGAATTCATCCCCACAAAATGAGATTTGATTCCAAACTTCCCATAAATATTAGTCATCAATCTATAAGAACCTCCATAAATATCATTATTCGAAACAATTTCATCACCGGGCTTCAACAATTTCAAAATTGCATCCATCGCGGCTAAACCGCTTCCAAAACAAATTGCATCCCTTCCATTTTCTAAGGCTGTCATATTTTTTTCTAAGGCGCTTCGTGTTGGATTTTTCGTACGAGCATATTCATATCCTTTATGTTTACCTGGTGCATCTTGAACAAAAGTTGAAGTCTGAAAAATAGGAGTCATTATTGCTCCTGTTGAAGGATCTGGTTCAATGCCTGCATGAATCACTTTAGTTCCAAATTTCATTATAAAAAATATTTTTAGTTGATTTAAAATCGATTACATTGGAATGAGATATGGCCACTTAAACAAGAGTGGATAAAATTTTAAAAAAAATCTTAACCACTTTAAAAAAATCAAATTTTATTTTCACTATTTCTTAGGACAACACTATCTATAAATTATTCACTCTTTTTAACTACTTTCCTAAATCAGAAAAAGGCAATTCGGGTGATCCGAATTGCCTTTCTTCTATTTTTTCAGTATTTCAATAATTAGTTTACTGCGCCAGCTAATTCTTTTCCAGGCTTAAATTTTACAACATTTTTTGCTGCAATTTGTAAAGCCGCACCAGTTTTTGGATTTCGTCCAACACGTGCTGCTCGGTGGTTAGAAGAAAAAGTTCCAAATCCTACTAAAGAAACTTTGTTACCATCTGCAAGAGTATCACTGATAGTACTGAAAACTGCATTTAATGCATCAGTTGCTTGTGCTTTTGTGATATTAGCTTCTTCTGCTACTTTGTTAATAAGATCTCCTTTGTTCATTTTGAAAAAGTTTAAATTTAAAATAATGGCACAAATTTATGTGCTGTTTATAATAATACAATAAGATTGTATAGTGAATTGTCTACAAACCCAACAAATACAAGGGTTTTTAGCTTATAATCGCTAAATGTAGTAATATTATTTTTGTAAATTGCAGTCTTTAATTATTGATTTTAAAAACATATTTTCATGGATAAATTAAAACCGCTGTTATTGTATAGTTCCCTAATACTGGTTCTACTTTTCGTCTCTTCTTGTAGCAAGGGAACAGGCTGCCCAATTAACGATCCTGCAACTGTTGGTGCAAGTACTAGTAAAAAAAATAAACTTTCTACTAAGAGGGGTAAATCTAATCTTTTCCCTAAAAAAATGCGAAAGAGAAACTGAGGCAAAACCCATTCATATTATACAAAGATATAATTTTATATTAAAAAAATAAAACATTTTGTTTTTATACTAAAAAAAGTTACCAACACTAATTATTTACTCTCTAATGTTTGTTGGCTTTTTTTCACTTTATGGAAACAAAATGTTTGCTTTTATTTACTGTAATTTAGAATCAAATGCATCCGCTAATCCATCTCCTATTAAATTAAAAAGAGTAACAGTTATAAAAATTGCAAAGCCTGGAAATATCGCTAACCACCATGATGTTGTACTTTCTCTAGCAAAACTCAATAATAGTCCCCAAGTCATTTCATCATTCTCCAGACCAATTCCTAAAAAAGATAGAAAAGCTTCTATCAAAATTGCTGATGCTACACCAAATGCAATAGTAATCAATACTGGTGCAATAGAATTTGGAATCGCATGCCTAATTATAATTCGCCAATCGCTAAATCCCATTGCATTTGCTGCCTCTATAAATTCGAGAGACCTTACCCTTAACAACTCAGCTCGAACGAATCGGGCGATACTAGTCCATTTCAGAAATCCAATAATAATCATGATTGAAACTATCGATGGTTTTTCTAAAATCGTAACAGCAGCTAATAAAAAAAATAAGGACGGTATTGCATTTACAATTTCTATCAATCGCATAATCATTAGATCGAATGGAATAATTATTTCCTTTGAAAAAAAGGGAATGTAATCAAAAGCTTTGGACAACAAACCACATAACAATATAATTCCAAAAAAAATCAAAACACTTTTAAAAATTTCAATTCCAAAAGTTCCACTTTCATTTGCTACACTTAATGTGTAAATTCTTGCTGAAAAAGCATAGAAATATCCGAGTACAATTCCTATCAAATTTAGTAACAATTTAACCCTCGAAATTCTAAATCGAGTATCTCCAAAAAAGCCTGCTATTGACCCTAAGAACAATCCAATTAGCGCTGCGATAAACATCGATAAAACTCCAATTAACATTGCAACTCTTGTTCCTCTGATCATTCCTGCCAAAACATCCCGACCAAACTGATCCGTTCCTAACCAGTGCCAGAATCGATTAGATGGGACATTTTGATTTCCAAAAGGAGAAACAAAGTGCACATTTTTATTATCTAAAGTAAAATGGGAATAGGGTATTAGTGGCATAATTACACTTTCATAATCATGATCTTGCCAAGGAGTTTGATAAAATTTAGTATCCCATTTTGACAAGCCCAAATCAACTGCGTATTGCTTTAATATTGGGAAATAAGTTTTTCCCTTTATTTTACAATACAAAGGTTTTTCATTAGCAATGAAATCAGAAAATACTGCAATTAAAAATATTCCAATTAATAGGCGTAAAGACCATTTGGCTAATTTATTTTTTTGAAATCGTCTCTTAACTCTTGACCAATAACTTTGTGCCAATTCCTGTTTCTCAAGAATTACCAACGTTTTTCCCTCCTTATTTTTTCCAAAAATCATTTACTATTATTTACAAAAGAAACTCTTGGATCTGCTACAGCATACAATAAATCTGCAACCAACATTCCAACCATTGTCATTACGGCTGCCAACATTAATATAGCAAAAACAACGGGGTAATTTTGTTCAAATATTGAATCTAAGGTCAATTTTCCCATACCGGGAATATTAAAAATAACTTCAATCACTACTGAACCTGCTAAAATAGCTGGAAAAACATTTGCAAATAAAGTGATAATAGGAAACAACGAATTACGGAAAGCATGTCTCCAAATAACTTGACTCCCATCTAATCCTTTTGCTTTCGCAGTTCGAATATAATCTTTCTGTATTACATTAATCATTCCTCCTCGCATCTGTCTTGAGATAAATGCCAAGGCTGGGTAGCAAATGCAAAAAACTGGTAAAATTAAATGACTCGAAGTTTCCCAAAACCGATTCCAAAATGGTGCATCGGATGGTAAATCTCCTAAACCTATTGATGAAAAGATGTTGGTCCATGCACCATATTCTGGTGTTGTAAAAAACACAACCAACATCGTTGCCACCCAAAAAGTTGGCAATGAATAAAACACAAATAAAATTAAAGTGATTATTTTATCAAACCGCAATCCTCTATTCTTTGCTGAAAAAACACCTAATGGAATTGCAGTTAAATATGCAACCATTATGGATAACAACATCATGACAAAAGTCCAAAAAATGGCATCCTTAATTTCAGAGGCTACTGGTCGAAGCGTTTTGTATGAAATTCCAAAGTCTCCAACTATAAAGTTTGTAATCCAATTATGATATTGATTCCCGAGCCCATACCAATATATAGTAGGAATATATAATTGAATGGTTGTTGGATTCCCCTTTACCCCTTCATAGCTATTCTCCAATATTGCTATTTCTTTTTCTAGATATTTTTTCAATTTAGGAGTATCTTTGTAGACCTTCAGGATTTTATTTATTCGACTTGTAATGACCTTATCTTTTGATAAAATTGGAAGAAAACTAAGTTCCTTTCTTATTTTTTTTATCGACTCGCTACCGATCGAATCTGGAACTTCATATAATTTTATTTGTGTTGCTTGAATGGCGTTTTTATAAATAGAAATCTGTTCCCAATTTCCATAATGAGATATTAAAGTCTTCCAATTTTCTCTTTTGTCTTTTTGAATAATTTTATGAAGCGTGTCTGGATATGCACTAGATGTCAATTCGAAATAAAACGTTGGACCAATTAAACCAAATGATTCAGCGCGTCTTAAATAATCATTTTCATAATTAGCAGTAGCTGCTTTCGACTCAGATAATGGAGGGGAGGGTTTAGATGGATCACCAGGTGTACATTTACTTAATCCAAATGCTAAAAATGAAATAGCAATTAAGGTTGGAAAAAAATACAAAATACGTTTTACTGTATATTTGAACATAATCTTGGATTAGATAATAATTTGAAACTGAAAATTAACTAATCTTATCTAAAATAAAAATGGGGAGTCAAAATGATTTTGATTCCCCATTCTTATTATTAAAAAAACGATAGATTATTTCTTTAGTCTAAATTTATTTTCAAATATCCATGGTTTTCTAACTGATGGTATGAAATCGAATTTTTTATTAATTGCCATTCTCCCTGAGGGAATCATTAAAAAAATACATGGTTGTTCATCATAAATTATTTCTTGCAATTTTTTGTACAATTCAGTTCTTCTCTCCTCCGGAATTAAAGTCCTAATTTCTTCGATAATTTTATCTGACTCTTCATTTCCAAACCCAAATCGATTTCCACCTGATGGGGTATCGCTATCTGTATGCCAATTCTGATAAGGATCATCAATACTTGGATCTTGGGACCAGCCACTTGTAAATAAATCAAAATCACGTTTGGTCCTTGCCTCTGCAACTTTATTCCCTTCTTTTACTACTAGTTCTATATCAACACCTACTTGCCTTGCTTTAGATTTGAATATTGTTCCAATTTTTTGTCCCGTAACACCTGCTTTGGAGGAAAGGTATTCTAATTTAAGCTCTGTCAATTCGCCATCAATCTCTTTATCCACAATTCCATTTCCATTAGAATCCTTCCAGCCTGCTTTTTTCAACAGATCTCTTGCCTTTTCCAAATCCTCCTCAATTAATGGCAAGTCTTTGTGATAATATGGACGAGAGGTATGAAATGGACCAACCACTTTTTCAGCATAACCATACATTGTAGTATTTATTATTTCATCCAAATTTATAAGATGAGCCAAAGCTCGTCGAACTCGTTTATCTGACAGTTTTGGTCTATTATTATTTAACCCAATATAATATATTGCCATTTGTAATGGCTCATGAAAATTCAAATTACCCTGCCCCTCTGTGGATTCTTTTAATGCGCTATACTGATCAGAGGTTATTTGCGTCATAACATCAATCGACCCAGCTTTAAGTTCAGTAACTGCTGTTGTTACATCGCTAATAGGTTTAAAAATAATTTTTTCAGGATTAGCCTCCAGTAATGGGTATTTTGCTGATAATTTATCCCCCCACCAGTTTTGCTTTTTCTTTAATACTATTCTTTGCCCAGATATCCACTCTTCCAAAAAATATGGTCCACAACCACTTACAAATCCTTTTTCTCTTAAATATTTCTCATCCGAAAACCCTGTAGCAAATTCCTGTAAACGTGAATCGGATTCTGCCAACTTTGAAGCACCTTTTGCATTTGACAATTGTTTTATCGTGAAGTTTTTCATTATTCCTTTGGGGTCATAAATATGCTCTGGTATAATTTGTATATCTGTAAAAATAACTCCTGTTAAAAAATAATTATCAGAAACCAAAGAGAATTTTTTAGGATTAGTTTTATCAATCATCATGTCTTTAAAACTAATTGCAACTGCTCGGTATGGGGCTGCACCAACTCTTGGGTTTAAAATTGCTTTTATTGAAAACTCCACATCATACCCATTTACTGGTTTGCCATCATCCCAAACTGCCTCCTCATGAATTTCATAATTACACAATAATTTTCCTTTATTATCACCCTCAGTAATTTCCTGGATAATTGGTAGTTTTTTTGCCAACATTGGCATTGCCTTGAGTGTTTTTGTATTGTAATGTACTAGGTTAGAAAAAATTTGATTCATTACTCTGCGACTATTCGCTTGAGTAGTCAAGGCTGGATTCAACATATTGGGTTCCCCTACTAATCGGGACACAACTGTAATTGAACTCTCAAAATCAGTTGTCTTTGAACTTACTTCTGGATCTAATTTACAGCTTTGGGAGAATAAAATAATTGCTAAAAAAAATAGAAACTTTTGAGCTGAAGTTCTTCCGTACATAATTATATATTTTTGTGCCTCAAAAAAAATTAAAAACATCTACAATGAGTTTTGTGTTAAATCAAAGATAATAACAACTTCCACAAATTCGAAAACAATTATGTCAACAGTTTTACTTGCAGGCGGGTCAGGATTAATTGGTAACCGATTGAGCACCCTTTTAGAAAAAGAGGGATATGATGTTATTTTCTTAAGTCGAAAAATAAAATCAGATAAACGTTTTTTTCTATGGGATGTGAGCAAAGGAACTATTGATTCTATTGCAATTGAAAAAGCGGATTATGTGATTAATTTGGCAGGTGCTGGAATAGTCGACAAAAGGTGGACAGATAAACGAAAGAAGATTTTAATTGAAAGTCGAACTCAAACTACCGATCTTCTAAAAAACAGTTTTGAAAGAATAAAGAAGCCAAAAGCATATCTTTCCGCCTCAGCAATTGGTTTCTATGGTAATCGAGGGGACGAATGGTTGACTGAAAATTCTAAACCACAACCAAATGACTTCCTCTCTGAATGTACGATGGCTTGGGAGAATGCAGCCAAGGGTGTTGCTAAGTCAAAAATCAGGACTGTTATTTTTAGAATTGGAATCGTCTTATCTACCAATGGAGGTGCACTTCCTGAGATGATCTTGCCGATGAAGTTTGGCACTAGAGTTTCTTTTGGGGATGGAAAAGCCTATTATCCTTGGGTGCACATTGATGACGTTTGTAACATGTTTATTTGGGGACTAGAGAATGAAAGAGCAAATGGAATATACAATGCTGTCGCGCCTAAACCTTTAATGATAAAAAATTTAGTTAAAGAAATTCAAAAAGCAAGGGGTGGTTTTGCTCTGCCCCTTCCTGCTCCTTCTTTTGCACTAAAATTGATTATGGGTGAAATGGCAGATATGCTTTTAAATAGCGCGAGAGTTTCTGCAGAAAAAATTTTAGCCTATGGGTATGAATTTAAATTTTCAGAAATCCACCTTGCTCTAAAAAACATTTTAAAGGAGAAAATTTAGGAATTGAATAACACAAAGATTGACAACGGTTTATTTTCTGAATAATTATTCAACAAAAAACAACCCCCTTTTTCCGTTTTGGAAAAAGGGGGTAATATTTACAATAAAATTACTTGAGTAAAATTTTACTTCGCATCCTCAACAGCTATCTCAAGACTCTCCATTTCTTCTGGTTGATTTAAACCTCTAATTTTATCCTTTATTTTTTGTTCAATCTCCAAAGCGACCTCTGGGTTATCAGCCAAAAAGTTTTTAGCAGACTCTCGACCTTGAGCGATTTTACTCCCGCTGTAAGCATACCAAGATCCGCTTTTATCTATGATATCATGATCCACACCTAAATCGACAATCTCTCCAGTTTTTGAAACTCCTTCTCCGTACATAATATCGAATAGCGCAATTCGAAATGGGGGAGCTAATTTATTTTTCACCACTTTCACCTTTACGTGATTTCCGACTACATTTCCTTCTTTATCTTTAATTGCAGAACCTGATTTTCGAATATCTAATCTTACCGAAGCGTAAAATTTTAATGCATTACCACCAGTTGTTGTTTCAGGGTTACCGAACATTACACCAATTTTTTCACGTAATTGGTTAATGAATACACAACAACATCCAGTTCGTCCAATTGCTCCAGTCAATTTTCTCATTGCTTGAGACATCAAACGAGCTTGTAATCCCATTTTAGAGTCTCCCATTTCTCCTTCAATCTCACTTCTTGGAACTAATGCTGCAACAGAGTCAATTACAATAATATCGATAGCAGCTGATCGAATTAAGTTTTCAGCAATTTCAAGTGCTTGCTCACCATTATCTGGCTGTGAAATCAATAAATTTTCTGTATCAACTCCTAGCGCTTCTGCATAAGTTTTATCAAAAGCATGTTCCGCATCAATAAAAGCTGCGATCCCACCATTCTTTTGACATTCTGCAATAGCATGAATAGCTAAGGTTGTTTTTCCTGAAGATTCAGGACCATAAATTTCAACGATTCTACCTTTTGGAAGTCCATTGATTCCTAAAGCTAAATCTAAACTTAATGAACCTGTAGGAATGGTTTCAACATTAACTGCTGGCTTATCGCCCATTCTCATAACGATTCCCTTCCCATAAGTTTTGTCTAACCTATCCATCGTTTGTTTTAAGGCTTTTAGCTTTGCTTCTTTTTCTTTTGACATTGTATAAAATTTTAATCTTTTTAAGACAACTTTTTGTTTATAACATTACAAAGTTAAACATTTTGTTTTTAAAAAACAATAATTCAAAGCTTTTATTTAAAAGAAATTGTTTTAAAAGTTTTAAAAGTTGTTTTATAAACGCACAAATGTACTTTTCAAATATGAAAAATAACAGATACAAGATAGGCAAAGGTTTTCCAAATCAAAAATTCAATGTCAATCAAAATTAAAAATGTATCACCTTAGTTACCTTTTTCATCAAAATTGAAAAGCCCTTAATCAAATTCCATTGATTAAGGGCTTTTAGGATTTTAAAATCCATTTAATGTTGAGTTTCAACTGCTGTCTCCTTGCTATATCTTAGAATATTTTGGATACTGCTAGGTGAAGGATTAAAAGTAACTTTTGATAATTGAACGTTAGCTTTTTTCAATTCTTGGTATTCTTCAAATAAATTCCAATCTTCTTGAAGAGCTATTCTGATTGCCATCGATTCGGCTACCGAAGTTTCTTTGTAAATGAATCTAGTTAAGTGATTTAGTGTAAAGTTATGCTTCATGAACATTTTTTTTAGTGAATAAATATATTGTACGCCTTAGAGTTATGTATGAAAATTCAACATTAAAACTATAAAGCTTTTACAAATATTTTGCTGATGCTCTTTTTTTTGTTATTTTTTTTCAGAAAAAATGAATTTTCCAGTTATTTAATTCGATGCCATGTCTGAGTTCTATAAAAAAGAGCAATATATCCTCGTACTTTTAAAATATCTTTTCCTTCCAACCATAGTTTACAACTATAAATTTTATCCTTTGTTGGAGAAAAAATCTCCCCACTTTTCCATGTATCACCACTTTTCCTCATATCCCACAAAATTTCCATTCCAACTAGTGGCTTACCTTTTCGTTTGCCTGTGCAATTATCGCAAGTAGTTGTTGGCGCATTAAGTAATTTGATTATTTTGCCAAAATACTTACCATTCTTTTTATAAATTTCTACTTGAGATTTTTCTTCACCAGTTTCGTCATCAATTGTTTTCCAAATACCAACACATGATTGAGCAATTGATGATGTGATAAATAAAGTAAAAATCGAAATAGTTGTAAAAATTGATTTTAAAGTCATTATAATAAATTTTATAAGATGATTTTAGGAGAATACTAGAAAAACATTAGACATTTTTCTAATTCAAAATAACAAATTCTGTTCTTCGATTGTTTCGCCTGCCCCTTTCCATAAGATTTGATTCAATTGGTTTAGTTTTTCCAAAACCTTTGTGACTTAGGCGATTAGCTAGAATTCCATTTTCTATTAAAAACTCCTTCACTGCTTTTGCTCGATTCGTAGATAAAATAAGGTTACTCTCATTCGAACCTACATTATCTGTATGTCCGTTAATTTGAATTTTGAGTGAATTATTATTTTCCAGTAAATGTAATAATTGATTTAACTCAAATAATGATTCTGATTTCAATTCGGCTGAACCAGTCTCAAATAAAACATTTCTTAAAACTACTGGAGGAAAAGTTGTCTCAGGTTCAATAGTTACTTTAACTGCTTTATCTTTAATCGGTTGTAAACCTATTTTCAATAAAAATGGGTTATTTAAACTTTGTGTTTTTTCTAGAGAAAAATTTTCAGAGTAAAATAAATACTTCTCTTTGGAAATATTCAACGCGTAGTTTTTCCCAATCGGCAAACAAATTAAAAACTCTCCATCTAGATCTGTAACTGAAGTCGCATAAGTCTCTCCTGAGATCAAATCCACGAATTCAACCTTTGCTGAAAGTTTCTTTTTGGTTTCCAAATCATAGACGTAAGCTTGAACATAAGTCACAGGTTGAGGTCGTGCTTCAGGATATAATTCGAAGCTGTATATATCGGTATGCCCCCCTTTCGTTCCACTATTAAAAACAGATTCCTCTTTTCTTACATTTTTAATATCGCTGGCGAAGTAGCCTGTTTTCCCATCCAAACTTAAAACCAAAGCTCCTTCTGCTGCTTCAGTATTAATTGGATAACCTAAATTTTTGGGAAGAAACCACTCTTTTTCATTTTTCTTTCTAGAAAAAAATAAATCAGGCCCTCCCATTCCAGGATGTCCATCAGACATAAAATAAAGTGTTTGGTTATCTGCATGAATAAAAGGTGATTGATCATCATAGGGTGAGTTAATTATATCTCCTAAATTTTGAGGCGTTCCCCACGTATCATCTTTTTGCCGATAACTAACCCAAATATCTCTTCCACCTTGTCCCCCTTTTCGATTACTAGTAAAATAAATAGCTCGCCCATCTGCTGAAAGCGAAGGTTGAGATTCCCAACCTTTGGAATTGATTGGAGCACCTATATTAGAAGGAAGTGTCCATCGACCATCTCGAATTTCTGAAAAATATAAATCACAACTTCCATATCCATCTTTCCGATTACACGCAGTAAATACTAAAAATTTTCCATCAGAGGAAATACTTTGAGCGCCTTCATTTTTTTCGGTATTTATTCTATCTAAAGGAAACCCTTTTTGCCAAATCCCATTTTTTTTTGTACTCATCATAAAATCTTCTTGTCCATAAAGTCTCGCTGTATAAATTAATTGCTTGCCATCAGCAGTCAAAGAAGGAAGGTATTCTGGATTTCGAGTATTGATATTATCACCTAAGCTTTTAGGTTCGTAGGGAACTGGATTTGCATAAGCAATCTTCATAAACCGGCAATTAGCAATATGTTTTTTAGATTTTTTCTCGAGAATTTTGTTGTTCGGTTCAGCTGCTAAATAATTTTTAAAATGTAGAGCTGCCTCATCGAATTTCTTCATTCTCATCTCTGCCAAAGCAAGCGTATACAATACCTTCTTTTTATAAAAAGAATCTATCTGAATTACTTTTTCAAAACCTTGTTCTGCCTCTTCATAGTTTTTCATATCATAATGAATTGCTGCCCAATGAATTTGAGCATCAATAAAAGTAGATTCTTTTTTAAGGGCTTTTGAAAATTCTTTGAGGGCTTTTTCATTTTCACCTGCTCGTGAATATTTTATTCCTTTTTTGTAGGTCTTCTTTAATTTTTCTGACGCTGTTTTTCGAGTAATTAACTGTTTACTTTTAGTGGGTTGAGTTAAACCAATATTGATAAAAACCAATATCATAAAAATCCAGAGTATATTTTTTCTCATCATAATTAATTAACGTTAGTGATGGCCAAAAACGTGTAACCCACCTAAGAGAATTTTCTTAGATGGGTTACATGCCTTTATTTCTTGACAAACTTTTTCTTTTGGATCAAATTACCTCTAGTCTGGTTCGAATCCTAAAATAATATTGAACTGTCCAAACTCCGACCATTTTGCTCCACTAGCAATCAAATTAGGTTTATCAAAACCAATACCATAATCAAATCCAAGGGTTCCAAACATTGGTAAGAAAACTCTTAAGCCTAACCCTGCTGAACGTTTAACATCAAATGGATTGAAATCTTTGAAGCTATTCCAAGCATTTCCTCCTTGAGCAAATGCCAAAACATAAATCGTAGAACTTGGATTTAATGAAATTGGATATCTCAACTCAACGGTCAACTTATCAAATACAGATGCCCCTCCATTATTACTTGATGGTAAGTCAGTCACTTCGTATCCTCTTAATGAAATAATATCATTTCCTAACAATCCAAATTGCTGACCTGCTAATCCATCTCCTCCTAAGACAAACCTTTCAAAAGGCGATAATCCAATATTGTCATCATAAAAACCTAACATTCCAATTTTAATGGAAGATTTCAGTACTAAATTTCCAACAAGAGGAGTGTACCATTCCGCATCAAATCGCCATTTATGATATTCTAACCAACGGAAACGGTTAGCATTCTCAATATCTGAAATTTCAGCATCCGTTAATCCTGCTCTTTCTCCCTCTGATAGAAGGAAAAAATCATCGTCCTTAAATAAAGAGTATGGTGGAGTCAATGAAACGGACAAAGAAACTTTAGATCCTGTTTTCGGAAAAATAGGATCAACAACTGTTGTTCTCGCTAATGTCCCCTTTAGACTGAAGTTTCGAAAATCACCTTCAGTCAATAATGAACCGTCTTGTAATCTAAAATCCCCTCTATTCCATTGATTCAACGCTAAATTTTGTAAATTAATCGCTCCACTTAACACAAAATTATCATCTGGCCACTTCAACCTAGTTCCCAAACCAATAGAAAAATTAGTGATTCCTAAACTATTGAAGCTAGCACTTGACTTATCCAAACCATTGGTCAATCGCGTAAAATACCCTGCTATCGTAAATGAAGTAGCTTTTTTCCCACCCAACCAAGGCTCTGTAAAGGAAGCATTATAGGACTGGTAAAAACGTCCATTTGTTTGCGCACGAAGGGAAAGTCGTTGTCCATCTCCTTGAGGAAGTGGACTCCAAGATTCTTTCTTCAGTATATTCCTAACGGAAAAATTATTAAAAGAAACCCCTAATGTTCCAATCACTCCTCGACCCTGTCCTCCCCATCCTGCAGAAAGTTCTAATTGATCGGAAGGTTTTTCTTCAACTGTATATTCGATATCAACTGTTCCTCGTTGTGGATTTACAGGAGTATTGATTCCCATTGTTTCAGGATTGAAATATCCTAAATTAATGATCTCCCTCTGAGAGCGAATAATATCTGATCGGCTAAATTTCTCTCCTGGACGCGTTCTTAATTCTCTTCGTATTACATGTTCATGTGTTCTATCATTTCCTGCAATTGTCACCTTATCAATTGTTGCTTGCGGCCCTTCATAAATTCTAATTTCCAAATCAATTGAGTCGTTATCAATCGAAACTTCAATTGGATCTACTCGGAAAAACAAATAACCATTATCCATGTACAATGTCGTAATATCTCTTCCATCTTGGCTAAAACTCAATCGAGTTTCCAACAATTCTTGATTATATATTTCTCCTTTTTCAATTCCTAAAACACCCGCTAAAGTTTTTGTATCGTAAATTGAATTTCCTTTCCACGCAATATCCCTAAAGAAATATCTATTTCCTTCTTCAATATTAATTTGTAATTCCAATTGCCCATCTTCATTTCTCCATATACTATCCCCAAGAACTCTAGCATCTCTAAAACCTATCGTGTTATAAAAAGCAACTACTCCTTTTTTATCAGTTTCATAATCACTTTTGATGAATTTTGATGAATTGAAGATTCGCCTTTTCTCCTTTGTTTCTTTCATCAATTTCCGAAGTTTCCTTGGTTTAACATTTGTGTTTCCAACAAAACTAATTTCCTTAATTTTGATTCTCTCATTTTTATCTACATCAAAAACCAAACGAACAGAGTTGGTACTAGCATTATCTTCAATTTCTTCCACTTTTACATTGGCATCTAAATAACCTTTTTCCTCGAAGAAATTTTTAATTCCGTTAATTGCATCTGTTTTAATACTCTCTGTGATAATTCCACCTTTTAGTAAATAGGTATTTACCACTCCATTCAAATCATCATGGTATTTCTTCTTGACGTTTTTGTAAGAAAAGCGAGATAATCTTGGCCGCTCTTTCACATAAATTTCTAGAAAAACAATATCCCCGATTGTTTTAGTTTGAAATACTCTTACATCAGTAAATAATCTCAATTTCCAAAGTGCCTTAATCGCTCTAGGGATATCATATCCACCTGTTCCGATTCTAATTTTATCACCTACTTTCAAGCCTGCAATCGACTTAATTGCATTTTCATCACTATAATTAGCGCCTACTACTGTAATACCTCCTATTTCATATTCTTTTTGTTCGGCATAATCAATATTAGGAATTGTATCAGGAACGATTACTTGCGCTAAACCATTTGTTGTAAATATGAAAAGACAAACTAGAAATGGTAAAATATTTTTTAAACTCATTTTTTTGTTCTGTTAAATTTTCTCAAAGAGAAATACTTTTTTAATCAAAGTCAAAATATCAATCACTATAAAAAGGATAAAAATTACATCTTGACTTCCCTTCTGTTATAACGGTTACTAAATTTATTTCGTTGGTGTACTTTTTATCTAAAAAAATAATATCTGATCTTCAACTTTCGCAGATTTATAGATAATTAATTAAGGATTATTCACAGTTGAAAAAATCTCTCATTATGAAACTTGCTCACTTGTTTTTCCAAATCTTCTCTCTCGTTTTTGGAAATCAACAATCGCTTCGTACAAATGTTCTCTCCTGAAGTCAGGCCAAAATATTGGAAAAAATCTTAATTCAGCATAAGCAATTTGCCAAAGTAAGAAGTTACTGATTCTCTGTTCTCCACTAGTCCTAATCAATAATTCAGGGTCGGGCATGCCAGCAGTACTCAAGGAATTGGAAAATTTAGATTCATCAATATCTTCAATACTTAATTCATTATTCTTTGCAGCGAAAGCTAATTTTTTAGAAGCTTCTACAATTTCCCACTTTGCGCTATAATTAAGGGCCAAAACCAAGGTCATTCGAGTATGGTGTTTAGTCTTTTCGATACCATCCATCAACGCTCTGTAGGTATCTTTTGGCAATTTTGACAAATCACCAATGGCTTGCAACCGAATATTGTTTTTAGTCAACGTCGATAATTCTTTTCGCACAGTTTGAATTAAAAGGCTCATCAGAGCATTTACTTCGGTTTGTGGTCGACTCCAATTCTCAGTCGAAAAAGCATACATCGTCAAGTATTTAATTCCCAATTCTGCTGCTGCCTCTGTTGTTTCTCGAACTGCCTTTACTCCATTACGATGTCCGAAAACGCGCAATTTTCCTTTTTGTTTTGCCCATCGTCCATTTCCATCCATTATTACCGCAATGTGCTGGGGTAATTTGCTCTGATCAATCTTGGATTTTAAGTCACTCATTTTTGAAAACTTTCTTGTAAGATCTCCTTTTTGAAAATTCACGCAAAGGTAAGAAAAACTACTTTAATTTTTGCCCGTATAAACCAATGAAAATCAACGAGATATTTTATTGGAACCAAAGTGTTACATATATATATATTCTTAATAAGATTTTTATCAATTATTGAAAATAATAAGATAACAATTGTATTTTTGCGGAAATTTTAAACTCATTATTTGACAATATTCAATTTTATACACTGAGATTGATATTCTTAATATTGCTTGCCAAAAAACATTAAACTTATTCTTGTTCTAAAAGTCTAAACCTAAAATATTACATGAAATTTACAGATTTCCCATATCAAAGACCTGAGTTAGATTCTTTTGTTAAAAAATTTGAAATACTTTTAGAAGGTTTTGAAAATGCTGACTCATTGGAATCACAAAATGATTTTTTTGAAAAAATTAACGAGATGCGAGAAGACTTTTCCTCAATGAATAGTCTTTGTCGGATTCGACATAGTATTAATACTAGAGATGAATTTTATGAAAAAGAAAATACTTTCTTTGATGAAAATTCACCAAAATACGAGGCTTTAAATAATCGCTTTTACCAGCTTATTGTAAATTCAAAATTCAGAAAGTCTTTGGAGAAAAAATGGGGTAGTCAACTTTTTGTTATTGCTGATTTGAGTTTAAAAACCTTTCAACCAACTATTTTAGAAGACCTTCAAAAAGAAAATAAACTTATTAGTAATTACAACAAAATTAAAGCAATAGCTGAAATTGAATTTGAAGGAAAAAAATATAACTTATCAACCATCATTCCATTAGAAAACTCAAAAAGTCGTCCATCTAGAAAAGCTGCCGCAGAGGCAAAATGGACATTTTACGAAAAAAACTCAGAGGCTTTTGAACAAATTTATGACCAACAAGTCAAAGTTCGACATGAAATTGCACAAAAATTGGGTTATAAAAACTTCATCGAACTAGGCTATGCGCGAATGTTACGATCAGACTATAATGCAGAGATGGTAGCCAATTTTCGAAAACAAATCCTAGAGCATGTAGTTCCTGTAGCAACAAAGTTATACGAACGACAAAAGAATCGATTAGGATTAGAATCTTTAAATTACTACGATCTTGGATTCCGCTTTGCCTCTGGTAATCCGAAACCACAAGGTTCGCCAGATTGGATTTTGAACCATGCTAGTAAAATGTACACTGACCTGTCTCCTGAAACAAAAGAATTTTTCAATTTTATGCGAGACAATGAGTTGATGGATTTAGTTAACAAGGAAGGGAAATCAACTGGAGGATATTGCTCATTTATTGGCAAATATAAAGCACCTTATATTTTTTCTAACTTCAATGGAACAAGTGGTGACATTGATGTTTTGACACATGAGGCAGGACATGCTTTTCAAGTATACTCAAGTCGAAATATTGGTTTGGATGAATATAATTGGCCAACTTATGAAGCTTGTGAAATTCATTCAATGAGTATGGAGTTCTTTACTTACCCATGGATGGACCTATTTTTTGAGCATGAAACAGATAAGTATAAATTTGCTCATTTAGCGAGCGCAATTAAATTTTTGCCGTACGGAGTTGCTGTAGATGAGTTCCAACATTTCGTTTATGAAAATCCAACAATCACCTCAAAAGAACGGAATGAAGCGTGGAGAAAAATTGAAAGAAAGTATCTTCCTCACATTGATTATGGGGATAATTTGTTTTTAAAAAATGGGGGTTTCTGGCAAAAACAAAGTCACATTTTTTCTTCTCCATTTTATTATATCGACTACACTCTTGCACAGGTTTGTGCCTTTCAATTTTGGAAAAAAGACCAAGAGAATCATACTTCTGCATGGAATGATTATATTAATTTATGCCAAGCTGGAGGAAGTCAATCTTTTTTAAATTTAGTAAAATTAGCGAATTTAATGTCACCTTTTCAAGAAGATTGCGTTAAAAGTGTAATTGGAACTATCAAAAGTTGGTTAGACTCGGTCGATGATTCTAAATTTTAGCATTGTTTTGATGAATATTCAACCTTTTACTCATAGTAAACCGACATGAGATAAAAAGATTGCCTATTTTTGTACTACAGAAAAACCATTTTAAAACAACTATCCCAAAATCCATTATGTTTGACATCATCCTAAGTTTTATTACAGCTTTCACACTTACTTATTTTGCCATACCATCTATTATTCATGTTGCAAAAGTTAAAGGACTTTGTGATGAACCCGGCGAACGACGAGCTCACACTGAAACTACTCCTTCCCTAGGAGGGATTGCTATTTTCGCTGGGATGATTTTTTCAATCGTCCTGTGGACACCTTTCGGCGTCTTTGATGATTTGCAATACATTTTATGTGCTTTTATTATTATATTTTTGATTGGATCAAAAGATGATATCGTTCCTATTTCACCTCGTACTAAGCTGGCTGGTGAATTGTTTGCTGCTGGAATAATTGTTTGGAAATCAAACGTAAAATTGACTAGCCTTTATGGAATTTTTGGAATTTATGATCTTCCAGAATTTTGGGCAGTAATTATTTCAATTTTCATTATCATAGTAATTATCAATGCATTTAATTTGATTGATGGAATTAATGGTTTATCGGGAAGTATTGGTACATTAATCTCAGTCGTTCTGGGGTTTTGGTTTTATTTAATAGATGAAATTGGCCTGGCTCTAGTTGCGTTTGCATTAGCAGGAGCGTTGATTGCATTCTTAAAATATAATTTTACGCCTGCGAAAATTTTCATGGGCGATACAGGTTCATTATTGGTAGGATTAGTCAGTTCAATATTAATAATCAAATTTATTGAATTTCATGATCCTTCATTAGTTACTCCAGCAAAGGCAAAATATACATTTCAAGCCGTTCCTGCGGTTGCGATTGGAATTTTAATTCTGCCTCTTTTTGATACACTTAGGGTTTTTACCATGAGAATTTTAAAAGGAAAATCTCCTTTCAATCCTGATCGAACTCACATTCATCATCTACTGTTGGATTTTGGATTTTCACATATGCAAGGTACCGGAATCCTAGTTGCAGTAAATGCTGGGTTTATGCTTTTAGTATTTTATTTACAAAATATTGGATTGCATTATCTTCTATTTATCGTAATTGGTCTTGCAATAGTTTTATCTACAAGCTTAAATTGGACAGTTAATAGAAAGAAAAAAAGAATCACCAATTTGTCGGCTTCTTAAAAGTTGAGAAATGTGAAAAATAAATTATGAATTTCATCTTAGTTTTTATTGGTGGTGGTTTAGGAAGCATTTGTCGATTTGGAATTTCTCTTTTTATGAAAAATCAAGGTTATGTTTTTCCGATGGCTACACTTTTGGCGAATGCACTAAGTTGTATTGTCTTGGGTACGTTAGTTGGTTGGACGATAAAAAATGGGAACACCTCGGATGTTCAAAAATATTTATTGATGACTGGATTTTGCGGTGGGTTTAGTACTTTTTCGACATTTACTAATGAGACGTTTCAACTTTTACAAGATGGGAATCTAGCTTTTGCCTTTGGGAATATCTTGGTGAGCTTAATTGTTTGTTTGATTTGTATTTTTATTGGTATAAAATGCGTTTAACGATTAAAATTTAGTTTTTTTTTCAAAAAAGAAAAGTCATCCAGAGTAATAACTCTAGATGACTTTTCTCTAATTACCACTTACATTTTTTAAAGCCTTTTGAATCAGACCTTTGTGCGTAAGGAGCTATATAATCTTTGCTATGAAAGTTCGACTTGAATATTTAAGGATACTTGGTCATTTAACTCTATCACTTCGCCTTTTACATCACTTTTTGTATTCAAGCTAATTGCTAGAGTTTCCGTACAAATATAATCCGAAAATTGCTCCAACGCGGGACGAATTGATTCGTGATTTTCCAACGTCACTACAATTTTATCCGTCACATTAAAATCGCGAGTCTTTCGAATATTTTGAATACGGTTCACTAACTCCCGAGCAGTTCCCTCTGCCAATAGATCATCAGTCACTGTTACATCCAAAGCAACAGTCAATGCCCCATCATTAGCTACTGTCCAACCTGGAATATCATCTGAAGTGATTTCAAAATCTTCCAAAGTCAATTCATAGTTTTCTTCTCCAATAACTAATTGATAGCTATTTGACTTTTCAATAACACCAATATCTTCTTGAGTCAAACCTCCAATAGTAGCAGCTGCAGCTTTCATATTTTTGCCTAATTTCCGTCCAAGCGTTTTGAAATTTGGTTTTATTTTCTTCTTGATAAAACCAGTAGTTTCTGTCAAATATTCAATCTCTTTCACATTCACTTCTGATAAAATCAAATCTTTGACCGCTTCCACTTGCGCTTGGAAAGTACTATCCAAAACAGGTAATAATATCTTTTGCAATGGCTGACGGACTCTGTGATTTTCTTTCTTTCTAATGGATAAAACCAAAGAAGAAATTCGTTGAGCATAATCCATTCTTTCCTCCAAAGCTTCGTCGATCAAGTCATGATTTGCTTTTGTCAAAAAAGTCAAATGAACAGAGTCATGTTTCCATCTACCGCCATTTACTTTTTCATTTTTTCGAATTGGATCAGTCAAATTCCGATATAACCATTCCGCAAAGAAAGGCGCAACGGCTGACATTAATTGTGAAACTATTATCATACATTCATACAAAGTTTCGTATGCAGCACGCTTGTCAGCATCAGAATCGCTTTTCCAAAAACGACGTCGACACAATCTCACATACCAATTAGACAAATCATTTAAAGCAAAATTCTCAATATCACGACATGCTTTCGTCATCTCATAATCATCCATCGAAACTGTATAAGATTTAATTAATGAATTCAATTTTGAAATAATCCATTTATCAATTTCAGGTCTTTCTGAAATAGCAGTCACATTATTCTCATCCATTTCAAAGCCATCAATATTAGCATATGTCGCAAAGAAATTATACATATTAAAAAGTGTCCCAAAAAACTTTTTACGTTTTTCATCTACTCCATCAATATCAAATTTCAAATTATCCCATGGCGGTGAGTTTGCAATCATGTACCAACGATTTGCATCCGCGCCATAAGTGCTCAATGCTTCAAATGGCTCAACGGCGTTGCCTAACCGTTTAGACATTTTAACTCCGTTTTTTGCTAAAACTAAACCATTCGAAACAACATTTTTATACGCTACATTATCAAAAACCATTGTTGCTATTGCATGCAAAGTGTAAAACCATCCACGAGTTTGATCTACTCCTTCAGCAATAAAATCTGCTGGGAAGTTTCGTTCAAACTTTTCTTTATTTTCAAAAGGATAATGCCATTGTGCATAAGGCATAGAACCTGAATCAAACCAAACATCAATCAAATCTAGTTCACGCTTCATTGGTTGACCATCTTCGGTTGCCAAAATTACATCATCAATATATGGTCTGTGCAAATCTTTAGGTACTTCTTGATCTTTTCCTAAGAGATTATTCGCATGCTCTATCTCCCTCGTTAATTCTTCGATAGAAGAAATACATTTCTGCCCTTCGCCATCTTCCGTTCTCCAAATCGGAAGTGGAATGCCCCAAAATCTTGAACGAGATAAATTCCAATCTTGTAAGTTCTCCAACCATTTTCCAAAACGGCCTTCCCCTGTTGAAGCAGGTTTCCAATTGATCGTTTTGTTCAACTCGAACATTCTTTCTTTTACTGAAGCAGCTTTAACAAACCAACTGTCCAAAGGATAATATAAAATTGGCTTATCTGTTCTCCAACAATGTGGGTAGTTGTGTTCATATTTCGCAACATTAAAAGCTTTATTTTCTTTTTTTAACTTGACAGAAATATCGATATCGACGTTTACATAGTCAGGATCGTCTTTATAATTTTTCACATAACGACCTGAAAATTCACCTACTGTATCTTTAAATTTTCCTTGCTTATCTACCAAAGTCAATGCACCAATTCCATTTTGAACTCCAACCATTCTATCGTCCGCACCGAAAGAAGGAGCCGTATGAACGATTCCCGTTCCATCTTCTGTTGTTACAAAATTTCCTAAGATTACTCGAAAAGCATCCGTTTTTCCTTGCAATGGTTCGATCTCATTTCCAAAATCTAACAATTGCTCATAACGGATTCCTTCCATCAATGCACCTTTGAAAGATTCACTTTGCTCGATGATCTCTGGTTGATTTTTTGCACCAAACCATTTCTTTATCAATGCCTCTGCCATTACAACACTAACCGGTAAATTGGTATAACTATTTCTCATTTTAATTTTCACATAATCAATTTTGCCTCCTGCTGTTAAGGCAGTATTCGAGGGCAAAGTCCAAGGTGTCGTTGTCCATGCAATAATCCTTACATCTTCCTCATCTGCCTCAAAAAGGAAATCAGATTTTTCATCTTTCTCCACTTTAAACATTGCAACGGCAGAAGTATCTTTAACATTTTTGTAGCAACCTGGTTGATTCAATTCATGTGTACTCAAACCTGTTCCAGCAGCTGGTGAATATGGTTGTATCGTATATCCTTTATACATCAAATCTTTATTATACAATTGCGACAACAACCACCAAACTGATTCGATGTATTCGTTTTCGTAAGTCACATAAGGATTCTCTAAGTCTACCCAATATCCCATTTTGATCGTCAGGTCATCCCACAAATCCTTATATCGCATAACTGTCTCCCGACACTTTGCATTGTATTCATCTACCGTAATCTTAGTACCGATATCTTCTTTAGTTATTCCTAGTTCTTTTTCTACAGATAACTCAATCGGCAAACCATGTGTATCCCAACCACCTTTTCGTTCTACCCTTTTTCCTTTCAATGTATGGTATCGACAAACCAAATCCTTGATCGTTCGAGCCATCACATGATGAATCCCGGGCTTCCCATTTGCCGAAGGCGGTCCTTCATAAAAGACATAAGAATTATCTTCACTTCTCTCCTCGACACTTTTTTCGAACACTTTATGGTCGTTCCAAAAAGCGAGTACCTCCTTATCTATCTCAGGAAGATTGAGAGATTTGACTTTACGGTATTTTTCGTTTGACATATTATTAAAATTGTTATTTTTTTTAAACGCTTGCAAAGATAAAAGGTTAAACCAATTTTTGATTTTATTTCCCTAGTAAAAACAAGGATTTTTTGACATTTTCTAAAAACAAAAAGCTCTAACAGAACAATCTGTCAGAGCTTTTTATTCAAAAAAAAGAGATAGCGTCTACAGATTGTATTGCAATCGCGGAATGATAATGATGCTAATTATTATATTTGAGTAAAATTTCATGTTATTATTTCTTTCTTTTTATCGATGAACAAATGTAGCAGTATTTTTGCTTAGATTCAAGGTCAACATCTTTTAAAAAACCAACCGTTCAGCATACTTGTTTTTGTTAAAATAAATACGAAAAAAAGGTTCACTTGACGGAAATTAAAATAATTTATATCATTATGGATTTACATTGGGGAATAGATTTAGGAGGAACTAAAATTGAAGGAGTTGTAATGGAAGGAGGAAACCCTATTCCATTAAGACGATTAAGAATTCCTACTGAAAGAGAGCGTGGTTACCAGCACATTTTAAATCAGATCTCAAAATTAATAGAAGTTCTTATTGCTGAAACTGGAGTTAAACCTGACAAAATTGGAATTGGAACGCCGGGAGTTATAGATCCAATTTTAAATACAATGAAAAATTCCAACACCACGGTGATGAATGGAATGCCTTTCAAAAAAGATGTAGAGCAACTCTTAAATATTCCAATTATCGTTGCCAATGACGCTAATTGTTTTGCTGTCGCAGAAACTAATATGGGAATTGTAAAAGAAAAAATGCCAAACGCAAAAGTTGTTTTTGGAGTTATAATGGGATCCGGTGTTGGAGGGGGAATTGTCATTAATGGAAAACCTATCACAGGTCGACAAGGTATCGCTGGAGAGTGGGGACATAATTTTTTAGATGCCTCAGGTGGAGATTGTTATTGTGGAAATTCAGGTTGTGTAGAAACCATTATCTCTGGAAAATCTTTAGAACGATTTTATGAAGAACAAACTGGCGAGCATTTACTACTAAAAACAATTATCGAAAAATATCACGAAGGAACAGATGAAACAGCAACTAAAACTGTAAAACGAATGTTAAATTTTTTTGGAAAAGGAATAGCCAACGTGATTAATATTTTAGATCCTGATGCGATCGTTATAGGTGGTGGAGTTAGCAATGTAGAATTATTATATAAAGAGGGCGTTGAAGAAGCTAGAAAATATATTTTCAACAATCGGTTCGATACTGTGTTTTTTAAACCGAAGCTTGGAGATAGTGCAGGAGTATTTGGCGCAGCATTATTATAGTCCTCGGTTCTAATCGAAAAAAGTAATTTGACAGAAACTATGTTACAAACCAAAAATTTAAAATTTTCCTACGACGGAAAAAACTATTTAGACTTTCCTGACATTAATTGTCAAAGAGGTGAACAATGGCTTTTACTAGGTCAATCAGGAAGTGGAAAAACTACACTTTTACATTTGCTCAGTGGTTTACGAAAACCTAGACAAGGTGAAATTCTAATTAATGGAGAAAATACTAATCAACTTTCTTCAACTGCTTTAGATCAGTTTCGAGGAAAAAACATTGGGATTGTTTTTCAAAAACCATATTTCGTTAGAGCTTTAACTGTCGAAGAAAATTTGATGTTAGCTCAAGAATTGGCAGGGCGAGATATCGACAAAGATTACATTTTTAAACTTCTCAATCAACTTAATGTCGGTCATAAGTTCAAATCCAAAACTGAAAATTTGAGTGAGGGAGAAAAACAAAGGGTTTCTATTGCTAGGGCGTTAGTTAATCGTCCGACCGTAATTTTAGCAGATGAACCAACCTCTGCGTTGGATGATAAAAACTGCCATGAAGTTATTAGGCTATTGGAACAACAATCTAAAGAAGCAAATGCAACTTTGCTTATAGTTACTCATGACGGTAGATTGAAAGAGTTAATAAAAAATCAAATTGAATTATGAACAATATTAAATTAGCTTGGAAGAACCTGACAAACAAGCCACTTAATATGATGTTAAGTTTGGTTTTATTTGCTTTGGGTGTAGGAATGATTTCCATGATTTTCCTTATCGAAAATCAAGTGCAAGAAAAATTTAACAAAAACTTAGCTGGTATTTCATTAGTCATAGGTGCCAAAGGAAGTCCTTTGCAAATGATCTTATGCAACATGTATCACGTCGATGATCCAACTGGAAATGTCAAAATCAAAGATGTCAAGCCTTTTTTGAGTGGAAAAAATCCATTAATCGATAAAGCGATCCCACTTTCATTAGGTGACAGTTACAAAGGATTCCGAATCGTCGGAACAACTCAAGATTATCTTGGACTTTATGATGTCAAAACTGCCCAAGGAAAAATTTGGAAAGAAAATTTTGAAGCAAACATTGGTGCTGACGTTGCCAAAATTGCTAATCTAAAAATTGGAGATACTTTTTATAGTACCCACGGTTTTTTAAGTGATGGCATGAATGGACATGAACATGGACAATTTAAAGTCGTTGGTATATTCCAAAAATCAAATTCCGTTATTGATCAATTAATCTTGACAACAACTCAGAGTATCTGGGAAGTCCATGACAATCATGACCACGAAGAGAAAGCTCTTACAGAGAACGCAACTGACAGTCACGAAGTGCATGATCATGATCATGACCACGACCATGAGGGGCATGACCATGCTCCTCCACAAAAACCTATAATCGAAGAAGTTGATCAAGAAATTACATCCATTTTAATTAAATTTAAAGAGTCGAGTAAAAAGAGTTTTCAAGCCTTGACAATGCTTCGAGGGATTAATGAAAATACTGAAGTTATGGCTGCATCTCCAGCAATCGAGTTAAATCGATTGTATGATAATATGAGTTTAGGAGAAAGCTTTTTAAGAAATTTAGCGATGGTAATTGTCTTCGTTTCAGGATTGAGTATTTTTATATCATTGTTTAGCTCATTACAAGATCGGAAATATGAACTAGCCTTAATGAGGGTAATGGGCGCAACTCCAACTAAACTTTTTTTCCTAATCATATTTGAAGGATTGTTATTATCCGTAATTGGGTACATAATTGGGATTATTTTAAGTCATTTGGGAATGAGTGTTTTTGCGGGTCAAATGGAAGATAAATACCACTATTCATTTACCGCAGCTAAATTTTTGAAAGAAGAGTTTTATTTACTTGGAGGAGCGCTGTTTATAGGTTTTGTCGCAGCAGTAATTCCAGCCTATCAAGCCTTTAGAACGGATATTTCTCAAACTTTAACAGAGTCTTAAATTACTTCATTGAAAGTATTACGTTATATTTGTGAGTAAGTGAGGCGAATGATTTTTAGGATTCAAGAAAAATTAATATGAAAAAAATAACGATTGTATTATTCAGTTTGTCTTTAGTAGTAGCTTTCCCAAATACAAGTACTGCGCAAACTGAAAATAAAAAAACTTCTACCGTAAAAGCTCCAACTGAACCATCTGAAGCGGCAAAAGCATGGAAGACATTAAGTAAAATTACTTTCAAAAAAGAGTATGATGAAATCATGGGATTCAAAGTAGACAAACCTGTTTTCAGCAAAGAAGTACTTGAACTAGAAGGTAAAGTCATCAAAATCAAAGGATATATAATCCCTGTTGAAGGTTATAAAAGTCACAAAGAATTTGTTTTCTCAGCCTTTCCCTACAATATGTGTTTCTTTTGTGGAGGTGCTGGCCCTGAAACTGTAATGGAAGTAGTTGCAAGCGAACCTGTAAAATATTCTGCGGAAGCAGTTACACTTGAAGGAAAATTAGAAACGAATTCTGATGACATCAATCGATTGATTTATACTTTAACAGATGCTGTTTTAATTAAAGAATAAAACCTAATAAATTAATTTTCCAAAAGTGGTGTTAGTCTTTAAAAGATTAACACCACTTTTTTCTTTTTACTCTAAAAAAAAATTTCGAGCAAACAAAAAACAATCTTATGTTTGTAAAAATTTTGATCTCAAGAACTACTCCTTTTTTTGGGATTCTTTTCTCATAAATATTAACATGAATTTAAACGCACAAAATAATTTAGGCTATAAATTGCCTCCGAAAGCAATTGCTGATTTAATCGATGCCCCACTGACGCCAGCCGCTAGTTTAAGTCCAGCCGGAAATATAATGTTACTGTTAGGCCGAGCTAGCTTACCTTCAATTGAAGAGATAGCTCAGGAAGAATTACGCCTCGCTGGTATTAGAATCAATCCACGAACTAATAGTTCAAGCCGTTCCTCTCATTTCAATAGTATGAAAATGAAAACCGTGAATGGAAATGTGGAAACTGAAATCAAAGGTCTTCCTACCAATCCAAAAATTGAAAATGTAAGTTGGTCTCCTGATGGTTTAAAAATAGTGTTTACCATCACCAAAGAAATTGGATTAGAATTATGGACTGCTGATTTGACAAATGCTCAAGCTAAAAAGTTAACAGAAGCAAATGTGAATGATGCCATGAGTAGTTTACCATACTCATGGTTTTCGGATAGTCAAACTATTATTTATAAAAAAATAAATACTAATCGAGGAGAAACGCCAAAAGAAAATATCAGACCAATTGGACCAACTATCCAATCCAATGATGGCAAATCTGCACCCGTTAGAACTTACCAAGATTTATTGAAAAATAGACACGATGAAACTTTATTTGAATATTATACCATGTCAGAATTAATAAAAATCAATCTTGAAACAGGTAAAGTTCAGCCTTTTGGAAAGACCGGAATCATCAAAGGAATGAGCACTTCTCCTGATGGAAACTATGTCATGATTTATACGGTTCAACGACCTTTTTCTTACATCGTGCCATTTTCTCGATTTCCTTTTGATATAGATATCTATGATAAGGATGGAAATGATGTGACAAAGTTAGCCCAGATTCCTTCCGCTGAACATATTCCAAAAGGTTTCGGCGCAACTCGAATTGGCCCACGTAATTTCACTTGGCGAGCAGATGTTCCTGCCACTATCTATTGGGTAGAGGCACAAGATGGAGGTGATCCAAAAAAAGAAGCAAAGGTACGAGATAAAATGTTTTTTAAAACCGCTCCATTCAAGGATAAAGCGCAAGAAGGACTTAATTTCGAATTAAGATACGGTGGAATAACTTGGGGAAATGACCAGCTCGCAATGACTTCTGAATGGGAATGGGAAACACGTCGAGAAATAACAAGTAGTTGGAACCCAGCTGATACAAGCGAAGGTAAAAAACTCATCTTTGATCGTTCTTGGGAAGATAGATATAATAGTCCAGGAGGATTTGAAACTCACCGAAATCAATATGGTAGAGGTGTACTTCTTACACATGACGAAGGAAAAACACTTTACCTCTCAGGGCAAGGTGCATCACCAGAAGGTAATCGTCCTTTTGTCGATAAATTTAATTTAGCAACAAAAAAGTCAACTCGACTTTGGAGGTCAATAGCTCCTTATTATGAAACCCCAATTGAGATTTTGGATATTGAAAAAGGAATTATTTTATCTCGTCGAGAATCGAAAGAAGATCCTCCCAATTATTTTATCAAAGACATCAATTCTAAAGAAAATCAACAACTCACTTTTTTCAAAAACCCATACGAATCATTAAAAGGAGTGAAAAAAGAGTTAGTTAAATATAATCGTAAAGATGGCATTGAACTCACAGGAACAATGTACACCCCTGTAGATTACGATCCAAATAAAGATGGTCGATTACCTGTGCTCATGTGGGCATATCCTCGTGAGTATAAAAGTGCCAATGCTGCTAGTCAAGTGAGTGATTCACCTTACGAATTTACTCGCCTATATTGGGCATCACCAATATTTTGGGTAACACAAGGCTATGCCGTTTTTGATGATTTCGGAATGCCGATTATTGGCGAAGGAGACGAAGAGCCGAATGAAAAATTTAGAGAACAACTAGTGATGGATGCAGAGGCTGCAGTTGATAAAATTGTAGAAATGGGCATCGCAGATAAAAATCGATTAGTGGTTGGAGGACACTCCTATGGTGCATTTATGACAGCAAACTTGTTAGCCCATTCTAATTTATTTGCCGCAGGAATAGCAAGAAGCGGTGCTTATAATCGAACATTGACTCCTTTTGGTTTTCAATCGGAAGAACGCACTTTTTGGGAAACTCCTAAAACATATATTAACATGTCTCCTTTCGTTCATGCAGATAAAATAAAAAATCCTCTCCTCTTGATTCACGGAAATGCAGATAATAACGCTGGTACTTATCCCATGCAAAGTGAGCGTTTTTATGCTGCACTAAAAGGTCATGGAGCAACAGTTCGACTTGTCATGCTGCCACATGAAAGCCATGGATATCAAGCCCGTGAATCAATCATGCACATGCTTTGGGAAATGACTGAATGGATGGATGAACACGTAAAAGAAAAAGAAATTGAACCTTAGTTTTATTATGCAAAAACTCCCATTGTAGTGTTAGCGTTTCGAGCGCTAACACCGCTTTTAGTCTATTTCTGATATTTTTCAATTAATTCTTTTTCAGAAAAAAGTTCTCCATCCTTTGGCGTTTTATCCCTCAATTCTTTTACCTTTTCAATTTTAATACCTTGAGGACTTAAACTAAATGCATTTTTCACATAAGCTGTAATTGCAGCAATCTTTTCATCGGTCAACTCTTCGTTGTCTTTTAATCCTGGCATAGCTGCACTGAATGTCATAGGCTTCCCGTCTACATTAATTTCGCCCTGCAAACCATGTAAAATTATCGAGGTAACTACTTTTGAATCCATCTCAACTAAATCTGCATCAAGTAATGAAGGTGCTAAATTTTGAACTCCTTCTCCTCCAATTCCATGGCAAGCTGCGCAATGAATATTAAATAAATCTCGTCCAACAGTTTTGTCATCCATCCCAATTTTTATTTGATTAAAAATTCGATTTGGATGACCCTTTTTGATATTCTCTAAAACTTGGTTGAGTCTGTTTTTCAAACTTTCACTTCCTTCTCTTTTGACAAAATCTAAAAATAATTTTTCTTTTCCTTGCATGCCGCTGATAATTGCTTCTGCGATAAATTCATCATTTGGGTAACGTTGATTTAATTTTAATAGTAACTCATTTACATCTTTTTTATTCCCCATCCTAGCGACTAAAAACGCTAATTGTAAGTCAATTCCTTTATCATTTATTTGAAAAAATTGATCGTATTTTTTTAAAATCTCTTCTAAAAAAATGTCGTCCATTTTATTTGGAAAATTTTCTAGCAATTGAACTGTTGTCGCTATCACCTTGGGGTTCCAATCATTTTGAACAGTTAACAAATCAGATTTATCAAAAAATTTCATTCCTTCTAATGTCCAAAATGCATGAATTTGAGCGAGATGATTTTCTGAATTTTTCGCAATTGATCGTAGTTGTTCCACCACATCTACTGCATTTCGATGAATCAATAATTGTTGCGCTCGATCTCGCAGCCAACCATTTTTATTTTTCAACAAATCGCATAATTGGCCATTGGATAAATTTTCTAGATCAATATTTTTAGATTTATCTCCTTTTTGAGAAATTCTAAAAATTCTACCTGAATTTATAATCGTATCCAGCTGCCGAGTCTCAATTTGTTTTTTCAAATACGCAGTCATATAAACCTTATGCTGTATAATTCCCCGATGCATGTCGGTAATATAAAAACTTCCATCAGGTGCATTATTTAAATTCACGGGACGGAAACCTTGATCAGTTGTAATCAAAAATTCCTTGTTATTCCATGCAGGCAGTCCTTCTATTTCCAAATTTTTTTCAGATAAGGTAATTCGTTTAATCGCATTAATTTCAGGAGCACAGACGAAAGCATTGCCATTATATTTCCCTCCAAAATCATTGCCTTGATATATCATTGGAGAACATGCCGAGGTAAACGAAACCAACTTTCCATCGTTATCCAATACGCCGTCCATATATCCGCGATTAACCGCAGTCGATTGCAACGGATGTAAAGTTCGATCAACACAAATATTTTTCCCAACTCCTTCTTTTGGATGTAAAAATTTATTCCTTGTCATTTGATTTGGCATCACAAAGTCACCATATAAAGGATTTGAATTATCGTTATAATAAAGTCGTCCATAATCATCTCGTGTAATTCCCCATTGTCCTCGAAAATGAGTAGGTTCTTTTTTCCAAATACCTGCAACTCTCCGATACCGGAAATTACTTTTTGCGTTATAAATCCAATTATCTAAATTCATCATTAAACCATTAGGCTGATGCTCCACATTTCCCCCAACCGCATAAAGACTATCGACTAGAATTCGATTTTTTGGTTGATCATTTTCAATTTCTATGAAGTATAGATTAGGTGCCTCCGCATAAAGTAGTCCTCCATAAACTAAAGCCATCGCTCTCGGTTGATGTAATTTTTCCAAAAAAATTTTCGAATGATCCATCCGACCATTTCCATTCTTATCTTCCAGAATAATAATTCGTCCTCGTGCGACATCTTCATCACTTCCATGAATATTAGGCATATAGTCCGGCATTTCCATTACCCAAACTCTTCCTTGATTATCAAAAGTCATTGCAACAGGTGTTTCGATTAGTGGCTCCGATGCAATAAGTTCAATATGGAAATTGTCCTGCAATATAAAACCACTCAGATCAATCTCAGGTTCAGAAACAACTGATTTTGGATCTGAGTGGCAAGAAATAAAAAAGATTAAAATAAAAAGTGGATATTTGGAATTCATCATATTTTAAAATAGCGTTTTGATTTTTTTCTAAAAATAAAAAAGATTATCTATGAAGTGGTTTTTACTTTCTGTTTCTATTTTATTTTTTTCATGCAAACAATCTAAAAATATTTCAAAATCCTCTGACTGGGAGCTACTTTTCAATGAACAAAATCTTAGTAATTGGGAGATTAGAAATGGAACTGCTGAATTTACCATAGTAGAAAAAGAACTCATAGGAACTGCAAAATTAAATACACCAAATACATTCTTATGTCCCAAAAAAAAATACGCTGATTTTATTTTGGAATTAGAATTAAAAGTAGATCGACCTCTCAATTCCGGTATTCAAATTCGAAGTAACTCTATTCCAACTTATCATAACGGGGCAGTCCATGGTTACCAGGTCGAAGTCGATCCAAGTATAAGAGCTTTCAGCGGAGGAATTTATGATGAAAGTCGTCGAGGTTGGATTTATCCTCTCTGTGAAAATTCCGAAGGAAAAAAAGGGTTTAAAAATGATATGTGGAATAAATACCGAATAGAAGCAATTGGCTCGTCAATTCGCGTTTGGGTTAATGGAATTCAGACAGCAAACCTTCAAGATGATCTGACAGCAAAAGGTTTTATTGGTCTACAAGTACATAGTATTGGAAAAGATTCTTCTATGATTGGGAAAACTGTTCGTTGGAAAAATATTAAAATCACCACTAACAATTTAGAGAAATTAAAAACTCCTGATAATGGTATAACGGCTGAAATAAATCTAATTCCAAATCAACTAAGTGATCGTGAAAAGCAAAATAACTATATCTTATACTTAAATGAGAATAAAAAAATTCAACTCGAAGAAGGTGAATCAATTGGGTTTAAGAACTTTGAGAACTTTGATTTAAAATTTGAATTTAATTTATCTAAAAATTCCGCTGGAGGTCTCGAATACTTTTCCAATGAAAAAAATGAAAAATTTACTTTCCAAATTATTGACAATGATTCATTATCAAAAGAAGAACAAGGTGGAAGTCAATCTTTAGCATCTATAAAAGGGATTATTCCATCACAAAATTTATGTGTTCCAGGAAGGCATCGAGATTTTCGAGGATTAGGAAATTGGAATACTGGTCGAATCATAGTTAATAATGGAAAAATAGAGCATTGGATGAATGGTTACAAAATGGTAGAGCAGGAAATTTCGGAATTAAATTTGAACTGGAAAAAGGGTAATCACCAAATATCCATTCAAAACCATGCAGGGAAAGTAGATTTTCGAAGTATTCGAATGAAAAAGTTATAACTCAGCAATTCTCTCAACTTGAATAGAAACATTAAGTATTATATTCCGTTTTTAATTAGAACTTGTCCTAAAAAAAAGAGCAATAAACTACATGATTTTTACTTTCAGATTTACTTATCAATAAATTAATACCAATTAGACAAAATGTAACTAGACTTTTAATTTTGACTATAGACTAGTAATTATTTATCTTGCATATTCAAATTACATTTTTTAGGTAGATATAACATGACTTTTACATACCCACCAAGCAACTGTCCTATTTTCCAAGACGATTAAATGTTTTATTTATCTGCTTACCCACTTGAGAATTAGTTTATTATTTAACAAACAAGATTTACACCTGTTAATGAAGATACTAGGAATATCCGCTTTTTACCACGATTCAGCTGCAGCCGTCATCGACGGAGATAATATTATTGCAGCAGCTCAAGAAGAAAGATTTACTCGAAAAAAACACGACCCGAGTTTTCCAGTTCATGCCACTAAATACTGCCTAGAACAAGCAGGATGGACCATTGACGAATTAGATGCAGTCGTTTTTTACGATAAGCCATTGCTTAAATTCGAACGACTTTTAGAAACCTACTATTCATTTGCACCTAAGGGATTTAAATCTTTTATCACTTCTATTCCTGTTTGGTTAAAAGAGAAAATGTTTCTAAAGAGATTGATTCATGAAGAACTAGCGAAAGTTGGATTATACAATAGAAAAACCGTAAAATTATTGTTCCCTGAGCATCACTTATCTCATGCAGCTTCTGCGTTTTACCCATCACCTTATGAAGACGCCGCAATATTGACTGTAGATGGTGTAGGCGAATGGGCAACTGCCTCTATCTGCTATGGAAAAGGAAAAGATATCAAAATTCTCAAAGAGTTACGATTCCCGCATTCAGTTGGATTATTATATTCAGCTTTTACTTATTTCTTAGGATTTAAAGTAAACTCTGGAGAGTATAAATTAATGGGGCTGGCTCCTTACGGAAATCCAAATTCAGATCGAGTAAAGAAATTCATCAAAATAATCAAGACAACATTAATTGACATCAAACCCGATGGATCGCTTTGGTTGAATCAAGAATACTTCAATTACGCCACTGGCCTTCGAATGGTTCATGATAAAAAATGGGAAAAACTTTTTGGTTTCCCACGAAGAAATGCGGAAACGGATATGAACCAAGCACAATCAGACTTGGGAATGGCAATTCAAAAAGTAACTGAAGAGATAGTAATTTTAATGGCTAAAGAAGCACAACGATTAACGGGTTCTAAAAATTTATGCATGGCAGGGGGAGTTGCATTGAATTGTGTGGCGAATGGAAAATTAGTGAAAGCTGGGGTATTTGAAAATATATTCATTCAACCTGCAGCAGGTGATGCTGGAGGAGCATTAGGCGCTGCACAAGTAGCGAATTACATCTACTTCAAAAAAGAAAGAAAAGTAACAAATGGTGTATTGATAGATTCTATGAAAGGGTCATATTTGGGTCCAGAGGCTTCGAACAAAGAGATTGAAATAATGGCTCGAAAAACTAAAGCTGTCTATAAAAAATACGATAATTTTGAAGATCTGTGTAAGTATGTGGCAAAATATATTGACGACGGGGCAGCTATTGGTTGGATGCAAGGACGGATGGAATTTGGTCCACGTGCACTGGGAGGAAGAAGTATAATTGGAGATCCTCGGAACTCAGAAATGCAAGAAAAAATGAATTTAAAGATTAAATATCGTGAATCATTCCGACCATTTGCTCCCTCTATTTTGGCTGAAGATGTAGAAGATTGGTTTGACCATAAAGGCATTTCACCCTACATGCTGTTAGTTCAAGATGTTGCTGAAAAAATCAAAAAAGAGGTTCCTGCTAACTATCATGATTTACCACAACGTGAAAAATTGTATACCGTTCGGTCAACTATCCCTGCAATTACTCACATTGATTTCTCTGCTAGAATCCAAACAGTACACGAACAGACTAATCCGAAATATCATCAATTAATTTCAGCTTTTAAAAAATTAACAGGATGTCCCGTTATAATAAATACATCATTTAATGTAAGGGGAGAACCTATCGTAAATACTCCTGAAGATGCATACCGTTGTTTTATGCGAACGGAAATGGACTATCTAGTTATTGGCAATTATGTTTTTGTAAAAAAAGAACAACCAGATTGGACTGAAAAAGATAAGTGGAAAGACAAATTTATTTTAGACTAAAAAAACTCTTAAAAAAGGCGTCTGCCAAAGAAATAAATTAGGAACTAATTTTTAACCTACAGAAACCTATGAAAAAATGGTTATCAAATATCATAGCAATGTTGCTTTCAACACTTATTATGTTGTTAGTATGCGAGGGGATAGTTCGACTTGTAAAACCACAACAACTAGCCCCAGTAAAATTTATGTACGATAAAGAAATAGGGCTAATTCATATACCTAATTTAAGAGGGACTGAATATCGACCTGGAAATTATAACATCGAATTTACCAATGGAGACGATGGATTTCGAATTACTCACAAAGACGAATTGCCGGACTATGTCAATAAAAAGATAATGTTTATCGGCGATTCTTTTACCTATGGAAAAGGAGTCAATGATCAAGAAACTTTTGCTTATAAATTGCAACAAGCACTTATTAGCGATAGTGTGGAAATCATCAATGCTGGAGTTGAGGGTCGAGGAACCGATCATGCATTGCGATCATATCAATTTTACAAGGATAAATATCAACCGAATACTGTTATTTATTTTGCACATTATAATGACTTAGCAGATAATATTCGGGATGAATATTTTAATGTAATTAATAATTCTACTTTAACTCCAAAAAGTTTTGAAATAATGACTGGAGGGACAAAAGAGAAATTGCGTAAAAACAAAATGTATAATTGCCTAATTAGCAATTCACATTTTTTCTCTCTACTCAAATCTGTTTTAGTTAATTTATTGATTCCTGATCAGATTGTACGATATGAGGAAGGTATTGATATGGATCGAGCAAAAAAATTGACCTCTATTTTTATTGAACAATTAAAAAAAGAAGTAAAAGCAGATGGTCGTAAATTTTTAATGTATTATATTCCATCAAATCATGATATTGATGCGAGAGTTAAAGGTAAAATAACGGAACAGGAAGAATTTTTTGATAATTACTATAAAGATAAAAATATAGAATTTTATAACCTTTCAGCAGACTTTATTGATTCAGGTGAAACGAACATTTTAAAAAATTTCTATTTACTTGAAGGACACTGGAATCCAAAAGGACATCAACTAGTTGCTGAAAAACTTAAAACTGACTCAAATGGATTTTATTAAAGACTTATTCAAATTTATGGGAGAAAGAAAAAAATTTTGGCTTGCGCCGGTAATTATTTTACTTCTTTTACTAGGTGTATTAATCGTAATTGGCGGTGGTTCAGCTATCGCTCCATTCATTTATACATTATTCTAAAAGATAAAAGTCCGTTTCATTCTTAATATTTCAGGTGAAACGGACTTTCATCAGTAAAACTATTGGAAAAGAAATTTTTTCCAATAAATATTTGTAAAAACTAAATAGATTCCATGAAGGAGTTCAAAGATTCATTAATATGAATAGAGAAAAAAAAGTAGAAGCAATACTTGCTATCGTCGTTGGTTTTTTAACATTATATTTCATCTTTGGTGTTTGGAAAGAGTTTCAAGTTGATTGGATGTTATGGGTATCTTTTGTCGTTGGTGTTTCAAGTATGATGTCTAGCACTATAATGAATTTGATCACAGGAGTTTGGTTTAAGTTCGCAGAGATATTAGGAAATTACGTAACAGGACCTCTTCTTTTAGGTTTAGTATTCTTCTTAGTTCTTTTCCCATTGTCAATTTTTGCTAGAATATTCGGTCCGGACAATTTGATGAAAAAACGAAGAGGTGATTCTTATTATGTAGATCGTGATCACGCTTATGTAACAGAGGATATAGAGAACATTTGGTAAAAGAATATTCCTATTTGAAAATATATAAACCGCAAAAGTAATTGATGCTTTTGCGGTTTATAATTTATAGAAGCATTATTATTATCCTTTTCCAACAATCCCTTCCATCGCCATCCAATCATTAATGCTCTCCTTCTTAATCGCCGCTGCCATTAAACTCGGAAACTGATCTGGCGAACAAGCAAAGGTAGGAACCCCCAAAGTCGAAAATTTTGAAGCCACCGACTTATCAAACTGTGGGGCACCTTGATCATCCAACGCTAACAAAGTAATCAACTGTACACCTGATTTTTTTATAGAAGCAACCTTCTTCAACATTTCATTTTCATTTCCACCTTCATACAAATCTGAAACCAAAACCAAAATTGTGTCCTCTGGTTTTCGAATTAATTCTTTAGAATAACCTAACGCTTTGTTAATATTAGTTCCTCCTCCAAGCTGAGTTGCAAATAATAAATCCACCGGATCATCCAGCTCTTCCGTCAAATCCACCACCGAAGTATCGAACACCACCATGTGAGTTTTAACAGAACGCAACGAAGCCATCACCGCGCCAAAAACTCCTGCGTAAACCATTGAATTGGCCATTGAACCACTTTGATCGACAAGCAAAATAACATCCTTTAACGATTGTCCTTTTTTTCCATGACCAATTAAAACTTCGGGAATTATTGAGTTAAATTCTGTCTGGTAAGTTTTCAGATTAGCTCTAATCGTTTTGTTCCAATCAATTTCATTATGCTTTGGTCGTCGATTTCTGACAGATCGGTTAATCGCTCCTTGAATGGCTTGCCGTAAAGGATTTTTTAATCTTTTCTCTAAATCTTCAACTACTTTTTGTACAACTGCTCGTGCAGTACTTTTCGTTTTTCTAGGTAAAACTTTCATTAGCGAAAGAAGTGTTCCAACTAAATTCACATCAGGTTCGACTGCTTCCAACAATTCTGGTTCAAGTAACATCTGTTCTAAATTCAACCTTTCTAGCGCATCTTTTTGCATCAATTGTACTACTGAACTCGGAAAATATTTTCTAATATCCCCCAACCACCGATTTACATTTGGCGAAGAACTACCCAACCCTGCTTGTCGTTCAGAATCATATAGTGCATCCAAAACATCATCCATCCCTTTCATTTCAGGAGATAAGGAAACTTGGTCATCATTATTTTTATCGGCATCTTTTCCAAGAATTAATCGCCATTTCCTAACTCGTTCTTCCATTTTGTAAAAATACATTTTTTTAGAAAATTTCAGCTAGCATCCATTAAGTAGCTTTCCAAAACATATATTTTAATTAAATAAAACATAGACAATAAAAAGTCCTTTAGCCATTAATTTTCAAGTAAAATTTAATTTTTTGATGTTCCATGAACTGTTTTTACTATCTTTCGACCTCCTTTTTCAACTAAAAAAAGAATACATCTCCATTTTATAACAATTAACTTTCGTGAAAGAAAAAAAACTAGAAACATTTAATGAAGATGAGCAGGATGTGCTCAACTCAGTTCGAACATCACGAATAATTTTTCCAATTTTAATTGGATTAGGAGTTGTTTTCTATTTACTGTCTCAGCAATTTGATCCAGATGAATTTGCCAAAATTGAATGGAAGCAACATACTCAATTTTGGGTTTTAATGTCTTTCTTTTTACTAGTCATTCGACATATAGCTTATGCTATTCGTCTCCGAATTTTAACGGAAGGAGAATTTACTTGGAAAAAATGTATCGAACTAATTTTTATTTGGGAATTCAGTTCAGCTGTTTCGCCGACTAGTGTTGGAGGCTCTGCAGTTGCCATGGTCGTCTTGGCTCAAGAGAAATTACCTACTGCAAAAACTACTACACTTGTTTTATATTCAGCCGTTTTAGATACCATTTTTTTTGTAGGGATTTTACCTATTTTATTTCTCATTTTTGGAACAAATATGATTCGTCCTAACATGTATAGCTTCGCTGACCTTGACGGTTGGGCGTATACTTTTTTTGGTGCGTATATTTTTATGGCTATCTATGGTGCAATATTTTTCTATGGTTTATTCATTAGTCCCCAAGGGATCAAACGAATTATCGTAGGAGCTACTCGTATCAGTTTTCTAAAAAAACGAAGAGAAATGGCAATTCAATTAGGTGACGATATGATTTTAGCGAGTAAGGAACTACTAACCAAAAAATGGGCTTTTCACCTTGGTGGATTTCTTTCAACGGCTACAGCTTGGTCGTGTCGATTTTTTTTATTGAATTGTCTAATCATTGCCTTTGTCAATATATCAACTGATTTTGATACACAATCTAATCTCTATGCTCGATTGCAAACGATGTATGTGATTATGGCTTTTAGTCCAACCCCTGGAGGTGCGGGTTTTGCGGAAGTTTTATTTGGGGGATTTTTAAGTGATTATGTTAATTCAGGGACACTCGCTTTAATCATCGCTTTTATCTGGAGGTTATTTACTTATTATTTATACTTATTGGTAGGTGTGGTTGTAATTCCAAATTGGATCAAAAATGTAATTAATGATAGAAAATTAAAGCGAATAAAAAGGGATGAACTTTCCTCGTAAAGACTCACCTCTTTTCGTTTATAATTATTCACTAAATCGAATCTGCCAACATCAAAACCTCTGCCGCAAAGTTTCGATTATCACTTTCATCCAAAATTGTTTTAGCAAAAATATGTAATGCCTCTCTTGCATTTTTAGATTTCAATATACTTTGCATTTCCTCATCATCTTTTAATTCTTGAATATCTTCGAATGTTGGTAAAGCCGTCATTCCAGCTAATTGCCCTAGATTGTTTCCAGTCAAAATCTCACTATTGCGAATGCTTTTGGGGAGCAGATCAAAACCTATCGCCATTTCTCCCACATTTTGAAAAATCGGATAAACATTCTTTCCACTCGCTCGCACATAAAATGCTCGTCCCATTCTTCCCATCAAATCAATTTTCTGTGGATCAATTTTATTATTTTCATCCAATACATTTTCATCGATATGCATTTTGACAACTTCACAAATAATCAAATTCCCTGCACCTCCTTCATCTCCCAAAGAAATAATTTGTTGTACTTTACATTCCAATTGAGCAGGCGATTCTTTCACTCGAAATGGTTTAACCAAATCAGATGGAATAGGCGTCAATCCCGATTTTTCAAATTCACTAACTCCTTTAGGGAAAGCAATACTCGCCACTGCCATCTGTCGAACAATACTATGACTCACCATATTAATGACAACCTCTCCAGTCGCTACAACATTATGCAAAGTATCTTTTGTAGTATTATCCGTTCCTTTTCGATTAGAGGAAAAAACTAAGATCGGAGGGTTCGAACTAAAGCAATTAAAAAAACTATATGGTGCTATATTAGGGTTTCCTTTTTCATCGACGGTGCTTGCAAAAGCAATGGGGCGAGGTGAAACACAGCCTAATAAATGTTGATGTAAAACGCCTTGAGGGATTTCATTAGGAATAATATTGAGCATGTACTTAAATTTTGACGACGAGTCTTTCTATTTTTAGAGTATTTATCTCCTAAAAAATAAAATTAGTGAAATTGACATCTAGTTAAAAAATCAGCGGAAGTTACAAACTTCTTTCATTTAAATTTATCTAAAAAAGGTGATATTTGTGAAAATCATTTTTAAAATGATCGGATTTTACAAAAAAACAAACACATCGTTTATGCAAATTTTTAAAAAGTGGTGGGTTCTCCCATTATTCATTCTTAGTTTTGTAGTTGGAAAGTATTTATATCAGATGCCTAAGTTTGATAATGGAGAGCGCTCTCCTAATTTTGACTGGACTTTACCTTCTGGTGACCAGTCTGACTTAAAAAAGTTGGAGGGAAAATATGTTTTGATTGACTTTTGGGGAAGTTGGTGTGGACCATGCATCGCTGAATTCCCCGGACTAACCTCTTTATTTAATAAATATCATACTTCCAATTTTAAAAATGCAAATGGATTTGATATTGTAGGAGTAGGAGTTGAAAAAGGGAAAAAACGCTGGCGACGAGCGATTGAAAAATATAAATTAGCTTGGAAAAATCATGTCTTCGACGAGGTTACTAACTTCCGTTTTTTCGATTCAACAGTAGCTAAACTTTATGGTATCACAGAAGTGCCAACTAAATATTTATTGAATAAAAATGGAGTTATTGTGTTAGTTAACCCAAGTGTGGAAGAGTTAGATGATTTTTTAAAAGAACAACTTTAACAAGTAAAAACCTCCAATCCGACCTGTATTGAAAGGTTCTACATTAGTAGGAATTGAAATCTAATATTTTATCATCCGATCTAATTTTTCTCGCAACCGTCCCAGTGGCATAAAGTCTTTTTCCAACGTTTTGGCAAAAGGAATTGGTGTATCTAGTCCTGCAGCTCTCATGACTGGTGCATCTAAATGTTCAAAGTAATGTTCCGAAATATGCGCTGACAATTCTCCTCCGATTCCTCCAAACAAGGTATCTTCATGTAGAATAATTACTCGATTAGTTTTCTTTACCGTTGTCTCCACAGCATCATAGTCTATTGGCAGCAAAGTTCGCAAGTCTAAAATTTCGGCATCTATATTCATCTCTTCAACAAGCTCTTTCGCCTTGTGAACCATTTGCCCATAAGTGATAATTGAAACAACAGAACCTTCCCGAACAACCTTCGCTTTTCCTATTTCTACTGTATAATAATCATCTGGAATTTCTTCCGAAAGACTTCGATACAAACCTTTATGTTCAAAAAACAAAATCGGATTCGGATCTTCAAAACTAGCAATCAACAATCCTTTAGCATCGTGTGGTGTAGAGGGATATACTACTTTTAAACCTGGTGTATGTGAAAACCATGCTTCATTACTTTGTGAATGAAATGGACCAGCACCGACTCCACCTCCGGCCGGCATTCGAATGACTACATCTGCATTTTCACCCCAACGATAATGTAGTTTTGCTAAATTGTTAATAATCTGATTAAAACCACAAGTGACAAAATCTGCGAATTGCATCTCTATCATCGCCTTATAACTTTTCATACTCAATCCTAAACCGATACCAATTATAGCACTTTCACAAAGTGGTGTATTCCTAACTCTTTCTTTTCCAAATTGCTTGATAAACCCATCTGTAATTTTAAAAACACCTCCGTATTCCGCAATGTCTTGCCCCATCAAAACTAAATTATCATGCTTCTCCATCGCTTGACGAAGTCCATCTGAAATTGCGTCTACAACTCTTTTTTCTGATTTCTGATTTGTTTTTGGAGAAACAACTTCTTGAAAATGAGGTGCATAAACATCTGCCAACTCAGCCTCAGGAGTAGAAGTAACTACATCCAATTCCGCCGCTTCTGCTAAACCGTTTTCAATTTCCGATTTGATATTTTTTCTTAAATCTTTAATTACTTTATCCGTCAAAATCCCTTCCTCTAGCAAGAAAGTTTCATAATTTTTTAATGGATCTTTTATTGCCCATTCAGTCATTAATTTTTCAGGAACGTACTTAGTTCCTGATGCTTCCTCGTGTCCACGCATTCTAAAAGTATTACACTCCAACATTATTGGCTCTGGATTCTTTCGAATTTCTGTTGCTAATTTTTTAATTGTTGCATAAACTTCCAAAATATTATTTCCATCAATCGTGTAAGATCGCATCCCATATCCTTTACCTCGATCTGCTAAAGTTTTACATCGATATTGTTCATTCACAGGGGTTGATAATCCATAGCCATTATTTTCAATGACAAAAATGACTGGCAACTGCCAAACAGCTGCAGTGTTCATCGCTTCATGAAACTCTCCTTGACTTGTACCTCCATCACCTGTAAAAGCAATAGATACTTTTCCTGCTTTGCTTATCTTATTCGCCAATGCAACTCCGCTTGCCAAAGATAATTGCGGACCTAAATGTGAAATCATTCCCACAATATTGTATTCCATTGTTCCAAAGTGAAAAGAGCGATCTCGACCTTTCGTGAAGCCAGGTTGCTTCCCTTGCCATTGACAAAACAATCTCTTCAATGGTATATTTCGAGAGGTGAAAACACCTAAATTTCTATGCATCGGAAACATCAATTCATCGTTATCCAAAGCTGCCGTTGCACCAACAGAAATCGCTTCTTGACCGATACCTGAAAACCATTTTGAAATTTTTCCTTGACGCAATAATATAAGCATTTTCTCTTCGACCATACGTGGACGCAATAATTGTTCATAGAGTTCGAACAATAATTTTTTAGACAGTTTTCCTTTTCTATATTGAATGGCTGATTTAGTCGTAGGCATTGAACTAATTTTGTATAATTAATCTTAATTTTTTTCTACCTTATTAAACTAGGTTTCAAAAATGATGTTTCGTCACAAAGGTAAAAGAAAACAAGAATGAAATAATAGAAATTTGCTGAAAGAATTGCTTAATTTCATTTTAATGAAAAATATGTTCTAAAAAAAAATGAGAGAAATTCTCGCATATCTCCTAACTGAATAGAAAAACTAAATCAATAAATACTTAAACTATACCTCATGATAGGTGATTTACTAAATATTTTATGTTTTGTGGATGTATCTGCCTTTTACCAATAATTAAAATACATATTGAAAGTTAGGGATAAGGTATTTGTGAATAAATTTAAGATTTCCAGAATAGTAGAGAAAAAAATAACCTAAATGAGTTGCTCTATGCATTCCTAAAATTCCATTTTTTTTAAAATAAAAAAGTCACCATGTTCCAACAATTCATTCTTTTCTCCATCTTCAGTTTATTTATGTTTTCGTGTGGAGAAACTCAATTAATAGAAAAAGATGCCACTGAAAAATTTGCAAATAATGCTGGCGACAAGAAATTTCAAGAAAAGCATGGTATACCTAAAAAAATTGATTTCACCCCAAAAGGAATAAAACTAGAAGTACCCACGCAAGATGGAAAAATGGCTACTGGTTATTTACTACCTTCAAAAGAAACCTCCAAAAATTATCTTTTCGTTTTCCATGAATGGTATGGTTTAAACGATCATATCAAAAAAGAATCTGAACGATTACACCAAGAGCTACTCAACACTAATGTAATTGCGATAGATCTCTATGATGGTAAAGTTGCTAGCAAACCTGAAGATGCGGGTAAGTTAATGAAAGCCACTTCAACAGAGCGAGCCAAATCAATTATTCGAGGAGTAATTGCCTCTATCGGAAGGGATGCAAAAGTAGCTACAATTGGTTGGTGTTTTGGCGGAGGATGGTCTTTACAGTCTTCGATCATGTTAAAGGAACAAGGAATTGGTTGTGTAATTTATTACGGAAGTCTTATGGAAAATGCGGCAGATTTAGTTCCACTTAAAGCTGAAATATTAGGGCTTTTTGCAAAAAAGGATGCATGGATCTCTCCTAAAAAAGTGGAGAATTTTGATGCGCTTACCAAAGCAACTGGAAAGGATTTTAATTATAAAATATTTGATGCAGATCATGCTTTTGCTAACCCAAGTGGAGATCGCTATTTAGAATCTGCTGCTCAAGAAGCAAATGTAATGGCTTTAAAGTTTTTAAAAAAGAGGTTCTAATTTTTAATCTTGTGAAAGTAAAGAAAATTTCCCAATGACTCTTCCATCTCTTAAAGTCAAAATTCTTCCAAATTGTAAAAATACAAATTCACTTTGATGTGGTCGTAAAAAAATAAAGTCATCTACTTTCAATGTTTTTTTTGCAGAAGAATTTATCATCGTTTGGTTGGTACTTGAACCAAATAGTTTGTTTTCAAAAATTCCTTTTGGGTAATAATAATCTGCTTTCCAGGATCCGCCATAAATAAAATAAGATTGTCGATTTTTTTTATTTAAAAAACTTAAAAGACTTTTGAGTTTTTCAATTCCAGGAATTGTGGTGTCTTTCATTTTTTTTAAGACTGGCGTTGCAATGAATGTTGAAGGAGCGTACTTTTCCAATGTTGAAATATCAAAAGTGGTTGGTTTGACTAAGCAAGAACCTACTGATATATCGTTAAGATGAGAGCTTTTATTTCGATGCAATTCAACGGTTGGACTGCCCGCTCCATTGAAAGTTAACTCCTTTCGAAATAAATTTGGAAATTCACCTTGCAACAAATTTATACATTTTCCATAAAAATCATTAGCCTTATTAAATGCTCTTTCTTTTGACATAATGACTTTTGGAAGTTTAACTACATGTGGATCATAGCCCATAAACCCGCTAAACTCCACCCATTCCGAATTATTTTGAATGAGCTGAATTGCCTCTTTTAAATCATTTATTTTTGAAAAACCACCCCTTCTTAATCCAACATCAATTTCTAAATTAAGTCGTAATTTTTGCTTTATTTTTTTTGCAAATAAAATATACTCCTCAACTCGCTGGTTCGTATCAATTAGCCATTGTAATTGTTTTGTTGGAGAAAAACCATTAGAGGATTCTAAAGTTTGATAATAATACTCTACCGTCTTTATTGCCATAGGCTTACCTAAAAGAATGTCAATAGAATGATCATGAATCTTAGAAAGGTGAGATAAAAATGGTTGATGAAACACCATCAATTTTTTAGTTATTCCCTTTTGCATCACATAGTTAATTAAATCAGGAGATGGCAATGATTTGACTACTATACGGAAATCAATATTGGGTGCAATGGATGATTTTAAAGTTTCAATATTTTGATCTAGTTTGTCTAAGTCAATAATCAAAAACGGAATCCTTCTTATTTGATTTTTTAATTCTTGATTTAAAGATTCAAAATATTTTTCTTCCATTTATTTCAATTTTTGTTTAGTTCTTGCTAGGTAACGGTCTACTCTAAAATATACCTAAAAGCGATTTCAAATAAGGACTAATAAAAACTTGTTCAGGATCTTGCTCTACTCTATGTTTCAAAAAATCAGGCATCTTTGGATAAAGTTGTAGCAACTCATTTGCATTTTGAGTATGCAATTTTCCCCAATGTGGACGACCACCATACGCTCTAAATATATCTTCCATCTTTTGAAAATAGTCTTTATACTTTTTCTTCGAATAAACATGACATGCAATATAGGCAGAGTCTCGACCAAAAGCAGGACTCAAATAAATATCATCTCCTTTTACAAATCTATTTTCAATAGGAAAATGAACTTTGAATCCATTTTTTTCAAAACTTCTTTGAATTTCTTTCATCACTTCCTCATACGCTTCAATTGGAATATTGTATTCCATCTCATTAAACCTAACTACTCGAACGGTAGCATAAATATTATGACTGTAGGCTCTTTTGATTACTGTGGAAAGTGTCTTCGCAGAAACTTCAGAAATCCATTTATTTTTTGATGGGAAATGATAGGCAAATTCGCAGAAGATTTTAAACCCTATGTTTTCCAAAATATATTCTTGAAAAAAACTACCTATTCCTATTTTATCAATTTCTTCGTTTGTGATATTTGCCTTCTTAGTCAGCACAGTATTTGTGTGCGGCATCCAATATAATTCAAAATTACGAGTCGATTGATTGATCGATTGATAGGTTTTTAAAACCTCGCTCAAACTTGATTTTTCATAAACCATTTTGAGTTTATAGCTCGGCATGCATTGCAAAGTTATCTGTGTGATAATACCTAAAGCGCCGAGTGAAACTTGTGCAGCTTTAAATAATTCTACATTTTCCTCAATTGAACATACAATGATCTCGCCCAAGCCATTGACTAATCTAATCGCTCGAACTTGGGTGCTAATCGTACCAAAATTTGCTCCTGTCCCATGCGTACCCGTACTAATTGTTCCAGCAATAGATTGCGCGTCAATGTCACCTAAGTTTTCCATTGCCAAACCTTCAGCGTTTAGTAACTCTCCTAATTTTTTCAATTTTGTTCCACCTTTTATTGTCGCCTGGTGCGAAGATTTATCAACTTGAACTAACCCTTGATAGTTGTCAAGACTAATTAAAATATCATCCGTCACGCAAAGTTTTGTAAAAGAATGACCTGATCCAATAATTCGAATTTTTCGCTTTTTATCCAGCGCAGTTTTAACGATTTGTTGAATTGCCTCTTCCGATCTTGGTAATAAAATTTCGGATGGATTCCATTTTTCTAAGCCTGACCAGTTTTTCATTTTAAGAAAATTTTATCTCGGAGAAATACTATACACTCGATTTAATTTATATAAAACAGGTTTACTCGGACTGACATCTATTTCAAATGAGGCAATCGAAATATTCAATAAATACATCCCATCTGAAATTTCATCCTTGACAAAAATCAATTCTGAAATTGTACAATTTTCCCGCGTCGCTTTTGGATATTGCCAAAAAGTATGATGTGATAAAAGTTCTCCTTCATCTTCTTCTCGATCCACCGAAGGTAAATCAATCAACAAATGTTGGACACCACAATCCACTAAATATTGAGTCGCTTTGTAATGAACGTAAGTTGGATTTGAGCCTGAATAATTCTTCTTGAGTTTTTTCTTTTTATTAGGCAAAGTTCGAATGACAATGGCTTCTGCCTCGTTTTTTTCAAAAAGAGGTTCAAGTTGTTCTTTCAAAATTACATGATCTCCATTTTCCATTTCAGTTGGAATAACTGAAATTAATTTGGCGAAAAAATGAAAATTTTGTAATGATTGATTAATCGAATACTTTTCCTTTGCGATGTGTCCAACGCATTCCGTATGGGTCCCATTACCATGTGGGTTCAATTTAATATTCAAAAAATTAACTGGGCCATATTTTCTCAAGCCAATAAAATCTCCTGCAACAACTGGCCAAGTTTGCATTGGTGGCGCAAAAAAACAATTGACAGTTTGGTCGCCTGCTTCAAGTGGAATAGAAATATCCAGTGGTTGAGAAAGATTTGCTTCAAAACTATTATTTCCTTTCTCTAAGATAATTTTCATAATTTCTTTTTTCCAAAAATAAAAAAAAATGGCAACCTCTTTCGAAGTTGCCATTTTTAAAAACTTTTTTCTGGAAAGCCTAATGTTATTTTTACATCTTTAGTTTTGCTTTTACCAAAACTCCTACATCCATAGCATCTTCATAATAAAGCAAAGTTTTCTTCTCAAAAATAAATTGGTAGCCATTTTCTTTAGCTACGGCTTTGATTGCATCATTTACTTCATTCAAGATTGGTTGTAACTCCTTTTGCTCACGCTCTTGCAATTGTCTGATCATATCTTGCTCAAATGCTTGAATTTCTTCTTGCTTTTTTAATAATTTCTTTTCTTCATCTGCTGCATCTTTTGGCGTAATCAAACCTTTTTGGCTTTTATCTTGTAATGCCGCTACTTTAGTTTGAAAATCCGTTACCATATTTTGACCTTTGGTCTGTAGTTGCTTTTGTAAAACCTCTAAATTGGCTCTAGCTTGCTTTACCTTTGGCATTTCAATAAGAATTGCATCAGAATCGATGAATCCAAATTTCTGAGCTTGTGCACTCATAGTGATCATCGAAAACATCACTAAAAAACAACTAATTTTAATAAATTTTCTCATTGCTATTTTCAGATTTAATTACCTTCTCGAATTTATTTTTCAGAGTCGGATTTGTTGATAAAATGTAATTTATTTGATTTGTTTTGCAAAGATAATATCTACGCGCTATTTTACTTTACTTAATCCCTAATTTCTTTTTGACTTCGTCTGTTTTGTCATATCGAGGATTGGCGAAAATAATTCCAGTCGCTCCTCCTGTATCAAAAATATAATCATAGCCTTTATTTGTGGCATATTCTTCAATAGCAGTGTAAACTTGTTCTTGAATAGGCGCTACAAGTTCTTGTCTTTTTTCAAACAAAGCTCCCTCTGGGCCAAATTTTGCCTTTTGCATTTCTCTAACTGTCTTCTCTTGAGCCACGATTTCATCTTCTTTTTGTTTTCGCATTTCATCAGTCATCATCACACTTTCAGCTTGGTATTTGTTGTACATTCCTTTAATTTTATCATATTCTTTTGCGATGTCTTGTCTCCATTTCGCAGCAGATTGATCTAATTCAGTTTGTGCTTTTTTATATTCAGGCATACTTTCCAGAATTCCATTCACATCAATAGAAGCAATCTTTTGAGCAATCATCGTGGCAGAAGTGATCATGAGCAAAGCCATTATAAAAACTAATTTTTTACCGATCATACTTATTGTATTCTTAATCATAATTTTACTTGATTTTAATTCTTTAATTATTTTTGATTTCCTAGGAAAAAAAAATGTTTATATTTTCCGAGAAACGCCTTTTTTAAAGATTGCAAATTTACAATTTTATTGTAATGTTTTCGATTTAAAAGACTCAGAAATGTGCGTAAAAGTTATAAGACTATTATTTGGATTAATTGACACTAACAATTAACTTTCTGACAAAGAACGAGCTATATCTATAAACTGTAGGTAATCACACTATCCTTTTAACTTATGTTTAACGATCAGTTAATTAAATTAACCGCACACGGGACTAAAACTCTTCATGTTTTTTGCTATTCCTTCATTTTCAAAAAATATGGTTTGCTCCTGATTTTTTGTATTACTTCTTATTTTTCAACTGCCCAAAAAGGACTTTCTATTGAATCTACTTTTCATTTAGGAGCTGTTACAAAGCATTCACCAGAATTAACTTTTGATGTAAAAGGACCAACCGTTGGTATTGATGTGAATTTCAAATTTCAAACGTCTGGAGAAAAAGAATGGCACCAATGGCGAAAATTCCCTCAATTTGGAATAACCGGTGCTTGGTTTCGATTTGGAAATACAGCTATTCTGGGAAATGCATTGACTATTTGCCCAAATATTATCACCACTTTATTTAAGAGAAAAAAATGGAAAGGACATTTTCAAGTAGGAACTGGAATTGCGTATTTGACCAAAAAATATAATCCAGTTTCAAATCCTGAAAATAATGCAATAGGGTCCAATATAACGGCTTCGATCTTGATGAAATTTTACACTGCTCGGCAAATTACCTCAAAAGTAAAATTACATGCGGGAATAAGTTTAAATCATTTTTCAAATGGAGGTTCTCGGTTACCCAATTTTGGATTAAATATTCCAGCTTTAATGTTAAGTTTGAATTATTCCCCAGAATTATTAGAACAATCTGACTTTATTTTTCATAATAAAAGTAAAAAAATAATTCGTCGATTTGGAATTGATATTCAATCAGGAGCAGGTTTAGTTCAAAGATTTTCAATCGGTGGACCAAGATATCCCATTTATTTTGCCGCACTTGGAGGTAACTATTATTTGAATCAGCAGAATCGAATAATAGCAGGTTTTGAGTTTGAACAGAACAAAGCCATTTTTGAATTTGTTCTTCACACCAATCATTCAGAAACAGAAAAAGACGCAAAGAAAAAAGCATCTCGTTTAACTTTTTTTATTGGAGAGGAATTTCTTTTTGGAAATTGGAGTATGATATTATCTGCTGGATTTTATTTAGGTAACTTCTCTTTTCTCAAAGGAGGAAATTTTTATACTAAATTTTCTACTCGGTATTATCTCCCTGCAAAAAGTGCCTTAGATCGAAAAATATTTTTGAGTATTTCTCTTAAAACTCACTTAACCGTTGCAGAGTATTTGGGCCTGGGTGGTGGTATTAATTTTTAGTTGCCAAAAAAAATTCTTTTTCATCTTCAAAATTCAAAAAAGAAAATTCATTTTCCAATTCCTTAATTTTCAATATTTGACTTTTTTTAAACTTCAGATATTCCTCTGATTCAGGATGGAAAGGTCGATGCGATTTCGCGACATTTAATTTTTTCAATTTAGAATTCAATCCTATCGTATTTTTAGAAAAAAATGTTTTAGAAAAAAAATCCCAAATATAATCAACCGCCATTTCATTAGGATGAATTAAGTCTTTTTTATAAAAACGATAATCACGTAAATCGTCCATCATAAGTTCATAGGAAGGGAAATATTCAACTTGAGGATGAAGCGAAGTAAGGTTGTCAAGTGCGACTAAAAGTTTAGCCTTACTAACTTTATTTACAACTAATCCACCTCGAACATGACGAATAGGACTAACTGATGTGACGATCTTTAAATTAGGAAATGCAGATGCATATTTTCTAAATATATCATCTAATGTCAGAATAATTTCATCAACACTTAATTTTTTATGGATAAAATATTTTTGAGGAACTTTATGACAATTAGACACTACTTGCCCTGTTTTTTCACTTACAAAAACATTGGATGTCCCAAAAGTTAAAATAAGATATTCCGCCTTTTTCAAAAAGCCTCTAGCTTCAGAAAGAGCACTATTTATATTTTCTAATACCACTTCTTCCTTCAAATTTGAGAAGCTACTATGATGCTGAAAACTATGCCACCCGCCAAAGTGCTGGAAAAGATCTTTCTTTTCAAAAATTCGATACTCATCCAATATAATTTCTAAACTTTTAGCTATCGATATTGGATTAAAGATGATTCCGAACGGGTTGAGTATTGTATTAAATTTAAGATCATTTAACCGTTCAAAAATATGTTCAGCAAAGCAAGATCCCATACAAAGTACTCTATTTTGATGGTTGATTTGGAAAGGAGACGATTCCGGTTGAAGTATAGTTCGAAAAACGTTGTTCATATCTATCTAGTAATTAAAGTCGTGCTAAAATTGGCTAAGAATCTCTTTTTTAAAATAAAGTCAGTTAATTATATTAAATTTCGAGTCGCAAAAATAAGCAGAATAATTTTACAAGAAAATCAATGAGTTTTTTTGATCAACTTTTTAGAGGAGGTAAGAAAAAAGAACCACAACCTAAAGTAAGTTTTGGACGGTATAGTGATTCTTACAAAGATGCGAAACAATATGATTCGTGGGACAAAGCATTGAACTTATTTGAAAAAGAACAATACATTGCCTCATATTTGGAATTCTTCAATTATCTCCGTGATGATTTTGAGGACAACGTTATTTGGAAAGTGGAAAATGGGAAAATCCATTTTGAGGTTTTCCAGGGTTCAAAAAAAGCAACAGGCATTGCAGACATAGAGAAAGTTACTATCGAAGCCAAAGTTGCACAAACTGAAATACTCAATATCGGTTTTATGCGTCGATTAATGGAACGAAATTTTTCACTTCGCTACAGCCGTTTCGCACTCGATCCTGATAATAATATTTCAATTCGTTTTGACACATATATTTTAGATGGATCTCCTTATAAATTATATTATGCCCTCAAAGAATTAGCAACTAATGCTGATAAATTGGATGATATTTTAATTGATGAATTTAGAATGTTAAATCCTGTCGACACAATCCATTTAATTAATCTTCCACTACAAGAAAAAGAGGTCAAATATAAATATGTCATCAATGAAATCAATACTGCATTCGCAGCAATGGATAGTGGAAAACCTAGTTTGGATAAATACCCCGGGGGCTATGCTTATGTTTTATTAAACCTAAGTTACAAGCTCGATTACCTTACCAAACCAGAAGGTTTTATGATGGAGACTTTGGAACGAATTCATCGTATTTATTTTACAACAGATAAAAAAAATCCTGCTCAAAAAAATGTTACTATACGAAAAGAATTAAAGAAACTATTGGGAAGAACAAAAGAAGAGTATTTCTTAGAAATGTATTTGACAAAATCTACTTTCGGAATCACTAAACCTGTAAATCATGATCGCATTGTAGATTTTATTGATGGTGAATTACATAATATGGATTGGTACAATGAACATAATTATCATTCAATTGCAATAGGTATTCCAGGGTATATTGTAGGATATTGTATGTTCAATTTTGCTGCTCCTCATCCTGATCGAGAATTATTCCATTTATATTATCAAATAGTTGAAACGGATTACTTTAAGGATTTAGGTTACACTTTAAATTACTATGATTCAGAAAAAAATACTTTCGACAAAAAAGCAATAAAACGTGCCATTAATGATATTAAGGATAACAATGAGGAATTATATGGTCGGATGAATCCAGATAAAAGTTTGTTGAAGTTTGATACATTAACCAATTTTGCAAAATCATTTTTAATCATGGTTCGAAACCTTGATTTGACGAAAACAGCATGAAAGAAATAATTAATTTATATAAAAGTGTTATTGTTCAGATTGCTACTCCTTATAGTACGGGAACTGGTTTTTATATAAAAGATGCTAACCTTATCGTTACAAACGAACATGTTATCAGAGATAACCGCGAAGTCGTTATCAATGGAGAAGGTTTCGAAAAACAAATAACCAAAGTAATCTTCTCGGATATTCATCATGACTTAGCCTTTTTGCAAACGCCTGATATTATTGATGCACCTGCAGTTGAATTAAGTGATTGTAAAGAAATGGAACCAGGAGAAGTAGTCACAGCCGTGGGGCACCCTTTTGGCCTAAAATACTCTGCTGCGCAAGGCATTATTTCCAATATTGAAGAAGAAAAGAATGATCTCCACTACATACAACATGATGCTGCACTTAATCCTGGAAATAGTGGTGGTCCACTTATTAACAAAGATGGAAAAATAATAGGTATTAATACCTTTGTTATTCAAAATGGAAATAATGTAGGATTTTCACTTCCTGTAAATTATCTACAAAGAACAATTAAAGAGTTTCAAGAAACTGAGAATCAAATTGGAATTCGTTGTAGCTCTTGTAGAAATATTGTTTTTGAAAAAATAGTAAATGAAAATAACTGTCCTTATTGCGGTAGTAAAATCCAAATGCCATCAGAAATTGATGAATACGAGGCTCTTGGGGTTTCAAAAACAATGGAAGAACTTTTAGATTCTATGGGTCATAACGTTAGACTTTCTAGAATTGGTCGAAATCATTGGGAAATCACTGAAGGAAGTGCCATAATTAAGATATCATATCATGAAAAAACTGGTCTAATCATGGGAGATGCTAGGCTTTGTCGTTTACCAAAAGACGATATAAATCCCCTTTATGAATATTTATTGAAGCAAAACTATGAAATTGAAGGCCTTACTTTTAGTATCAAAGAAGATGATATTATTTTGTCTTTACTTATATACGATCGTTACTTGAATATGGATACTGGAATGAATTTGTTCAAATACCTTTTTGAGAAAGCTGATTATTACGATAATATACTTGTTGAGGAATATGGAGCAATTTGGAAAATGAAAAATAACTAAAAAAAACAATAGAGATAAGAGGCAGCAGTTTTACGTCAAAATGTATCTAAAAGAACAAATACAAGGTGTTTTAAAATATGAGAAGAAAAAATTCGTTCCATAAACATGTAAAAAATGTCGTCAAATAGGAAACTATTTACTTCTCATCGTTTCATTATTAACTGATTTTACCTATTTTTACAAACTATTGTATAAATATCTAGCTTAAAGTCCCTTGTCCACTTTTTTAAATAACTACTTAACAGGTTCAAATTACTGATTCATGAAAAGTTTGAAAAATCTACTTATTATTTTATTTGCTGTGTTGGGAACAGCAACCTTGACAGCACAAGACATACATTTTTCGCAGTTTTATTCCTCTCCTTTAAATCTGAACCCTGCATTAACGGGTGTAATGAACTGTAACGTTCGTTTGTCTGGAAACTACCGTAATCAATGGGCAAGCGTGTTAAAAGCAAATGCATTCTCTACATACTCAATATCATACGATCAACGTATTCCAGTTGGTAGAAATGATTTCTTTGGAGTAGGTGGTACTTTTTGGGGAGACAAAGCGGGAGAGTCTAATTTTGCAACACTTCAAGGAAGGCTTTCTCTGTCATACAGTAAAAAAATGAGTGGTGGTCGAAAATCTGGCAACTATCTAGTTGTAGGTGCTGATGCAGGAGCCTCTCAAAGAAGTATTGATTTCTTAAATCTTAGATACGGATCTCAACATGACGGTCAAGGTGGATTTGATCAAAATTTGCCAACTGGAGAAACTTTTGATAATGATAACTTCATTTTTGCTGATATCTCTGCAGGTCTATTATGGTTCTCAGTTTTTGACGAAGACAATAACTTTTATGCTGGTGCTGCTTTTAGCCATTTAAATAGAGCCAATCAATCATTTCAAAATGATGATTTTGAAGAATTATATAGCAAATTTACTATCCATGCAGGTGGAGAGTTTCTAGTTTCTGATCGAGTAGGTTTAGTTCCTGGTGTTGTTACCTTTTTCCAAGGTCCATCATTTCAACTAAATGCTGGTACGAGTTTAAAATTCCTTTTAGGAAAAAGCAAAAAATTACAACAAGCATTCCAAATTGGTGCCTGGTACCGTATTGCTAACCACTTCAATGATGCCATCACTTCAGATGCATTTATTCTTTCAACCAAATTTGATTACGAGCAATTTTCTATTGGATTTAGCTACGATGTAAATGTATCTAGCTTAAGACCTGCAAGTAATTCAAATGGTGCATTTGAATTTGCAATGACCTATAAAATCTGTGGACCAGAAGTGAGAAATGTTTACTGTCCTAATTTCTAGGACAACATCAAAATAAATAATTCAGTTTTTTACTGAGTTATTACAGAGATATAATATTTTCTGTCACAATGAGATGTCACCTTGACTAACAATTTACTAGGGGATGTCTCTTTGTGTTTTAAAATAGACTAAATTATTATAAATTAGTCTTTAAAAAGAAAAAAGGTGACTCAAATTTCAACATTACTATTTAGTTCGGATATCGGGAAATAAAAGCTTGCTAAATTAATTTTGACTCATCTATTCAATCATCCCAAAAAAGATAAGACATGTTTAATAGTAAAAAAAATGATTCAACTCTTGCATCAAACAACAGAGGTTCAGCGCCATCAGGTGCATCTAATGCTTTAAATAGTTTGGTAAAAGGTACTAAAGTTGAAGGTACTGTTTCCTCAGAAAGCGATATTCGAATTGATGGAATCATAGTTGGAACATTGAATTGTAAATCTAAAGTAATCATTGGCCCCACTGGAGCTATCGAAGGTGACGTGAAATGTGAGAACGCAGTTATCGAGGGTAGATTTGAAGGTAACTTAAAAGTAAATCAACTACTTACTGTAAAAGATTCTGCTGAAGTACATGGTGATGTAAATACAAATAAATTATTGGTACAATCTGGAGCTATATTTAATGTAACTTGTAGCATGGGAGCTAACCAAAATAAAATTGATAGTTCACCAATAGGAAAAATGAATCAAGAAAATCAAAAAAAGCAATCTTTTGGACAGAAAGCAACCCAAAAAGTCGGCTAATATTTACCTGAAATATTCAGGTCTTGCTTTTCAACTAGGTGCCACTATAGCTATAGGAGCATTTATTGGTCACAAACTAGATCAGTGGGTTCAGTTTGATAAACAATACATGACTGCGCTATTTGCTGTTCTTTTTACAATCGCAAGTTTATATATTGCATTAAAAGATTTGTAGTTTTGAATTTTGAATGAATGAATTTTAGCCCTATTTTATAATTCAATCATTCAAAATCCAAAACGTAATAAAAACTATGAATCATAAAAATTTCTTTCTTCAACTTGCGATCATTTCCCTAATCTCCATTCTCATTCTCTTTTTTCTAAATAAACTGCCCCAATTTGCGCCATTCCAAACCTTTTCGTATCTAAGCTGCATTGCATTTATTTTATTTTGTGCATTTATGTATTTTTTGGCCTATCGAGCAGCATTAAGTTCAGATAAAAATCTTTTTTTACAACAAGTATTACTCACAACTTCTGCAAAAATGGCATTATGCATTTTTGTTATTGTTGGATATTTTAAAATAGCAGAGCCATCTTCAAAAATGTATGCCATTCCTTTTTTAATAGTTTACTTGATATTTACTATTTTTGAAACATATTTTATGATGAAACTGAGCAAACTAAAAAGTTAATTTCATGGATAAAGGTTACTATAACATAACGATCAACGATCAATCTAAATTTGAATTCAATGCTGAACAAATAAATGATTTTGACTTTATAGAAGAAAAAGACGGCCATTTTCATATTTTGAAAGAGAATAAAGCTTTTAGAGCCGAAGTTGTTCATACTAATTTTTCTAACAAGACATTTACAATAAAAATAAATGGTAACTCTTACCAAGTAAAAATAGCAGATCATTTTGACCATTTAGTCAATCAACTAGGATTGTCAGTAGTAAACACACTAAAAATTACCGATGTAAAAGCCCCTATGCCTGGTCTAGTTTTAGACGTATCAGTTAAAGTTGGACAACTGGTTAAGAAAGGAGATGGATTGCTCATTCTTGAAGCTATGAAGATGGAAAATGTAATCAAATCTTCTGGCGAAGGAATCGTCAAGGCTATACACATTGACTATGGTAAAGCTGTAGATAAAGGACAACTTCTTATTGAAATGGAATAATTTTTTGTGATTTTTGACATTTTTTCAATGTATAATATTCATAAGATAGCAAAATTAACTAGTGGGGTTTTCTTGAAAAAGAAAATTTTAAACACTTCTATTGAACATTTATTATTTGATAGTCGCCAAGTAAGTTTCCCTAGCTCCTCATTATTTTTTGCAATCCAAGGTGAACGTCGAGATGGACATGATTTTATAAATCAACTATATGTTAAAGGTGTTCAAAATTTCATTGTTGAAAAAAAGTTAGCAACTCGCTCTTTTCCAAAAGCAAACTTTATTTTAGTCAAGAATTCTGTTGTAGCACTTCAACAACTTGCCCAATTCCATAGAAATCAATTTTCCTTAAAATCAATCGGAATTACTGGTAGCAATGGAAAAACTATTGTAAAAGAATGGCTCTTGCAGTTCTTGCAAAATGATCATCAAGTTGTTGCCAGCCCAAAAAGTTACAACTCGCAGATTGGTGTTCCAATGTCTGTTTTTTTAATTAAAAAAGAACACACCCTTGGAATTTTTGAAGCTGGAATTTCTACAACAAATGAAATGGAAACTTCTGCAAAAATAATTCAACCTGATATTGGAGTTTTTACAAATATTGGGGATGCACATAGTGATGGATTTAAAAATATCGAAGAAAAATTAGAAGAGAAGTTAAAACTTTTTCAAAACTGCAAAACCATTATCTATTGTAAGGACAATAATTTAGTACATAAACGAATGCAGCAATTTGACAGCAAAAAACTATTTGCTTGGTCAAAAAAAGACAATGCAAAACTTCAAATATTTAGCACTTCAAAGGAAAAACAACAAACTCTTATCGAAGGAAGTTATAATAAAAAGAAAATTTCAATTACGATCCCTTTCACTGATGAAGCTTCTATTGAAAATGCTATTCATTGCTGGGCAGTCTTGCTTTTTTTAAAGAAAAAAAATAAATGGATTGCTCAAAAAAACCAACAGCTCCGACCTATCCCGATGCGTCTTGAAATCAAGGAAGGAATAAACAATTGCGTCATCATTAATGATAGTTATAATGCAGATTTAACCGCATTAAAAATAGCACTCAATCATCTTGAGCAGCAAGGTGAATTAAATAAAAGAACCCTTATCCTATCTGATATCTTGCAGATAGAAATGAGTCCTAATATTTTGTACAAAAGAATTGCTAGATTAATTGTAGACAAAAAAATTTTAAAAGTTATTGGTATTGGTTTAAATATTTTTTCTTTAAAAAAACAATTAGACCAAAAGATAGAAACACAATTCTACAAAACGACCTTAGACTTTTTGAAAAATGCTCAAACCTCTAATTTCCAAAATGAAAATATCCTCCTAAAAGGAGCTAGAATCTTTGAATTTGAAAAAATTGCTGATCGACTTTCCAAAAAAAACCATAATACCATTTTAGAAATTGACTTAAATGCCTTGGTTTTAAATCTTAATGTTTACAATAGTTTTTTGAGACCAGAAACTAAAGTCATTGCAATGGTCAAAGCTTCGGCCTATGGAAGTGGCAGCATCGAAGTAGCAAAATTATTAGAGTTTCAAAAGGTAGATTATTTTGCTGTTGCCTATACTGATGAAGGAGTAGAATTACGCAAAGCTGGGATTAAATTACCTATTTTAGTTTTGAATCCTGAGGAAGCAACCTTTGAGGCTTTGGAAAAACAAAATTTAGAACCAGAAATTTATAGTTTAGAACTATTAGAAAAGTTTATCCAACATTTCTCTAATAAAAAATCAAGAGTCTTAACTCATCTAAAATTGGACACAGGTATGAGAAGACTTGGTTTTGAAGAAAAAGATTTGGGAAAATTAATTTCAATTTTGAAAAAAAATAAACACATAAAAATTCAATCTATATTCTCTCACTTAGCAGTAAGTGAAGATAAAGCACACGATAACTTTACCAAAACTCAAGTCAGACGTTTCCAAAAAATGTACAATAAAATTTGTTCTGAATTAAAAATTAGCCCAATGCAACATATTTTAAACACAAGTGGTATTAACCGCTTCCCTCAGTATCAGATGGATATGGTTCGTCTGGGGATAGGTTTGTATGGAATTGATGGGAGCAAAACTATTGAAAACCAGTTACAAAAAGTACACACACTCAAAGCAACTATCTCTCAAATAAAAAATATAAAAAAGGGTGAAACAATTGGCTATGGACGAAAAGGAAAAGCTAAAAAAACAACGCGCATAGCAACAATTAGTATTGGTTATGCTGATGGCTTAATGCGTTCTGCTGGCAACGGAAACTTTAGTGTCTTGATTCAAGGTAAACGTGCAGAGACTATTGGCAATATCTGTATGGATATGTGTATGGTTGATGTGACAGAAATTCAAGAGGCTGCAACAGGTGATGAAGTAATCATTTTTGGAAAGAACCCAGCAGTTGAAGAATTAGCAATTGCTATGGGAACAATTCCTTATGAAATTTTTCCAACCATTTCAGCTCGAGTAAAACGAGTATACTTATACTAGAATAGCATAGAGTTCAATTAAAAGTTTTGGTAATTTCATTGAGATTTAATCAATTGATTCTAATCACTCAGTAGGTGAAAAAAACTCAAAGAGCAATATCAATATTATTCAAATTTGCTTGAGATTTGAGATAAAAATATGATTGATAACTCTTAAAACAATTTATTAATTCACAAAAGCAAACACTAATTCAATAATAAAAACATCGACTTGTGAGGTCGTTTTTAGGAAATGAAAATATATACTTCCAAATTATTACTTTTCGGAGAACATTCAATTATCAAAGGATCACAAGCCTTAGCGATGCCTCTATTCAATTTTTCAGGGAATTGGCAATATACCAAAGAAAACCTTGAGGAAAAACAAATGAATTTACCTACTTTCGCCAGCTATTTGGAAAAGTTGAAAGAAACCAAGGAATTATTATTCGACATGGATATTGAACGATTTAAAAATGAACTAAACAATGGTTTATTTTTTAAATCAAATATTCCAACTGGTTATGGAGTAGGTAGCTCTGGAGCTTTGTGTGCAGCAATTTATGATGTTTTCAGTTATGATCCATTAGAAAAAAAACCTATTAATTTTTTTGCATTGAAAAAAATTTTTGCTCAGTTAGAACAATTTTTTCACGGTTCAAGTTCTGGAACAGATCCATTAATATGTTTTCTGGAAAAAGTCATCTTATTGGAATCGTGGGAAAAAATTGAACAAATTAATATTCAAAAGAAAATTGATTTAAGTGATAACAGCCAAGGGCAGTTTTTTCTATTAGACACAAAAATCCCCAGAGAAACTGGTCAATTTGTCAATATTTTTTTAGAAAAATGTACTGATAATAATTATTTTTCCCACATTCAATCTGAATTAAATCCTTTGGTTGATGAAGCCATAGCCTGTTTTTTGAATCAAGATCGTAAATCATTATTTCAAATAATTCATGAAATTGGTCATTTTCAACTTAAGTATTTCCACGAAATGATTCCAACCGACTTTCGAGCTATTTGGTTAGATGGATTAGCAAATAATCTTTTTAAATTAAAATTATGCGGTGCAGGAGGCGGAGGTTTTTTGTTGGGTATGACTTTTGATTTTAAAAAAACTCAGGAAACAATATCAACCTATAATTTAATTCCTATCAACATATAAATATTAATCCCACAATAAAATTCATGTTTACTGACCTAAAAAACAAACTTGACTCTTTTCATGATTTAGATCATGAAACCAAACAATCACTTCTAAAAGAAATCCATACACGTGCGGTTTGTCAGAAGGAGATGTTCCAGAATTATCTTTTAAATGTGAATTATGGGACACTTTCTCATCGAGATATTTTTTATGAAGCTATTTGGAATTATCCACAAGGTTGGGAAGATTTTTTTCATACTGAACTTTCTCAGCTAATTACAAAAGCTGAAAATGGAAATAAAGATGCCATCGATAGTTTGAGTGCGATGATTTATTTGACCTATTTAGAGGACATGAATACTGAGTTTTATACCAAATCAGTTGATTTTTTGACCCAAAAATTACGTTCTAAAATTCCAGAGGTTAGAGAAAACTGTGCACAAGCCATCACAGATATACATGCTGAGTATGAAGTAGAATTAAGTTACAAGCAAATTTCAGAGTTACAAAAACTATTAAAAGATAGTGCTTTTAAAGTTAGAGTAAACGCTTATGCAAATTTAAAAGATGCGAATTTAGTTCCTAAGAAATTCTCAATTTCTTTGATAGATAAAATTAGAGCAAGATTATTTGGATATAGTTCTCTCCTAAAATAGTATCAATAAATTCAATCTTTTCCTAAAACTACCTCAAATAACAGTTAGACATTTGAGGCTTCTTTAGTCATTCTCGAACTGGCAAGAATTTTTTTTATAAACAATTATACTATATTCAATTGTTAAACCTGTTTAAGTTTTGTTAATATTCGCACTTTTGGCAATTACATCCTTTCGTCTTTTGTTAAAAACACATATATTGAGCGAATATTCGCAAAATTTATTTCACTCTTATTAGCCATAATCAAAAATCACTTATATAATGACTCAAAATCCCGGTAGTTTCATAGAAAAAGATGACCTTAAAGGAGGTGAATTTATCATTACAGATTCTCAATCAAGAGGAATGTTTATTCCTGAAGAATTAAATGAAGAGCAAGAAATGGTTCGGCAAATGTGCCATGACTTTGTAGAAAACGATGTTTCACCAAATAAGAAAGGTAAAAAACTAGAATTTCAGGCTGAGCTATTGGAAAAAGCTGGAGAGCTAGGTTTATTGAGTTCACATATCCCGGAAGAATTTGATGGCATGCCGATGGATACACACACCAACACTGTTATTTTAGAAGAGATGGGAAAGTCAGGTGGAGGTTTCACAACAACTTATGCTGCACATACTGGAATTGGTACTTTACCAATTTTATACTTTGGAACAGAAGAACAGAAGAAGAAATATTTACCAGGACTTGGAAGCGGTAAACTAAAAGCATCTTATTGTTTGACAGAACCAAGTTCCGGATCGGATGCTTTAGCCGCAAAAACTAGAGCAGATTTAAGTGCTGATGGAAAATATTACATTTTGAATGGACAAAAAATGTGGATCACCAATGCAGGCTTTGCAGATGTATTTGTTGTTTTTGCGCAAGTAGATGGAGATAAGTTTACAGGATTTATTGTTGAACGAGGAACTACAGGGTTAACCTTTGGGGCAGAGGAAGAGAAGTTGGGAATTAAAGGGTCTTCTACGCGTCAAGTGTTCTTTGAAAACGTAACTATTCCCAAAGGTAACCTTTTGGGTGAATTAGGAAAAGGACATATTATTGCTTTCAACATCTTAAATGTAGGTCGATACAAGCTTGGCGCAATGTGCCTTGGTGGAAATAAAAAGGCTATTGAAATGGGAGTAAAATATGCCAACGAAAGAATTCAGTTCAAAGTACCGATCTCTACTTTTGGAGCAATTCAATATAAAATTGGTGAACAAGCAATTCGGAATTTCGTTTTAGAATCATCTATCTATCGAACTTCAGGATTAATGCACGCAAAAAAAACTCAACTACTTGAAGGTGGTGCCAGTTATGTAGATGCATTGTTAGAAGCTGCTGATGAGTATTCAATTGAATGTGCAATTATGAAAGTTTATGGATCAGAAGTAACCGATTATGTGGTTGATGAGTGCGTTCAAATTCATGGAGGAAACGGTTTTTCAGAAGAGTATCCAGCCGCTGCTGGTTACCGAGATGCAAGGATTAGTAGAATCTATGAAGGAACAAATGAAATCAATCGAATGTTAATGGTTAATATGCTACTCAAAAGTGCGATGAAAGGAAAGTTAGATATCATTGGACCAGCCTGGGCGGTACAAAAAGAGTTAACCTCTATGCCCTCGATGGCTCCATTAAAAGGAACTTATGCTGAAGAAAAAAAAGCTGTTAAAGATTTTAAAAAAGTAGTTCTAATGGTAGCAGGTGCTGCTGCAAAAATGCAAATGGAAGGTAAACTTGACTTAAAAAGTGAGCAAGAAATATTGATGAATGTAGCTGATATGATGATTGAAGTTTTCAATGCCGAATCAACTTTATTAAGAGTTGAAAAACTAGCAGGTATGGAGAATAAAAAACAATCGCAAGATGTTTATGACGCTATTTTAAAAACTTTCATTACAGATGCAACTGCAAGGATGAATAAAAGCGCAACAGATGCTTTAACTGGTTTTGCCGAAGGAGACTTGCTAAAAACAATGCTTTTAGGATTAAAACGTTTTACAAAATACCAGCCTATCAATGTAAAAGCAGCAAGAAGATTAATTGCTTCCAAGTTGATTGATGCTAATAAATACAGTCTATAAGTCAGATTAAATTTTGGCTTTTTGAAAAGTCCTTTGTGGTTATCCGCAGAGGGCTTTTTTTATGGCATTTCTTAGAAAAAATCATCCTAAAGAAACTAATTCATGTAACTCCTTATTTGAATAATCACCAATCCATTTTTCGCCTGTTGAAACAGTCAATTCTGCTAATTCCTTTTTTGTCATCAATAGGTGATTAATCTTCTCTTCGAAAGTTCCTTTAACTATAAACCGATGAACCATTACATTCTTTTTTTGACCAATTCGATATGCTCGATCCGTTGCTTGGGCTTCCACCGCAGGATTCCACCACAGGTCATAATGAATTACATTATTTGCTGCTGTCAAATTCAAACCAGTTCCTCCCGCTTTCAATGATAAAATCAAAACTCTTGTAGTCCGATTATTTTGAAAACCCTCAACCATCTCATGTCTCTTTTTTCGATTGACTCCACCGTGCAAAAATGAAATCTCTAAATCAAATTCTTTCTCTAACATCTCCACCAACATTATTCCCATTTCTTGATACTGCGTAAAAATCAAGGTCTTCTCACCATTATCCAAAATCTGTTTCATCAGATCAAAAAGCAATTGAGTTTTCCCTGAAAGCGCAGGATCGGCATCTCCTTTTTTTAAAAATTGTTTTGGATGATTACATACTTGCTTGAGAGCAGTTATTAATTTTAAGACCATTCCTTTTCGAGCAATTCCCTCTGCCTTCTCGATTGCTTCCATCGTTGTTTCTAATACACTTTGATAAATAGCAGTTTGCTGTGGTGTTAATTTACAGTATTGATCTTTCTCTATTTTTTCTGGTAAATCTTTGATCACATCTCTATCGGATTTTAAACGACGCATGATAAAGGGTTTAGTTATTTTTTTGAAGACATCTAATTGACTTTGATCTCTGTTAATCTCAATTGGCCTCGCAAAATCTGCTTTAAAATTAGAAAGCGAACCCAAATATCCTTTGTTCGTAAAATCAAAAATACTCCAATATTCACTCAACCGATTTTCAACGGGTGTTCCACTCATTGCAATTCTGACTGACGCTTTTATTTTTTTTATTGCCTTAGTTTGCACAGTTGAAGGATTTTTAATATTCTGTGCTTCATCAATGGCAAGTATTGACCATTTATATTTTTGTAACCTTGAAGTTTCAGTTCGAGCAATTCCATAAGTTGTCAACAAAACATCTGCCTCTTCTAGCAGTTCAATGTTTCTATTAGCCCCATGATAAATATGTGCTTTTATATCTGGTGCAAATTTTCGAATTTCATTTTCCCAGTTAGTTAGTAAAGTTGTTGGGACAATGACAAGTGCTTTTTGTTTTTGAAGACGTCCGTCCTCTTTTAACTTTAATAAAATTGTAATGACTTGAAGTGTTTTCCCTAACCCCATATCATCTGCAATCACACTTCCAAATCCAAGTCTGTAATTTTTATACATCCATTTGTAACCACTCAATTGATAAGGCCTAAGTGTCGCTCGCAAACCTTTTGGAACACCGATCTCTTCGGTCTCTAAAAGAGATTTCATTAACGCTTTAGAATTTTCATCAAATCCAATTTTTGCTCCATCATATTCTTCTTTAAGAGCTGTTTGAAACAATACATTTGTCTTTAGATCAGGTGGATTATTTAATTTATCTAACAAAGTATGAATTTCATTTTCATCAAAGAATATATATTCTTCGTTGATTTTAACAATACCTGAAAATTGATCAACCATTTTCGAAAAGTCATCTTGACTGACCAAATTATTACCCAATGCAACTTGCCAATCGAAGTTTAACATCGCTCCCAAATTGAGCAAAGACTTCCCACCAGTATCTCCACTTTCTTCTTTTTCCAAATTTATTTTTATCGATGGCTTGGGGCGCATCAATTTTTGTAACGCTTTCGGTAACAATACTTTGATTCCAAATAATCGAATTGTAGGAATGATTTTAAATAAGACATCAGCGAACTCATTTGAATCAAAAAATAATTGTTCTTTCCCTTTTGAAGCTAGCAAGAAATTAATCTGAGGAAAATGATCTCCTAGCATAGCTAAGTTTCGTAATACTCCCATCCGAATCGAACTAAACTTTTTCTCTTCCAATATTCTAAATAACTCAATAGGCGCTTCGAGTGGTTTATTTTTATCTTCAACAGCTACCTTTACTTCAAAATTTCTCGATTGATGTTGATCGTCGACTATTAAAACTGGAACTAATTTCTTTTTGGCGATAAAGAACTTATTCAACCATAACTGAACTGCGTTTGGGTATTCCTTATTTGCAAAATCCTCAAATCGTACTACCGTCATATTGAAAAATAAACTGACGACCGGATCAATTAATTGCTTGAGTGGTAATTCACTATTGGTTTTTACGAAATAACTAAGAAAGAAAGAAACTAAGGTGAGAAAATTATCTTCTTGAACAGGTTCAAGAATCTGATCCTTCTTTTTATAAAAAATCAAATCACAAGAAGTCAAAGATTCTACTTTTTTAAAAACTGTTTTAACCTTATTATTCAAATTAGCTGGAACCCATCGTACTTTAAATTCTTCCCTTCCCACCCTTATTAATTGTGGATGGTAAGCACTATTTTGTATTATTTTTTTTGAAAAAAGATACGTCAAGAATAATCCCCTAAGTGGATAAGAAAGTTGACTTAACTTATTAACTGGTAACTCCTCCAACCAATTTATTAAATTTTTCTCATCATCAAAAATCCGTAAACATAGTCCTTTATGATTTCGTAAATTTATTGTTACAAAATTCATTTTAGAATCTAAAATAATTTCAATTTCTTCAATAGAGTCCATTTCGGTAGTAACTCCTTTTTCCGTCTCCGTTTTGCTCTTTTTAGAAAATTCCTTACTGATTTTCCGGTAAACTTTCTCTAGTACAGTTTTGAAATTACCTTGATTGTAAAATACAGGTTGCTCGCCCAAAATAGTTAACAATCTCTCTTGGCAATCAGGAAGAATTGAAAAATCCAGTTCATGATATAAATCTTCATTCCACTTTTGTTTACTTTTTTCAAAAGAAAAAGGTTGTTGTAAGTCTTCTATAGAAAGAATAGAAATCTCAGTTTCTTCATTACTTGCATATCCTGCTTTTTCAAGTTCATTAAATAAATCAAAACCATGCAATTGAAAAACAATAAACGGATTCTTATCAATTTCATTGGCAATCAAATACAAAACAGCCGCCATGTGTTTACAAGGAATTGCATGATCAGGACATGAACAATAACCTTTCAAATCATCCCATTTATCTGGGAAAATATAAATTCCTTGAATTTCACATAAGCGATTCAAATTTGGAGGCAATTCTCGGTTCAATAACTTGGAAAGAAAAAAAGGATTATCAGTGATCAAACTTTGGATAACTATCTTTTCATTTGAGGTGAATTTTGGAATTGTAAATCTGACTTTATATGGCTTGTAAACCGAACCTTGAACCTCTGCTTTAATTATATTCCCATCTATTTCTATAGCCTTAGCTAATCCCTTGTTTGCATATGTTTTACCACGTGGCAATCGACTAGAAAAGTCAATATTATTTAGGGAGTTGAGCCATTGTTTTCCCCACCAAGTATTACCATAAGTCTTCCTCATTAAGCTATCAAATATTATTTATCCAAAATCCAAAAGTAATCAAAATGAAAATACCCATCAATATTTTCTATAAAAACATTGAGATCTTACCAGTTTCTTTCTACATTGATATTCATCTTTAATAGTTCTTACTCATTGAATATAACAATCAAATTATTTATTATATCACTCGATTAGCCCTTCAAAGATTAAATTCATTTTATTATGTCTGATTTTAATCCACTACATTCTAAAACGTATAATGATTTCAAAGAAATTGATACTTACGCTTATCAACTGATTATTAATTTTTATACCATCAATAAAGAAGACATTCAACGATTAAATATTTATGAATATTTTGAATTACACCTTAACTACATTGAAGCATTACTGGAAATTGGACTATATCAAAAACTTTTAAAAGTATGCAATGAAACCATCGAGTCAGTCATACAACATAATATTCAATTTCATCAGGGAGAAGATATTTATCGAAAACTATTACTACTAAAATCAGTAGCTCATTACAACTTATTAGAATATCACAAAGCCGAATTTATTTTAAAAGAATTGATAAAAATGAATCCAAAAGATATTCAATCTATTCGATTTATTCAAAAAAACCAATTAAACCGGCCACCAGATTTCGTTAAAAATACTCGAAATGTAAGCTTATTGTTATTTTTTCTTACTGCTGTGATAATTTGCTATAAAATGGCTTATTTTGGTTTTGTAAAACCCAAAACAGAGATGGGAAGGATGATTGAAATTGCACGAAATATTGTCTTCTTAAGTGGTTGGTGTACTTTAATTTTAGGAGATGGAATATTTCGTTGGAAGGTTTTTAGTTCAACTAAATCTTTTGTAAAAACAATAAATTTACAAAAAGTAAGAAAGTAAGAAAGTAAGAAAGTAAGAAAGTAAGAAAGTAAGAAAGTAAGAAAGTAAGAAAGTAAGAAAGTAAATATCTTTGTTTTTTTAGGAAAAAAATACTCATAACATTTCCATCATATGCATTCTCAAATTTTTCAAAAACAAGAAGGAGAAATTGTTTGAATATCCACGTGTTAATAAAATTTTAGTTTCTATTAAGTACATAAATAATTCACAAAATGATATTCTTTATTAAAAAGTTTATCGTAGTAATGTAAAAACACCGCTATCCTCAACTACTCTTCCGTTTACCTGAGTGATTCTCACTTGGAAAATGTATGCGCCCAAAGGTTGAATGACACCTTTGTATTTTCCATTCCAACCTTCATCAATATTTTTAGTTTCAAATAATAATTCGCCCCAACGATTATAAACTGAGAAGTGATAATTTACTGTTTCGCCGAAGATAATTAAAGGTCTAAATATTTGATTTACCCCTTGAGGAGCAAAAGCATTAGGGGCAACAATACTAGCCAATTGTTCAACGCAAGTAGTATTGGATGACGATTCGATTGATTCAATAGAACCATTTGGAAGAGTTAAATTCGCTTTGGCAACAACAAAATAGCAAACATTACTTTCTGACGATTCGCTTGGATCCACCTCATCTGAAAAAAAAGTTGTTCCAGCGGGAACTAATTCAACAAATGTTGACACATCATTAACTATCCGATAAATAGCATAATCAACCAATTCTGCATTTTCAATGTCAAAAGGCGTCCAGGTAAGAAAATTAGTAAACCCTGGCTGAGGATTACCAACTAAATGAATCGTGCTTCCATAGTTTGACTCAACTACAGTATCGCAATCATCCGTAGTTTGGATTTTGTAAAAAACTTTACTTTCGGAAGGTTCAGAAATTACATCAATATATGTCTTTCCATTACCCAGAGGTATAGGTGCTGGAGTAGAATTTAAGATAGTAAATGTATTAACAGGGTCACTTTCTAAACTTTGTAAAATTTCAAAAGATTGGATCTCCGCAATGGAATTCCAATCCCAAATCAATTCAACAGAATTATCTGGTAATACTTTCACATTTCTTAAAATCAAATCACGCATTGGTTCAATTATATCAGGCACTACACAAATTTTATTTGACAATACTTCTACATCTGTTCCATTTTCAATTGATTTTATATAGAAACAATAATTATCAGAGTTACTCGCATTTTCAAAAACGTAGCTAGTATCACTTCCTGAAATAGTCGCTTGTAAAAAAGCTCCACCTCCGTTAATGTTTGCCCAAACTTCTTGACTACCAACTCCATTTGTCCAACCTTGGTATAAATTCCAATTTAAAACTATTTTTTGCTCGCAACTAATAACTGATTGCTCCAAGAAAACAGTCGAGTGAGCATCATTAAATATACTTGTGTTTCCGCATTCATCAATGGCTAGAATAAAATATGTTTCTGATTGCTCATTCGGAGAGGCAGTGTCATCAGCAAAATTTGTCACCCCTCCATAAATCGTATCTAGTGCAATAGCCCCCATTGATGTACTTCTAAATACAATATAAGCTGAAACTTCTGGTGATGGGCTAGCTATCCATTCAAGTTCAATTGAATTCCCATTAACCGAAGCTCCCGTTAATATAGCTACACTTGGTTGTTGATTGTCTAGTGTATCAGATTGTAAAACTATTTCTCCTGGACAATTAAAATCACTTTGCAAATAATAATACCAAGTATTGGCTGTTGGATTTGGATGATGAAAGAAATCTTGACCTTGATTAGAGATGGTTCCTAAAAGGTTAAAAGGACCCGTAGAATTAGCACTAAACAAAATTTCATAATTATTAAATATACCGCAATTGTTGGTTGGAATATCCCAAAATAGAGTATCACTTCTCACACATAAAAAATCTGGAGGAAAAACTTGAGCAATTGTTTTGTTTGAAAAAATCAAAAAAATTACAAGCGTAGCCACCCTTATTATCATATTCCAATATCCTTTAATTCTTAATTTACTCACCTATATATTTTTTAAATTTTTCTTCAAATCTCGTCATGGAAAAAGTATCCCTTAACTCATATTCTAAAACGAAATCTTTGTCAATTTCTTTCTTATAATAAATTAATCCTAACTTTTTTGCATAAAGTTCTATCCCTTTATATTCCTTTTCCAAATGACCATCATTAAAATCACTCATCAACTCATTAGTTTGAAACTCCACACAATCATATGATTTATTTTTAAAAGAATATGCTGTATCACCTTTGAATCTTCGATCTCGAGTTAATTCGAGATATCCATTTGGAAACTCCATTGTCGGCATCTTCCATTTTAACTTAGATGTAAAAACTTGAGCAGTATCTTTAATTTGGAAAGGGAAGCTCAAATTTGCTGAAATTTCAGCTAAATTTTGATTAGTATTTCCTAATGAATCAATTTCATATAAAATATAATCTTTAATAAAAACTCCTCCATCCATAACTTCTGCATTAAAAATCTGACGAGGCGTATAAGTGTCATCATAATATTGACCAGTCAATATAGATAAACCATCTTTTTTCATTTTTCTGAAATACCAATACTCCACAGGAAGTTGATCATTGTTCACCGGATGATACTCATATACCATCCCTTCTTCCCATTTTTGCATTGGATAAAAATAATCTGGAAGATAATTTTTACTATCCAGCTGACAAGAACAATTAATAAGTATCATTACGACAATCATCCCCGTAAAATATATTAGTTTCCTTTTTTTTATACAAATTTCCATATTACTGACGTATAAAGTTAAAAATGTAAAAATAACTGATTTTATTTCATGTGAGACAAAAGATTTACGCCATAATGTCACAAAAATATCGTTTAATTTACAATGGAATAAAATGTGATGAATAATGTTTAAATCTTCTCATAGAACACTTATTTATATTTTATATTTGCGTCCAAACTCATACGGCGACTAAAGTCGTTTAATTTGAAAAAATATTACTCATTCAACGACTTAAAAAGTCGTTTTACGAAAAAAATAATATGATTAAATTTATTAAGAAGCTTTTTGGAACTAAGTATGACAAAGATAGATCTTTGTACCAACCAATTGTTGATTTAGTCCATGAAGCGGAAGTACAATTAACTGATTTAAATCATGATGATTTAAGAAATCGAACCAATGAATTTCGTGCTAGAATTGCAGATCATTTGGCTGGAATTGATGCTGATATCAAAGCAATCAAAGAAGAAGCTGAAACCACCGAAGACTTCCATCGAAAAGAGGAATTATTCAAAGAGTCAGATGAAATGATCAAAGAAAGAGACAAGCACTTGGAGGAAGTTTTAAAAGAAATCTTACCTGATGCTTTTGCAGTAGTTCGAGAAACTGCTCGTCGATTTTCAAGTAATAAAACGATAACTGTAACGGCTACAGATCATGATCGGAATCTTGCTGCGAAAAAAGCGCACGTAACTATTAAAGGGGACAAAGCAATTTACTCCAATGCATGGTTAGCAGCAGGTGGAGAAATCACATGGAACATGGTTCATTATGATGTGCAATTGATTGGTGGAATGGTTTTGCATGATGGAAAGATTGCAGAGATGCAAACCGGAGAAGGAAAAACTTTAGTTGCCACGCTTCCTGCCTATTTAAATGGATTGAGTGGGCAAGGTGTTCATGTCATTACAGTGAATGATTATTTAGCTCGCCGTGATTGCGAATGGGTTGGGCCAATTTTTGAATTTTTATTTTTAACAATTGATTGTATTGACAAATATAAACCTCATTCTGAAGGCCGAGTAGCAGCCTACAACTGTGATATTACCTATGGAACAAATAATGAATTTGGATTCGATTATTTAAGAGATAATATGGTTCGCTCGCAAGATGAAATGGTTCAAAGAAAACCTCACTATTGTATGGTTGACGAGGTAGATTCTGTTTTAGTTGATGATGCAAGAACACCGTTGATTATATCTGGACCTATTCCTCAGGGAGCTGAGGAACAAGAATATATTGCTTTAAAACCTCGTGTTGAATCTTTGTTGAATGCACAAAAGAAGATTGCTTCAGCTTACTTGGCAGAAGCCAAAAAACAATTTAAAGAAGGAAACCTTGGTGTGGAAGAAGGGGAAGGTGGAATGTGCTTATTGAGAGCACATCGATCATTGCCTAAATCTTCTCCATTAATTAAATTTATTAGTCAAGAAGGGGTGGAAGTTATTTTGCAAAAAACAGAAAATCATTACATGCAGGAGCAATCCAAAAGAATGCATCTAGTGGATGATCCTTTGTTATTTACTATTATTGAAAAAACTAGAAGTGTTGAGTTAACTGAGAAAGGTGCTGAATATTTAGCTAAAGGAAATGAAGATCCCAATTTTTTCGTTATGCCTGATATTGCAACAGAGATGATGATGATTGAAGAAAATGAGGACTGGAATGATCAAGAAAAAATGGATAACAAAACGAAATTGATTTCTGATTTCTCAATCAAGTCAAGACGTTTACACTCTATCAATCAATTGTTGAAAGCTTACACAATGTTTGAGCGAGATGACGAATATGTTGTGATGGATGGCCAAGTTAAAATCGTAGATGAGCAAACTGGTCGAATGATGGAAGGTCGTCGATACTCTGATGGACTGCACCAAGCATTAGAAGCAAAAGAAAATGTAAAAGTAGGAGACCTAACTCAAACTTATGCAACAGTAACTTTGCAAAATTACTTTCGAATGTATCACAAACTGGCAGGTATGACTGGTACTGCCGAAACTGAAGCAGGTGAGTTTTGGGAGATTTATAAATTGGATGTTGTTGTAATTCCAACTAATCGTCCGATCGTAAGGGACGACAAAGAGGACTTAGTTTTTAAGACTGCTCGTGAAAAATACAATGCTGTAATTGAGGAAGTTGTTAGATTAAGTAATGCAGGTCGTCCAATTTTGGTCGGTACTACTTCAGTTGAGATTTCTGAAAAACTAAGTCGCATGCTTCAGATGCGAGGTATTGATCATAATGTCTTGAATGCTAAACAACATCAGCGAGAAGCTGATATTGTAGCAGAAGCAGGTCATGCCGGAAAAGTAACTTTGGCCACCAATATGGCTGGTCGTGGAACAGATATTAAATTATCTGACGAAGTAAAAGCAGCAGGCGGATTAGCTATCATTGGGACGGAGCGACATGATTCTCGAAGAGTCGATAGACAATTGAGAGGTCGAGCAGGTCGTCAAGGAGATCCAGGTAGTTCGCAGTTTTATGTATCGCTAGAAGATAATTTAATGCGATTATTTAAATCTGAGCGAATTGCAAAATTGATGGATAAAATGGGGCATCAGGATGGTGAGGTAATTCAACACTCAATGGTTTCTAAATCAATCGAACGTGCCCAGAAAAAAGTGGAAGAAAATAATTTTGGTACTCGAAAAAGGTTATTGGATTACGATGATGTAATGAATATTCAACGAGAAGCGATTTACAAAAAACGTTTCAACGCACTTTCAGGGGAGCGACTTGCTTTGGATTTGAACACCATGTTTATTTCTTTGATTGAAAGTTTAGTAATTGCACATCGAAAAGATGGCAGCTTCGAAACATTCCGAAGAGGTTCAATCGAAGTAATGGGGATTGATCCAAAGATGGATGCTATAGATTTTCAAGAAGGAGACGAGGATGAAATCATTACTAAAGTTTATCATCAATTCTTGGAAATGTATGAACGTAAAGGACAGATTCTTTCTGACTTAGTTCTTCCCCAAATCAAGCATGTTTACGAAACAGAAAAACATAAATACAAACGAATTTCTTTACCATTTACAGATGGTGTCTCAAGAGTACTTCCTGCTGCAGCCGATTTAGAAAGTGCAGTTAAATCTAAAGGAAAAACCATCATGAGAGATATTGAGAAAGTAGTAGCACTTTCAATTATTGATGAAGAGTGGAAAGAACATTTGCGTTCAATGGATGAGTTAAAAGACTCCTCTCAAGCAGCTTCATTTGAGCAAAAGGATCCATTAGTCGTTTATAAAATGGAAGCTTTCAATTTGTTCGAGCAATTAATATATAGAGTAAATGAGCAAGTTACTTCCTACTTAGTGAAAGGATCCGTTGTTTTACGAGATGGAACAAGAGTAGAAGAAGCCCGGACTCAAAAAACAGACTTAAGTAAAACATCTACCAATAAAGATCCGAATGCATTAGCTAAAGCTGCTGCTGCAGGTGCTGGTCGAGGAAGACAGAAACCTGAAACATTCAAACGTGATGTACCTAAGGTAGGACGAAATGAAAAGTGTCCTTGTGGAAGTGGCAAGAAGTACAAGCAATGTCACGGAGGTTAAGAATAGGCAAATTGTATTTATAAAAAAAGGAGTTGCAATATTGATTGCAACTCCTTTTTTACTTCGCATTAATTCCTTCGATCTCTTTTTTTAGATTTCTTTTTAGTTTTACTTTTTTTAGGAAATAAATAATAAATGTCAGCAGATGCACCAAATTGCATCGTACTCGGTTGAATGTGTCTGCAAACGAAATATTATTCTTTTCTTCTATTAATTGGAATAATTCATAAGCTTGTATATTATTCTATATCACATTTAGGTTAATCGAAATAATAATTAAAGAGAGGGATTCCCTATTGGAAACGTTTTAAAGGTATCTAATTTCAATAATTTGATAAGTTATAGTTTTGAAAAACAAAAAAGCCACCTCATAGATGAAGCAGCTTTTTTTGTTGACCCACTAGGACTCGAACCTAGAATGACGATACCAAAAACCGTAGTGTTACCATTACACCATGGGTCATGCTATTAGAAAGCGAGGCAAAAGTATGATAATTTTATCATTTAGTAAAGTTATAGTATATTATTTTTTGAAAAAAATGAGATTAGGTTGACTTAGGTATTTGATTAGAATAGTATTCAAAAAAATCGTCATCATTCAAGATATCATATAAAAAATCGTGATATGCTGAAAATTGCGGTAGATTATTATGATGTGCCTTATCTAAGGAAAATAGATGACTTCTCTCAAGAACAATTTTCTGTAATTTTTCACTATTATTAAATGGAATGAGTCTATCCTTTTTTCCATGAAGGAAGAAAATAGGACATGTAACTCTCTTAATAAAATGATCAGTTCTAATATGATATTTTAATAACCAATTAATCGGTAAAAAAAACCCATACCGTTTTACCTGTGCTAAAAAACTATGATATGGTGAATCCAGAATTAACATTTTTGGATTATTCCATGAAGCAATTCGTGCGGCAATTCCACTTCCAAGTGAACGACCATAAATAATTATTTTGTCTTCATCATAATGAGTAGTGAGCCATTTATAAACATGCTGCCCATCATTATATAAAATAGATTCTGTTCGTTTTCCTGAACTTTTCCCAAAACCTCTATAATCCACCATAAAAAAATCATAGCCCTTGCTTACAAAATCTCGAGCAAATTTCCCCCAACCTTTTATACTTCGTGAGTTACCTTTAAAGTAATAAATCACTCCTTTTGAGTTGGGTACCTTAAAATGTATTCCATTTATGAATCCATCATCTTCCATATCAAAATTAACTTCTTCAAATGGGAAAACATATTGATACGTAAAATGTCGAGGTAAAATTTCGGGTCTGAAAAAAAAGTAATCTTGCAGGAAATAAAAAAGGAAACATAACAAAATGTATGCACCACTAATGTATAAAAATATGTTGAGCCCTTCACTCATTTTACTTCAATTGATAAATCCCTCGTAAATTTCTTGCCGCTTCACTATAATCCAATCCATATCCGATGACAAATTTGTTCGGGATTTCAAAACCAATATAATCTATTGGAAACTCATATTTGATGGCATCAGGCTTTAATAAAAAAGTAGCGAAGGCCACAGACGCAGGGTTCATTTTCTTCAAAACAGGTAAAAAATCATGCATCGTTTTTCCAGTATCGATAATATCTTCAACTACAATAACATGACGATTTTCGACGTCTGTAGTTAATCCAATTACAGTTGCCACATCTCCTGTAGATTCTAGACCAGAATAGGAAGATAATTTGATAAATGAAACTTCACATGGTCCTTCAAAGGCTCTCGCTAAGTCCGCCATAAAAATAAATGCACCATTTAACACACCTAAAAAAATCGGATTTTTGCTCACATATCTTTCATTTAACTCTTTTCCCATTTCTTCAACTCGTGCCAGTATTTTATCCTCTGAAAGCATAAGTTCAAAGGAAAGATCGTGAGCTTTTATCGTTTGTGATTTTGTCATTTTTATTTTTTTATTTTTCTAACCATAGACTTATAAAATTATACTTTAGAAACGTTAGAAAAGTCTTGTGTAAATTTGTGGTTAGAAAAATTACAATCCATATTTATCTATCAAATACAACAAACTTGTGATACTTGCTGCTCCTAATTCCAATTCTCTTTTATTCACCGCATCAATCGTATCAATCGCTGTATGATGATAATCAAAATACCTTTGTGAGTCTGGGCGAAAACCAATTAACAACCCTTTTTGACTTTTAAGCGGAGTAATATCTGCGCCTGATCCACCAGTTCTAAATTCCAGCCCATATGGTTCTAGTAAAGGTAACCATTCAGTCATCTTTTTAAACTTTGGCTTAAAAACATCGGGATGAGCAGTTGATGAAAAACCTCTAGGAGTAAATCCACCTGCGTCAGACTCTATAGCTGCAAGATGATATTCACCTCTATCATTTGATGCTTTAGCGTAAGCTTTTCCGCCAGCCAGTCCATTTTCCTCATTCATAAAAAGTACACATCTAATCGTTCTTAAAGGCTCATAATTTAATCTTTTTAAGATTTGTAAAACATCCATCGAATGTACACAACCTGCTCCATCATCATGCGCCCCACTTCCTATATCCCAAGAATCCAAATGACCACCTACTAAAATAATTTCGTCAGGTTTTTCACTTCCTCTTATTTCGCCAATCACATTATAAGATAATTTATCTTTCAACATTTCACAAGTCGTTTGAATATAAACCTGTGTTTTTTCTTTTTTCAAAACTCGGCTTAAAACTTCTGCATCATTGGTTGAAATTGCTACTGCAGGGATTTTTTTTACTCCGTCTTTATAACCCAAAGCTCCAGTATGCGGAACATCATCCAACCTTGTTGTCATCGAACGAACTAAAACTCCAACAGCTCCATACTCAGCAGCTTTTGATGGTCCGCTTCCCCTTTGATCTACTGCGCCTCCATAAGCATTAAAGGTTCGCAACTGAGTTGGATCCATTGGACGATTATAAAATACAATTTTGCCCTTAATTTTAGCTGCACCCAATTTCTCCACCTCATCTAAACTTTTCACCTCTATTACTTCTGCTGTAATTCCCTCTTTACCAGTACCTATTGAATTTCCTAGTGCAAGAGCATTTAAGTCCATAGATCCAATAACCCCAGAATTGACAATTCTAACTTGTTCCTTTTCTCCCCGCACCCAATGTGGTACCATTACCGGTTCTAACCAAACAGAATCTAAATCCAGTGTATCTAACATTTGTTTTGTGTATTCCACCGCTGCCGCTGCCTGAGGAGAACCAGCCAACCGTCCTCCTATTTTAGTCGTCAAATGAGTCAACCAAGGATAACATTGCCCTTGAGTCAAAGCAGTATCGTATATTTTTTTAATAAAAAATGCATCTTCATCAACTTTAGAAAGTTCTTGGCCAAAAGAGGTATTTTGAAAAAAAACTAAACAAAAAGAAATTGGAAATAATATTTTTCTCATCATTGATAATATTTTGGAAAATTTTACGATTTCTTCATCAAATATTTAAAAGGCTAAAAATATTTAAAAAAATAAATAAATCAGTGTAATCACTGGTAAATAAAGTATTTCAAATTTTACTCGATGCAAAAAATCAGATAACAAGTGTTATTTTCTGCGGATTCGTTACATTTGCGATAATAAAAATGTGTTTTTTCAAATTTAAAATGTTCCTGAACATAGCAAAATAAAAGGCGATTTGACCTTTTATTTTATAGAAACTAATATTTAGTTTTTTTCAACAACCTATGTACTTCAATACCCGTTGTCAACGCAAGAGAAAACAAAACTGGAAAACTTTGATTTAGTCGAATTACTTATCAAAACTCAAAGACCTGGCTATTTCCATATACTGTACCAAGGGTATTCTGGTAAAATATATAGTAAGTATATTTTTTATTAAAAAAATGACGCACGAGCCAAGAGATTTTCAAAAAACTTTTCTAAAACTCTCAAAATTTAATGGTCGGTCTGAATTTTCCACTTGGGTTTATTCAATCAACTATAATTTTTGTGTTGATATTATTAGAAAAAGAAAAAGAGAAAAAAACATTTTTCTGAAGAGGTAGATGATGCACCTGATACTATCGAAGAAGTTGAAGACATAGAATTATTATTCCTTTACATAATTTTGCTTCAGAGCAAATTAAAGTCTTAAATGACTTATTATTGTTCTTATTTTAGAAAAATATTTCATACAAAAACAACAATTAAAAAATGAATTCAAAATTTATTTCAATTCTTATTTTAGTTTTCTTGATGACTAATCTTTTGAATGCACAAACAACTGAAGAGATGCAAAAAGTGCTTGATGAGAAGCAAGCTGCGGTTGCTACAAAAAATGCTGAAGTAAAAGCACTTGAAGAGGAAATCGCTGGTATCAAAAAGAAGTTGATTGTTTATCCTGACTGGAAGATTGGAGCATCTGGAACTATTGGAGCTAATTTTTCTCAATTTGATAAATGGTTAGGAGCAGGTAACCCAAATGCGCAATTAATTAATTACGGATTAACAGGTGGAGCCTTTGCCAATCTCAATCAAAAGAAATACTTTTGGAAAAATGGCTTAAATATTAATCTAGCCAAAACTAAATTAATCATAGACAAGGACGATAAAGATTTAGCAGACACTACTCGTTTTGAAACGACAGCAGATGCAATCAATCTATCTTCGTTATTTGGCTACAAAATAAATTCCCAATGGGCAGTTTCTGCACTTGGTGAGTACAGATCAACTTTTTTAAACAACTTCAATAATCCTGGATACTTAGATCTAGGAGCAGGAGCAACTTGGACACCAATCCAAAATTTAGTTGTAGTTTTTCATCCTTTTAATTACAATATTGTAATGGTCAAAGATAATGTCTCGTACATTTCCTCACTTGGTTGTAAAATTGTAGCAGATTATAAACAAGCGTTACCTATGGGGATTGCTTGGAGAACAAACCTTTCTGCTTTTGTTAGTTACTCCGATGCTAACAATTTCTCTAACTGGACCTGGATAAATGGAATTAATTTTACTGCTTTCAAAGGAATTGGAGTCGGAGTTGAATTTGGCTTGAGAAAAAATAAACAAGAAAGCTATAATACTTTCCTGGCTGATCCAACAGTTGTTAATCCAGAAATAATCACCATTGATAACTTTGACGATAGCACATACAAAGGTGATAACCCTTTACAGACATATTTATTAGTAGGATTAACTTATACTATTTCAAAATAAATAATAAACTATACCTTGAGTTGCGATTTATTTTATATCCAACTCAAACATATTTTACACTTTACCCACTCCAAAAATAGAGTGGGTATTTTTATGTTAAAAAACCACGTGTTACAAATCCTCTTATTTTCTTTTTCCCTCTCATTTTGATTAGTTTTGTCCTATATTATCTTTATAAAAAATGAATCAGCAAGTAGAAACTAATTTCTTTCTACCAATCAACAATATCTAAATATTATGTCTGAAAAAAAATTATTCCTTCTTGATGGGCATGCCTTAGTCTACCGAGCACATTATTCATTTATTACACGTCCATTAATAAATTCTAAAGGAATGGATGTTTCAGCAGTAACTGGATTTACTCGTTACCTATGGAATATTTTAGCAAAACAAAAACCCTCTCACATTGCTGTCTCTTTTGATTTAAAGGGTCCAACCTTTCGACATGAAATGTTTAAAGAATACAAAGCCAATCGAGAAGCTCAGCCCGAACCAATCTCCATTGCCATTCCAATAATCAAAAAAATTATCAAAGCATTTAATATTCCAGTTGTCACCAAGGAAGGTTTCGAGGCTGATGATGTGATTGGAACCTTGGCAAAGCAGGCCGAGAAAGAAGGTTTTGAAGTTTACATGGTGACTCCAGATAAAGATTATGCACAGCTAGTTTCAGATACAGTATTTATGTATAAACCTGCTCGGTCAGGTGGTGATGTGGAAGTACTTGGTAAAAAAGAAGTCCTAGAAAAATGGGATGTCGAACGTATCGATCAAGTTATTGATATCTTAGGAATGCAAGGAGATGCAGTTGATAATATTCCTGGCATACCAGGAATTGGTGCAAAAACTGCAGTTAAATTACTCAAACTTTATGGTTCGATGGAAGGTCTTTATGAGAATACTGATAAGCTTAAAGGAAAACAAAAAGAAAAAGTAATCGCATTTGAAGAACAAGGAAGATTATCAAAAGTATTAGCAACAATAGACATAAATGTTCCAGTGCAATTTGATGCAAAAAAATATATTGTTGAACCATTTAATAGAGATAGTCTTACTGAATTATTTAGAGAACTTGAATTTAAAACCCTAGGAAAACAAATCTTGGGGATAGAGGATGCCAATATGCCAGCTACCCAATCAAAGGTCAAGAATGATGATAAAAGCGGGACACAAGGAAGTTTATTTGGTGATGCGGAACTTAAAAAACATATTTACACAGATAATAATGCCTTCGTTCCTAAGTTTTCAATTGCTGAAAGAAATATAACTAACGTTGATCATAATTACGAGTTAACTGATTCACTTGAAAAACGAGCAGAATTAATTCAACTTTTATCTAAAGAAAATTCCATTTGCTTCGATACAGAAACAACAGGAATTGATGCCAACGAAGCAGAATTGGTCGGTATGTCTTTTTCCATAAAAAAACATGAGGGTTTCTATGTTCCTATTCCGGTTGATCTTACAGAAGCGAAAAAAATAGTTGATGAATTTAAGCCACTTTTTGAAAATGAAAAAATTGTTAAAGTAGGACAAAATATAAAATATGATTCCTTGATCCTAAAATGGTATGGAATCGAAGTGAAAGGAAAATATTTTGATACAATGGTCGCTCATTATTTATTAGAGCCAGAATTACGACATAATATGAACTTTCTCGCTCAATCTTATTTAGGCTATGATTGCGTATCCATCGAAACTTTGATTGGAAAAAAAGGAAAAAAGCAATTAACCATGCGAGATGTTTCAGTAGAGAAAGCAGGTGAGTATGCTGCAGAAGATGCTGATGTAACATTACAATTACAAAGTGAATTACAACCTCTTCTCAAAGAAGAAAAATTAGAAAAACTATACAATGAGCTGGAAGAGCCGCTAATCAATGTTTTGGTTGATTTAGAATTTGAAGGAATTAAATTGAACTCAGAATTCTTAAAGAATTATTCTAAAGAATTGGAAGCAGAAGTTGAAAATTTAAAAAAAGATATTCACAGGGAAGCTGAGGTTGAATTTAATATAGCCTCCCCAAAACAAGTAGGAGAGGTTCTCTTTGTTAAAATGGAAATCCCTTACCGTTGGAGAAAAACAAAAACTGGTCAATTCTCAACTGATGAATCTAAATTGACAGAACTTGCAAAGACATATCCTTTTGTTGAAAAAATCCAAACCTACCGTGGTCTAACAAAATTAAAATCGACTTATGTCGACGCACTTCCAAACATGGTAAATCCCAAAACTGGACGTATTCACTCTTCTTTCAATCAAGCTTTAGCAGCAACCGGAAGATTAAGTTCAAACAACCCAAATTTGCAAAATATTCCAATTCGAACGAAACAAGGTCGAAAAGTTAGAAAAGCATTTATCCCTCGTGATAAAGATCATATTTTATTGGCTGCAGATTATTCACAAATTGAATTACGTCTCATTGCTGAAATTAGTAAAGACGAAGCGATGCTTGAAGCCTTCCAAGCAGGTCATGATATTCATCAAGCTACAGCTGCAAAGGTTTATGGAAAAACGCTTGAAGAAGTTACCCCTGATGAAAGACGAAATGCAAAAACCGTCAATTTCTCTATCATCTACGGCGCAGGTGCAACTAACCTTTCTCAACAATTAGACATTAAACGAAAAGAGGCAACCGAATTGATTTCCAATTATTTCGCACAGTATAATGGTTTGAAAACTTATATGGATGAAACGGTGGAATTCGCTAGAGAGCATGGCTACGTAAAAACATTATTAGGACGGAAAAGAAAATTACGAGACATCAATTCTAGAAATGGTTTGATCAGAAGTAATGCCGAAAGGATAGCAATCAATACTCCAATTCAAGGTTCAGCTGCAGACATGATCAAAATTGCTATGATCAATATTCATAAAGCTTTGAAAGATGGAAAATTCAAAACCAAAATGATTTTACAAGTCCATGATGAATTAGTTTTTGATGTATTTAAGCCTGAATTAGAAAAGGTAAAACCAATTATTGAAAACGAAATGAAAAATGCAATGCCAAATTTACAAGTTCCGATCTTGGTTGGAATGGATACCGGTAAAGATTGGTTAGAAGCACATTAATTTAGAATATATAAGGCCTCCCAGTTGAAAAAATAGAAAGCTTTTAAAAATAATGAAATGAAATTCAAAACACCTATTCCTATCCTCGCAATTGCTGGAAAATATCATTGCGAAATCATTGGAGATAATTCCATTGCTGCTACGGGGATCAATGAAATTCATAAAGTAGAAATAGGCGATATTACTTTTGTTGATATTGAAAAATATTTTCAAAAATCTCTTAACTCCTCTGCTTCAATTATCATTTTAAATAAAAGAGTAAATTGTCCCCCGGGAAAAGCATTGTTATTTTGCGATCAACCTTTTGAAATCTACAATAAAATAATTAAAAGTTTTCGCCCTTTTGAACCTTTAAATCAAGAGATAAGTGATCGAGCAATTATCCATCCATCGGCGATCATTGAACCAAATGTCATGATTGCTCCCAATGTGAAAATTGGAAAATATACTTATATCCAATCCAATGTTATTATTCATGAACACACCTTTATTGGCGATCATTGTGTAGTTAATTCAGGAAGTGTTATTGGGACAGATGCTTTTTATTTTAAAAAAAATGGAGAAAGTTTCAAGAAGTGGAGATCAGGAGGTCAAGTGATCATTGAAGATCGAGTTGACATTGGTGCAGCTTGTACAATTAGCAAAGGCGTTTCTGGAGATACCATCATTGGCGAGGGATCAAAATTAGATTGTCAAGTTCATATCGGTCACGGAGTAATTGTCGGGAAAAATTGCCTCTTTGCAGCACAAGTTGGAATTGGGGGAAAAACAGTTATCGAAGATAATGTCACACTTTATGGTCAAGTTGGGGTAGCTCAAAGCATACGCATTGGAGCAAAAGCAATTGTCCTTGCCAAATCAGGCGTATCTAAAACCTTGGAAGGAGGTAAAACATATTTTGGGGCTCCTGCTATCGAAGCTCGACAATATTATCGAGAAATGGCGGCGGTGAGAATGCTCGCTAAAAAATAATGATAGGAAATTAGCTTTTGTTATAAAATTTCATCTATTAATTCAATATTATTTATTTTGTCTAATTCTAATATCGTTCCTTTTTCATTATTAGAATGAAACATTATCTTAAACTTCGCATTCCAAATAATCTCTTCGCAAGTATAAGATGTATTTGAATAAATCATTTGATTATACGACTCATCATACCCTTCCAACATTACTAAAAACTCTACGTTCATTTTCTCTAATTCTTCTTCTCCTTTAGTATAAAAAGGGCTCTCTTCATTCAAGGGATGAACAATCGTCCAACTCAGAGGGAAAAGGAAAACTCGATCCCGCTCTAATTTCAATAAAGCATATTTTCTAATCTCCTCGCCATTCACTTCTTCATGCCAAGTTGCACTAATTTTTGCCTCCAAATTCATAATTTTATTATCCCTCGTATTTGCAACCCTAATCATGAAAGCTTTTCCATTTTGAAAAGGAGCAATTACTGCGTTTTTACTATAAAGAATTTGAGCAACTGGTCTTGAAAATCTTGAAAATAATAACCCCGTTGCAACTGCCGCGGATAATAATCCAACTAAAGCTTCTAATGATGCCACCCAGTTAGCAGCCATTCCAATTGGGTTCATCATCCCGTATCCTACAGTAGTAAAAGTTTGTACACTAAAAAAAAACGTCTGACTAAAATTTTCAACTAGTTTTCCGGAGTCAACTCCTCCAAATGATTCAACACCAATTAATAAATAAACTATTGCAAAAATGCTATTCACTAAAACATAATAAAATATAACATACATAAAAAACCCAATCCATGATGCTTCCGTCAACTGATGATAAAGTGTCCAATTCGAAAATCCTGTTCTCTCTACATTAAGGCTTCCATTTTTATTAATAAATCTTTTTTTAGATTGCAAACCAGAACCATATCCCAGATCTTCTAGCGTAATTTTTCCTTTTTTATTCTCTGCCATTTTGTAGTGGGTTTACCTCAAAACTAAACAAGCCCTGCTTGGAAGAAACAAATTAAAAGGAGAGAATGAAAATAAACTTTCCATTCTCTCCTTTTAATTTGTTTCCTCTATGCTTTAAGCCGTTCTTTTTAATTCTTTTCGCCTTCTAAAACTTAAAACAATAAAACAACTTAACAAAATACCTATTGCTACTCCTATTCGCAAATATAAATCTTGTTGTGCTTTTATTAAGCTTTGTAAATAGAATGGATTCTCTTTACTTGGTGTTCCATTACCTCGTATAATTTCCCAATTTTCCATATCCGAGTTATCTAAATGTGGTAATAAGAGGCTCATCGTAAAAATTGAATCCAACGGTACAATATGATAAGCTGTACTATCAACAGAAGCTCCCCCATCAGTATACAGCCCTAATTGCTCTTTTTTCTTTTTAATCCCAAAACCTAAGTTCCCAACAATAGGCATACTATAGTCTGGGAAATTTTTTCGAAAAGCCAATGAATCTTCACAAAGAATAAGATACGATTTTGGTTCCAAATTCACGTTAGGAAGTGTAAATCCATTTTTAGAATCTGCGAAAATCCAATCATTTACATTAACTATTTCTTCACTTGAATTATAAATCTCTACCCAATCACCTGTTTTTTTATTATTGGAACTGATCTCATTAATCATAATTTGATTGGCCAAAGGATGTTCATATTTCTCAAAGACAGCTTTCAAAATTGTCCTCTTTCTCTTTTCCAAACTAACAATTAACTCATGATCAACATTTTTGAAACTCAATCCTTCCCAACGTGAAAAACGATATCCAAAATTTGGAACTGCTCGCAAAGCAACAGGAATTCGTTCAAAATACTTTCCTTCAAATACACTATTATCAATTTTTACATTCCCATTCAAAACAACATAACCACCAATTTGAGACTCTATCTCTAAGTTTACAATTGCACCTGTATTAAATTTTTCCATCAAATGCATTCGAGTAAAATTAGGTCGCTCTTTTCCGAATTTTTTCATGACCTTCAATTCATACTCCCACTTTTTTCTACTCAGTTTCCATCGCTTTAAATGTTTATCAATTTCAGGAGACAACATATTAATGTGTTCGTCTAACTTTGCTTCAACATTATTATTTTCAAAAGAAGTATTCAATGCATCACAAAATCGATTGATAAATTTTTCCTCAAACTCTTTATTCTCTAATAATTTCCTCAATATAAAAGTGCTCCATTCTGGATTCGGCCAAGCAGGTCCATTCTCTTTAGTATGAAAGGCAAGACTATTATTTCTATAGGCTCTTTCATCATGCAATCCAAATCCCCAATCTGTATCATATAAAATCCAACGCCATTTTCCAGTAGGAGTTTGTGGGCGCCAATATTTTATGTTCCCACCAGCATCTTGATTATCAAAAAAAATCTGAGCAACTTTATAATCAATGAAATTTTCAACTTCCATCAATGAATTGAGATACGCATAACTAGTTGGATCACTCAAATCGTTTTCTTTCATAAATTTGAGCATTTTTTGATAATGAATAGCGCTACCTCTTTTCCGATTCATTCGATGCTCCATCAAATCCAAGCTATCCTTATCCACATCTGTATGTTCTTGCAAATAGAACCGATTTACTTTTTCTCGAATATTATAAATCCCCCAATATTTACCATTAATATATACATGAGAAGGTCTAGAATCCTGAACTTCAATATCCCAATCATCCACCAAGCTTGTCATAAATTTATCTCGTAAATGAGCTTTTCCCCAATCACTTCCTGAATTTCGAAGAACTAAATATTTATGCTTTTTAGGGGTTCCTTTTCCAAAGATCTTATGCTTTATTCGTTTTTTCCCATACTTATCTCTTGCAACAAGAACTATTGATTTCTGAGGAAATAAACGACTCATTCCTCCAAATAATCGAAAGCCAGAATTACTTCTGTAAACACAAGTCCCATCAGTTTCGAAAATCTCACAATTAATTTTTACTTCTTTTTTACTCCAAAAGTTTGCCCCAAACTTTGCATAAGATGAATCTGCATCAGGTCCTTCAATAAATAGCCCATTCTCTTCGTCAAATAAAATTTGTGGAGGAACCAACATAGAGACAACAGGAAAAGTAGAGGGTTCCTCACCAATAAAAAAAGTATGCCCTTTGATGTTACTTTTACGGCGACCTTTTCTAGCAATAGCTCGAATGGCCGTAGTTGATTTAACTACGATTGGTTTATCATAAACTTTAGAGCGTCGAGTCGGCTTTGATCCATTAGTTGTGTAATATATTCTTGCACCTGGAGACCTTAGCTCCAATATTACATAGTCATTGTAGAACCCCCCTTTTACAGAGAATTCCAGCCCCAAAGTCTTTGATTTAACCAGAGCATCTTGGGAGTTTCCATTCATTTGGAATAACCCAAAAAGAAGTATGATGAGTATTTTTTCTCTCAAAAAAATATTTATTTTGCTATAGAAGCTTTCTAAGTGAAATTAATCTATTGGTTTGAAATAGAAGTACCACAAAAATAGGATCTTCTTTATTATAATACAAGGTTTACGAGAAGGTAAGAGAAAAGTTAACTTAGCAAATATATTATATTTTATTTACAATTATTACAGAAATATTCCTCTTTTTTTGTAACTCTTCTTTTATAAAAAAAAAACCTATATTAGTCTTTTTTTTAAATTAATTAAGAAAATTATTTGCAATTCAAAAGACAATAAAATTAATCTTTAATCAAAAAATAATTTTTTAAGTTGATCTATTTCTTTGCTTTTTTGATACTTCACGCAGCCATTTATGACACTTTAAGGTATTAATAAAAAATATCATTTAGATGTTCATTAAAGATTAATATATTAAAAAAATCACCTAAAATCTCAATCTATGAAATTAAGAATCATTTACACTTTCTTTGCCTTAATGGCTGGAGCATTTTTGTTCCTTGGTAGTTCTGATGGCCGTGCTAGTGCTAATTCTGAGGGAAATACAGGTGCACCAGACGACAATACATCAAACAACCGTACTTGTCAAACCTGCCATAATAATGGTACATTTGGAGTAACACCTGTTCTGGAAATTACAAATGTAGGAGGAACAGTAATAACTGATAATTTTAATCCTGGCGAAACTTATAATGTAAAAATGACTATAGATGCGACAGGTAGTCCTGCTGGATATGGATTTCAAATTACTTCATTGAATGCGGCAGACGGCATGAATGGGGCCCCAGTTAATACTTGGTCAACTCCTGGCTCTAATGTTCAATTTGCGACTCTTGGAAACGGAAGACAATATGCGGAGCAAAGCTCATCGAGTAGCAGTAATGAATTCACAATGGAATGGACAGCACCAGCAAGTGGTACAGTAACTTTTTACTACGGAGGTAATGCAATAAATGACAATGGTAACACTAATGGAGACAACGCTAGTATGGGATCTATGTCTATTGATGCTAATCCAAACTCACTGAGTGAATTAGAAAAAACTGTCGCCCTTGACATTTTTCCAAACCCAGTGAGTGATATTATGAACTTGAGAACGAATGCTCTAACTTCAGACACTTATGATTTGCAATTGATTGATCAAAACGGGAAACAGATTTCGAACAAAAAAATAATGGTTCCCTCTGGTAAAAATGCTTTCCCAATCGAGGTAACTAATCTGCCAACTGGAATTTATAATTTGATTTTGTCTGATGGAAAAAATCAAATCACTAAAAAGATGTTAAAAATGTAATATCACTTTTTTAGTTTAAAAAAATCAAAAGCTCTTGCAGATTCATTTTTGCAAGAGCTTTTTTTAATTTTACAGGGTTAGATAGATTTTCAAGTTCATAAATTATTTAAATTCAATTTCAAAAAAAATATGTATTCCACTTCCGAACAACGAAGCCTTGTTGATTTATCCAAAAAATATTTAACAGAAGATGTTTTTGACAATCAGATTAGTGATTTACGAAAAATTTTAGTATTTCATGAATGGAAATATTCGATCCAGAATGACCCAGTGATTAGTGATTTCGAATATGATTCTTTATTTAGAAAATTAGAAGTTCTGGAAGGAAACAATCCATCACTCATTACCTCTGACTCTCCAACTCAACGAGTTTCGAATGAATTGACAGAGGACTTACCTTCTGTGGAACATTTGGTTCCTATGCTTTCACTAGGCAATTCTTACAATGCGGATGACTTAAATGACTTTGATACTCAAATTAAAAAATTGGTTAACCTTCCTGAAGATGTTGACATAGAATATGTAGTTGAACCAAAGTTTGATGGAGGAAGTATCGCACTTGTTTATGAAAACAATCAATTTATCAGAGGTGCAACTCGGGGTAATGGAACAATGGGAGAAGAAATGACTGCCAACGCTCGAACGATGCCCTCTGTTCCTTTAAGAGCTAATTTTGAAAAATATAATATTAAAAAAGTAGAGCTTAGAGGCGAGGTGGTAATTCGGAAAGATTTATTTGAAAAAATGAATAAAAAACGTGCCGTTGAAGGTCTGACGCTTTTTGCTAACCCTCGAAATACTGCATCTGGAGGGCTGCGAGTAAAAGATCCAAAAGATGCTGCGAAACGAAATCTAGTTGCTTTTGTTTATCAAATAGGTGTAGCGCTAGATACTGAAGGAAATAATGTTTTAAAAAACCAAACGACACATGATGAATCAATTGAATTACTTGGATCATTAGGTTTTAAAATACCAACCATAGAAAAAAAGGTTTGTAGAAATATTCAAGAAGCGATTGATTTTTGCATAGGATGGGAAGCAAAAAGAGAAGGTTATGACTATGAGATTGACGGAATGGTGGTAAAAGTCAATAGCTTGGAATTACAAGACAAATGTGGCTTCACAAATCATCACCCTCGATGGGCAATTGCTTTCAAATTTAAAGCAAAGCAAGCATCTACAAAACTAATTGATGTTGAATATCAAATTGGGAAAATCGGCTCGGTAACACCTGTGGCAAAACTCGAACCTGTGGCTTTGGCTGGAGTAACAATCTCCTCAGTTTCACTGCACAATGCTGATTTTATATCGAGTAAAGATCTTCGTTTGGGCGATACTGTTTTGGTGGAGCGAGCAGGTGATGTGATTCCTTATATCGTCAAACCGATGGATGATTTGCGAGATGGAAGCGAGCATAAAATTATTTTCCCAACTCACTGCCCATCATGTAACAATATACTTACGCGTGCTAAAAACGAAGCTGCTTGGCGTTGTGACAATGTTACAGCTTGCCAAGCTCAAGTTGTTCAGCGAATGATTTTTCATGTTTCAAAAGATGCAATGGATATTGATGGTTTTGGAAAATCGTATGTAGAGCGTTTTTACGAAGAAGGTTGGCTAAAAGACTTTGGAGATATTTACAATCTAGACTATGAAAAAATTTCAGAATTGGAAGGCTTCGGAGAACGTTCCGCTTCAAAGCTAAAATTAGCTATTGAAAAAGCTAAAAAAAATCCAATTCATCGAGTTTTACATAGTTTATCCATTCATCATTTAGGAAAAAAAGTATCTAAACTCTTGGCCGCTGAAATTAAAAAAGTTCAAGATTTACAAAATTGGACAGAAGAGAATTTCACAGAAATAAAAGATATTGGCCCTAAGGTTGCAGACAATGTAATAGCGTTTTTCTCCAAAGAAGAAAACATTACCTTATTAAATAAAATGGAATCGTTTGGTGTCAACATGTTTCAAACAGAAAATGATATTCCAAAAGCAATTGTAGCAGATGCATTGCTTTCGGGCAAGACAATATTGTTCACAGGAACATTAACTCAAATGGGAAGAAAAGAGGCTCAGCGTAGAGCGGAAGAATTAGGTGCTAAAAATATCTCTGCTGTTAGCTCTAATTTAAATATCCTCGTTGCAGGTGAAAAAGCAGGAAGTAAATTAAAAAAAGCAACTGCTTTAGGAACTGTTGAAATTTTAACGGAACAAGACTTTATAGATTTGCTTTCTTCGTAAAACGATTTTTTAGAAAAAACCTATCAAAAATAATTTTCGATATGAAAAATTTTAAAATAAATATTGCCCTCCCTTTTTTAATCATTTTTCTTTTTTCAAGTTGCAAGGCACAACAAAAAACTGTTGAACAAGTCATCGAAAAAACCAATGAACATGTAACTTTCAATTGTAAGTTAAGCGATTGCAAAAAGGATACTCCTCTTTATTTATATCGTTTTGATGGATATTCTTTTTCTATTCTCAAAACTGCCATGCCTGATTCTAACAATGTATTTACATTTATACTGCCAACCTCAGAAAATCAATTTTATTTCGTAGGCGCACAACAAGGAAAAACTAAACCAGTCATTTTAGGAAGGGAAAAAAACTTGACGATGCAAGGTCGATGCAGTAATATTCGAAAATCTGAATTCACCAATTCACCTATTAATTCAGATTACGAAATTGCTATTAATCAAGTTAGAGGTTACCAAGCAAAAGCGAAAAATTTAAATCGTCAACTTGCGCAAGCTGCCCGAAACCCTTCTGCTCAAACAGAAATCATTTCGAAACTAAAATTAAATGACAATGCTCAAACAGAAATGTATAATCGCATGAGAGCGAAGCATCCTTTTGTTGGAAAAATTGTAGCAACCAAAATATATTTGAGTTTCCCTAATAACAAAGGTGCATATCCAAACGAAGTGGAATATTATGTCAATGAATATTTTACTCATTTAGATTTAAAAGATCCTGACATGGATCGAATGCCTGCACTCTTTGAAACGTTTCGAGATTATACTGCGACATTGAATGCTGTCAAATTTGACCAAGCCCAAATGAAAATTACGTTGGATAATGTTTTGAGAAAAATGAATCCTGAAAGCCAAGCATATCGATTTGCTTTGGGGGCAATTGTCCAAACTTTAAAAAGTAAAAATCACCCTTCGCATGCTGATTATGGTAATTTATTTCTTCAAAAATACGGCGATGAGAAATTACCTTATATGGTTGAGTTGAAAAAAAATATTGACAATGCTAAAAACTTTTTAGTCGGTGCAGTCGCCCCTGATTTCGAACAAAATACTCCTGATGACAAACCAATGAAGTTGAGTGACCTTCGAGGGAAAGTGGTCTTGATCGATTTTTGGGCGAGTTGGTGTGGGCCTTGTCGGAGAGAAAATCCACATGTGGTTAAGTTGTATAATAAATACAAAAGTAAAGGTTTTGAAGTACTCGGAGTTAGTTTAGATCGAAAAAAAGATAATTGGGAAAAAGCGATTGCTAAAGATAAATTAACATGGAGTCATGTGAGTGATTTGAAGGGATGGAAAAACCAAGTAGCTAAGCAATATTCTGTTACCTCAGTTCCGCATACTATTTTATTAGATAAAGAGGGAAGAATTTTAGCGAGGAATTTACGTGGAGCTAATTTGGATGCAAAATTGAAGGAACTATTTGGGGAATAACTTTCGATTTGGAGATATCGAATAACTTAAAGTTATTCGATACCTCTACCTAAAAACAAATAACATGAAATATATTTTCCCTTTTCTCTTACTTTTTTCGGCTTGTGGAGAAACACCTTCAACTAAAGAAAAAAATAATCAAACTTTTACAACTTTATCTCAAGATGTTTTACTTGAAAAAGAAACTCCTAAGGCTATCGTTTTTGATTACGACACAACTCAATGGACAGAACTAATTCAATTAGATTCAACGATTATTATTGACATGCGATATGCTACAACGAATAATTTTGTCAAAGAAAAAATGTACGATTGTAACCGTTGTTTTCTCAGACCTGAAGTTGCTCAAAAAATAGTTGAGGCACATCTGATGTTGAAAGAAGGAGGGCTTGGGTTAAAAATGTTGGACTGTTTCCGACCTCGTCCAATTCAGCAAAAATTATGGGATAAATTTAAAAATCCACTTTACGTTACTGACCCTACAAAAGGTTCTATGCATAATCGAGGAGCTGCGGTTGACTTGACCATTGTCGATGCTGACGGAAAACAATTGGACATGGGTACTGCTTTTGATTACTTTGGAAAAGAGGCGCATCATGCTAATACTAATTTATCCAAAGAGATTTTAACAAATCGAAAATTATTATTGGAAACGATGCAGGAAGTCGAATTACATCCGATTACGACAGAGTGGTGGCATTACTCTTTTAGAGGCGAAAGTTATGAGTTGTCGGATATGCTTTGGAAATGTGATTGATTTTTTTTTCGTTGTTTTTTATTATTGCCATAAAACTACTTCAGTATCTTATAGTAATTATTTATTCTTAGCTTTTTCCTTAGCCATTTCAATTAAAATACGTTCAAACTATCTCTGATGAAAAATCTACTTTTTCTTCTTGCGTTATTCGTTTTTCCATTTCTCCAACAAGCTCAAATAGCAGGAATTAATTGGGGTACAGACTATAAAAAAAGACAGCTTCATGCAAAGGTTACTTTAGCAAAAACTATTTTGGAACAAGTAAAACATATTACTATTTCTTAGTAAAAGAAAACTTGAAGAAAAGGAGACTATTTAAATTTAATTATAATAATGGAATAGTTGAAGAGATAGAACTAGACTTTAAGCATAATGGCAAATTGATAAAATACTATGAAATGATATCTACGGTATCAGGAAATTTTGTACTAAATACGTATTATGACAAGAAGAAGAAAATGGCACATTATTACACCTATCAATTAGGTAATGGAAGCCCTAAAAAAATGAAGTTATTATGTTCTATTCCTTATCAAAATAATGGCTCACCAAGAGATAGCGAAGATGAAACAGATTATGCAGGAATTGATATTAGTTTAGATTCTAGTTTAGTCCTATTTTCAAACGTAAAAAAGATAACTGAGTTTAAACAAAAAAAGGAAGAGGCATATAATTTTGTTATTTTGGATAATGAACTGAATTTAAAATGGGAACTAAAAACTACAATTCCATTTATAGATAAAAAAATACTCATCACAGATATTAATATTTCCAATCAAGGAGTAATTAGTGTACTTGGTAGAGTTGACTTGAAAAAAGCCAAAGACAAAATTACTGCTTCACTGTTCGAATATTATTTGTTTAAGGTTTCTAAAGATGGTAGTCAAAGTAAAGTTAAGGTGAAGCCTCATGAAGGATTTATTAATGATCCAAAAATAGTGACTCTAAAAGATGGGACGGAATTCATTTTTGTAGGGTATCACAAAAGAGAAAAGAAGCCTATTACTCAACATGGTTTCTTTTTAAATAAGTAAAATCTCAAATAATAAAACCCATTTCTATCTTTTTGGTAGGAATGGGTTTTAAATTTTATTATTAATCATTCAAAAAAAATAATTAATTATCTTTTTCCTTTTTGATAATAACCTTCTTTTTGATCTTTTTAGTCCCCTCTGTTCCTTCTTCATGGAAATGCATCTCTTGCCCTTCTTTTATTTCAATTATTTCTCCATCATCTGTTTTCCAAATCATTTTTCTACTCGATGGGATGTCTTTAGAGTCGGCTAAATTCGCTTGTACTTTGTTGACTTGACCATCTCTTTTATACATCACTACAATAGAATCTCCTGGTTTGTAACTAGACAATGCTTTAGTCAATTCTTCGTAAGTTGAAACTTGATGCTCATTAACTGATTGCAAAATATCTCCTTTTTTCAAGCCAGCTTTTTCCGCAGGACTATCTTTTACAACATCCAATAATTCCATTCCTTCTGCTGTTGGGTCAATCATCACTCCGAAAAAAGCACCATTGCCTTTTCGAGTTTTCATGATTCGAATTTCAGTGCTTTTATCTCCATCCATTTCCACATTTATATCTTCTAGAAATTCGAAAGTGTTTTCATCGCCTCCTTCAGACTTAATAATGATGATGCGTTTACCATCTTCAGTTGTGATTTCTTTTTTCTCCACATTACCATCAATTTTGATAATTGTTTTTTCATCGCCTTCCATAATAAATACATTATCACCATCAACTGTCACTTCGATTTCTCGCTCTTCGTCAGCAGGTTTTTCATCGTCTTCTTTAATTACTTTAATTTCAACATTGACATTAGTTGCATCATGTTCTCCTTCTTTGAGATATTTTGCTACATCAAAATCTTCTGCTTCTTTTCCTTCTTTGATAATTTTTTCTACTACTTCATTTCCATCCTTATCTATTGTTTTTTTAACAATCACTACTTGTTTTTTTGATTGAGCAAAAGAACTATTGGGAAAAATAAAACATCCCAACAATAGTAAAATCCAAGTAATTTGTATTTTTGAACGATTCATATTTGTTTTATTAAAATATTTATTGTATTTAATATGTTTTGCTTCTTCTATTTTAAAAAGAGTTATAATTTAAATTTAACGTTTCATTAGCAGAATGTATCCTTTTCCTAAGCAATACTTTCCTTTTCTTCCAAAATCGTTAAAGGTTAGTTAAACATTCCCATAACATCGTTTGATTGCATAAATTTGTAGTAGCCTTATAGAAGTTTGTTCCTATTTTACTATCTTATCTTTGTAAATTTACAGATTACTATTCATCTTTTTTAAAATTTTCCAATACTAAGTATCAATGAATAAAAAAGCGATTTGGGCGATTATTGGTCTCATGAGCGCAGCTATGATTGGAATAATATTATTGCAATTATACTGGATCAATTTCAATATCAAACTCAATGAACGGCAATTCGATAGAAATGTAAAAGATGCAATCACCCAAGTTGCCGAACGTTTAGAAGTATGGGAAGATAATGCCACTTATGATAATGCTTTGAACCTACGATCTAATACTCCTGCCTCTTACCCATCAGGAGGGATTAGAAAATCGTTCCGATCAGGAGAAGTACTTGGAGATATCTCCATGGCTCAAACCTATCGAAATGTACAATTGACAACTGCTTCAGTGAGCCCACTCTCTATCACTAATGATTCTGGGTTTTCACAATTCCAAGATAAAATGGAATACCAAAAAGTTCAAAAAATGCTTAATCTTCATCCCTTGGAGGAGAGAATCAATTTGGATGTTTTGCACGGCCTATTAGACCAAGAATTGAAAAAGAAAAGAGGTATTAAAGCAAATTTTCAATACGGTGTTTTTTCACATCAAAAAGGTTCCTTCGTTATTAATAATGGCTCATTTGCAGTTATTAATGAAAATTCTTCTTCTATAGAAAATGTAAATAATGATTTATTTCATTCAAGTTATCAAACTGAATTATTTTCTAACTCCTACGCATTGGAATCACCTGGTTTGTTGATGGTTCATTTCCCAAATCGAATAAGTGTAATATGGAGCTCATCTTGGAAAACGCTTTTAGCTTCAATTATTTTTACTGGATTGATTTTGTTTTGTTTTTCTTACACCATTCTTGTAATTTTTGAGCAAAAGAAAGTTTCAGAAATGAAGACGGATTTTATTAATAATATGACACATGAATTTAAAACTCCAATTGCGACCATCTCGTTGGCTGCTGATTCAATTACGAGTCCATTAATTTCTGGAAATGCAAACAAGGTGAAAAGGTTTGCTGATATTATCCGTCAAGAAAATAAGCGAATGAATAATCAAGTTGAAAAGGTTTTACAAATGGCATTAATTGATAAACGAGAGTATAAGCTTAACATGCTTCAAATCAATTTGCATGATATAATCAAGCAAGCAATACAAAATGCTAACCTGCAAGTGGAGAAAAAGGATGGAGAAGTTACAGCTCAAATAAATGCAACAAATCCATATGTCTATGGCGACTTGACCCACGTTTCCAATATAATCAATAACCTATTAGATAACGCCAATAAATATTCACCTGAAAAACCTAAAATATCTATAACTACACGCAATGTAATACAAGGAGTTGAAGTTATTATAAAGGATAAAGGAATTGGAATGAATCGAGATGCATTAAAACATATTTTTGATAAATTTTACCGCGTTCATACAGGAAATCGACATGATGTAAAAGGGTTCGGTTTAGGGTTGAGTTATGTAAAAGCATTGATGGATGCTCACAGGGGGCAAATAGATGTAAAAAGTGAATTAGGAAAAGGGAGTACATTTATACTTACTTTCCCTTATAACAATGAGCTACAAACTTTTGATATAGAGGAGTAAATACTTTTTAATTTTTCTCGTAGACTATTGAACACCAACTGATTTATCCTTAACTTTAACATATGTTAAGATTATTATTTATAATAAAATGAAACGCTGACTTTTATCAGCAATAACTAAAACATCCTTTTTTTGGAACAAAAATATTACAAATGACTGCAGCAAACAACCGAATATTACTAGTTGAAGATGACCGAAATTTTGGAGATGTATTGCGTTCTTATTTAGAAATGCATGATTACGATGTTACTTTGGCAACTGATGGAGAAGCGGGGTTGGAAAGTTATAATAAAGGTCAATATGACCTTTGTATTTTTGATGTGATGATGCCTAAAAAAGATGGCTTTACTTTAGCAAAAGAAATCAGAGAAAAAGATACTGAAATGCCTATTATATTTTTGACTGCCAAAACTATGAAAGATGATGTACTGAAAGGATTCAAAATCGGAGCTGATGATTATATTACAAAACCTTTCAACTCAGAAGAGTTGTTATATCGAATTCAAGCAATTCTAAAAAGAAGTCAGGCTAAAGATGATCCTAGAGAGGAAATTAAAGAGTTTGAAATTGGAAATTTCCATTTCAATTTTCCTTTAAGAATTTTAACTTTTAACAATGGAGCAGGTGAGGATAGTAAAAACAAATTATCACCGAAAGAAGCTCAACTACTACGAATGTTTTGCATGTACAAAAATGATATTTTACCTCGATCTGAAGCTTTAACAAAAATCTGGTCTGAGGATAATTATTTTACTGCTCGAAGTATGGATGTATTTGTAACTAAATTGAGGAAGTATTTAGCACCTGATCCAAATATTGAAATTGTCAATATTCATGGAAATGGGTTTCAGTTACTCATCAGGAATAATGAGGAAAATTCCTAGTTGGAAAACAACTAACAATAAATAATTCTTGTAAAAGGACAAAAATCAGGATCTGGTTTTTGTCCTTTTCTCTTTAAAAATATTGGTACTTTTATAAATAAACAATTATCAAAATAATTTAACTATATCTAATTTGAAGAATCAAGTTATGCGAATTTTAGGAGTAGATCCAGGCACTAATTTCTTAGGCTATGCAATAATAGAGACAAAGAAAAATAAGATTAGTTTGTTGACAATTGGAGTAGTGTCAATGAAGCATCTTGGTTCACACCAACTGAAGTTAAAAAAAATATTTGAGCGTTTACAAGAAATTATACGCGGATATAATCCCGATCACATGGCTATAGAGGCACCTTTTTATGGAAAAAATGTACAATCAATGTTGAAATTAGGGAGAGCTCAAGGAGTTGCAATTGCTGCAGCAATTACAATGGATGTAGAAATGACCGAGTATGCTCCAAAAAAAATTAAGCAATCTATAACAGGAAACGGAAATGCATCTAAAGAACAAGTTGCTGCTATGTTGGTCAATATTTTGGATCAAAAATTAGATACTAAAAATCTAGACTCAACAGATGCATTAGCAACTGCAATTTGTCATCATTACCAATCCAGTAGTATTTTAGGAGGAGGAAAGAAACATAGTGGATGGGCAAGTTTTATCAAGGACAACCCAGATAGAATAAAATAATTCTGCTTTTTTTACTTAAAATTTCTTCTAATTCTTTCCGCAATTTTAGCTAATTCTTCTTGCGAATATTTTGGTTTCTGTTTTGGAATAAATTGCTTGATTATCGGTATCAAATGAACATGAGCATGAGGCACCTCTAAGCCCTCGACAAGCATTCCAACTCGCTTACACGGAACCGCTTTTTCAACTGCATGAGCTACTTTTTTCGAAAAAGTCATTAAACCTTCATAAACCTCATTATCCAAATCAAATATATAATCCACTTCTTTTTTGGGAATAACTAAGGTATGTCCTTCCTCCCATGGATTAATATCTAAAAAAGCTAAATAATTTTCTGACTCCGCTATTTTATGACAAGGGATATCTCCGTTGATAATTTTTGTGAAAATACTTGCCATAAGCTAAAAGGAAATTTCTAGAATTTCAAATTTCATTATACCTCCTGGCGTTTGTATCTCTGCTACATCTCCAACAGCTTTACCTAAAAGTCCTAGGCCAATAGGAGAGGTGACTGATATTTTTTTGAGTTTTAAATCTGCCTCAGATTGAGAAACTAATTGGTAGGTAATTTCTTTATTTACTTTCAAGTTTTTCATTCTCACTTTTGAAAGTACTACCACATTCGAATTGTCTAACTGACTCGCATCTAACACACGTGCATTAGCCATTTCTTTTTCCATCGTATTTATTTTCAACTCAAGAAGTCCTTGAGCATGTTTTGCAGCATGATACTCTGCGTTTTCTGAAAGATCTCCCTTCTCCCTTGCTTCTGCTATCGCTGCTGATGACTTTTGTCTTTCTTCTGTTTTTAACTGTTCTAATTCAGCTTGTAGCCTATCGTATCCTTCTTGTGTCAGATAATTGTATTTCATAATAAAGTATTAAATTAAAAAACGTCTCGTGGGGTTAAAAGGTGAGAAATGAACAACAATTAAATTATTGTTTTGACTCTCATTTTTTTCGAACTAACCGAATGATATCAACAACCAATTCAAAAAATGAGTTCATTTCCGCACTTAATAAATAAAAAACAAGAACGTTTCTATCTAGTTGATAGAAACGTTCTTATTTTGAACATTGCTTAAATATAATAAAAATCAAGCAAATAAAAAAAATATTAATAGGATCCTCTTTTTCTAAAATCCTAATCTAACTGCAAGATTATGTGTTCCTCCCCAAGGATTTGACGTTCGAAATGCATAGTCTATACCAAATGTAGTACTTGAATTTTTACTAACTGGAACTTGAATTGATAATCCACCAGAAACTCCTGTGTAAACATTTTTTTCATCAGGTACACTACTTTGACCTAAGTCGTATTTGTAACCACCCCTTAGCATAAACTTTTCATTAAATGCATATTCAATCCCTGCTCCTAACTGATCTCTTGAAAATGAATTAGAAGTAAAATTAGAAACCGCAGTTAATCTATTTTTGTCTCCTAAAATAAAATCATATGATACACCGATGTTCAAAACAGATGGTAATTCAAATGCAGATGGTCTTTGCTCATAAGATAACTGATAGGTAGAATTAGCAACACTCAACTGTTGAGATAGGCCTTGTCCTCCAAAACTCATTGGAGATCCTACATTTCTCAATGACAATCCTAATTTAAAATTATCCTGCGGTCCTGAAACATACTGAACTCCTGCATCAAGCGCAAAACCAAATGCTTTCAAATCAGCAGTACTCTCGGAAATTGCTCGAAACAAAATCCCCACAGAGATTTTATTTTCAAAAATATGTCCGTAACCTAATCCTAGGTTGAAAAAATTAGGGGAAAAAGTACCTCCTGTTCCTTGCGGTGAATTTTCAGTTGTTACTGGAATATCTCCAAAATCCATAGACATAAGGCTCAATCCGAAAGTTCCATTTTTTCCAACTTTCTGAGCCAAACCAAATGCATTCATTTTGATATCAGTTCCTTCTAAATATCTAGCGTGACTCACCATAACTTCCGTTCCTTTTACCCTAGAAAGTCCTGCAACATTCAATCTCATAGCCTCGACACCATTTACAAAAGAAGTTCCCATAGAGTGAAGTCCCGCAGAACGAGCCCATGGATTCATCAATAACTCATAAGCACCTGCCTCACCTTGTCGATCAGGATTTCCTGCAAAAGCTGAATGGCACATTGTAAGTGACATAACAACTGTAAATAGGATGTAAATAAATTTATTCATAATTAAATCTACTAGTTTTAGTACTAAAACAAACTCTATTTATTTAATAAAAATAAAAGCTTTTATAAGTACTTATTATTTTTGAAATAAAAATAAGGAAAGTTGTTTCTAAAAAACAACCTTCCTTATAATTTAATTTTATAACCCTGATGGATCAAATTTTCTCGCTACACCAAACCATTTAATTACCCGCTCACCCAAGCCTTCTGCATCTACGTGAATAAGGTAAACTCCACTAGCAACTGGGATCCCTTTATTGTTTTTCAAATCCCATTCTAATGCAGGAGAAACTTGTGTTGTGTTAATTCCTGCACTAGGTCTACTTGGAGGAATATAAGTTCCAACTTCATCTCGCTTATATTGTCTGATAAATTTCCCATCCAATGAATATATAGTAACTGTACTCTTCGCAGGAAGATTAGTTATTTTTATAGTGTTTGAGAATTGAGAAATTTCATACGCAGAATACCCATAATATGGATTAGGAACAACATTAATATTATCTAATGCAGTCTCTGCTGTCGGACCAGCAACAACATCTTCACTACCCAGCCCATCTAATTTAAAGCGGTATGTAGGGTAACCTTGGAACTCATTAGTTCCTTCTTCCACTTGATACGGATTATCTACTCTCAACTGAATTCTTAACTCCGTTGGAATTAATCCCTCTTCAATAGATGTCAGACTAGAGCCTTCATTAATTACAGGAATTGTAGTCCAGGTAACCTCTCTTAAAGCCTTTCGGAAGTTAGTAACACTTCCTTCAAAATGTCCCTTAATTTCAGCACACTCATCATACTTTTGTCGAGTAACATATATATAGTGTTGCCCACCCATTATAAAATTGTATGGGAATGGTGCTCCATTAAATGCTACTTCACTCGTTGGATTCCAAATCATATCTCTTCCATTAGCTTCATAATTTTCAGCAGCAAATCCCCCTGGGTGATAAGTTGAATTTTCTCCAAAGAAAATATTCAGTCGCTCACCCGTTTCTTGATCTATTGCATATCCAGGAAAATATCCCATCCCTGTCCCCGTATTATCAACTTGTCCATCTTTACCTACTGATTGTCCTTCTCTCAATCGAATATTCTGAGCACCACCTTCTGTATCTAATTCGAGTCCCCCAGCAGTTTGTGGTGAATAATACTCTGGCAACGCTGTTTCTACAACAACACATCTACTCCAAAGATCTTTATTACTTGTAAAAACAATATCAACATTATTTAACGCATCCAATTTATTTTGACCTCTAGCTACACCAGAAACGGCTTTTACCCGTAATGCTGGAGTAAACCAATATTCACCAGCAGCAAGATTTGGATCTTCAAATACGCTTAACGTGTAAGGAGTAAATGCGCCAAATGCACTATATACTTGATCAGGATCCATTCCTATTGCAACTGGATCAACAGGGTTATCTGCCTCAGTTTGAATAAAATTAAAAGGAAATGGACCATCAGGTATATTAGAGAACCAGTTATCATTTTCTGAATAAATTTCTTCGTATCCAATTGCACCATTTGTCTCATCTGCAAGATCTCCTGCATCATCAGTCTGACCTACTTTAATTGATATTCCATATTCTCTTAATATTTGCTCATTTAACCTTTCGATAGTTCTTTCAGAATAAATTGGAGCAGAAGGATCTGAGAGGTTAGTCAATTGCCAATACATCTCAGTATCAATATCATCATTGCCATCATTATTACCATCAAGATCTGTAAATGTCAATTGGAATTCACCATCTACTACCTCTAATGGATTAATTACTTTTACATTGATTGGAGACCTTCCTGCTTTGTAGGTAAGTTCACCATTAGAATTCCCTGCAAGAATTTCTATCTCCGTTTCATCCGAAAGAGAAAGGTTATTTTCTCCAACTCCAACTCCATCTATTCTTGTTACTATTGGACCATCACCATAACCAGAGTTCAAGTTTTTATAAACGATTGGTCTCGGAATAACTGTATATGATGTTGCATCTCCATCTCCAATATTTCTTCGTCCTTCGAGATAAGATCTTCTCTGTCCAGTTACATCAGAAGGATCAAATTGCTCGTAGTTATTATATGCATAAGCTACGACAGTGAAATAGTATTTTTTATGATTAATCAATGAATTATTTCCATCAGCAAATTGATCTGTCTTGAGACTGAATGTGTGAGAAATTCCATTTTCCAAAACACCTTCATTCTCTAATGTTGGTACCCAAATTGGATCTGTTGGATCACTTGGATTAAACTCTGGAGTCCAATTATAGATTCTAGAAATTCCATTCTTAATATCTACAGAGGTAACTAATCGTGCTTTTTCTGGATTTGAGTTGAATTCTGATGGACTAACATTAGGTTCTGATAATTGGTAAATCCTATACCCTTCGAATTTATATGATTTTTCATCATCTGGCAAACCAACAGGAGCTTGTAAATCAAGCTCAGCATAACCTTCACCAGAATTATTTGAAGATAATTCATCTCCATTGGTCAAAATCATAACAATCTCTTCATCCAGCTCTACGAAATCTACATCTGGTGCATCTGGTCCATCTGTGATATCAAAACAATTATCAAACAATGCTTGTGCAATATCATCTGCTGATAATAATGGAGAAATATTAGGACATGCATGTGCCACATCTGGTACCCAAACTACTCCCACAATCAACTCGTTGACTGCTTGAGAAACCAATGTAAATGGACCTGATGCTTGAAGTGTTCTTCTATCATCAAAAGAAAGATTAGCAGTGCACATGTTCCAACCAGATACATCATCTGGTGCATCTGGAAATGCATACTTTGTTAATTGTCCTCCTGAATTATAGCCATCCCCACCGTATGTCAACGGAGTACCATCAGTCCATGAACCTGAAATTAAATTATAAAACTCGGCAGGCACATTAGGGTCTGTTTGTCCTTGATTTCCTCCACCAATTCCAGAGTTGGTATACGTAAAAGATGACATTCCTAAAGGAACAAGTGTATCCACTATCTGATTGTTTGCTGGATTGGCCAAGAAAGTATCCTGTCCTATTATATTAAATACTTTTGGTGCATTCGGCCCCCGGAAATAATCTACCCCTAATAATGGAATTTTATCACAATACGTAGAAACACCACCATTACATTGGCATCCTGTAGTTCCATCTAAAGCATCCTCATTATATACGTATGCTAAACTTCGGCTTGTATCGCAACCAATGTAATCATCTGTGTAACATCCCAAATCTGGATCTACCCAAACAGCAAAAAATGTACTGTCAATAGGATCTTGAGCACGATTAATCAATTTATATCTTTGAAAAGTCATATCATTGATTTCATCACTTGTCCTCCATGCAAACGATTGTACTTGTACTTCCATTCTAATTACATCACCACCTGATTGAGTATGGTTACCACCTGCATCATTATAAATCCAAAAGTACATTTCATCTGCATATTGAGCTTGCTTAATAGTCTCAACATCACAATTAGTGATATCAATTCTTGGAAAATCCCCTAAGTGTGGCTCGTATACATCTATCTGATTTGGAATAAGGCCACTAGGGTCAATGTTATCAAAGAAAAAACCTAATCCCTGAGAACTGGTAGATTCATCTGGCAAGTCAAATCCATGAACTTGAAAGAAAAAATCATTTCCCTTTGCAGGCCATCCTAATACATCTGTTGAAATTTCTCCTGCCTCTAATTCTGTCCGACCTTCTGCTTTGGCAATTTCCCAGTTCTTAATATGAAGTGCAATATTTTCTCCTAATACTTTAAAATGTTTATTCCAATTTGCACAAGTATCAAATCCTACTGTACCTACATCTGTAAGTGGACCGGGGTAAAAATCATTACGAGTTCCTGAACGATACGTTTGAGCTGCCATTTTTAGAATTGGATTATCAGGTAAACCTGTAAATCCACCGATCCAAACAGCCCCAGCAAAAATAGAAGATACCTCAGGTAAACCTGGTTCTACTTTAGGAACAACATATTGTCCATCTGTCAAATCCCACCATATATCTCCTCCATTCAACAACATAGCTCTTACATTATTGATAGATTGGATAACTTTGGACGTACCCTGGGCACAATCCATTCTTAATGTTGCTGTGGTACTAGTTGTTGTTGCATTTTTTCCACCATGGTCTGGTCCAACATGGGCGGAAGAAATACTCCAAATTCCTAATAACAAAGCCACAGAAAGTAAATATTTTAAATTACGCATGACTATATTTTTTTACGTTTACAATTTCTTCTCTAAGATTGAGTTCCTTCAGCGATTAAAAACATAATCAACTACAGAACTTTAAAAAATTTTAATTAAAAATCTACAATTGCTCCTACATAAATTCTTCTTGGCAATGTGAAGAACCCAGGATTCAACATTCTCCAAGTATAAGATGGAACATAGAATTCTTCTAATCCATCTGCAACAACACCTTGTAATACAGATTCTCCAATCGGAGAAGTAAGGAATCCATCATCGGTAGCTGATCCTGAAGCAGAATAAACACCTAACAAGTTTCTTCTATCCAATAAATTTTGAACTCTTACATATACATTCAAGTTAATCGGTCTTTTTCCTGCTTCCTGTGGAGTGTATAATCTGAAACTTTTATCTACTCTTACGTTAACTGTAAAATTCCATGGCAATCTTGCTCCATTTAACGCTCCTACCGTACCATCACCTCCAAATTGTGAAGGAACTAACTTTGCTGTATATGGTCTCCCTGATACAGCAATTACTTGGAAATTGGCTCCTGCATTTGCAAGGATATCTTTTCCAAAAAGAATCGGGCCATTATATTTTCTTCCAGATGCATATCTGTAATCCATTGCGATATTGAATCGGTGCCTTTCATCGAAAGATAATGGGAAAAGATTTCTAATATTTCCTCTACTTCCTAAATTCCTTGATGATTCAGCACTAGATCCAGTTCCATCCGCAAATTGAAGAGTATAAGCTGCTAGTAATGTAACATTCTTTGTCCTTCTCAAATCGTATTGAAGTGTAAAACCTTTTACCGTTCCAAAATCAAGATTATCAAAACCCGTATATGAAGTAATATTCAAATCAGATGGTAGGTATAAAAAATCTCTAATTTGAATCATATCTCTCATTTCCTTATAGTAAGCAGATACTTTTAAAGCAGAAGAGTTAGTCAACTTTTGTTGGAAACCTAATTCATAATCGATTGTTCTTTCTGGTTTTAAGTTCGGGTTGCTTTCCGGTGTTCTTCCAGAATCTCCAAAATAGAAATAATTCAAAGCCGTTGCGATATTATTCCCTGGAGGACGTTGTACTAATATATCGTAATGAGCAAAGAAGTTCGCAACATCTGAAATAGGGAATGAAAATGCTAAACGAGGCATTACATTAATTTGTGGTTTGTAATCCTCAAATCCATCATTTGGATCATAAGTATTTTCTTTAATCCAGTTACCATTGGCAAGTGAGTTACTATATTGCACATACCTTGGAGCAGTTCCAAAAATTACATTACCACCATTTGATGCACTACCATCAGCAAAATACCACTCATCCCCATTACGGAAAGCCTTAACAGTATTATCATCTGGACCACTAACATATACTTTATAATCATCTTCAATATTGAGTGGTCTAACTTGGTTTGAATTTGCATCCTCAGAGAAGAATTGATTTGCATCTTTAATATCATACAATGATAACTGATCTTTCAACACTTTGGTATTTGCATCGTACCTATCTACACGGACACCCAATCTAAAGATGATATCCTTATATGTAAACTTATCTTGAATATATGCTGCAGTATAGTTGGGTCGAAAAGGTGCCACTGGGAAATCTCGAATCGTATTTCCAAATCTTGTTACTTTAGTTGATTTGAAAAAATCGTCAAATGTTACTCCGGCTCCTAATTGTGCCCCCGTATGATCATATCCATAAAATGATACTAACCCTTGATCTGTTAACTCAATTGGAGAAAACATATCAATGGAAAGCTGATCTGGAGAAATCGCATCTACATTTACAAACTCATTATTTGTATTACCTGTAATTTCTCTTAATGATCTGTAGAATAATGACCCTTCATCGTTTTGTAATAATGTTTGGTATATATCCACTTCTACTGGCCCAAACGGTGTTTCCTCAACCTGAGTACCAACTACAATGTTAGTATCTACACCAATAATGTGTCTATTATCATTGAAGTCAGCAACTACCCATAAACCATTAGGAGCAACAGAATAAGACCTCTGTTCCCTTTGTTCATATAATAATCCAATCTCAATAGAGTGACGACCTTTATCAGTTCCGCCGGGGTGAAGATCAAACGAACTTGAAATATTTGCAGTAATTAAACTTCCTTGACTTTTTTGGTATCTGTTATAAACCGTTCCCACATTTGTATGAAATGAAAAAATTTCACTTGAATTGGAAAATATTTGTCCATTTTGAGCATACAAATCATCCTCTGTTTTGAAATCAGTAACTCCATTATTGTAGTTGGCTAAAATAGGATTGATATCTCTATTTAGTGTATATCCTAATGTATTTTCACTAAATCCATTATGAGTTAAAGTTAACCCTGACGCATCAAATACACGTTCAATGTTAGCCACCGTTTCCTTTTCGACTGTACCAATATATCCATAATTAAATAGTCGATCTTCATGCCGTGAATCTTGCCTCAAAAAATCATTATATTCATATCCTCCTTGAATAATGTATTCAAAATTTGAAACAATTGAACTCTTGGCTGCCTCAGCACCTGAACCTCCAAGTCGATGTCTAAATCTTATGTTACCTCTATACCTGTTGTAACTATCTTTTGGATTATTTTGAGAATTAAATGTAGTCCATCCTCCTGGTGTAAAATAATCTCCACCAGTAAAATACGTTCCTGTAAACGTCAAGTCAATTGCGTCACTTAATCTTGCATCTAATTTAAGTGTCCCATTAAATTGCTCCAATGACTGATTTGGACGGGTTTCCAGTAACTCAACATCATCAGCTAATGCCCCTTGGCCAGATGGGGTTCCGAATCTATCTCCAATAGGATTAGCTTGGAGGGTTGCTAGTAACTCTGGTTTTGCAACATATACTCCTGTCGCGGTTGGGCTATTATCTTCGCGATATGTATATCTTCCTGACATACGGAATCCAATAATCGACCTAGATGAACCATCCTCATTTTTTCTTTTCAAAAGTGGCCCACTTAAACTTGCTCCAACTAAACTATGACCAAATGCATCTAAATATTGAGAAGTCTCCATATCAACTCCTCCAGAAAATTTTGCAGATGGTCCCTTAGTTGTGATAGAGATAATTCCACCGGTTACATCTCCATATTTTGCCCCAATACCACCTGTTATTACCTGCATTTGTTCAATCTCAGATTCTGGAAGTAAATTTCCTCTTACACGAATACCATCAATATAATAATCTGTTGCATTCGAACGAGACCCTTTTATACTGATTGCTCCTCCTTCATCTGAGGAACTTGCACCTGCTGTAGCAGCTGCAACAGCATTAATATTTCGGGTAGGTAAGTTCCGGATTTGTTCACTTGTTACCGTTTTACCAGTTGTAGTTTCATCTTGTTTGATAAGAGGAACTTTATAACCAGTTACCACAACTTCTTCCATGATATTTCCTGCTCCAACCGAAAGTTGAACATTTACTTTTGTGGCTTGTCCTGCATTTGCAACTACGCCAGTAATCTTTTGGGTAGGATATCCTGTGTAAGATACCTCAATATCATAGGTACCAGGATCGACTCTGATACTATAATTTCCATCAATGTCGGTTGTTTCCCCTTGTATGAAAACACCATTTTTCGATACAATTATATTAGCTGCAATCATTTCTTCCCCTGTATCTTTATCAGATATTTTACCAGCTATACTGGTCTGTGCGAAGGTGAATGAAGCCACTAATAGTAATGAAAGTGTAAGTAAAAAATTTCGTACCATAAGTAAATCTTTTTATAATGTTATTGGCGAAAAAATTGGCTTTTCGTAATTATATGAGAAAATAGAAGAATCTATTCCCAAATCAGCCCACAATGTTAATAAATTACAGCTCAAATATGAAAAAAATAGAAATCCCTTGTCAAAGAAATGACATAAAAGATTTCAATAAAAGTCAGCTTTTTGCTTGTAAAGCGTTGCAATAGTTTCAAATATATCTTTAATAAAAATACTTTTTTCTTTTTCAGTCTAAAATAGTTTTCTTTTTCTACGTTTTATCTCTTTTGATAAACTAACATTTCAGAGCTTTTTTATATTTTACTCTAATCTACATACTATTTTCTCTTTTAACCTTGCCACTTTTGTTTTATAAGTCAGGTTTCAATTCTTATGCTTTATTTTGAAGTTCCATTGCTATCTTTTTCAAAAGCACTTCGGCAAGTCTCTGCAAAGACTCATGTGTCCAACCTGCCACATGAGGCGTCAATATTACATTCTTTAATTCGTAAAGTTCATCATACATCCTATGTTCTTTTTGGGAAAAAGTAGTTATTTTTTCATTTTCAAAAACATCTAAGCACGCTCCTCCAACCTTTCCAGATTTTAACTCGACGATCAAATCCGTCATTTTGACCACGTTTCCACGAGAAGTATTGATGAGTATGACTCCATCTTTACACTTTTTTAAAAAATCAGAATCTACCAAATGCTTAGTTTCAGACGTAAAAGGTAAATGTAGACTAATAATGTCTGCGTTTGTTAGAATTTCTTGCAATGTTGTTTCTCGTACCTGCTTAAAATTATTGGTATAACCTGTTTTGTATTTATCATATGCTAAAATCTCTACGCCTATCCCGCTCAGTTTCTTTGCAAATTGGCTTCCTGTGTGCCCAAAACCAATAATTCCAACTGTCCGTCCCATTATCTCAAAACCTCGATTTCTCTCTCTTTGCCAATTTTTTTGTCTGACTTCCCGATCTGCTTGAAGAAAATTATTAGCCAATGCTAGCAACATTCCTAGCGCATGTTCAGCAACTGCATTGCAGTTTCCTTCCGGTGCTCCATGTACTGCAACTCCTTTTTGCGCAGCATATCCTAAATCAATAATCTCCATTCCTGAACCCAATCTTCCAATAAATTCAAGCTTTACAGCTGTATCCAACATCTCTTTATCCATTGAAACTTTACTATTGATTATGATTCCTTCATAATTAGCCACTATTTCTCGTACCTGATTTAAACCAATTCTAGGGTAATAATCGCACTGGAAGCCTAATCCATTTAAGCCTTCCAACAATATTGGATGTACACCATCGGTTACTAGCACTTTCCTCATCAATAAAAAATTTGCGCTCAAAGGTAACAAGAATATTATATTTCAAAAAACGAATTTTAGATCCAATTATTAATTACTTCTTTTGTGAAATCATGTTCCAAAATAAATAATGTTTTTTAGTTTTCAGCAAAGTAAATCTATCTTTAGCTCAAAAAAAATTCGAATTTTTTATGAACAAAATAAAACACATTTTACTTTTTGGATTTTTAGCCTTTTTAATATCTTGCCAAGGAAAAACACCGAAAGAAGAGAAATCAGACAAATCTAAGCCATCAACTTTTTCTTCTTTTTATGTGCGTTTTTTACAAAAAGAAAATCAAACGGAAGCAACCGCTACCTTCCAAAATGGAATGACCCAGCAAAGTGCTAAATCACTCAAAATTGAAAAAGGGGTCTTTTTTCATAATGGAAATATGGTTGAACGCACAATTCCAAATATTGGAACTCGATACCAAGCTTTCTACAGTGGTTCATTTTCAGAAACTTATCGATTTCAATTTCAAGATCCTTTAAAAGGAAAAATAGATCATATCGTTCAAATGAACCCTATCTTAGATTTTTCATTTGAAAGTGAAATCAGCAAATCGAAAGGAACAATATTATCATGGGAAGGACCTCCTCTCAATAAAAATGAATCACTTGTTTTTCTGATTCAAGATGCAAAAAACAAATCGATAAGTTTTGTACTAAAAGGAAAAACAAATACCTCAAAAATGAATATCGGAAATAAACATTTAAGTCAACTTGAAACAGGTTCTGCAACAATTTATTTAGTTCGAAAACAAACAGCAGCAGAACAAAAACCAAACTTAATCATTTTAACAGAAATGGAATTTTATACTTTTGAAAAAAATATTACCATAGTGCTGTAACAATACTTTTATAATTTTCATTCAAAAACCAATTTCCTTTAAATTTTTCTTTTGAAAAAAAATACGAATAAAAAATACTTTAACATTTCTATAAAACTGGTCATAGTCATTTTATTGAGTTATGTAATTTATCAGCAAGTATTTGCCAAAGAAAATGCTGAAGAAATTTGGAAAAATTTTCTTCAAAATCTCACCTTCGATAAAATTCATTGGTTATTTATTACTGCCGTTTTAATTCCTATTAATTGGACATTTGAAACTTTGAAATGGCAGGTACTCATCAAAGATTTTGAGAAATTATCTTTTGGGAAAGCTTACCAAGCAATTTTATCTGGTATTACTTTTTCCCTTTTTACGCCTAATCGAATTGGAGAATATGGTGGACGAATCTTATTGGTCAAACCTGAAAATAATTGGAAAGCTGTGATTGCAACTCTTGTTGGAAGTTTTAGTCAATTATTAGTTTTGCTGAGTTGCGGAATTTTAGGCTTACTCTTATTTATTTATTTGTTCTTGGAAATAGATCAATGGATTTGGTTAAGCATTTTTTTCGTGGGAATTCTATTTACTTTCTTGATGTTATTTTGTTTTTACAATATTGATTTGGTCATTCCAATTGTCAAAAGAATTCCGTTCGCTTATAAGTTAAGGCGATTTGTTAAGGACGTAAATGTTTTGAGAAATTACTCTTCTTCTATACTCTCCCTTGCATTGCTTTTTTCATTCCTGAGATACGTTACCTATACTTTACAATATTTTTTCATGTTACAATTCTTTGGAATCAAAGTCTCTATTATTAAAGGGCTTGCAGGAATTGCCACTATTTATTTATTACAAACAAGTATTCCGCTTCCTCCGATTTGGGATTTATTTGCACGGGGGCAAATTGCTCTCGAAATTTGGGGTTTTTCGAGCGAAAACGAAATTGGAATTTTAGCCAGTACTTTTACGCTTTGGGTACTAAATTTAATCATTCCAGCGTTAATTGGTACGATCTTTATCGTCAGAATTAATGTACTTCAATCTTTAGGATATGAAAAAACCAATGATAAAAAAGATAATGTATAGTATGCTGATTTTTAGCATCATGGCATTTACAATTCCTCCAACTGAGACAGATTCTACATCAATTAACATACCTCTCCTCGATGCGGAAAAAGATGTTATCGAACCATGTTTCATGGAAAATAAGACCTTTCAAGGAGGTGAAGAAATCACTTATAAATTATATTATAATTTGGGGATTATGTGGCTATCCGCAGGCGAAGTTACTTTCAAAGTAAATGATATGGGCAGCCAATATCATGTGGCTGTTGCGGGTCGAACTTACAAATCTTACGAGTGGTTTTTCAAAGTAAGAGATTACTATGATACCTATATTGATAAAAATTCTTTGCTGCCAAAAACTGCGATTCGAAATGTGCGAGAAGGAAAATATCGATTGTACGATGAGATAACATTTGATCAAGAAAATAAAAAAGCAAGTAGCTTGAGAGGCAAAACTAAAGACGTTGCAACAAAGAAAAATTACAATCTTGGAGAGTGTATGCATGACATGCTTTCTGTGATTTATTATTCTCGAAATATTGATTTTGAAAGTTATAAAGAAGGTGAGGAGTTTCCTGTGAAAATTTTTATGGACAAAGAAGTTTGGCCACTCAATGTAAAATATAAAGGCAAACAAAGTCGAAAGAAAGTGAAAGGAAAAGGAAAATTTAACACAATCAAATTTAGCCCACAAGTTGTTTCAGGAAGAGTATTTAAAGAGGGAGAAGAAATGATGGTTTACGTTTCTGATGACAAAAATCGAATCCCACTTTTGATCGAATCACCTGTGAGTGTTGGATCCGTAAAAGCAGTTTTAAAAAACTATAAAGGATTAAAATATGATATGACTGCGAAGAATTAATTTTTCGTAGTACGACTTTCTAAATCATCAAAATAAAAAAATAGAGTTCGTCGAAAAATAAAAAAGCTGCAAGGAATAAAATAGGTTTCTTGCAGCTTTTTGTTTTATATTTTAAAAAAACAAAAAACAATGTCTAATAAATTAATAAATGTAATTGTATTGTTAGGGGTTTTTCTTTTCGGAACTTGGGTTGCTAAAATGTATTATCAAGAACCAGAGATTACTACCGAAACGGATGCAACTATTTTGATTCAAAACATCAAAGACGTTTGTAAATTAGTAACTGTCGAAGCTGAGTTGCAAGAAATCTATGATGAAAAAAGCAATCGAAATGTAACTGTTTATTTACCGCTTCCAACCAATTTTACTTTTTCAAAAAAGGCAAGTATTGAAGTGTTTGGAAAAGTCTTGGTAGGTTATGATTTAGAAAAAATCACAATCGATGTGGACTCGGCAAATAAGATTTTATACATCAGAGATTTACCTAATCCAGAAATTATTTCGATTGAACATGATGTTAAATATAGAAGTTTAGATGAGAGTTTTTTCAATGAATTTACACCCAAAGATTTTACTCAATTAAATAAAAGTGCAAAGGCAGTTTTAAAACAAAAAGCAATTGAAGAAAAATTATTGGATAGGGCAGAAGAGCAAGGAAATGAAGTTTTAAGAGTGATTGAATTTATGGCAAATGGGTTTGGATGGGAGGCAAAAATACAACCACTTTCTCAGGAAGGGATTCGCTCTATTGGTGATTGATCGGACTTTGAAAACCTTTTCTTTCTATTGAAAAAATATATCTTTGCTCTAAGATAAAACGCTTCTAATTTATTCCTAACTAATTCAAATCGTTCCCATTTAGGGGAACAAGGGTTGTATATGAATCAATTGACTTATTCTGAATTACAAAAATGGAAAGCTGACAACAAACCTTTCCAACTTATTGATGTTCGTGAACCAGACGAGCATCAATCCTACAATATAGGAGGTCAGCTAATTCCTCTTCAATCCATTTTTAAAAAGACAGCTTTATTAAATTTTTCCCAACCTATCGTAATTTATTGCAAACGAGGTATTCGAAGTCAAATAGCCATTCAACGATTAAGCATTCAGTTTCCAGAAGCTCAATTTTATAATCTTTCCAAAGGGGTTATGCACCTTTTCAAGGTTTAACTTTTTCTTTTTAATGCAGTTAACCTTTCTAAAACAAAAATAGATTGGTGATTTTAACCAATTTTTCTTTTAAAAAATCTATTTTTAGACCGACGAATCAACTTTTAAAATTTAAATATTAAAAATGGATACAAAGGCATTTAATAATCAGCCTCAGTTTTTGGGGCATCCTATTGGTTTATTTATTCTTTTTTTAACAGAAATGTGGGAACGATTTAGTTACTATGGTATGCGTGCTATTTTAGTACTCTATTTGGTTGCTGAAACTGGTGGAGATAACCCAGGATATGGTTGGAGTGAAGGAGAAGCGTTAGCACTTTATGGATGGTATACGATGTTTGTTTATGTTGCATCCATTCCAGGAGGTATTTTAGCAGATCGCTATATTGGTCAAAAATCTGCTGTTATGTGGGGAGGTCTATTACTATGTGCAGGACATGGAATTTTAGCTATAAATGCCTTATGGGCATTTTATACAGGTCTAATACTAATTGTTCTTGGAGTAGGTTGTCTAAAGCCAAATATATCCACTATGGTCGGAGGATTATATTCTAAAGGCGATAAAAGAAGGGATATGGGGTTTTATATTTTCTATATGGGAATTAATTTGGGTGCCGCTGTATCAGCTCTTTTAGTCGGATATGTTGGTCAAAAAATTGGTTGGCATTATGGCTTCGGTTTAGCGGGTATTGGAATGGCCCTTGGACAACTTATTTACTTTTTTGGACAAAAATATCTTAAAGATGTTGGAAATTTAATAGAAATAAATGAAGAGGAAAAGAAAAACCAACCAAACCTTATTGGTGATATTTTCAAGCATACTAATTCAATGATCGGATTTGGACTAACTTTAGCCTTGGCTGCATTCATCTATTTTAGTTCTGGGTCTTGGTCTTATGCTGCCCTTGTTGCTGGATTAGCATTTGCTGTAGGAATTGGTATTGTTATTTATAATGATGGAAATAAAATTGAAAAAGATCGAATTTTAGTTACTTATCTTTCATTCTTATTAATTATAGTTTTTTGGGGTTCATTTGAGCAAGCAGGTGGATTATTAAATATTTACGCTGAACAAAAAACAGATTTATCTTTTGGTAGCTTTGATGTTCCCTCCTCTTGGTTTCAATCAGTAAACGCAATCTTCATTTTAATTTTTGCAACACTTGTTGGCTCTTTCTGGGGTTGGTGGAGAAACCGAGGAAAAGAATCCTCTTCTCTTTTCAAAATGGCAATTGGGGTAATCATCATGGGATGGGGATTCTTCTTTATGTCAAAAGCCAGTACAGAAGTTGTTATGGATGGTGAAAATATTGTTGAAAAATCTGCTATGAGTTGGTTAGTTTTAGCATACTTATTTCATACCATTGGTGAGCTTTGTGCATCTCCTGTTGCACTTTCATTCATTACAAAATTAGCCCCTGCCCGTTGGGTTGCTTTTATGATGGGAGCATATTTTGCAGCAACTGGACTTGGAAATAAGGTGGCTGGATTATTAGGAGAATGGTCAGCTTCAGTTGGAGAATTTAATATTTTTACTGGAATAGCTATTTTCTGTACTATCTTTGGTTTATTAGTATTGCTAATAATAAAACCTTTAAAACGCCTTACTCATGGTGCAGAAGATATCGAAACCGAAACTTCACACTAAAAAATATATCTAATTCAAAGCGGAAGAAGCAATGCCTCCTTCCGCTATTTTTTTTTCTAAAACAAAACGAAAAATCAACCTTAAAATTAATTTCTTATGAGTAGTAGCGAAGAGTTTTTTAAAAGTAAAGTCTTAGGACATCCTTCAGGCTTGTTTGTGTTGTTTTTCACAGAGATGTGGGAACGATTCTCATATTATGGCATGAGGGCTTTACTCGTCATGTTTTTTACAGCCTCATTGTTAGAAGGTGGATGGGGATGGCCTCAAGAACATGCTTTAGCTATTTTTGGTACTTATGTTTCCTTGGTTTATCTTTCCACATTACTTGGTGGTTGGTTTGCTGATAATAAAATAGGGTATCGATGGGCAGTAGTTGTTGGAGCATTATTGATGAGTTTAGGACATGGGTGTATGGCTATTGAAACACCATTTTTTATTTACACAGGTTTAACCTTACTGGTATTTGGAAGTGGTTTTTTTAAACCTAATATGACTTCCATTATTTCAGAAATGTATAAAGATCATTCAGAGAAAAAAGATGGTGCTTATACTATTTTTTACATGGGAGTAAATGCAGGCGCTTTTCTCGGAATTTTGCTTTGTGGATATTTAGGTGAAAAGGTTGGTTGGTCATTCGGTTTTGGCCTTGCAGGTGTTTTTATGTTTTTTGGATTATTACAGTTTTGGTTTGCACAAGATATTTTTGGAGATGTAGGATTGAAGCCTAAAAATGATGGAGAAGATCAAGAACTAGCTGACGATGGAGACAAAAGAAATCCTTTTACAACTTGGCAAATAGCATTGTCTGGTCTTTCTGCAACACTAGGATTAGTTTGGATTCTTAATGATCCAATTTCAAAAATATCAGAAGGAGCAACTAATTTTTTAAACTTTAGTGTTGGCACTCTTAGTGGGCCAACTTTTACCATTCTTACTGCACTGGTTTTATTTTTAGTTGTCTTAATTTATCGGTTGACTCAATATTCAAGAATCACTCGAGATAGAATGATTGCTGTTTGGTTTTTTGCGTTTATCACTATTTTCTTTTGGGCAGTTTTTGAACAAGCGCCTGGTTCTCTAACGATATTTGCTAGAGATTATACCCAAAGAGTTTTGGAAGGAAATGCTGGTATGACATTCAAAATTTTCAACTCTTTAATGACTCTTATTCCACTTGGAATTATTACTTGGGTGCTTACCTTATTATTTAAGCAAACCTTTGAAAAATATAGTCTTTCAAATATTTTCTTAAGTATAAGTTTTGTAATAATATGGATTATTGCAATTTGGATGCTGTATACTGAATTTTTATTAGAAGCAACTGAGGTTCCTGCTTCTTGGTTCGGTGTATTAAACTCTTTATTCATCATTATTTTTGCCCCTTTATTTTCCAAATGGTGGGAAAGTAAATACAATCCTAATGCGAATATGAAATATGCAATTGGAATGTTTTTATTAGGCTTAGGTATGGCATGTGTAGCCTTTGGGGCAAGTGATATTGAACCCGGTGCTAAAACTGCTCAAGTAAGTATGATTTGGTTAGTTTTAGTTTATCTATTTCATACTCTTGGAGAGTTATGTGTTTCTCCTGTGGCTTTATCTTATGTAAGTAAATTAGTTCCAGGTAGAATGATTGCGTTTATGTTTGGAATCTGGTATCTAGCCGTTGCAATAGGAATGAAACTAGCTGGTGTTTTTGGAGAAGCCTCTGCAGGTATTGCAGAGGAGAATGGTCTAAGTTATTTCTTTTGGATTTTAACAGCTGTATCCGTTGCATTAGGTGTGATTTGTATTCTGTTCTATCCTATAGTTAAGAAGCTAATGCATGGAATAAAATAAATATCATTTTTTAAAAAGAAAAAGGAACCCCCAACCCAACAGTTGGGGGTTCCTTTTTTTAAAATAAAATTATGGCAACAGAAGGATTATCTACCGCAATTGAATTTAAAGGAAACTACATTATTTATTACGCTCTAGTTGCTGGACAAGTTTTAATTGCTCTTATCGTAAGTTTTTTAACGATAGAAATTGAAAAATCATTTAGTTGGGAAATGGAAAATCCACTACATTTAATTGCACCAATTCTGATGTTGAGTGCTAGCTCTATAAGTTCATTTTTATTCACTACAAAAATGGAGGAGGCAAGAAATGTAAAAGGGCTTTATAAAAAATTAAAACACTATCGAGCTGCCATCATTATGAGAAGTGCATTCTTAGAAGGAGTAAATTTAGTCTGTATTATCTTTTATCTTTTGGAATCAAATTACTTTTTCCTGCTTTTATTTTTTCTTGGATTTGGCGCTTTTCTTCTAGTTCGACCTTCTGCAGATAATTTTAAAGAGCAATATAGATTGACTGAAGAGGAACGAAAAATTTTTAGAAAAATGACTTCTTAGTAACAACTACAGTCTTTTTTTAAATATTGTAGCCAACTAAAATCCACCACTATTAAAATTCCAATCCATCTTCTAAATCTTCCAATTCTATTTTCCCATATTCTTGTTTAATTTTAATCCTTAACTTTTGTCTCTCCAAAATCAAATGCGCCAAACCAATATTTGGCGCAATCAATGCTTTTGGTGAAAGTGCCACTCTTATTTTTTGCTCATCAATATCTAATCGATACATCAAACTCAATAAGAAATCCAATCGATATTGCATCATATATGCCACTTGATCTGACAGCATTTCAAACAATTCCTGTTCTGTTGGTTTTTTATCACCAAACACCATTTCGAAATCTCGAGCAATAAGCTCTGTTGCTTTTTCCGTAAAATCTTTATTTTCTTCCAATTTTAAGATGTTAATTAAGTATTTTTTAAGTAGAAAAACTCGATATGCTATCTGATATTTGAAAAATATTCGTTCAAAAATCAAAATTATAAATCTATCTTTACGCAAACAATTACCGATTACATGGAGCACCAAATTTATCAATCTCTTACGGAAGCAAAAAAAAAAGGAGAAAAAAAATTCGTGGTTTTAATTGACCCTGATAAAGGTAGTCTTAAAAATTTAGAAACCACGGTAAACCTTTCTATCGAAGCGAGGGTAGATTACTTTTTTATTGGGGGAAGTTTGGTTGTGAACAATATGCTCGATCATACGCTACAAACGATAAAAAAATCTTGTGATATTCCATTGATCTTATTCCCTGGAAATAATTCTACACAACTTAGTTATCGTGCAGATGCTTTACTTTTTCTTTCGTTAATCTCAGGTCGTAATGCCGATTTGCTAATTGGAAAACATGTAATATCTGCTCCATATCTAAAAATGAGTCCTTTAGAAATTATTTCTACTGGTTATATGCTAATTGATGGAGGTATCCCAACAAGTGTTTCTTATATCAGTAATACTTACCCAATTCCTGCTATGAAAGATGATATTTCACTATGCACAGCATTGGCTGGGGAGATGCTTGGTCAGAAATTAATTTATATGGATGCTGGAAGTGGTGCCATCAGTCCTGTTTCTGAATCAATGATTCATGCAGTAAGTTCTGCAGTTCAGATTCCATTAATTGTTGGAGGTGGAATTCGTACACCAGAAAAGGCATATCAAAACGTCAAGGCTGGAGCGGACGTAATTGTCGTAGGAAATGCGATTGAAAAAGATCCAAGTTTGATTAAAGAAATGGCAGCGGCAATTCACGAACTGAGCCATGTATCGTAGCGGTTTTAAGATTATAAAAAAAATTAAATTTGCAAAAAGGAATAGTTATTAAATCAACAGGAAGTTGGTATCAAGTAAGGCTCAAAAACGAGGAAGAATGGAAATGTCGTATCATGGGAAAATTTCGATTGGATGGAATGAAAGTAACTAATCCTGTCGCAGTTGGTGATGAGGTACAAATCGAAATCGAAAGTAAAGTAGAAGGCACAGCTATCATCAGAAAAATTTTACCTCGTCGAAATTATGTTATTAGACAATCTCCCCGAAAAAAACATTTTTTACATTTACTCGCAGCAAATGTAGATCAAGCCATAGTGATCGTTACTGTTATTGAACCGTTATTGAAGCAAGGTTTTATAGATCGATTTCTATTAATGACAGAACCTTACAATATTCCCACAGTCATTGTTTTTAACAAAGCTGATTTGTATAAAGAAGATGAAATGGCGATGTTCGATTATATGAAATCGATCTATGAAAACATCGGTTACACCGTTGTTTTAGTTTCGGCAACTGAAGATATTGGTAAGGAAAAATTCAGGGAAGTTTTAAAAGATAAAATCACCTTAGTTGCAGGTCAATCTGGTGTTGGGAAATCAACGTTGGTTAACGCTATTCAACCTCAATTAAATCTTCGAGCATTTGAATTATCAGATTACTCTGGAAAAGGACAACATACTACGACATTTGCTGAAATGTTTCAATTAGACTTTGGTGGAGCAATTATTGATTCTCCTGGAATCAAAACATTAGGATTTAACCATCTAAAACCAATGGATGTCGTTCATAATTTTAGAGAAATATTTAAAGTATCGCATGGCTGTAAATTTAGTAACTGCACTCATCGAAACGAACCACATTGTGCAGTAAAAGAAGCTGTTGAAAAAGGAGAAATTAGTGAATTACGATTCATCAATTACCTCCAACTATTAGATGAAATTGAAGACCAAAATTATTGGGAAAGACATAAAGGATAAAGTTAACTGAAAATGGTTAACTAATAATTATCAAAAAAAATTAAATACGAAATGGCAGTCAATAGAAAAATATATAAAAGTAGAAGAGAAAAGTACAATCGAGACAAACGAAACTTTAAACTCGTTTTCATTTTTGCGATGATCGCCCTAATTGTTCTTTGTGTCAAAAATAAACAAGATATTTCTGATTGGTTTTTGATTAATTTTGCTGGATAAACTATTTCATCATTTGATTAATGGTCTTTTTTTCAAATAAATAAAGTGTTCCTAAATACCCTATAAATAACAACGTATTTACAACAAGTATCTTAAAAATGTTTCCTCCTAAATATGGTCGAATAATTTCACTCAACCCAAATACAACTACAGCCACAATTATATATGTAAACATTTTTCCTATTGGGTAGTCTATTGGATAATATTTTTTTCCTATCACATAACTTGTTACTGCCATAAAAGTGTAACAAGTTAATGCCGCATAAGCTGGTGCAATAATACCAATCTTTGGAATAAAAATAATATTCACAATGATAGTAATCAAAGCTCCTCCGACTGAGATATAAGCACCTATCCTTGTTCGATCTGTTAACTTGTACCAAATAGAAAAATTATAAAAAATTCCTAATCCAAAATAAGCTAATAACATAACTGGAACAACATGCAATCCTGAACGAAAATCTTTTCCGAGCAGGTTTTGTATCAAGTCCATGTAAAGCATAATACCCAAAAATACTAAACTTCCTACAACAGAGAATGCTTGTGCTATCTGTGCATAAATAGGTTTAGAATCTTCTCGATTTGCATTTTTAAAAAAGAAAGGTTCGGCAGCATAATTAAATGCTGTAATAAAAAGACTCATTAAAACCGCGATTTTTACACTCGCATGGTAAACTCCAGTTTGTTCTAATACATTAATAGGTAATAACTTTGTAAGAAAAATCCGATCCAGTTGTCTATTTATTACCCCTGCAAATCCTACTACAATCAAGGGTAGTGCATATGTAATCATTCGAAACCAAAGCTGTTTATCAAATTGCCATTTGAAACTGAAAAACTTTCTAAACAGAATTAAAAACACGCCTCCACTTGCAGCTAAATTGGCTAAGAAAATATAATCTAATTTTTTATCCTCATCATATAATACTCCAAACCATTCCATACCATTTTTAATCAAAAAGGGACAAACTATCAAAAAGAAAAGAACTAATGTGATATTAAAAATTACACTCAATACTTTTATCAAAGCAAAACGGATTGGTCTATTTTCCAATCGTAACTTTGCAAATGGTAATGATGATAATGCATCAAACGCCGTAATTAATATAAACCATTTGATAAAACGCCCATCATCTGGTTGTTCCAAGAATACAGCAATCACATCTGAAAAAGGCCATAATAAAAGAGTAAAAATAATTGTCGTCACCAATAATGAGATAGCAGCCGTACTAAATACTTTTTCTATTTGACCCTCTTTACTACCAAAACGAAACAATGCTGTCTCCATTCCATAAGTAAAGAAAACCAATATAAGAGCCGTAAAAGCATACATATTTCCAAATTGACCGAATTCGCCTTGCCCAAGGACCCAAGTCAAAAGAAATGTCATTCCAAAATTCAAAATCCTAGGAAGAATACTTCCTAAACCATAAATTATCGTCTCACCCGCAAATTTTTTCAATAATGACATTCTATTTTTTTTTATTAAAATCTTTGCTTTGAAATTTTATACAATTTTATACAATTTATTTTAGAAACTTTTTTATTCTCCAAAATAAAAAAATAGTAACTTTGTCCTTTGGATAGAATTAAGTCCATTACAATTCACTAACCGTATACCTTCTATAACCATCAAACAACTCTTTATTTCGATCCTTTAATTAAGTTCCACATCTAAATTTTAACTAAATGACTAACCTAAATTTATTAAAAAAAATATGTCTTACTCCTGGTGCTCCTGGCTATGAACAAAAGATTAGAGAACTTGTCATTCAGGAAGTAACTCCTCTTGTAGATGAAGTTTCAATTGATGCAATGGGAAGCGTGACTGCACTAAAAAGAGGAAAAGGGAATAAAAAAATTATGTGTGCCGCTCATATCGACGAAATTGGTTTTATGGTTACGCATATTAATAAAAATGGATTCATTCGATTTGATACTTTGGGGGGATTTGATGCAAAGACACTGACTTCTCAACGAGTGATTATCCATGGGAAAAAAGATATCATTGGTGTAATGGGTTGCAAACCTGTTCATTTAATGAAAGCTGAAGAAAGAGGAAAACCACTGCCAGCGACAGAATATTTCATTGATACTGGAATGAAAAAAGAGGAGGTGGCAAAATATATCTCTGTTGGGAATTCCATCACCCGGGAAAGAGAATTAATCGAAATGGGAGAGTGTGTGAATAGTAAATCTTTAGATAATCGAGTATCCGTTTTTATACTACTAGAAACTTTACGAAACCTTAAAGGTGTCGAAGTTCCCCACGATTTATATGCTGTTTTTACCGTCCAAGAAGAAGTAGGGCTTCGAGGAGCAATTTCTTCCGCACACCAAATTGATCCTGACTTTGGATTTGCTTTAGATGTGACGATTGCCTTTGATGTACCTGGTGCAAGTCCTCACGAAATGGTGACTCAGCTTGGTGAAGGTGCTGCGATAAAAATCAAAGATGGTTCTGTTATTTCTGATTACCGAATGGTAGAATATATGAAAACAACTGCCAATAATCATAAAATAAAATGGCAACCAGAAGTGCTTCCTGCAGGTGGAACTGACTCAGGTGGAATCCAACGATATGGAAAAAAAGGAGCAATCACCGGAGCAATTTCTATCCCTACACGATACATTCATCAAACTATCGAAATGGCCAATAAACGAGATATTACTGATTGCATCTCTCTTTTAACTTCATGTATCTCTGATTTAGACAAATATGACTGGAGCTTTAAATAGCTGCTAAATTTAATTGGTTCGCAAAAAAAAAAGGTGTTATCTTCGTTAGGAGACAACACCTTTTTTATTATAAACTCAATATAGGGTTGATCATTCATTATTAACTGTTAACCATTAATTAAAAATGTGGAAAGAAGAAAATAATAAACTCCAAGCAACTTTCAAGTTTAAAAACTTTATAGAAGCATTCAGCTTCATGACTGAAGTTGCTTTTTATGCTGAAAAACAGGGTCATCATCCTAACTGGAGCAATGTATACAATACAGTTGAAATTTTCCTAACCACTCACGATGCAGGAAATATTATAACTGAAAAAGATCATAATTTGGCAAAAACAATTTTAACTGTTTTTGAAAAATATAATTCTTAAAATGAATTTTCAATCCAAACTTCCCAACGTCAGCACCAATATTTTTAGCGTTATGTCTTCGCTTGCCAGTGAACATCAAGCAATTAATCTATCGCAAGGATTTCCAAATTTCGATTGTGCTCCCAAGTTAAGAGACCTGGTCAATAAGTATTTGCAGAATGGCAATAATCAGTATGCACCAATGACTGGTACAAATATTTTATTAGAAAAACTTGCTGATAAAATTGAAAAACTCTATGGTACTACCGTCAACCCAAAAACAGAAATCACTGTAACAGCGGGAGCAACTCAAGCAATATTTACTATTATTACAACCTTTATTAAGTCTGGAGATGAAGTAATCTTAATTGAACCTGCATACGATTCTTACGGTCCTTCAATTGAAATTTGTGGAGGAATAGTAGTACCATATGAAATGAAAGCACCTGAATTTAAAATAGATTGGGGGGAATTAGAAAAATTAATCAATTCAAAAACTAGAATGTTAATTTTCAATACTCCTCATAATCCAACGGGAAGTATATTATCAGAAAATGATTTAAAAACCATTGAAAAAATCGCTGAAGAAAATGATTTAATTGTTTTAAGTGATGAGGTTTATGAACACTTAATTTTTGACAATGAAAAACACCAAAGTGTTTTACGCTTTCCAAAATTATTTCAACGTAGTTTAGCTGTTTATTCGTTCGGGAAAACTTTTCATGCAACAGGTTGGAAAATAGGTTATTGTGTAGCCCCTGAACATTTAATGCAAGAATTTCGGAAAGTTCACCAATTCAATGTATTTTCAGTCAACTCATTTATACAGCGAGCGATTGCAGAGTACTTGGAGGATGAAAATACTTATTTAAATTTGAATAATTTCTATCAAAAAAAACGAGACTTCTTTTTAGAAAAAATTGAAAATTCTAAGTTTCGCCCACTCAAAAGTTCTGGTACATATTTTCAATTAGTTGATTACTCAGCAATTAGTAACGAAGATGAATTTATTTTTGCAAAAAAAATGACCTCAGAATTTGGTGTAGCTGTTATACCTGTATCCGCTTTTTATTCCAGAAAAGTGAATCAAAAAATAATCCGCGTTTGCTTCGCAAAAACAGAAACTCTATTAAATGAGGCAGCCGATCTATTTAACAAAGTGTACTAATCACAATTTCCTATAAATTTATTTTTCTACATGTATGACAGTATTTATCCACTAGCTTTAATAATTGCAACCGAAAAGAAAAAAGGGGGACTATTTGTAAAAATAGTTCCCCTTTTTCTTTTAAAATAGAATGAAATTTATCCTAATATTATTGCACAAAAACTTGGCACTAATAAGCTCTTACATCACTTTTCTCCATATAATTCATAAACGCTCGGTTAGCAATCCTATTACCTCCTGGTGTTGGATAATTTCCTGAAAAATACCAGTCACCAGTATGTCCAGGACAAGCAATTTTTAAATTTTCAATCGGCTGGTAAATCACTTCCACTTTTGGTTTGATTCCTTTTGGTGTAATGATTTTTGCAATTCTTTTAGAAATAGCTTCATATGAAAAACTATCATAAAGTGATTTTACTTCATTAATCACTTGCTCTGTTGGTAAATCTTCTTGTGCTTTGCAACGCTGGTATGCTTCCTCCAAAAGGTATTCCTTATTGTTTTCATGAAGTAATTCAACCAAAGCCCTAAATGCTACAAACTCTTTCATTTTAGACATATCAATTCCGTAACAATCAGGAAAACGAATTTGTGGAGCAGAAGATACTATAACAATTTTCTTTGGTCGTAATCTCGAAACCATCTGAATGATACTATCCTTCAATGTCGTTCCTCGCACAATCGAATCGTCAATTAAAACTAGGTTATCTTTTTCGTTTTTGACTACCCCATAAGTCACATCATAAACATGTGAAACCAGCGCACCTCGATCATTATCAGCAGCAATAAATGTTCTAAGTTTTGCATCTTTGACTACAATCTTCTCAACACGTGCAGTCAACGATAATAATTTTTGTAACTTTTTATCCTTCAATTCGCCATTAAGGCTCATAATTTTATCCCGCTTTAAATCATTCAATCGACTTTCCACTCCTTTTACTAAACCTAAAAATGAAGTCTCAGCCGTATTTGGGATATAAGAAAACACAGTATTTTTAAAATCATAATTTACCGCCTCCAATACATCATCTGCTAGAATCTCTCCCAACTTTTTTCGTTCCTCATAAATTTCTTTATCCGTTCCTCTTGAAAAATAAATTCGCTCAAATGAACATGACTTTCTTTCTGCTTGCGGAACAAATCGTTTTTCATCAATCGCTCCATCTCTTTTTATAATCAATGCATGACCGGGCTGAAGTTCTTGTACTTTACTAAAATGAACATCAAAAGCTGTTTGAATTGCAGGACGTTCTGATGCCATAACAACCACCTCTTCATCTTGAAAAAAATAAGCAGGTCTAATTCCATTTGGATCTCGCATCATAAATGCATCTCCGTGACCAATCATTCCACCCATCACATATCCGCCATCAAATTTTTTACTTGCTCTTTCTAATACTCGTTGCACATTAACATTCCTAATAATCAAATCATTCAATTCTTCTGTAGAAATGTTTTCTGTTTTGTTAAAAGCATGTAGTCGGTGTACCTCATCATCAAGGAAATGTCCAATTTTCTCCATAACCGTTACCGTGTCAGATTTCTCTTTTGGATATTGCCCCAAAGTAACCAACTCTTCAAACAACTCATCCACATTCGTCAGATTGAAATTTCCTGCCACAACAAGGTTCCGACTGATCCAATTATTTTGTCTCAAAAATGGATGACATGTTTCAATTGTATTTACGCCATGGGTTCCATAGCGTAAATGTCCCATAAGTAACTCACCTGTGTAGGGCATATTCTCCTTGAGCCAAGTAGAGTCCTGTAATTTTCCTGGAGGAAGATTTCGGAAACGTTCGAATATTCCTTCGAATACCTCTTTAAGATATTGTGGACTATTACTTCGACGACGACTTATGTATCTTTTCCCCGGTTTGGGATTTAGTTTGATGGTCGCTACACCTGCACCATCTTGTCCTCGGTTTCGCATTTTTTGCATCAAAAGCTGTAGCTTTTGCATACCATATAGCGAGGAGCCATATTTTTCTTGATAGTATTCTAAAGGTTTGAGTAGTCGAATCATTGCGATTCCGCACTCATGTTTTATTTGATCACTCATCAAATTCAGTTTAAAAACCGTTATAGAAATCTAATTTTTTGCAAAGGTAGATTTAAAAAGTTGTTGTAACAAGAAAGATTGAAAAGATGTTATAAAGGATTTGTGTTTTTTGAAAATATGGGTACAAAAAAAGAAGGATTAATTTAAGAAACCTTTGTTAAATATGTTTAATTGCGCTTTATTAAAACCCTGACTTTTATTAAAAAATATAAAAGAGTTCGAAATTGTTACTTTGGAAATAATAAATGAAATTAAAATACTTTACTACTTCTTTTTTTATCTAACCTTGCTTTAATAATTGTCCTATTTGAATTCCCATTTCTTGTACATCTCATTTTAATAAAAATATTCCAGAAATCATTTCAGAGAATTACAGAGATAAAATTTGATGTATTTTGTTTATCTATTTCTTTTGCTGTATCAAACTATTCTAAAATAGCCAGAGTAATATTTTTAATTACTTCAACTCGTTATTAATTTGTTTTTAAATATTTATTTTACTCATACCTTTATTTGTACATACTTAATGGTCAATTTTTTTGCTAAATGCATTCCCTCATATTCTGTTTTTATTTCTAAAACATCAACAGGAAGTGGTTTCGAATAAATATCATCATCATGATACAACAAATCAAATGAAGTTTCATTTTTCAACGTTCGAAGAGTAAATTCGTATAACTCGGGCGAATCTGTTTTTAAATTAACGATGCCATCTTGTTTAAGAATATTACGGTACCTGTACAAGAAAGATGGAGCTGTTAATCTTCGATTGGCTTTGCTGTCTTTTAAAAATGGATCAGGAAAGGTAATCCAAATCTCATCTATTTCGTTTTTTTCAAAAAACAATTCTATTTGCTCAATGCGAGTTCGGAAAAAAGCGGCATTTCCGATGTTTTTTTCCATTGCAAGCTTTGCACCCTTCCAAATTCTAGCTCCTTTGATATCTACACCTATAAAATTTTTATAAGGAAACCTTTCTGCCAAGCCGAGTGTGTAATGTCCTTTCCCACAAGCCAATTCTAAAACAATCGGATTATTATTTTTAAAATGTTTTTCACTCCATCTTCCTTTTAAATCTACAATTTCCCCATTCAATCCAGAGAGTTCAGGATTCATCGGATTGATATTTTCATAGACATTTGGAAAGGTTAAAATGTCAGCAAATTTTTGAAGTTTGTTCTTTTTACTCATTTCAGAATAGTATCCAGCGCTTGCTGATATTTATTAAAGGTATTTAAATTTTTATGTCCTCCTCCTTCAATTTCAATGTATTGGTCAGAGGGTTTTAGTAGTGGTTTCAATTGGTTAGAAGACTGGTTAGGAACAATCCAATCTTTTGTACCAACAAAAATATAAATTGGTTTTTTAATTTTCGACAAATGTTCATCATTTGAGAAATAATATTTAAAATCAAATGGTAAAAAGAGAATTCTACTATTTGTTTTCATCAAGTTACTAAAGTTTTTAAATGGCGTTTCCAAAATAATTTTCTGAGCTTCCACTTTTGTAGCTAAATTTGAAGCTATAGCACAACCCAAAGATCGACCATAAATAATAACTTTACTTCTTTTATATTTATCCACTAAATCAAAAATAAAATCGTAAACCAGTTGAGCATCATCGTAAAGCTTTAATTCATCTGGTTGTCCTGTACTTTTACCAAAACCTCGAAAATCAGACATAAAAACATCATAACCTCTCGAAGTAAAATCAGAATGAAATTTTCCCCATCGTTGTAAATTATCAGCATTTCCATGAAAGTAAATTACCAACCCTTTACAAGGTAAATCAGTTTGAAATAATAATGCATTTAATGTTTCATTATCCTTAGTTTTTATAGAAAACTCATCATACGGATTCTCAAAAACAAATTGATAATCTAATGGTAATTCAACAGGCTGGAAAATGATATACCTTTGTAAGGTATAAATTCCAATTATGGTCAATATATAAAATGATACAATCCACAGAATTACTTTTTTGATGGTTAGATTTATCATGGAAAATATATTTTATAATTTATTTAATTTTTCAAAAATACTCATTTCATTTTTTATAAAAAAAGGAAGTATTGAAGATCCTTCTGACATCTCAAATAAAGTTACTGAATTGAAAAATTGCCACTTTAACGAACGTTTATTTAATTCAAATAAAAGAAAAAAAGGAATAGATTAAGCAAAACGAATTTGAAAACGTTAAATAAAAAGATAAATCTAGACATCAAGGCATATCAATTTTCCTATAAAACTTATTTTTATTTTAATGACTTGGACAATAAAGAAACCATAACTATGCATCCTAATCTATTGAAAAAAAATAACTTATTGAGGTTAGACCATGAATCTTTGACGTTTTCTTAAGCAACTTTAATTAGAATAAATTCTATTGTAAGTTCTTGGTTGGAATACTATCTTTGCTTTTTTTAATAAAAAATTAATCATCTCAGTTAACGAAAAACATCGATCGTTAATAATTCAAATAAAAAAATAAAAATATGACACGAGTAATTATTTTGGTATTGACTTTGTTTTTTGTTTGCTCAGAAAACATGAACGCACAAGAATTGTCCTATGGCTTTAGAGTTGGTTTAAATGTTTCATCGTTGACTGGGGGGGAAACAGAAATAGGAGAAAGTTATAGCTCTAATACTGGTTTTCACGTGGGAGGTGGTGTTCGTTTTGAAATCACTGATTTATTTGGTATCAGAGGTGAAGTTGTTTTTACTCAAAAAGGAACTAAACAAACTTTTGAAGGAAATGGTCCTTTTATTTTTCGTGGTGCAAATGACAAAATTTTGACCACTGGAAATAAAAGTGTCTCATTAAATATTGCCAATGCATACCTTGAAATTCCAATTATGGTTTATGGGAAAATTGGAAAAAAGGTAGAAGTTTTTGGTGGTGGATATGCAGGCTTTCTAGTTGGCTCTACCGCTTCGGGTGAATTAATTTATACCGATGGGAGAGTTGAAGGAAATAATAATATTATTGATCCTCTTAATTTAACATTAGATTACAACTATAATAAGCAAAATGCAGGAGAGCTAATCAACGATGTTGAAAATATTTCTCTTCAAGTGGGAGCAGAAACAGTTGAAATTCCCAATACATTGAGTGCTTATTATGGTTTAGATTCGAAGACAGGAAAACCTTACAAAGTATTTGACGCAGGCGTCTCGGCTGGAGCAGCTTTCTTTCTTAATGGCGGTTTATATTTTTCGGCAATAGCAAATTATGGATTAATAGATGTAACTAATTCTGATTTAGATTTTTCAAATACAGATATTACCGGATTTGATTTTAATACTCGAGATGATAAAGATAAAAACTTATCATTTCAATTTTCATTAGGTTTTAGTTTTTAAGGCAACCTTCTAGGAATAAAAAAACGATCCTCATTAATTTGAGGATCGTTTTTTTATTTAAACATTGAGTATTATCTAACCTCTTCTTTTGCTATATCAATTCCCAACTCATCTAACTGGGCTACATCAATCGAACTTGGCGCATCAATCATCATATCTCGACCTTGATTATTTTTAGGAAATGCAATGAAATCTCGAATAGAATTTACTCCATTCAATACTGCACACAATCTATCGAAACCAAAAGCAATTCCTCCATGTGGAGGTGCTCCATATTCAAAAGCTCCCAACAAAAACCCAAATTGCTCTTCTGCCTCTTCTTTTGTAAAGCCTAATAAATCAAAGTTTTTTGATTGTAAATCTCTGTCATGAATACGAATAGATCCTCCACCTATTTCCACTCCATTGATTACTAAATCATAAGCATCTGCACGAAGTGATTTCATAGTTTCATGATCACCTGTCAACATACGTTCCATGTCTGCTTTTTTAGGGGAAGTGAAAGGGTGATGCATTGCATGAAACCTCTCAGAATCTTCATCCCATTCTAATAATGGAAAATCAACCACCCATAATGGACTAAATTTCTTAGGATCACGTAGGCCCATTCTACTTCCCATTTCTAATCGTAATTCATTTAATTGTTTTCGTGTTTTTTCATTCTCGCCAGAAAGAATTAACATCATATCACCTTCCTTAGCTCCAAATTTTTCTGCCCATTTCTTTAAAACTTCGTCTGAGAAAAACTTACCAACTGGAGATTTAAATGTTCCACCTTCTTCCATTTTTACATAAACTAAACCTTTCGCCCCAATCTGTGGACGTTGCATCCATTCTGTTAGTTTCTTAATGTCTTTATTTGAAAAATTTCCAGCTTGTCCTTCTGCACAAATTCCAACAACCATATCCGCATTGTCAAATACAGGAAACCCTTTTCCTTTGGCAACATCATTCAACTCGACGAACTCCATTCCAAAACGAATATCTGGTTTATCAGAACCATATAATCTCATTGCATCGTCGTAAGTCATTCGAGGAAAATCTGATAGCTCCACATCCAATGTTGTCTTAAATAAATGCTTTGTCAAACCTTCGAAAGTATTTAAGATATCTTCCTGGGTAACATAAGACATTTCACAATCAATTTGAGTAAATTCTGGTTGACGATCAGCTCTCAAATCCTCATCACGAAAGCATTTTACAATTTGGAAATAACGATCCAAACCAGAAATCATCAATAATTGTTTAAAAGTCTGAGGTGATTGAGGCAAGGCATAGAATTGACCTTTATTCATTCGACTAGGCACCACAAAATCTCGAGCACCTTCTGGTGTACTTTTAATCAAAAATGGTGTTTCCACTTCTACGAAATCCTGACTGTCCATATATTTTCGGGTTTCCAAAGACAACTTGCTTCGGAAAATAATATTACTTTGAACTGGTTTTCTTCGTAAATCCAAATAACGATATTTCATTCTTAAATCTTCACCTCCATCCGTATCATTATCTATCGTAAAGGGAGGCGTTTTTGATTCATTTAGTATTTCTAGTTCTATTACTTCTATCTCAATATCACCTGTTGGAATCCTTGCATTTTTAGAATGTCGCTCAATTACTTTACCTGTAGCTCGTACTACGTACTCACGTCCTAAAGTTCTTGCCTTCTCAAATAAATCTTGAGTGGTTTTTTCTTTGGTAAAAATTAATTGTGTGATACCATATCTGTCACGGAGATTAGTATACATCATATGTCCTAAATCATTTGAGCCCTGCACCCATCCACTAAGTACAACATTACTTCCTACATTTTCAATGCGCAATTGTCCGCAATTATGAGTTCGATACATTTTCCTTTTTTTAAAGATTATAAAAAGTTTAAATACTAAAACGTGGCTGCAAAATTAATGTTTCTATTGAATAAATGTTTTAGAAGAACTATTTTTTACAAAAAAAGAAATAGTGTTTTTTAAATTTCGAACTCTCATATTAAATATGTCTTAAATTTTACCATAATTTAATTGAGATTCCTTCAAAATTAGATATTTCTTTGGATTAGAAATATCTAAAATAAATTCTCATTTTATAAATGGGTTTTTTTTCACTGAAGCAGCAAAAAACGTTTAATTCTTATCATTTGTTAACTTCCAAACCTTTATTTTTAGTTTATTTTTATACTTTTGAAGTAACTAAACTCTTTTCAAATGAAGTATTTTTCTATTTGTATTATCTATTTTTTCTTTTTATCAAATCATCTTTTTTCTCAATCCATAGATCATTGGGAAACAGTATTTTTTGCAGATGATATATGGAAATATCGAGTAGGTAATTCTGAACCTCCTAGTAATTGGTTTCAAAATAATTTTGATGACTCTAATTGGAATGAAGGGCAAGGTGGAATTGGTTATGGAGATGGAGATGATAATACAAATATCCAAAATACAATTTCACTTTACTTACGAATGAATTTTGATATCGTAGATATTTCTCAACTAGAAATGGCATTATTACATGCAGATTATGATGATGGATTCATTGCATATTTGAATGGGATAGAAATTGCTCGAGCAAATATTGATGGAGATTTTCCAACTTTTGATACAACTACACCTGCAGATCGAGAAGCACTAATGTATGATGGTGGCTTACCAGTAGCTTTCACTTTATCTAAAGATAAAATTAATCAATGCTTGCAAAATGGGAATAATACGCTTGCAATTCAGGTTCATAATCGAGGCATATTTTCGTCAGATCTTTCATCACTTTTCTTTTTTTCAGTTGGTGTAAATCAAACGGTGACTAATTATTGGCCTACACCTAATTGGTTTACTACTCCATTTCTATCATCTGATTTACCTATCATAAAAATCAACACATTTGGTGAACAAATTCCTAACGATCCAAAAATTGTAGCACACATGGGCATCATAGACAATGGCCCAGGTAATCGGAATTATATATTCTCGGATTCTTTAAATGGATACGACGGACAAATTGCTATTGAAACTCGTGGTGCATCTTCTTCTAATTTTCCTAAAAAGAATTATGGATTTGAAACACAAGATAACCAAGGAGAAAATAATAATGTGAACCTTCTCGGTATGCCAAAAGAAAATGATTGGATTTTACACGGACCTTTTTCAGATAAAAGTTTAGTTCGAAATGTTCTTGCTTTTCATCTTGGTAACCTAACTGAACGATGGGCACCTCGTACTAGATATTGCGAATTATTTATAAATGATCAATATATTGGAATCTATATTTTGATGGAAAAAATAAAACGTGATGATGATCGAGTGGACATTGCAAAATTAGATTTTGATGATAATGCTGGCGACTCTTTAACTGGTGGTTATATTCTTCAGGTGGATCGATTTGAATTGGGTAATGGCTGGAACTCTCCCTTTAATCCAAATCATTTTTTTGTCTATCAATATCCTAATTCTGATAATCTAACTACAACTCAAGAGAATTATATTAAAAATCATATCACCGATTTTGAGGAAGCTTTGGCTAGTTCAAATTTTGATGACCCAGACTTAGGTTATCAAAATTGGATTGATGTAGGGTCATTCATTGACCACTTGTTAGTAGTAGAATTGAGTCGTGATGTGGATGCTTATCGGTTAAGTTCATTTTTATACAAAGATAAAGATAGTAAGGGTGGATTATTGAATGCCGGTCCTCTTTGGGATTTCAATTTAGGTTTTGGAAATGCTGATTACTGTGATGGTTGGGAAACAAGTGGTTGGAACTTTGACGATCCTAATTGTGGAAATGATCAACCTTTCTGGTGGGATCGGTTGCAAGAGGATACGATATTTAATAATCAAGTTCATTGTCGTTGGGATGAATTACGAGATGGACCATGGCACACAGATTCGATAATGCAATTTATTGATAACCAAGCTATAACTTTAAATGAAGCACAAAGTCGAAACTTTGAGCGATGGCAAATTTTAGGTAATTATCTTTGGCCTAATGCATTTGTCGGAGATACTTATGAAGAGGAAATTACTTATCTAAAGAACTGGACGACCGAAAGATTAATTTGGATGGATGAAAATATGATTGGGAACTGTAACCCTGTTGCAATAACTAATCTAGACAAACAAAACTCCCTGACTGTTCAGCCAAACCCATTTTTAAAATCAATTAACTTTATCTTAAGTAAAGATAATTCCATTAAAAATGGCGTGGTAAAAATTTACGATTCACTTGGAAAGGAAATTCGCTATTTGAATTTTTCTAGCGCAGATATATTAGAATGGGATGGGAAAAATAAAAATGGAAAAGAAATTCCTTCGGGTATTTATTTCTACTCTTTTTCTGATAAAACAAATATAATTGAAAGTGGTAAGATTATAAAAATGTAATTTAATCTTAATACTTTTTAATTAGTTATTAAATTTCAAAATATGTTTATTTAAATATATTTTAAAAACTTAATTCTGATGTGCTCTATTATTAACAAAAATGTAATACACAACAATTTATGACAATTGTCGCCTATTTGAGTTTTACGTTATTTGCATGACGATCCTTATCTCTCTCAGTTTTCTTATCTAAACTATTTTGTAAAGCTTCCGTCAAATCCACCCCCGTTTGGTTTGCCAAACAAATCAGAACAAATAAAACATCAGCCATTTCTCCAGCCAAATCATCCTTTGCTGTTAATTCATTTTCCTTTTTTTTAAAAGACTGCTCTCCATAAATCCGAGCCATTAATCTTGACATTTCTCCAACTTCTTCCATCAAAATTGCTGTGTTCGTTAATTCATTATAATATCGAATACCTATTGTTTTGATCCAATTATCTACTATTGATTGTGCTTCTTTAATTGTCATTTTTGCATATTTGAGTTCTGTGAAAATTTCTTTTTAAAAGTCAGTCAAAAACTGAAAGTATTACTTTGTTTGGTCCTTTTTTCTACCAGCTTTCAACTGACAAAGAAGTTAATATTAGAATATTTATTCTTTAAAAATCAAATCATAAGTTTCCTCTATGAATCCACTTCCTAAATCATTCATATTCATCGGAGTATATAACAATATAATTACATCTTGCTTTTTTACAAAAGGAAGTTTCTGCTCATGCTTTAAAAGTGTCCCATTCAATTCCGTCCATTTTAAATCATAAATCTCTCGATAGTAGTACAAAAATAAACTATTTTCTCCCCAATAATAATGTGGAATATTTTGTCCCCATATTGTCCAACTAAAACTATCTCCAACTAATGCAACATTTGGTTTATAAGGTTTTTGATTTTTTGGCCGAACTAAATGGTTTTCGAAATATGAAAAAGTATCTGCTTCCAAAGGGTAATAAATATTAATACTTTGCCCAATGTCGTCATCTTCCTTTCGAACTTTTGTCGTTTTAGTAATTTCACTTTTATTCAAATGGTTTATTTCATTTTCTTTTCCTTTCAATTTACCAATATAACTTTGAATCGAATCTGCTGCCAACATTCCTCCATACAAACTCCAGTGCACTCCTTGTTTCGTTGCCAAAGCATGCTCCGTATTATTTTTTTGATTTAAGAAATATTGATTAAAATCTAAAACAGGAATATCATTTTTTTTAAAAAAATGTAAATAGGTTTCATAATTCGTAAAGTCAATATTTTCTAAATCATAGTGCGCTGGAATTTTTTCTTTAAAGTATCTAGCTTTGTCCAATGCAATTACAACTATAACATCAGTACCTTCTTCTTTTTTAAGAGTATCCGAAACTACTTTTAATTTTTCAACTTGCTCTTCTATTTTTTTCGTTCCTATAAAATCTAAACCTTGCAATGATCGAATATACATCGTCTCAAAAAGATAACCATCTTTTCCTTCCACAATAGTACTTCTAATTTCATCTAAAATATCATAGTGTAATTGGTTATTAACTCGAACTGCATGTGGCCTAATTTTTAAATTTCTTTTTAAAAACTCTTCTTGCTGACTTTGGTATTTTCCATCCATCCAATTTTGCAAAGAAAAATTAGCAGAATCTACGGGGGGAAAATAACCTCGCAAATCATCTGCTACAAATTTATTTTGTAGTATGTTAGTATGTTGTTTTAGAAATGGAGTTAATACTAGAAACAACAAAGTGAAAAGTAGTATATATTTAACTTTTTCTTTCATTTTATTTTTTTACGAGCCGACTAAAGTCAATTACCACTTTAGAATCTATAATAAATAAATGGATTTATTCCTGTCGAAATTACTTCAGTTATACATATATATAACAATATAATTGCAAGAATTGATTTTATAAAAATAAAATCTTTTTCACCTTGCGTTCCAAAAAATGGATTCATATTTTTTTCAATAAAATTAATCGTTGGTAGAAAACTAAAAAATGACGCAACTCCAAAAATGATTATAAATCTTTGTTCGATAAACCAATCATAAGTTCCTCGAGTAGTTGATATTGCTAGATTCATATTTCCAAAATCAAACATTGTCACAATGTAGGACATCGCTTGAGGAAATGTTTCGGCTCGAAAAATTACCCATCCAACTAATGTAATTATAAAGGTTATTATAATGCTCAAAGGCTTTCCAATCATTTTATAAAATCGCAACAAAAATAATCTATCCAAAATTAAAAATGCACCATGGAATATTCCCCAAGCAATAAAGGTCCAAGCTGCTCCATGCCAAAATCCTGAAATCAAAAAAACAACCCATAAATTAAAATACAACCTCACTTTACTTTTAACTCGGTTACCTCCAATAGGAATGTACAAATAATCGCGCATCCAATTACTCAATGTAATATGCCATCGTCTCCAAAATTCGGAGATGCTTTGTGAAATATACGGTGCATTAAAGTTCTCTGGAAATCGGAATCCCATCATCAATCCCAAACCAATTGCCATATCCGAGTAGCCTGAAAAGTCAAAATAAATTTGAAAAGCGTAGGCAAGTGAACCGAGCCAAGCTTGTCCCATCGTGAGAATCCCCGCCGGAATATTAAAAATAGTATCTGCGAGTATGCTCATTTGATTGGCGATTAACATTTTTTTTGCCAAACCTATACTGAATCGAAAAAAACCATTGAGCCGATTGTCAATATTTTCGTTAGCTATTCGATTTTGTAATTGATCTTTTATTTCTGAATAACGAACGATTGGACCAGCAATGAGCTGAGGGAAAAGTATTATGTATAAAGCTAAATCTGATATTTTTTTCAATGGCGTATTTTTTCCTCGGAAAATATCTACGATGTAACTTATCTTTTGAAAAGTAAAAAATGATATTCCAATTGGTAATGCAAGGTTAGTCCAATGTACTCCTGTCAATCCTAAATTTTCTAACAATACATTTGCGTTCTCTATAAAAAAATTGGAATATTTAAAATATAACAATAGTCCTACATTTAAGACCATAGATATCAGTAAATATTTTTTTTTCAAAAATATTTCTGATTGGTATATTTTTTTTGCTAAAAAAAAATCAACCACTATACTACAAAAAAGTACAAATATAAATTTCGGAGCGCCCCAAGCATAAAACAAGACACTCCAAAATAAAGCGGTAATATTTCTAAACCTCTGGGGTGTTAACCAATAAGTAATTAGAAAAAAAGGTAGGAAATAAATCAAAAAAATTGTACTACTAAATACCATCAGTTATTCCTTATTTTTTGAATTGATAATAATAGTAACAGGTCCATCATTAAGTAATTGGACTTTCATATCTGCGCCGAATTCTCCAGTTTGAATATTAAGTGCGGAAGTAATTTTTAATTCTTCAACAAATTCTTCATAAAGCGGAATGGCAATATCTGGTTTGGATGCTTTTAAATAAGATGGTCGATTTCCTTTTTTTGTACTGGCATGTAAAGTAAATTGGCTGACTACAATCATCGACCCTTCCACATCTTTAATAGAACGATTCATCACTCCATTTTCATCATCAAAAATTCTGAGGTTGCCTATTTTGTTACAAAGCCAATTAATATCTTCTGAAGTGTCTTCATCTTCGATGCCAAGCAAAATTAAATATCCTTTTCCAATTTTTGATTTTATTTTTTGATTGATAGTAACCGATGCCTCGGAGACTCTTTGGATGACAACTTTCATTTATTTTCTTGATTTTTATCAAAACCTTTATTAATCATTTCACAAACATTATCAACAGTAATTTTTGCTCCAGTAATTCCATCAATATCAACATCTCCTAAAATAATTCTCTTACTTATTGTATCTATTTTCAATGTTAAAAGATCACTTTTATTATCTTTTATCAATATTTTATTAAAGTTCTTTTTAAAATTCGCATCATCTTTTATTTTAGCTCCATATTCAAGGGTTTCTCCTTTTTAATTAACTCTTTTAAATTTTAAATTGCAAGTTCCCTTTTTTCCACACAATGAGTAAATACTATAATAATCAAAAATCCAAAAAATAATATTTTCTTTATTATCTTTTATTTTTCTTCTTTCCCCAAGCTAATACTTGCACCCCGTCTGAGTATTGAATTTTACTAGGTTGACCAATAAATAATTTTTTAAATCTAGGATAATTCACTTTCAACTTTTCAATCTCTAATTTCTTTATTTCCCAATCAAGATGATGAATGTGAAATTCATTAATCGACGTCTTCGTATCTTGAAAAAGTGCATATCTTTCAGTCAACCATTCATCTAATTTTGACTTTTTTTCCATTTTTTTTCCAATGGAAAATTCAATATTAAACTCATCTCCAAATATAGAATTATTGGATGAATATTGATTAGAGGTTCTTTTCATATTGGAAAAGCGGAAGGGCAATTCTGAAATTATTTTTGACACTTTACACGACAAATTTTTTGCTCCTTCAATACTTAAAAAATAAATACCTTTTTTGCTTTTTAATTTTACGTACGTGCGAATATTTATTTCATCAAAATTTGAAATAGGAGAAAAGTAAGGAAAATATCTTGGTCGTATCTTTTCCATTGTAAATGCAACTAATGATACCAAAGGTTTTCCATCGAATACATCAATTTCAATTTCCTCTGGAACAAGTTTTTCCAACTCCTCTATATCAACTTTCCAATGTAAAAATATGGCTCGATTCCATTCTTGATAAAATCGCCAATTTTGATTTGGAATTTTTACAGTTCGATGTTTTACTTGATTCAATATTTATTGATTGGCCACTATTTAAAAAAAAAAAAATACTTAATTATCTTTTGGTTGTATAACACTTTCGAAATTCTCAATGTAAGATCAAGGTTTTCAGTAAGCATATTTTCATTTTCCGAAACGAAATATTTAATAGTTTCCTTCTTAGTATTTTTCATTTCTTCTGAATTATTAAAAACACAGACACTAATCCATCCATTGATTCTTGCCACACTATACATAATAGTAGCACTACCTTACCAAGTCTGGCATTTTATAATTATTCATTTTATAGATTAATATGATTATCAGCACTATCGAAAAATTTATCATCTGTTGAACTCATATTACTTATTTAATTTTTAAAAAACTATACACACCTATAATATGTATCAATCAAATAATGTTGGTGGCGACAAAACTTCATGATGTAATTGCTCAGAATTTACTTTGATCGAATTTAATTTATCTGAAACCTGGTAGAATTTTAATGACTTATCTCTAATTGCCCTCATCATTCCCAACACTTCTTGAAGGGGAATATCTTCTAACCATTTTTTTTGCTGTTGTTTTTCTGAAAAAATTACTGGCATTCGGTTATGTATCATTTCCATTTCTTTATTCGGTATAGTTGTAAGAATTGAAAAAGTTTTAAATATTTGATCGCCCTGTTTCCATATATCCCATATTCCAGCCATTACCATTAGTCTATCATCTTTCATCATAATTCGATAAGGTAATTTATTTCTTCCGTACGGTTTCCATTCATAAAAACTATCTGCCAAAACCAAACATCTTTTACTTCTAATTGGTATTCTAAAGGAGGGCTTAGATGATATACCTTCTGCTCTTGCGTTTATTAATTTACCAGTTACCTTTGCTTCGTCCACCCAGTGTGGAATCAATCCCCAATTATATGCTTGTAACCGTTGCGGATACTCATTGGTCACCACATATGCTTTTTGTGTTGGAGCTATGTTATAACTTTTTTGTAGTTCTTGGCCCAAAGTTAAGTCCAATGTTTGTTCTACTTCTTCTTTTGTTGATGTAAATGAAAACCTACCACACATTTATTTGTTATAATTTTTATTTATTCGAGTGTATTTATGAAACATAAAATTATTGTCGAACAATAGATTAGTTTGAAATCTAAGTATTACTAATTGTTTTTAAAACAAAAATATTTACATATGAAACATATTTGTTTTAAAAATAAACAAAATAAAAAAAGGTTACCAACATTGATTTATTTTAATCATGTGTAATTACTTGATAACCAGTTAGTTGTTTAAATCAAATTTAAACATCAATTGTTTGTAAAGTATATAAAAACTGCCATAGTTATCCACATTAAGAATACTTTTTGCACATCGTTAAGTATCAAGTATATTGTAAACTAATTTATTGTGGATATCTACATCAAATATAGACATTGATTAGTGACTTTTAGGAAAGTTAATTTCAAAAAGTTTTCAATAGAATAACTTATACAGTACTTGTTTATAACTTTATAAGTAATTGATAAAGAAAGGATTGGATTGTTACGAAAGTGTTAGTTTAATAAATTCTAAAGTTAGGAATGACTCTACATAAAAATAACATAAAATTTTATCTACAAACTAACAGCGCTGATGATGAAGGCTTTTGAAGAAAAATTTATAATAAATATTAATAAGGGCATTAGAGGAAAGGAAAAACAAAAACAAACAAAACAATTTATTTTGTAACCTGTTTGAAAATCGTTTTATTTTATACTGTGAAGTTTTTGTTATGTTTCAAAAAAATCAAAATAATTTAGTTTTATTTTAATATAAGAAATTAGTTATGAAGTATACAAGTAAAGATAAAATTTCTAGGGTCGTAAAAATTTGGTTGGGTATTGGTTTATTTATGGTTACTATGCAAGTTGTTATTGGTGGCGTAACCAGGTTAACTGGTTCCGGTTTATCAATTACTAAATGGGAAGTTGTGACAGGTACGATACCTCCACTAAGTGAATTGGCCTGGGAAAAGGAGTTTGATTTATATAAAGCTACTCCTCAATACGAAATGATTAATGATGGCATGGAGATGGGATCTATTCTTGAGGGAGGGACTTTTAAATTTATCTATTTCTGGGAGTATTTACATCGGTTATGGGCTCGGTCAATTGGTATTGTCTTTGCAATACCGTTTTTCTTTTTTTTAAGGCGTGGAATGCTCTCTAAAGAGCTTATTGTAGATTTAGTAGTAGTTATTTCTTTAGCTGTTTTAGTTGCTTCTATGGGTTGGATTATGGTTGCTAGCGGTTTAATTACCAGACCATGGGTCAATGGCTATAAGTTATCGATGCATTTAACACTTGCCTTTATCCTTGCTAGTTATCTATTGTGGACAACTTTCAAGGTTGTTCAACCTTCTCCAAAAGTTATTCACAATTTGATGTTGAAAAAAATCATGTTAAGTTTTATTTTAATACTTTTTATACAAATATTCCTAGGAGGGTTGATGTCAGGAATGAAGGCTGGTTTACAATACCCAACGTGGCCTGATATGAATGGTAAAGTTGTCCCAGATGTTGTTATGAATGCTGGTAATTGGACTGTTAGTAACCTTGTTAATTATGATACTAATGGGTTCACTCCTGCTTTGGTTCAAGTGTTACATAGGGTAAGTGCATATATATTGATTTTACTTGGTTTTTGGTACTTCATGACTTCTAAAAGGGTTAAAAAGAACCCTGTATTCAAAAAAGCTAACACGTTGTGGATAACCGTGTTGATAACACAAATTATACTTGGAATAATTACTGTAATTAGTTGTAATGGAAGTATACCAGTTGGTTTAGGTGTTGCACATCAAACTTGCGCTTTATTTCTTCTTGGCTCTACTTTATATTCTTATTATTTGGTAAGTTTTGATCGACTATAAATGTTGTTAGTAAACATGTTGATAAAACTAAAATATAGTTTTTTTTAGGCTAAATTTTAATCTATTTTTAATCTAAACTAACAAATAGTTAACATTTTTTTTATTTGTTTATGTTATTATTCTGTATTCATGCAGAAAATAAATTCTATATATTGATTTAAATGTAAATCTGTATTTCTCTTTCTCTAGTGACCTTTTATGATATTATTTAAAATTAGAATAATAAAAAGTTATTTTTGTGAACAAATAGGTTTTATATTTTAAATCTTAATTTTGGTTTTGTATATTTCTTCTTTTTGAATAAAATTATATTGATGAGTCACGAAATAATTGGTGAAGATAAATTTCATTATTTAGAAACAAAGGGTGGTAAAGAAAACTTGTTGCTGCTTCATGGTCTCTTTGGAGCCTTAAGTAATTTCCAAGGAATCATTGATTATTTTTCCGATAAGTACAATGTTATTGTGCCTTTACTTCCGATTTTAGAGCTTCCTATTAGAAAAGTTTCTGTGAGTGCACTTGTTGATCATGTTCATGACTTTATTGAGTTTAAAAAATATGATAAAGTTCATTTGCTTGGAAATTCATTAGGAGGGCATATTGCGTTGTTATATGTATTAGCCCATCCTAGTAATGTTGGATCTATTATTTTAACGGGTAGTTCTGGTTTGTTCGAAAGTGCTTTTGGGTCTAGCTTTCCCAAGAGGGGTAATTATGAGTTTATAAAAAATAAAGTAGAGGCAACATTTCATAATCCAGACGTAGCCTCTAAAGCTTTAGTTGACGAGGTATTTGATATTGTTAATGATCGGAATAAGGCAATAAGAATTGTTGCTACTGCTAAGTCAGCTGTTCGTCATAACTTAGGGGATAAGTTGCATCAGATAAAAAATCCTACTCTTTTGATTTGGGGAAAACAAGATATTGTTACACCTGCTTTTGTTGGGGAAAAATTTAATGAGCTAATTGAAAATTCTAAATTATTTTTTGTTGAAGATTGTGGGCATGCTCCAATGATGGAAAAGCCGGATGAGTTTAATTCTATTTTGGAGAATTATCTTTCGGGATTGAATATTTCTTCTACTGGGAATGATTAATAAGGAAAATGGAGGCAGTCAATAAGATTGTCTTTTTTCTTAATTTTAAATACGAATTATTTCGTATTTTTATAATCTTGGATCTGTTCAATTAAATTTTACTAACTAACTAACTATTACTGTTAATTATTTAATTATTTATTGTTTTATAGCTTTGAAATAATAGTTGATGTGGTCTACCCTTTTATTTTATCAATTTTATAATTCCTAATGAATACATCTATCTATCAATTATGGTTAGTTTTTTAGGTATTTAACTTTTTTGGTTTCACGTGGAACATTAAATGGTTGTTTTTATTATAATCCAAAAACCCTTGATGAAATTTATTCATCAAGGGTTTTACTAAATTTTATTGAGTTAGTAATTCTTAATTAACCAATCTTTAAAAGGTTTAAAATCAGTATTCATTAAAATACTTTCTTTTTTCTTATTTGCTAAAACTGCTAACCGTTCAGGAATATTTACTTTCTCATTTATGACGTCCTCTACAGATTTCTTGAATTTTGATGGATGAGCAGTTTCCAATATAATACCTTTAGTCTTTGGATGATTCTTTTGATAGGCCTTAAAAGCCAAGTATCCAATAGCTCCGTGTGGATCTATTACGTAATTAAATTGTTTAAATACATCCTTGATTCCACGTTTTGTTTCTTGGTCTGTAAAACTGTAACCAGAAATATTTTTTGACATATTGTTCCACGTGAAACCAAAAAGATCTTGCATACGTGCAAAGTTGGATGGATTTCCAACATCCATAGCATTAGATAAAGTACGAATTGAAGGACGAGGATTGTAATTTCCGGTGCATAAATAATGAGGAACAATATCATTTGCATTACTTGCTGCAATAAAATGGGAGATAGGTAAACCCATTTTTTGAGCAATTAATCCAGCTGTGATATTACCATAATTACCACTTGGGACAACGAATGTAATCGGATTATAATAATCATTAAGTTGTTTGAATGCCTCAAAATAATAAAATGATTGTGGAATTAATCTTGCAATATTGATAGAATTAGCAGAAGTTAATCTAATTTGATTGTTCAATTCTTTATCTAGAAAGGCTTGTTTTACTAAAGTTTGACAATCATCAAATGTACCATCAACTTCAAGAGCAGAAATATTATGGCCTAAAGTTGTTAATTGTTTTTCTTGAAGCATACTAACTTTTCCTTTAGGATAAAGTATAACTACTTTTATTCCTTTGGCTTTTAAAAAACCAGAAGCAACAGCACCTCCAGTATCTCCAGATGTTGCAACTAAGATGACTAATTCCTTATTATTGCCACGATTAAAATAACTCATTATTTTTGCCATAAACCTTGCACCAAAATCCTTAAAAGCAAGACTTGGTCCATGGAAAAGTTCCAAAATGTGAGTTTGTTTATCTAAAGATTGAATAGGAGCAGGGAAATTAATTGAGTCATTTATAATCTTTTTTAAATCATTTTCAGGGATAAAACCTTGAAAAAGTGTTCTAGTAACCTCAAATGCAATCTCTTGAAAGGTATAATCTTTTAAGTTATTTATAAATTGCTCAGATAGTTTTGGAAAGTATTCTGGCATAAAAAGACCATTATCATCGGGTAAACCCTTCATTATTGCTTCACTAAGGCTGACAAAACTGGACGTATTATTAGTACTATATAATCTCATTTAAGCATAAAATTTAACAAAGGATTGCTCCCTCGTGGTTTATAGGAGAAATAAATAAATTATTTTCTATTTTATTATCATTAAAAACTTTTTGCATAGCGTTACCTACGTTTTCGGCTACTAAGGTGTTAGCACAAAGTGCAAAAATGGAAGGCCCAGCTCCAGAAATACTACAGCCTAGAGCGTCAGCATTTAGAGCAGCTTCTTTAACTTTATAGAAATGGGGGATTAACTGAGCTCGTTGAGGTTCAATTATAACATCAGTTAATGATCGACGAATTAAGTCTAGGTCAGAGTTCATCATACCTAGTATCAATCCTCCTAAGTTACCAGTTTGGGTGATTGTTTGATCAAGTGATACTGTATTACTTAATATATCACGAGAATCTTTAGTTAAAACTTTAATATGTGGATAAATAACAACAGCCATTAATCCACGTGGAACGTAAATCTTATGAATATCTAATGTTGCATTATCTCTTATAAAAGTCATGCCGCCTAATAGCGAAGGGCCAACATTATCAGCATGATAAGCACCATCTGCGATTTGTTCCCCTAAAACAGCAAAAGGAAGTAATTCTCTTTTAGTTAAGGGTTTCATGAAAAGTTCATTAATTGCCATAACACCTCCAACTGCAGAAGCAGCACTCGACCCTAAACCACTACCAAAAGGCATTTTTTTAATAATCTCCATCTCAATCCCCCTAGTTTCCCCTAAGTATTCTAATACTTTTTGAGCAGCAAAACCAGCAGTATTTTTGTCTATTTCATAAGGGATTTTCCCTTTAGCTCCTATAATATTTGTGATATGAAGTCCTTTTACTTTGTCAGAAAAACGAACTTTTATTTCATCTCCTGGCTTCTCTAAAGCGAAGCCTAATATATCATATCCACAAGCTATATTGGCTACACTTGCCGGGGCAAATACTTTTATTCCTACGTACGACATTATGATAAAAAATTTCCAATTGTGATTATTTCGGCAAAAACACCTGCAGCAGTTACTTCAGCACCTGCGCCTGGACCAAGGATAACTAATGGTCGTTCTTTGTATCTATCAGTTGTGAAAACAATCATATTATCACTTCCACTAAGTGAATGAAATGGATTAGATGCATCAACAGCTTGTAAAACAATTGAAGCTTCTCCGTTTTCTAATTTAGCAATAAATCGTAAGACTTTTCCCTCTCTAGCTGCATCTGATCTCATTTTTTCAAAATAGTCATCAGCTTTTTCGATTTCTTCAAAAAGTTGGGCAACATTTTCTGCCTTTTGACATGCATCTGGAAGTATAGCATCAATTTTCACATTTACTTGTTCTAAAGGTAAACCAGATTCGCGAGCAAGTATAATAAGTTTTCTTCGTACATCTATACCGTTTAAATCTGTTCTCGGATCAGGTTCTGTAAACCCTAATTCTTTTGCTTGTTTTACAACAGAGCTAAATTTAACACCTTCCGTAAATGAATTAAAAATGAATGAAAGCGAGCCAGAAAGGACACCTTCAATTTTTAAAATTCGATCACCACTTTGAATTAAATCATTCAATGTGGAAATTACAGGCAAACCAGCACCAACATTGGTTTCATATAAAAATTGTACACCTCGCTTTTTTGCAATATATTTTAAACGCTCATACTGTAAATAAGCAGAAGATGTAGCTATTTTGTTTGGTGTAGAAATAGAAATACTAGAATCTAGAATTTTTTCATAATGAGAAGTAATTGCGGAATTAGCAGTATTGTCAACAAAAATGGTATTAGAAAGATTAAGCGTTTTCATTTCTTCAATGAAAGTTGAAATGTCTGCTTTATCATTTGAGTTCAATAAATCATCTCTCCATGATTCTAAGTTGATTCCATTCTCATTGAAAACCATTTTACGACTATTTGAAATACCAATGACTTTAATTTGAAGTTGACTATTATCCTTTAAAAAAGCATTTTGTTGTTGAATCTGATTTAATAAAGTACTTCCAATCAGACCAACACCGACCATGAATAAATGTAGTTCTTTGGTATCAGATAAAAAGAAAGATTCATGGAGTGAATTTAAAGCTTTTGATTCATCTACTTTATTAATAACGACAGAGACATTTAATTCTGAAGAACCTTGAGCTATAGCTACGCAGTTGATTCCATTTTTTCCTAGAGCTTGAAAAAGTTTACCTGAAATACCAGGTTGGTATCTCATATTTTCTCCAATGATAGCAATAATAGACAAATTATTTTCAACTTTCACCAGATCAACTCCACCTGATTTGAATTCATATTCAAATTCTTTATCTACTTTTCGTTTTGCACGAGCCGAATCATTAGGATTTACAGCAAAAGAGATAGAATGCTCTGAAGATCCTTGAGTGATTAAAATTACATTGATTTTAGCTTGAGCCAAAGAATTAAACAACCTAGCAGCAATTCCAGGAACACCAAATAAACCACTTCCCTGTAAAGTCAGAAGTGAAATATCACTTATTGATGAAATACCTTTTATTGGATGTCCATTAACAGAACTTTCTTTCGATATATAAGTTCCTATAAAAGACGGATTAAAAGTATTCTTAATATAAATAGGAATACTTTTTTCCATAGCTGGTTGAATAGTCGGAGGATAAATTACTTTTGCACCAAAATGAGACATTTCCATTGCCTCAGCATAAGTTAAAGAAGGAATGGTAAATGCACTTTTCACACGTCGTGGGTCAGATGTGAGAACACCATCCACATCAGTCCATATCTCAATAGCTTCGGCACCTAATCCAGCTGCTAAGATAGCAGCTGTAAAATCAGATCCACCTCTGCCTAAAGTTGTTGTTAGACCACCTTTTGAAGAGGCAATGAAACCTGTAGTTATTTGTATTTCAGGATGGTTGGTAAAATATTCTTGAATATTATTAAAAGTAGTATCTAAATCAACTTTTGCTGCACCGAATTTTTTATCAGTTTTTATAACCTTTCGAGCATCTAGGTAGTTAGCGTTGATTCCTTCCTTTCGTAAATAATGAGAAATAATAAAATTTGAATTTCGCTCTCCAAAGCTTAAAACATAATCCATAGTCCTAGGGGAAGCTTCTCTAACTAAAAACACTCCTTTCAATAAACCTTTTAAAACATCATGATTATTTTTAAGCTCTAAGAGAATATCTTTTCTGTCTCCTTCTATGAATAATTCATTTACAGAATCAATATGTCGTTTACTAAAAGAGTTAAAATGATCGAGGTAACTTTCCTCACCATTTGCTGCTGCACTGCTCATTTTAATTAGGTAATCCGTAACGCCACCAAAGGCGGAGAAAACTACAGCAAATTTTTCGCCTCGTTTATAATAATCTTTTAGAATATTAGCAATGCCTTTTATTCTTTCAGGTTTGGCCACAGAAGAGCCACCAAATTTTAATACTTTCATTAAATCGTCCTTTTGTAAACTTTTATAAATATTCGACTTTACATTTTATAAGATTTTAAGTAAAGTTGGAGCCGCAAAAATATAATTAAAAAATAAATACGCACAAGACCTTTCAGACCTTGTGCGTATTTAAGTTTCTATTAATAATCGTAATTAAAAAAAAACGGCATTAACAAATAATGTAATATAAAATGGTCAGATGATTATTGTTAATCCAATTTCATTCCATTTAATTTAGATAAATATTTATCTTCCATTTGGGTCATTTGAGCTTTTTCTTCATTTGTTTTATCAAGATAGCCTAACAAATGTAAAGTACCGTGAATCATTACTCTATGTAATTCATTTTTAAATGCAACTTCAAAGGATTTTGCATTTTCTCTAATCCTATCTATGCTAATAAATATATCTCCCTCTATTATATTCCCTTCAGCATATGGAAATGTTATTACATCTGTAAATGTATCGTGGTTAAGGTATTCTAAATTAATTTTATGTAGATAATTATCACTACAAAAGATGTAATTAACTTGGCGCAGTATTTTTGTTTCGTTAATAATTGTTTTGTAAATCCAATCAACAATTAACAAATGGTTAGGTAAGATAAATTGGATGTCCTCGTAATGAAAACTAATTTTTTCCTCCTTGCTAGGTATCATATATTAAATTGTATTTCAACAGTACTTCCATTGTTATGAAAAAGAATATCATCACAAAGTTGTCGCATTAAAAACACACCTCGTCCACCCATTTTTAAAATATTTTCAGGTAAAGTAGGATCTGGGACACTATTAAAATCAAAACCTGTACCTTCATCTGAAATTTGAAAAGCAATTTTATGCTCATTCACTTTCTGCATACTTACTTTGACTGTTTTATTTTGATCGTTGCAGTTTCCATGGCGGATGGCATTATTTACAGCTTCGGTTAAACTTATTAGAATATTTCCATACATATCTGGGCTGATGTGATATTGCTTCACCAATTTATCAACAAATGGTTCAACATATTCAATATTTTTAGGATTCGAGGATAATCTTAACATAAGCGGATGATTCATTTCAAGATAATGATTGAAGTATAAAAATGAAAATAATATTCCACGCGAGGAATTTTATTCATTATAAAACACTAAACATTTTAATTTACTTTTAAAGACTTAAAATATTCTTCCACTAACATTTTATAGTATGGTCGAAGTGATGGAGAAACTGTTTTGAACATTTCAATTTCAGCTTCTCGCTTCTTAATATATTCTTCTAAAGAAGGAGGCATTTTTCTTTCTTTTTGAGAAGCAGTTTCAGCCTTTCTTTTTTCTTCGTATTCTCTCTCACGCTCAGCTTTTTCAGCTTTCAGCAATCGAGTTAAAATATCTTGTTGTCTTTTAAGCATCTCATTAGTAAGACGCTTATTTACCAAATCAGTCTCCACTTTATCCATCTGTTCTATAATTTCTTGCAACTGTTTGTCTCCTTGACCTTTCTGCTGCTTTTCTTTTGCCAAATCTCTTAATGCTTTTCGAAGTGCAGCTTGCTTAGCGGCCATCTCAGCAAATTGTTTACTACTTCCTTTTTTCCCCTGCTGCAATGCTTTTTTCATAGCTTCCATTTGCTTATTTAAATCGCCTTGGCCTTGCGACATTTTATCACCAGGTTTACTACCAGGTTTGCTACCTGGCTTACCACCTGGTTTCTTACACATTTGAGAACCTTGCATCATTGAACTCATTTGCTGTTGCATTTGATTCATTACTTCACTCAACATCAATGCTAAATCATTAACGTTTTTCATCGATCTTTGTTGATGTTCAGATGCTTGAGGTTTTTTACGAGCTTCTAATTCTGTCAATCCTTCCTTCATATTAACTTTTACATCATGAATTTTTTCTGTAACAAAAGACTCAATTTGAAAAACTCTTTTACTCAAAGCTTGCAAACTATCTTCAACCAATTGGAAATCATCTTTCAATTTATATTGTTCTTGAACAAGATCAACATATCGAGGAGTAGTAACACCTGTCATGGAAAAATTATCAATCACGTCTTCTTGATCAAAAGAAAGTGTCATTAAATTTTCCAATAACTGACGAAGCGCAGCCATGTCTTCTTCTAGTTGTTCCATTTCACCACCTTCCATATCCATTTGCATCTGCTCTGCCATTTCCTTCATTTTGCCTGCGGCTTTCTTTTGCTTGTCAGATGCTTTTTTATTTTCCTTTTGTTCCAAATCTTTTTTACTATCATCCAGATCTTTCTCAATGTCTTCCATCTCTTCCTTTTTATCTCCTAGATCTTTTGGGTTTTCCATTTCCTCATTTTTCTTTTCCATCTCCTCTTGCTTCTTTTGGATATCCTCAAATTTTTCATTGATCTCGTCTTGCTTTTTTTCCAACTCTTCTTGAGGTTTAGATTCTTCCTCCGTTTCTTTTGCTAACTCTTCTTGTTCTTTTGCTAATTCTTCCAACTCCTCAATTTGCTCCATCATATCTTTTTCCATCTCCAATTGCTTGAGCATTTCGATCATTCGGTCGAGCTCCATTTCTACTTCCTCATCATTCATTTCCATCTCCTCCATCATCTCCAAAGCCTCATCCTTATTGAGTTCTTGCAAAAGGTCTTCAATTTGCTTCATTAGTTCTTTCATCTCATCACTCATCAACTCTTCAAACATTTCTTTCATTTGCTCTTGCTTCTCTTGCAATTCTTCGTTTGGTTGTTGCTCAAATTCCTCTTGATTTTTCATATTTTCTTCGAACTTCTCTTTCGCCTTGTTGATATTTTCTTCCAACTGTTTTTGTTGATCCAACATTTTTTCTAACTCCTTTCTATCTTGCCAATCCAATTCTTTTTTCTGTAAAATTTTCTCCCGCATTTTTTTCATATCCTCTTGAATCTTCTTTGATTCTTTCAACGATTCTTCTAGTTTCTTTTGAATATCTTCATTGTTCTGATCTTCTTTTTCTTCTAACTCTTCTAATGTAGGCATTTCAAATAATTCCAAATTAGTCTTAGCAGACTTACTTCCATTAACTGCATCATTATCAAATACTTCAAAGTAATAAGAGACTTCATCACCTGGTTTCAATTCCAATTCTTGAAGGTCAAAAGTATAATCAAACTGTGCAGTCTTTGAGGAAGGCTTAGCCATTTTGATATTGACTAGTTCTCCTTGTTGACCATTTTCTTTTTTGATACGGTAATTAAATGATAAATTTAAGATACCATGATCATCAGCAGCATCACCAACGAAAAACAATAATTTAGCATCTAAACTATCAATAAATTTCTCAGACTTAATTGTTGGATAAAGATCAGGAATGACCGTGATAGAGTAACCTACAGAATCTGCATTTGGAAGAGCTTTGTTAGAAATGTATAATTTATAAATCTCATCACGCAAAGCTTGTTTTCGATAGCTAAAACTTTCTTCCCCTGCTCGGTCTGTATTGATAAGATCTTTTTTCTCAGAAAAATTAATAGCAATCTTGTCAGTATTCGAAGCATTAAAATTCCAATTGATTTTAGTTCCAATCGGAATAACCAAATCGCCGATATTACTTAAAGTTTCATTTTTTCGACCTATATAATTTGGATAATCTAGAGTAATATCAAAACCTAAGATGTTCGGTTTTTTCAAAACATTTAAATTATATTTTTCAGACTCTACTCCACTTGAGAAGATTTTAAAATCTGTATTTTTTTGAACATTAGAAAAACGATAAGAAAATTTGTCTTGCTCATCTTTGTTTAGTCTATACTGATAATTGTCGATGTCCACAAAAACTTCATTTGGTAAAACATCTCCTTCTACTTCAACTTCTAATAAAAAATCTTCAAATTGAACAACTGTCAAATCCTCTTTATCTATTTTAAAATGAAATGGTGCATCTCGTTCAAATTCTTTATGATTATTGTACAGCCGGTTGGTACTATCTGGTATCAAACTTGGCGCAGCAAATAAAACAACTAATAACAACATCAAAGGCGGCAAAGTGTATCGTAAGTATTGTCGATTTTTACTCAAATCAATGGCAGATCGAAATGGTACTAATTTTATCTTTTCGGTCTTTTGATTGATACCTGCAAAAACGAGTTGTGCATTTTCAGAACCTTCTGCTTGCTTGCTGAGTTGCAATACGTTAAGCAATTTATCTTTTACATCTGGAAAATGATCACCAATAATTCCAGCTGCTTGTTCATGCGAAATTACTTTTCCCAAATGAAAATATTTCAACAAAGGAATTAAGACCCAACCCACAAAAGATACTGCACTCGCTCCCATAAAAGAGTAGAACATCACCTTACGTGTACCCGAACCGAAAAAGAAAAAATGCTCCAAGAAGTTCATCCCCAAAAAGAGAACCAAGACTAAAGCAAAGAAATATAGAAACCCTCGAATGAGTTGGTTGACATAAAACTTACGAATAAACTTATCTAACTTAGAGATAAGCAATTGATAATTATTTGTTGAATTTGCCATGGATTTTTCCCTTAAAAAAGTTGAATAAAATGTTTTAAAAAAGTACAACAGAAGCTTAGATTTTTTGCCTTTTAAAAACGCTTTTTTTTGGCAAAAATATATTTAAACGGGAAAGTCGATTTATTTTTCTTTCGTTTAATTTTTAAAAATACATAAAACCTTGATTATTAATGGTTTATGATTTCCGCTAACATGTAATTTAGGTATTTTACGTATTAAAATCAATAGTGTTTTGTGGAAAAATGAATTTTATGTGGAAAGAGGGTTTTGGGAGACTTTTTTGAGTGAGGTGGAGGTTCTTTTCTAGTTGGAAAAATGACTTCGTTTGTATCGAAGTTGCATTGCTATATGGAAAAGCGGCTTCGCTTGGGGCGAGGCGGTGTTTCTAAATGGAAAAGTGTCTTCGCTTGCATCGAAGTTGTATTGCTATTTGGAAAAAGGGCTTCGATTGAGTCGAAGCGGTGTTTCTATATGAAAAAGTGTCTTCTCTTGCATCAGAGGGGCATTTCTTATTTCTAATTGGAAAAATGAAAGTGGCTAATTTTTTCTGGTTATACTTGGAGACTGACGGATGAAATCCGTTTCTTTAGTTAGTGTAAATGCTTAGCATTTAACTAGCAGCTTTCCTTTTAATTGTCAATCATTTTGTATCGCGCAGCAGGAATGATTTTTTATCTGAATTACTTTGTTCGACAATTCACGGTTGAGAAGCTTTAAACTTTTAGAAGAGGAAGTATTTGAATAAGTTCCTCCCAAATTTATTTTACTTAATTTTACATCCATGAAAAATATGCTTTCCGCTGCCGAATGGCTTAGTAAAGAAGAAAGAAAATCACTATTACAAAAAAGTAATTGGCGAGGTTTATATGAAGTCCTATTTACTTGGGCCTTAATCATTGCTACCTTTGCCTTGGTGATCTACTATCCACATCCCTTAACTTATATAGCTGCATGGCTTATCATGGGAGGTCGACAGTTAGGTTGTTCTGTCATTATGCATGATACGGGGCACTATGCTTTGTTTAAATCTAAACGACTCAATAATGTGATTGGCAGATGGTTTGGCGCCTATCCAATCTTAGGGGATTTAGGTGCTTATCGTCCTTATCATAATATACACCATGTGCATACAGGTACGGATGAAGATCCTGATTTATTATTGACAACGGGCTATCCCGCAAGAATGATTAGTATGTGTCGAAAGTTTTTAAGGGACTTAAGTGGTATGACAGGTATCAAAACACAGAGAGCTTTTATCATGATGGAGTTGGGCATTTTAAAATATAATCTAGGAAAAAAAGTTGAATGGATAGATTCAGCAGAACGCACCCCTAAGAAAATATTATACAATGGCATTACCAATCTCTCAGGCCCAATATTCGTCAATGTATTAATCTTTGGCGTGCTTTGGGCAATCGGTCATCCTTGGTTATATCTTCTTTGGATCATTTCTCTTTTCACTACTTTCCAACTATTTAATAGAATTCGTTCAATGGCAGAACATTCTTTGGTCATTCAATCAGGTGATCCTCATACGAATACTAGAACGACTTATGCGAATCCTATAGAACGATTATTAGTCGCCCCACACTTTGTCAACTACCACGCGGAGCATCATTTAATGATGGGTGTACCTCCTTATAATTTACCTAAGATGCACCAAATATTATTAAAGAAAGGCTTTTATGAAAAAGGGATATCGGAAAAAGGGTATCTGTCTTTGATTCGTAAGGCGGTTATCTAATAGTTTAATACGCAATGTTTGGGTACACCACCGCCTTGGGATTGGTAAAACGAGCGGTCGCTGTTGCTCAACCTGAGTAGCGTTTTTTTGTGTTTTAGTGATTGAATTGTAATTGCAAATAGGTTGTTGTAAAATTAAATATTGTTAATTCTTAAATTATAAATATGTCCCGTCCTAAAATAGTGATACACAAAAAGTAGTACTTATGTCTTGTTCTGAAATAATGATACAAGTCTAATTATAAGATATTCCAAAATTAACTGAGTACTAAATCATTCTGGTGCCCAATTATTAATCCCAACAGATTTTACTGCCAAATCAAATGGACAGCTAGGAGGAATAGAAGTGAATTATAAAATCGATCCTGCGCAAAAAAGCTTATGCAAAATGGTCGGCTTTGAATGGAGTTTGGATCAAGATAATTGGTTTAATGGCGACTATAGCACGAAGCAAAAATTTGAAGTTTTGAATAAGCCATCTAACCAAAAGATTTTTGTAAAAATCCGAGCCATCGCTGGCGACGGTCGAAAAAGTGGATGGACAGAACCTTTTCAAACTTCAGTATTATAGAACAACAAAAAATTAAAATTAGGAAAGGAAGCCTCGGACATTAGTTCGAGGCTTTTTTTATTTTAGTAATTTTTTTCAAATCAAATTCAATAATAAAGTAATATATTTAGAAAAAAATTATATCTTAATTTTTTAATCAGATATTATATTTTAAATAAACCTAAAAAATTAAAAATGAAAATCCCGTCATTGGTACTAACTGCGCTTCTTTTTTTTAGTTTTTCTACAATTTCGTTTACTCAAAAAAATGCTTTAAAGCACACTGTTATAGTAAAAGACAACCTTAATCAAATTGCGAAACAATACGACGTTTCTTTAGAAAATTTGAAAAAGGTGAATAATATTAAAGGAGATAAAATCTTAAATGGGCAAGTTCTAGAAATTCCAAGAAAAGATGTTCACATAGTACGTGGAGGCGAAACATTGTATAATATTGGACAGAAATATAATATTACGGCTAAAGAATTAAGGAAATGGAATAGTTTAGTTTCTAATAAAATTCGACCAAAACAAGAAATCAATTTACAACCAAAGACTATTGGAATGCCTAAGAATATTCCTACCGAATCAGCTATTTTTTCAGCAAAAGGTGGATCAATTTATAAACCTATGCATGTAGTAAATAGAAAAGAAAACCTATTTAGAATATCTGAGCTATATGATTTAACAGTTGAGGAATTGAAAGCTGCTAATAATTTGAAAAATGATGAAATCTCAGTTGGTCAAGAGTTGGTTCTACCTCTTCAGTCTCATACTGTAGCTAGAAATGAAACACTTTCTTATATTGCTAAAAAATATAAGGTGGAAATTTCTGACTTAAAAAAAGTAAATAAATTAAAAAATAATATGATTAGAAGAGGAAGGGTTTTATTGATTCCATGGTAGACTAGTTAATGGAAAAAAGAAAAAGGCTATCAGAAAATACTCTGATAGCCTTTTCCTTTTTAAATTGAAGGTAAAAAACTAATGCCCTCTCACTAAATATTTTATTCCTTCTATTTCAATTGAACTTACTGTTCTATCTCCATTCAAATAAAGATATAGTTCTTTCTTTCCTTTGGATTTGATTGACAACTGAAATCGTTCTTCATTGCTTTTTGCAGAAGTATCTTCTCGTTCATCAATTCCCTTTACTAGAAATGAGAGGGTTTTCTTTTCAATAGTTCTGTTTTCATTTTTTACTATTGTTTTAACCTTTACATAATACTTTTTAGTTACTTTTCTTTTTACAACAACTTCATCCTTTTCCGGAGCTGCAGCTTTATCTATTTCTTTTAGGTCAGATTTTTCCAATTGAGATTCCTCTTCAATTGGAACTCGAGGTTTTTTTTCTGTTACTTTTTGGACAATTTCCTCTATCTTCTCTTCTTTGTTTTCACCATTCATTTCAGCTAAAGATCCCCACTCTTCCTCCTCTTCTTCTACCTTTTCTTTTTTTCTTTTTTTCTTTTTTTTAGTTTTCGGCTTTTTTTTAGTTTTTGGCCTCTTTTTCTTTTTCTCCTTTATTGTAATTACTTCTTCAAAAGTAATAACGGTACTATCTACCTCATAAAGACGGCTCTGAATATTAGCTTGTTGATCGATTCTGATATATGGAAATATTCTTTGTCCCCACAAACTATCAGAATGTTCTACAGTTATTTCCCCTAAATCTGTAAAATATTTCTTTTCTTGGTCTAAAACATTCTTTTTTGCATCTGGTAAATGAAAGATAACTTCTTGCCCCTTCTTTCCCTTTTTAAAGATAACAGATTCTGCTTCCGCATATTTATTTAAAATAATTTTTAAATGTCCTCTATCAGATGGATTTCTGGAATTCAATAATAAAATTCGATAACCATAATTAGCTGGCTCAATATTATTGATTTCATACAAACCTTCAATTTCTCTATTACCATTTACATACAGCCGACCACGAGTTATTCCAAACGAATATTCTCCAGCTTTGACCATAGTTGGATTGTAGTTACCAGGAATTTCCATTTTGAATGGTCTGAAGTTATAGCCAATCAAATCAGTTGGATCTTTGAAGGTCCTTTCGTTTATGTAGCTAAAAGTTTCTTGAGAAGCTGCCTTAAAAGAGATGAAAAAAAATACCGCTAATAAGATTAATCTCATTTTCTATCGTTTTTAAAATTATTTAAATGCACGTAATAAAAGTGTAGTTAGCCTTTTTTTAAATTAGTTACGCTCAATATTTAGGAAGTATTAAATTTTACTATTCACAATTTTTAGAATTTCTTTTTCCAATTTGTCTGCTTTTTGAATCATTATCTTCCCTTTTTTCAAAACAGTAGTGACATACTTTTTATCCTTTAAACCACTAGTATTTATTTTTACATTTAAGAAAGCACCATGAACAGCTGCCCTTACGCAAAGAGCTCCAACGCCAGCATCAGTTACTGAATTAGGATTACCAATTTTAGACATAGCCTTAATTATTGGATAAGTTTCCATAGATGTTTCCATTACTTTAAATGGAACCTCAATAGCGTAATGTGTAGCATCTTGAATTGCTTTGGAACGAATATTTTTTTCATTAGTGGTTCCTTTTGGTAACCGCATCGCATTCATAATAGCATTGAAGGAATTGGTATCTTCATCAACTAATTTTAATAATTGGTCTTTTAATAACTGGGCTTGCTCTGCCCAATTTGAAAACTCTTCCCATCGATCGTCCCAACCTCTTTTGTGTGAAGAAAGATTAGCAACCATTGCTGCTAATGAAATTCCTAGTGAACCAACATAAGCTGAAATAGAACCTCCTCCAGGTGCTGGACTTTCAGAAGCAGTTTCGTTAGCAAACTCTCTTAAGTTCATATTTAATAAATTCGCTGACTCGGGACTTTCAAGTTGGTATTCAATTATCTTTTTTGAGGCATCAAATGTTCCTAATTCATCTAATCCTAAACTCTTAATTGCAATTTTAATTAATTCTTCTTCCGAAACACCGACTGATCTATTTTGCTTTTTAAGAAAATACTTCCCAGCGTCTAACATTACTTTTAGTGGAACTAATCCAACCAGTTCAGACCCAGTAACTCTTAGACCTCGTTTAATAGCACTTTTATTGGTTGCTTCAAAAGCAGTATGTAGAGGTGTTACATTTATATTGGTTATATTCATTGAAATTTGTGCGACTTCATATTCTTCAATGTACCAACCGATGGCTTTTACACCTTTGCAAGTTCCTCTCGTCCTAAGAGGTTCACCATTTTTATCATTTACAATTTCACCTGTGATTGGATTCCCTTTTCTTTTTATACGACCTTTTTCTCGAATATCGAATGCAACAGAATTTGCACGACGAACGGATGTGGTGTTTAAATTTATATTATATGCAATTAAAAAATCACGTGCACCGATAACTGTAGCACCGGCACGGGAATTAAATTGAGCAGAACCATAATCAGGCTTCCAGTTTGAATCCTTTAATTTTTCAGCAAGGCCTTCGTATTCACCCGCTCTAATTGTTGCCAAATTTCTTCTTTCCTTTTTTGTGGCTGCGGCTTCATACATATAGAAAGGAATTCCCAAATCTTGACCAGCATGTTTGGCTAGTTTATGAGCATACTTTACCACTTCATCCATTGTAATATTGGCAATTGGTATTAATGGACAAACATCAGTTGCACCCATTCGTGGGTGTTCTCCTGATTGTTTACTCATGTCAATAATTTCGCTAGCTTTTTTAATAGCTAGATAAGCAGCCTCAATAACTGGTTCGGGTTCACCAACGAAAGTAACAACCGTTCGATTAGTTGCTCGTCCTGGATCTACATCCAATAATTTTACCCCATCTACACTTTCTATTTCATCGGTAATTTGCTTGATGATATTCATATCTCGTCCCTCACTAAAATTTGGGACACATTCGATCAATTTTTTCTTGCTCATTATTCAATTAGATTAAAAATATTTTTTGTAAAAAAGGATAACTAATTAGTTTGTATGACTCATCGGTGAAAATAGAAGATTATATTAAAAAAAGGAAAATTTTCGTTTCATTGTGGTATCACTTTACTTAATTTATCGTAATTATGATTAAGAAGTTTTGATAATTTTTTCAAATGAAATTTTCTTATAAATTATGAATTTTCAAAGAACGTAAATAATGATTCGAACAATGCAAAAAACGATATTTTTAATTCTCCTCAATTTATTATTTTTTCAAGCAATAGCACAACATAAAAAGCGCATCAATTTTTATGAATTGGATGTGATTAGAGGTTTATATTATCAACCTAATACCATTAAACCTTATTCAGGGAGTGCTTTTGATAAATTTCCAAACGGAAAGAAAAGAATGGAAATGCCAATTAAAGATGGAAAAATACACGGTGTATCAAAAGAATGGTCTGATAAAGGAAAAAAGGTTTTGGAAAGGAATTTTGCAGTAGGTGTTCCAAATGGAAAAGAAAAACAATGGTATCCTGGGGGGGGGAAACAAGTTGAGCTAAATTATATTAATGGAAAAGTTGAAGGTATTGCAACTGAATGGTATAAAAATGGTCAAAAAAAATCGGAAGGTATTTTTAGAAATGGTAAAGAACAAGGAGAACATAAATGGTATTTTGACCAGGGGCAAGTTGATCAAGTTGTTAATTATGAAAATGGTTTAGCGCAAGGTCTTGTAAAAATGTGGTATCTCTCGGGCAATTTAAAAAAGAGTAGTAATTTCAAAAATGGACAAAAAGATGGACGATCGACTGAATGGTTTGAAAATGGACAAAAATTTTTTGAAGGCTCTTTTCGAAAAAATAAACCAGATGGGAAATCATACAATTGGACTAAAAACGGACAACTTATAAAAGAGGAAAACCATAAATTTGGAAAACTTATATATTCCAAAAACTATCTTAGTGGGACTATTTTTACTGGCGATGGTTATTTGCAAGTTTTCAATGAAAAAAATGATTTTTTCATGTTAAAAATTTCGGGAGTTTCAGTCAAAGCTCGAAAAACAGATGAGATTACATATATTGTTGATGGAGACCTTGTGCAAATTTTTAATCAACCCTCTACCTTGTTTTTTGAAGATAAAAATAAAGCAAATAGTGAAATTGAAAAATTAGAACTATTCGTAGGGAAAGAATCTGCGTACATCCAGACATCTACAAAATTTGATATTAAAGTAAAAAAAGTAAAAAAGAAAAATGTTTTTGATAAAGACTTTATTCATTGGAGTTTTGCCTCTCCAAGTAGTCAAGAAGCCATTCAAAAACCTCGAACTGTACAGGAGGAACACTATATTTCTTTCATATGTGGAGACAGGATATTAAGTTTGTATGGAGTGGTAACGAACAATGACAAGACAGAGGATGTGTTAAAAGTACTAGAGAGAATTGCAAATACTTTAAAGCTTAAAAATGAAAGGATTGATTTAAACGCTTTGGCGGCCTCAATAAAGTGATAATTTTTCTAAGACATTAAAGAAATGAATATGAGAATTTTTATAATAATACTTTTACTGACGCTTAATTGGTTTTGTTTTTCTCAAAATATAACAGTATCAGATCCTATAACAATTAGGTCAGATGATACTTATGATTTTATTGGAAAAATTAAAAATCAATATTTAATTTTTCATAATAAAGGAATGGATTTTGAGATAAAAGCTTTTGATAAAGATTTGTATTCTACTTGGGATAAAGAAATTGAATTAGAGAAAAGAAGGTCAACTATTCTAGGAGTTGTACCTTCAAAAGATGATTTTTCTGTTATTTATACTTGTCGAAAAAAGAGAAAATTAAATTTATTAATAAGTCGATTTAGTCCTGCAGCTAATTTATTGGATACTGCTACTATTAAGATTTTTCATAACGCTGTTTTAACTCCAAGTTTAAAAGTGATAAGATCTGAAGACAAAACGAAAGTTTTAATTTTTTATCTTAAAGAACAGAAGAAATTGGAGGCGATCGTTTACGACATAGAGACAATGAAGGTTCTTTGGGAGAGAAAAGTGCAACCAAAAGAAATGGCTTATTATGAAAAATATAAACAATTTTTATTGAGTAATGATGGAGATCTTTTTTTTATTTTACAAAAAGAAAATAAAAAATTACAAAAAGAAAAACATCATTATGAAATACATCAAGTAACCGCAAATAATCAATATAGATTTTTCAGCATTCCAATGCAAAATCATTTGACTTATGATATTATTTTCTCTTACGATAACAAAAATAAACGATTAACTGCCGCAGGATTGTATTCTAAAAAGAATCGAGGAAGAGCAAATGGATATTTTTTTATGAATATCCCTCCAGCTAATCCAGAAAATCATACACTTGTTTTTGAGGAGTTTGATGCCATCGTAGTAGATAATTTATTAGGAAAAAAAGCAGATGTTGAGAAAGGAATAGCTGACATTGATGTACAAGAAATTGTACATAGGTTTGATGGTGGAATTTTGATGATATTGGAACGGAACAGAATAATGGAAAGAGGAGGTCTTGGAGGAGCCGGTGATTTTAATAATCGAACTATTACTGATTATTATTTTGATGATATGATTGTGTTTTCAATTCATCCTGATGGAAAAACTCATTGGAAAAATGTGCTTCATAAGAAACAGTATTCACAAAGTGATATTGCGGTGTTTTCGTCATATTTTTTGTTAAAAACTCCTTCAAGTCTTCGGTTCATTTTTAATGATGAAATAAAACCAGAGAATACAGTCAGTGAATATGTGGTAAAAGGAAGCGGAGAGTTTGAAAGAAATAGTATTCTCAGTACTGATGATCAAAGGATTCAATTACGTTTTGCTGAAGCATTGCAAGTTGGTGCAAGTGAGTTTGTCGTTCCGAGTATCATAAGAACAAAAATGAAATTAATTAGAGTAAAATATTGAAACTGTATAAATAAAATAATTTTCCAGGAAAATTATACTTCGTGTTTTACAATATATTGGGAAGGAGTATAACCAGTGATCTTTTTAAATTGTCGATTAAAGTTAGATAAATTAGTAAAGCCAACATCATAGCAAACTTCAGAGATCGAAAAATCATCCAATAATAATTTATTGCAAGCTGCTGAGATTCTAAATTCATTGACAAATTGAGAAAACGTTTTTCGAGTTCGTAATTTAAAAAACCGACAGAAGGCAGAAATACTTAAATTGGCAACTTTTGCCACTTCTTCTAACTTTATAGTTCGTTGATGATGATCTAGCATATATTGAAAAACTGCTTCTAATTTTTTACTTTCACTTGAAGTTGGATTTCCCAAGAAACTTAAATTTGACAGTAATTCAACTTCCTTCGAAATAGACAATCGATTTAAAATTTCCATTAAAATTAAAAATCGTTCTGTTCCATTTTTTTCCTCGATCATTTTTAGTTGAGCAATAATTTCTTTTTTCGTTTCTCCTAAAATACGGTATCCTTTGTCTGCTTTCTTGATGAAATTTTTAATATTTTTCATTTCAGGTAAATTAAAAAAAGTTTCTCCAAAAGCATTTTTTTCAAAAAGAATCGAAGTTGCTTTCGCCAATAATTCCTTATTTTTTTTATAAAAAAATTCATCATTTTGAAAGCTATGAGGAACATTTGCTCCTATGACCAATAAATCATTTTCTTCAAAAGTTGTAATAGCATTTCCCATTAAAAGCGAACCATAACTTTTTTGAATCCAAGTAATTTGAACTTCCTGATGATGATGAAATTTATCATAAAAATGATTTACTCGATCGACTTGTACTCGAAAAGAAGTTTCTTCACTTACTGGAACCTTGAAGGGTAAAACTTTCATAATTATACTATCTTTTAGTTTTTCACCACAAATATATATATACTGAGTAAAATAGTATTAGGTTTGACTATGATTTTAAAAACGGAAAGGAAGAATTTATTTTATATTTGTTTTATAAAATGATTCGGAGAATCGCAATCTTAATTACGATTTTTGAATCGTCTTAGGTTAATTAAAATATTAAAATAATGAAAGTACATTGGAATGGGGTTTACCCTGCAGTAACTACAAAATTTAATAAAGATGAATCAATTGATTTCGAGAACTTCGAACGAGGTATCGATGCTCAAATTAATGCTGGTGTAGATGGAATTATCGTTGCTGGAAGTCTTGGCGAGCAGAGCACATTAACAGCTAAGGAAAAGAAAGAAATTGCGAAGTCCGCTATAAATGCAAGTGCTGGTAGAGTGCCGGTTGTTTTAAATGTAGCAGAAGCGAGAACATCTGTTGCAATTCAAACAGTAAAAGAAGCAGAAAGAGTAGGACTCGATGGTATAATGATTTTACCTCCAATGAAATATAAATCAGGTGATCACGAAACGGTGGAGTATTTTAAAGCGGTGGCAAATTCGTCAAGTTTACCATTCATGATTTATAATAACCCAGTTGATTATAAAATTTTTGTATCAGTAAATATGTTTCAAGAATTAGCAAAACTAGATAATATAACAGCAGTCAAAGAATCTACTCGGGATATTACGAATATCACTCGAATGAAAAATGCTTTTGGTGATCGATTTAAAATTTCCTGTGGTGTAGATACTTTAGCGCTAGAGTGTTTGGCAGCAGGAGCTAATGGATGGGTAGCAGGTTTGGTGAATGCATTTCCTCGCGAAACAGTAGTTATTTATAGGTTGGTCAAAGCAGGTCGGATTAAAGAAGCCTTGAAAATTTATCGGTGGTTTATGCCATTATTAGAATTAGATATCCATCCAAAGTTAGTTCAATATATTAAATTAGCAGAAGTAGCGACAGATCTTGGAACTGAATTTATTCGTGCACCAAGATTACCTTTGATTGGTGAAGAACGGGATCGAATTTGGAGAATTATTTCTGAGGGAGTTTCTTTGAGACCTGACATGAGTCCGTACACAGATTTGTAAAAATGGGCTCATATTTTCATTAATCAATTTTATTTTAAAAAACAATAGTATGAAAAAAGCCATTCCCTCTGGAGAAAATATAATAGGATTTAGTGTTTCGAAGATTGCAAAAGATGTTATGCGTTCCATGAATCCAGCAACGATGAAAGAAATTGAAGGAGAATTCCACGAAGCGACTTCGGGAGAAATTGATGTAGCGATGGAAAAGGCAACTAAAGCATTTCAAACGTATAGAAATACTACTGGAACAATTCGAGCCAAATTTTTAAGAAAAATTGCAGACAATATATTATCTCTTGGCGATCCATTAATTGAGCGAGCGATGGCAGAGTCGGGTTTACCAAAAGGAAGACTTGAAGGAGAGCGTGGAAGAACGATTGGTCAGCTTCGAATGTTTGCGGATTTAGTGGAAGAAGGTTCTTGGGTGGAGGCAAGTATTGATACTGCCATTCTAGATCGACAACCATTTCCTAAAGCTGATATTCGAAAAAAGTTGGTGCCAGTTGGAGTGGTGGTAGTTTTTACAGCAAGTAATTTTCCGTTGGCATTTTCGACTGCTGGTGGAGATACTGCTTCGGCACTTGCAGCAGGTAATCCAGTTGTAGTCAAAGCTCATGAATCACATTTGGGAACAAATTCAATGGTGGCTGCAGCAATTCAGAATGCTGCAATGGTAACAAATATGCCTGATGGTGTTTTTTCTTCGTTGAATGGAACTGGATTAAAATTGGGTCAAGCTTTAGTAAGGCATCCTTTGACAAAAACAGTTGCATTTACTGGTTCATATCGAGCAGGGAAAGCACTTTTTGATACAGCTAATCAAAGAGAAATTCCAATTCCAGTTTTTTCAGAAATGGGAAGTATTAATCCTGTTATTCTTTTACCTAAGGCGTTGGAAAATAGAAACGAACCATTAGCAAATCAATATGTTGGATCTGTAAATTTAGGTGCTGGACAATTTTGTACCAATCCAGGATTGTTGATTGGAATGGATAATGAGCATTTAGATTCTTTTATCAAACACTTGGTTAATGGTTTTAAAAAAGTAACTCCAAGTACAATGCTTAATGAAAATGTTTGTAAAAATTACGAGGCAGTTAAAACTAATTTACTAGAGCAAGCAGGTGTAAAGATGGAGGCAGTTTCTACTGATGAAGGGAATATTTCGACAGGACGACCAACAGTTGCATCTGTTTCTGCAGGTGATTTTTTGAAAAATAAAGACATGCAAGAGGAAGTTTTCGGACCATTTACTTTAATAGTAAAATGTCAGTCTGAAAAGGAGTTGATGGAGGTTGTATTGAATATGCAAGGACAATTGACAGCAACTGTAATGGGAGAAGAGGAAGAGTTTGCAAAGTATTATCATGTGATTGATGAGTTAAAAGAAAAAGCAGGAAGAATTAGTTTTAATAATGTTCCAACAGGTGTTGAAGTATGTCATTCAATGCACCATGGTGGACCATTTCCAGCAACAACGGATAGTCGATTTACTTCAGTTGGAACTGGAGCGATCAAAAGATTCGCTCGACCATTGTGTTATCAAAACTGGCAATCGAATGTTTTACCATTGGAATTAAAAGATGAGAATTTGAGCAAAATTTGGAGGTTAATAAATGGAGAATGGACAAAAAAATCAATAATTTAATACCAGAATTCATTGTTTATGATAAATATTTCTGAGGAACAATTAGAGGAAAATTTAGATTATCCGATTTTGATTGAAGCTTTAAGAAAGGCTTTTCAAGAAAAATATATTGTTCCTTTTCGACACCATCATAATTATCAAAATCCAAAAGAAGGTGTTGACTCAACTTTGTTGCTAATGCCAGCATGGCAAGTGGGAAAATATTTAGGTGTTAAAATGGTAACCGTTTCTCCAAAAAATGGGAAGTATAATTTACCATCAATTCATGGGGTTTATACTTTGTTTAATGCGGAGAAAGGAATTCCTCTCGCTCAAATAAATGCGACTAAATTAACTGCTCAAAGAACCGCTGCAGCTTCTGCACTAGCGTCAAGTTTTTTATCAAAAAAAAATAGCAAAACTTTATTTTTAGTTGGAACGGGAGCTCTAGCACCTGAGTTGATTCGGGCCCATATTTCGGTTCGTCCAATTGAAACTGTTTATGTTTGGGGAAGGAATTTAAAAAAGGCAAAGGTAGTTTCTGATCAAATAACAAAACATACAAAAAATAACAATTTAAAAATATTTCCAATAAAAAATATCGAGGAAGGAATAGAGAGGGCAGATGTAATTTCTTGTGCAACACTCAGCCCAACTCCTTTAATTTTTGGTAGAAACTTAAAGGTTGGTCAACATTTAGATTTGGTTGGGGCTTATCGGCCTGATATGCGTGAAGCTGATGATGAAGCTATTTTGAAAAGTTCGATTTTCATTGATACCTATAATGGTATGCTTGAAAGTGGAGATATTGCAATTCCGATAGAACAAGAAATTTTAAAAAAAGAAACTATTAAGGGAGATTTATTTGAGTTGTGTCGGGGAGAAAAGGCTGGTCGAAAAAATGAAAACGAAATTACCCTATTTAAGTCAGTCGGTCATGCATTGGAAGATTTAGCCACAGCACAATTAATTTATGAAAAACTGAAATAAAACAATTTAGATATATGTCATCCAAAACTTTTTTTTGTGTAGATGCACATACCTGTGGAAATCCAGTTCGAGTCGTCGCAGGAGGAG